>Ga0068855_100012083_pt1 | contig 10435 bp, 6 predicted proteins | sample KBSCornC52_FD_66592 | JGI IMG/M metagenome (GOLD analysis project Ga0068855, IMG submission 66592) | Corn rhizosphere microbial communities from Kellogg Biological Station, Michigan, USA - KBS Corn C5-2 | ecosystem: Host-associated > Plants > Roots > Rhizosphere > Soil ... | reverse complement strand
CGCCCAAGCCCGCCCTCACTCTCGCAACTAGCAACTACCCCATGTACATGCCGCCGTTTACATCCAGCGTGTGCCCTGTAATGTACGACGCATCGTCGGAAGCGAGAAACGCCACCGCGCCAGCCACATCGGCGTCTGTGCCACCCCGGCTCAGCGGCACCTGCGAGGTCATCGCGGTCTTCTGCTCCTCGGTCAGCACCGCCGTCATTGCAGTCTCGATATAGCCCGGAGCCACCGCGTTCACCGTAATGGTTCGGCTCGCCAGCTCCCGGGCCAGGGACTTTGTCATTCCGATCAGTCCCGCTTTCGAAGCGGCATAGTTCACCTGCCCTGCCTGCCCTGTCTCGCCCACAACCGAGGTGATGTTGATCACCCGACCCCAACGGGCCTTCAGCATCGAATTCATGCACGCCTGCGTCATCAGGAAGGCGCCGGTCAGGTTCGTCGTAAGCACGTCATCCCAGTCCTGCTTCTTCATACGGAGCGCCAGGATGTCACGCGTAATTCCGGCGTTGTTCACCAGGACCTCGACCTTGCCCAGCTGGGCGATCACTGCCTTGGCGCACTCTTTGATCGACTCTTCGCTCGCAAGGTCCAGCGCAAACGACTCGGCCTTGCCACCCGCCGCCGCGATCTGCGCCGCCACCTCCGCCAGCTTCGCTTCGTTCCGCGCCGCCAGCGCAACGGTCGCGCCCTCCTGTGCTAGCCTCAGCGCAACCGCGCGCCCGATGCCCTGTGAAGCTCCTGTTACCAGCGCGACTCGTCCAGCCAATCCTGTCACTACGAAACTCTCCTTGTCCGACGCCCTGAATTATACGGAACGCCTGAACCGAGCCGGGTAGCTGGCGGGGTGGCCCCTCCCCCCGGTACTTTTTGTGGGCAAAGTCTAGTGCCGATTTGATTTAAGTCTGGACTTGGTCTTTGCCCCAGGCTCAGATAACAGAGCCCGGCGGTTCGCCGGGCTCTGAAGAGGTCTCCTGATTTAAGTTTACAAGGCCTGTCAAGGAATTGGCCTGTAGAGATTGAGGTAAGAAATTGAGAAGAGAGGGGATCTACCTCTTGAGCAGGTCCACCGGTTCGTTCACATCCTGGATTCGGAAGTAGCCCGCCAGACCTGGATGCCGCCGCGCGACCGCCTGGTACATCTCCCAGGCCACGCGTCTGTAGCTGAAGTGCCCGGCGGCGCCGGATCGTAATTCCGCGATGTACAGCGCCTCGGCAAAGTCCATCTTGAACATCGTGCGCACTCGAGTTCCCAACGGCAGTAGGTAGGCGGCGTTCTCCGCTCCAGCCGTCGCCGACATCGCCCGGTAGGCCGCATGGGCCGCATCCATGGCCCCTGAGTAACTCTCCGCCAGCCCCGCCTCAGCCAATGATGGCTGTCCTGGGCAGACCGGTTCCTCATAGCCGTGCACGTCTGTGTAGTCCTGAATGAGCTGTACACAGCGCCGGTGACGGTGCACATCGCGGAATCCGCCAATGTCCATGAGAATGTCGAACTTGAAGCTCTGCCCGGCGGAGAAGGCTCGCAGCAGTTCGTCGTGCCGCCCGCGATGTTTCACCCCCAGTGCAACGATCTCGGCAACACGGGCCGCACTTAGCGACTCGACTGTCCGCTGAATTTGTCGCCACGAAAAATGCGACTCCCGGTACAGCAGCGAGGTCGCCAGCTCCACCTCGAGCGTCCCGGCATCCTCCACCAGATCCACGACAGGAGCCGGTTCAATAGCCTGTCCGGCCATCACTTCCGCGGCCGCGACCCGAAGCTCGGTGCGCGTGGCGATGGCATACTCGCTCGGCGTCGCGTACTTCACCAGAGTGGGTGCAGTCTTCACCTCGCGCAGCAGGATGCTCTCGAGCCGCTCGCCGTAAAGCTCATTCACCGATAGCGCCTCGGAGCACAGCACGCGTGCCTCAGCATGCTGCACATTCCATGCCGGCGAGGCCGCAGCTTCTCGCAGCCGCTCACCAAGGGTCCGCACCTCGGCGAACTCGCTCGAGAGCAGCCGGGATATCTGCGCCTCCAGCGCCCGCGCGCTGACAATCTGACCTAGCGAGGTGTTGGTCGCGAGCGGCAGCAGATAGCGCGCGAAATCGAAGGCCCGTGCCTTCAGCGTTCGTACGTACGCGTCCTCTTTCATCTCGGGCGGCTGCGGGATCGCGCGCTTCAGCGCTTCCAGCATGCCCGCGCCGATCTCGTCATAGGCCCCGAACAGCGCGTCGATCGCCTTCGTGTACGTGCCTCGCGCTTCTCCGGAGAGCTCCGGCGTGTACCAGCCCGACTTGCGGAAGTTCTGGTAGCGGGTCGACCGCTCCTGGCCATCCCAGCGCTGCTCATCGACCAGCGCGATGGCAGCGAGCAGCGATAAACGCTCGATCGCGAACGGGATGTGCGCCAGGTCGGCGATGGACCTGTGTCCGTACTGGAAGTAGAAGGTATTGAGGAACTGCTCAGCTCGCTGCGAGCTGATCTCCGACAGGGATTCCCTCATCGAGAGCGCCGACCGAGAGTACTTCGCCATCGCGTAGGCCAGCACCTCCGGATCCGCGCCATGAATGGCATATACGTCGGTCTGGCTGGCCTGGAGTGATGGGGCAATAGAAGCTGACGAGGGCACTGCGGAGTTCGAGGACATGTCGATGACAGGATATGCCATCTCGACCAGGTCGCCGCCGCTAAACTTCGAGGACTGTGTCGGCTTCAACTTGAGTGCCGGCGAGTCCAGTCTCGTGGGCGCGCACGCCAAGCACATGCAGCAGGCCCGCTCCCGCGATCAGCACAAGGGCCATGCCGCAGACGCCATCCCACTGCCAGCGGACCCAGGCCACGGTCGAGAGGGCGGACCCTGCGGCCGCGCCAGAGAAGTACACCGTCATATAGACGGTATTCAGCCGGCTCCGCGCCGAGGGAACGAGTCCGAAGATGCGCGTCTGGTTTCCGACCTGCGTCAGTTGTGCGCCGATATCCAGCACGATGACCCCGACGACCAACAGCGCGAGGTGCACCACAAAGTGCATATGAATCCGCTCGCCCGCCCAGAGCAGCACATACGAAAACGCCAGCAGCGAGATGCCCGCGGTGATGACATAACGTGTACCGCGGTGGTCGGAAAGCCTGCCGCCAATTGGGGCGATCAGCGCGCCCGCCGCGCCCACCAGTCCGAAGCTGCCGGCAACGCCCGCCCCTAGACCGTAATGGCTGCTCAGGAGGAACGCCAGCGTGGTCCAAAAGCAGCTGAAAGACGCGAAGACCAGCGCACCGATCATGCTGGACTCCCGCAGTAACGGCTGCGTGCGGAACAGGGTCCAGAGCGACCGCATGGCCTCCGCGTAGCGCATGTCCTGCCGGGGCGGCAGCTTTGGCATCATCCGGCTAAGTACCAGCAGAAACGCCAAGTTGCCAAGCGCAGCGACGGCAAAGACGACCCGCCAGCCATCCGTAAGCCACAGAAATCCGCCGTGATCGTGGAGCAGCACCGTCGCCCCGCGGCTAACCCAACCGGCAAAGGTACGGGCGAGCAGGATGCCCAGCAATAGCCCCATCATTACCGTGCCAATTGCGCGGCCACGCTGCTCATTCGGAACCATATCCGGCGCGATGGGCAGCACGATATGCGTAACGGAAGCTACCATGCCCAGAAGCACGCTTCCGGCGATAAGCCATGAAAGCGATGGAGCCATGGAGACGAGCAGCAGGGAGACCACCACGCACGCAAACATGCGCATCATCAGCGCGCGCCGCTCCAAGAGGTCGCCCAACGGAACAAACAGCAGCAGGCCGAGAGCATAGCCGACCTGCGTAGCTCCGGAGACGAACATCACATGCCCAGAGGCCCGATGATAGGTCTCGCCCATGTCCACCAGCAGCGGCTGGTTGAAATACAGGGTGGATACGCCGATGGCACAGGCAAGCCCGAGAAAGTGCAGCGGAGCGCGCGGAGAATTCGGCTGGGTCCCTGGAGTCATCGGTAACGCCCGTCGCGTCCAGTGTAAGGCCGCGAACGCTCCTGTGTCTCGATTGGTCCGGCCACATTCCTGGAAAATGGCTTTAAGACTTGCCCAGGCTCAACTTTGCAATAGTCGTAAGCTGCATAAAGGATGTGCCTTCGTAAATCTTTCCGATTTTAGAATCGCGGTAGAGCTTTTCAACTGGATAGTCCTTCACGAAGCCCGCCCCGCCGAAAACCTCGACCGCCAGACTGGCAACGCGCTCGGCTACCTGGGAAGAGAAATACTTCGCCATCGCCGCTTCCTTTTGGAAGTCGGCCCCGGAATCCTTCAGGCGTGCGGCGTTGTAGACCATGAGTCGCGCTGCCTCGACCTGCGTTGCCATATCGGCCAACTGGAACTGGATCGCTTGGAACTCGGCCAGCGGCTTGCCAAACTGCTTACGCTGCTTTGCCCAGCCAGCGGCATGCTGCCATGCGCCAGCGGCCAGACCTAGCATCTGCGCACCGATCCCTATACGTCCCTCGTTCAGCGTTTCGATGGCTACACGGTACCCCTTTCCGGGCTCGCCGAGAATCTGGTCTCCGGATACAACGCAATCGCGCAGAATGAGTTCGCAGGTGCTGGAGGCACGGATGCCGAGCTTATTCTCCTTGCGCCCGACCTCGAATCCGGGTGTACCGCGTTCTACGAGGAATCCGGTGACGCCTTTGTAGCCAGCAGCGGCATCGATGGTAGCGAAGACGAGGAAAATTCCGGCCTCGCCCGCATTGGTGATCCAGAGCTTCTGGCCGTTGAGAACCCAGTCGCTGCCACGGCGGGTGGCGCGGGTCTCCAGCGCAAAGGCGTCCGAGCCAGATGCTGCCTCGCTGAGTGCATAGGCGCCGACGGTGTCGGTCGCCAGCTTCGGCAGCCAGTGCTGCTTCTGCGCGACGGTTCCCCAGCGCAGTAACGCGTTCTCGACCAGCGTGTTCTGGACGTCAACCAGTACGCCGACTGCTGGGTCGACCGCGGAGATAGCTTCGACGGCGAGGATAGCGTCGAAGAAGCTGCCGGCGGCGCCGCCGAACTCCTCCGGAATTGGAATAGCCATCAGGCCGAGCTCAAATAACTCACGCACGAGGCCGGCGTCCATCTGCTGCGACGCGTCCATAGCCGCTGCGAGCGGCGCGATGCGATCCGAGGCGAACTTGCCGACGGAGTCCCGAAACAAGCGCTCGTCTTCTGTGATCTGGGTCAGGGCTGGCGGCCCGGCGTACTTGGACACCGTTCACCTCGGGTGCGAGTTTAGCACCAGGGCTTAATGGGGACGAGGCCATCTTTCAAACGGGAAAGTGTTTCCCAACGTACTCGGCTGGATGTATAAACCATTCCGTCTCGCTATTCAGACCGAAGTGCGCGTCCCGTTCACTTCTACGGCAGGAGTTCTCCCATGAAGAGTTTTCTCGTACCCGCGTTAGCAGCGATCACTATAGTGACCGCGGCACAGGCGCCAAGCGCGCCGCACCCATGGCAGAAGCTGCAGATGCCCACTGCCGCCGAGGTGGCGAAGGTGTGGGTGGCGCCGCCCGCGGAGTACGGGCCGGAGCCGTATTTCGGGATGAACGGACCAGTGACGATCGAGAGTCTCGCAAAAGACCTCGACACCATGAAGACGATGGGCTTTCATGCTGTGACCGCGCAGGCCGGCGGTGGCATGACGACAACTTACCTGAGCCCTGAGTACTTCGCGTTTTTCAAGCAATTCGTGCTGGAAGCGAAGAAGCGCGACATGAAGGTTTGGATCGTCGATGACATTGGATACCCCAGCGGTTTTGCGGCCGGAAAGTTCGCAAACAGCCCGCTGAGCATGCAGGCGCTGACGATTGCGAAGCGGATCCCGGTAACGGCCGGGAGTTCAGTGAAGCAGAGCGTCGGGCCGGACACTGTGGCGGTGAGTGCGGTGAGCGCATCGGGAGAAAAGACGGCGATCACGGTCAGCGGCGGCGCTATCGACTGGACGGCGCCGAAGGATAAGGGCAATTGGACGGTGCTGGTGATCGACCATGTCTTCCGGACATCACCCACCAAGAGCGACACCAACCCAACGCATCAGAAGGACTCGTCGCAGCCGCTGGAGGATTATCTGAACCCGGCGGCGACGGCTGCGTACCTGGAGTCCACTCACGAGGCCTACTACAGGGCGATGCCGGAGCTGTTCGGCAGCACCATCATGGGCTTCCGTGGCGATGAGCCCGACTACTCGATCTCCGGGCTGCCGTGGACGCCTGCGTTCTTCGATCGGTTCCAGCAGGTGAAGGGCTACGACATTCGGCCGTACCTTGCAGCGATGCTCATGTCGCAGGTAGGGAGGCCGCGGCCGGGCGCGCCTGCGGTTCCCGTTCCGCCGAAGCTTACGGATAAGGAAGTGCGTGCGAAGGGGGACTACTACGACGTGTTCTCGCAGCTGTTCCGTGATGGCTTCTTCAAGCCGCAGTTCGACTGGTGCGCGGCGCACGGAGTGGAATACCAGGTGCACCTGAACCATGAAGAAGCAGAAATGGAGCTGACGCGCTCGGAGGGCGAGTTCATCCGCGATATGAAGTACGTGCAGGTGCCGGGGATCGATACGATCTGGCACCAGATCTGGACGGATACGGTCTCGGATTTTCCGCGGCTGGCATCCAGCGCTTCGCATATCTATGGCTACCCGCGCGCGTTCACCGAAAGCTTCGCGGCGTATCGGCCGTCGCCCGACATCACGATGGCGCGCTACATCCTGAATGAACAGATGGTGCGCGGCGTGAATCTGATTGAGACCATGTTCCTGCCGGCTACGCGGCCCGACGGTCCTGCGCCGCGTCCGACGACCGTGCCACCCGGCGCGGTGGTCACGCGCCCACGCAGTGTCATGCGAGACCCGGAGTTTCCTGCGCTGATGGATTACGTGCGGAGGTTGAGCTATGTGTTGAGCATGGGGCGTCCCGCGGCTTCCGTGGCGCTGTACATTCCGTCGAGCTCGATGTGGATGAACGATCACAAAGCAGACGATGCGTTCGTCTCGACCGAGCGGATGCTGTCGGAACGGCAGATCGACTTCGACATCGTGAACGACGATGCATTGGCCACCGACCTAAAGGCGAAACCAGGAGCATTCGAAACGGCGAGCGGAAATCAATACGGGGTCGTCATTGTGCCTAATGCACTGGCGATCTCGGAGGCGGCACTCGTGCGACTGAGGGCGTTTGCGAAGGGCGGTGGGAAGGTGCTGTTCCTGGGTAGGACGCCTTTGCTGGTCTATGGGCGCACGATGCTGGACGCGCGCACGGCGATTGCCGCGGAGTTCGGGTTTGCAACGGTGCAGACACCCGCCGAGCTAGCGCCAACACCGACGCCACCGATGCAGCCGCCCGCCTCCGCGCCGGAGGCCCAGGTGGTGCCGGCCGCGATCGAAGCGGCATTGAACAAGGTGGTGGCGACGCGTACGGTATCGCTGGATGCGCCAAATACCTCGCTGCGAGTGATGACTCGGCGGCTGAAGGATGCGGACGTGTACTTCTTGTTCAACGAGAGCGAAAAGCCGTTCTCACATGCCGTGACGCTGAAGAGCAGCGGCAGAAAAGCCGAATCGTGGGATGCGCAGAACGGGACGATCTCGCCCCTATCTGCCAGCGGTTCAGCGGGCGAACTGAAGCTGGCGTTGGAGCTGAAGCCATACGAGACAAGATTGATTGTTGTGCGGTAGATCGCTCTGATTCGCGATCGGAGGAGAAACGTGCTCGCCGCTGGGCGACCGTGACTACGCGACGTGGGAGAAGGCCGGTCGCTCTAGTACCATAGACATCCAGGGCGGCCGCCCGAAAATCTCTCAATCGAGTTCTTTCCCACCTGATGCGATTCCTTCCTGCTCTGCTCTCTATCTCGCTGCTCTGCGCTCTTCCCGCAGCGGCTCAGCGGATTTCTGCTTCAGCCCAAACTGCTCCTGCCGATGACACAGGCGCCGCTCCGGTGAAGCCAACCGTCACCGATAGCATCGAGGTGAGAACGACGGTGGAACCACTGCCGATGGCGGAGAGCAATCGGTCGGTAGCAGTGATTACTCCGCGCGATGTGGCCGCCTTTGTGGGCTCGCCGGTGGACCTGCTGCGCAGCGACCCGTCACTGAATCTTCAGGCACGTGCGGGAGAGGGCGTGCAGGCCGATCTATCAATTCGTGGGACGACGTTTGAGCAGTCACTGATACTGGTGAACGGCATGCGTGTGAACGATCCAGAGGCGGGTCATCTGAATTTGGATATCTCGGTGCCGCTCGATGCAATTACGAGAATTGACGTTCTGCATGGTTCAGGTTCGACGTTTTATGGATCGGACGCGATTGGCGGCGCGGTGAACCTGCTGACTGGCCCGCCCGCTCCTGGCGCAGTGCTGGTAATGCGGTCGGGAGCCGGGAGCTATGGTTCGCTCCAGAATCATCTGCGAGCGGCGTTCACGGCGGGACCGCTGGCGGAGCAGATTACGGCTTCTCGCGACCAGTCAGATGGGTTCATCGCCGACCGTGACTATGCGTCTAATGCTGCGGCAAGCGAGAGCTGGTTGAAGTCGCGGCTGGGCACCACCGACATTCTGCTTATGGGCAGCGACCGGCCATACGGCGCGAACCAGTTCTATGGCAATTACAACTCGTGGGAGCGCACCAAGGGTTGGCTGGCGACTGCGCAACAGCAGTTGGGATCTCGGACGGCTGCGAGCTTCGGCTACCGGCGGCACACCGATGAGTTTATTCTGTTCCGCGACCGCCCAGCGGTGTACGAAAACAATCACATCACAACCAGCTATCAGGCAGACCTGCGGCGCGCCGACGAACTGGGAACCAATACGACACTCTCCTATGGTCTGGAAGAGAATGGCGATACGATCCACTCGAACTCTCTGGGCAAGCATGCTCGTAATCAGGGCGCGGGCTATGCCAATGTGAGCTTGAGGTCGTTGAAGCGGCTGTCGCTTGCGCTGGGCGCACGCGACGAGATCTTCTCTGGTGGCGACTCGGTATTTTCGCCCTCCGTCGCAGGCGCGTTCACCGTCACAAGCGGGTTGCGATTGCGGGCATCGGCAGGGCATGGATTCAGACTGCCGACGTATGTCGATCTGTACTACTCGGACCCGGCGACGATCGGCAACCCAGCGCTGAAGCCAGAGTCGGCATGGAATTACGATGGGGGGTTGGACTGGAGCCCGGCCGGCGGACGCTTGACTTTCACCGCGGTTGGATTTCGGCTGAACCAAAAGAACGTCATTGACTACTCCAAGCGCGTGCTGGCCACTCCCGTGTTGACGAATGCGCAGAAGTGGCAAGCCATCAACATTCAGAACCTGGACATCAGCGGCGCGGAGGCCTCGGCCCGCCTGCGCGTGGGCAGGAAGCAACAGATTCAGTTGAGCTATTCGGCTGCCCACTCGGGGAGCTTCCCGACGGCCTACATCTCGGAGTATGCGTACAACTACGCTGCCCAGAATGCGATCTTTGGCTGGACGGGCGTGTTCGGACAGTTGACGGCGTTCACGCAATTGAATGTCATCCAGAAGACCGGGCGCCCGGCGTATCCGCTCTGGGATGTGGCGCTGTCACGAAACGCTGGTGTGGTGCGACCGTATCTGCGGCTGGCGAACCTCGCAAACACGGGCTACGAGGAGATTGTGAACGTGCGCATGCAGGGGCGCACGATCATGGGCGGAATGCAGTTCATGTGGTCGAAGCGTTAGCGGCTCTGTGGAATTCGCCATCTGTTCGTGCGCGCTTTAAAATGAACTCTGGGGTCCCGCCTGTGTCTCGCCTTCTCGAAAATATGAATCCGCAACAGCAGGAAGGCATTAAGGCCGTGGATGGTCCGGTGCTGCTGTTGGCAGGCGCCGGCTCGGGCAAGACGCGGGTGATTACGCACCGCATCGCGTACCTGATCGAGGAGCGTGGAGTCCAGCCCGACTCGATTCTCGCCGTCACCTTCACGAATAAAGCCGCGGCTGAAATGGCTGAACGGGTAGAGAAGATTCTTGGCCACAACATGCTGTCGAAGCCTCTGCTGTCGACCTTCCACAGCTTCTGCGTGCGGGTGCTGCGGCGGGATATCGAAGCGCTACGCACTGGGAATACAGGGCTGACGAAGACGTTTGCGATCTACGACGAGACCGATCAGCAGGCGCTCGTGAAATCGGCGCTGAAGCGACTGGCAATCGACGACAAGCAGTTGAAGCCGCGGGTGGCATTGGGCCGCATCTCGTGGGCGAAGAACCATATGATCGATCCGCAGGAGTACTTCCTCGCCTCCACGAATCCGATGGAGGAGAAGATTGCGCACATCTTTGAGATCTATCGCAAGGAGCTGCAGAAGGCGAACGCGCTGGATTTCGACGATCTGCTGCTTGAGACGGTGCGCCTGCTGAAGGTCGCTCCGGATGTTCGCGAGCGTTATAACCGGCGGTACCGATACATCCTTATCGATGAATACCAGGA
>Ga0068855_100012080_pt1 | contig 10436 bp, 12 predicted proteins | sample KBSCornC52_FD_66592 | JGI IMG/M metagenome (GOLD analysis project Ga0068855, IMG submission 66592) | Corn rhizosphere microbial communities from Kellogg Biological Station, Michigan, USA - KBS Corn C5-2 | ecosystem: Host-associated > Plants > Roots > Rhizosphere > Soil ... | reverse complement strand
CTCGGGTTATGAATGGCTTGTCTGCGGGCACTTGGGAATCACCCGATGCCGGCTTAGCCCTGCCAGGAGCGGCGAGCGTCCCCAGATCAACCGCGGCTTGACGAGGAGCGGGCGCCGGTGAAGGCTGTTGCTGCTCGACCTGCGGAGTCTGTAACGTCTGACCCGTGGCTCTGACTTCCATCAGGAAGTCGTTATAGAACGCGATGACCTTAGGAGCGTCTGCTGCTTGGTACGCCGCGTTCAACATCTGTCGTCTCACCTGCCCAGTGTAAATATTCGGTAAATTGAGCCACGCCTGAAACTGCGGCGTGTTATTGATCGCCACCCAGTCCGGCACGGCCTGCCGCAACTGCGCTTTCGTGTCACGTTGCGCCTGCGTGATCACCTGCTTTTTCAGGCTCTGGTTCTCGTTCTTCAGCGCGTCAAGCTCGGGCGCGATGACCTGCTTGGCGGCACGAGAGACCACGTCGATAAGTTCGTCGCCGTAGGTGTCGCGGTCCTGATCGGTAATCAACTTAGCGTGATCCTGGCGCGAATTATTTTGCGTGCGAGAATTTTGCGAATTGCTCGCGGGCGCATCGCTAAGCAACGAGTTCAAGCGCACCACCTCGTCGCCAAGCTCCTGCATCTGCTGCTGCATGGTGCCGAGCGTGCGTGACTGCGCGTCGTGGCGTCCCTTCATAGACAGGAAGCGATGTTTCCACTCGGTCGCCGAAATGCCTTCGTCGTCACCGGAAACGCCGGTGCGTTGTGGCTGTTCTTGCTGGAGCGGCTGATTCGCATCTTGAGCGGGCTGCTGCACTTGTTGAGCTTGCGCAGCAGCTTCCGCTTCGGCGGCGCGGGTAGCTTCCTCGGCCGCGGCTTTCTCTTCAGGTGTGGGTTCTGGCGGCGCGTAGGCCTGCTGATGAATGGTCTCGGCAAGCGCCGCCGAAGCCTTGACGTGATCAGGGACTCTTACGTTTGGGTCCACTGAAAAATCGGTCAGGCCTGCGCCATCGGAGACTTTATCGTTGGCTGCCATTTAGCTACTCCTTGGGTGGCTGGGGCGTTTCGGGGATGTGGCATTCCCTGAACAAGCGAAGGAACGCGAGGCATTGTCGCGCTCGACCTTGCATGTTGAGGACCTGGTCCTGCGGCGCTTCGGTTACCGCCACGGTAATTTCGTTCGTGTAGGCAGCGAACGTCTCGACGAACTGCTCGAACCCTTCGGGATCGGCGTTTCGCAGGCGTAACGCGAAATGACTCAGGACATCAGTGGATTTCAAGCAATACCGTTTCCTGCCCACGAACCGCTGCCGAGACCGTCGGGAACAGGCGCGGGCTGTGCCATTGGGGTGGCTTTCTGGTAGCTCTGAAACGAGGATGGCCCGCCACCGGCAGCACTACCGGGGAGATCACGCTGGTCAGAACCCTTGTTGGGGTCGTTGTGCAAGGTACCCTTCTTATGGATACCAAGGGGCGTCATGTGCTTCTTGAACATCAGATACCTCCCAGGCGCCCCGGGCCGAAAGGACTCGGCGCTGGCGCCACCATAACTGGCTTTTTGCCGTAGTCCCGGGTGTTCTTCAGACGCGGTGGCCGCACCTGAATCGAATGGTCCCCGTTGACATTGGGCGTGGCGCCAGGATCAGGAACGGTCTTCGGACGCACTACGCCGGCTGGATTAATGGTCTGCCGGCGCATATCAACGAGCGCTCGTCTTGCCCGCCTGCGCCGGCTGCGAACCAGCGTAACCAAACATCTTGCCGGAGCCGCCCTGGGCGAACTTGCCACCCGAGCCGTTCGTATCATGTGCGGTACAGCCCGCTTCCTGCTCGCCCGCGGCATCGCTCGGAGCGGTAGTAGTGCGATCGCCCTTGCCGAACATCGGGGTGTTGCCACCCTTCGCGAACGCGGCGTTGTGCGAGGTCTTCTTCTGGAACGCGGCCATCCGTAAATCTCCCGAGGAAAAATTGGTCCTGATCGGGGTATCGAGCGGACGGCTAAAAAACCGTTTATCACAGTTGGGTCGCATCCAGCAGATCGCCAGCGCGCGCTGCACGATATATCCGTGGTTTGGCGTACCGCGCCGCGATCTCATTGATGATCCAGTCATCGCCGTCAAGGATCGTACATTCACCGGGCTTTACCGCGATCAATGCGTCAACGGCAACAGCGACGCGCTGCCAGGTGCGCTTCTGCTCGCCTGTTCCATAAATAGTGATTGTCTCGGCGGCTTCGCACTTCTCGATGAAGCTGTGGCCGCCTGGACCGTAGATGTTGCAGAACCGGACGACCGCACAACCGTACATCCGGGCGTAATCCTCGCAGGCGCGCTTGGATATGGCATAGGGGTTGACCGGATAGTTCACCATCGACGAGGAAGCGAACACCACCTTGGTGCGGTACTTTTCGAAGATGCGAATGGAGCCGAGAATGTTGGTCTCAGCATCGAGCCACGTGTTTGCGCAATACGCATCAGTCTGGGCGGCGAGATGAAAGACGCGATCGATGTTATCTGGTAGCGGATACGTCAGGATGTCCGTGCCAAGAGCCACATCGATCCGATGTATAATCTCGCCTAGATCATCCAACTTGCGGCAGAGGTGGGTCCCGATGAAACCTTCCGATCCGGTTACCAACACCGGCATCTAGCGTTTTTCCAGAACGATCAGGCGCTCGTCCTTGTGGGTCTGGTACTCGACCGCGGTCATGTCGTCGAACTCGCGCATCAGCGGACGGATGATGTGTTCGCCGAGGTCGTGGTGCGGGACTTTATACGGGCAAGATTCCTCGATCGCGTAGACGCCATTGCGGCAGAGGAACGGCCACAACTGCCGCACCAGGAACATCTGGTTGAGCGGATCGTGCACTGCGTCGTCGCAGATGAAGTCGAACAGGTGGTCGCCGCTCGACGTCAACGCAGCGTCGACAGCTTCGAAAAGCTCCGGCTGCGCGTAAGCATCGCACTGGAACGTATGAATGCGATCCTGGTCGTTGAAAATGAACCGCTCGTCGTTGTCGAAGCCGTTGATCTCAGCACCGGGGAAGAAGTCGCGCCATGCGAACAGGCTGGCGCCGACGACGTTATTCGGGATATCCCTGAACCCGCAGATGCCTATTTCCAGCACATTGGCGACGCTACGCCGGCGACTGCCGAGATGCTTCTCGTAGGCCTGCGTATAGCCCCACCCCTGCGGCGGATCGCCCTTGTCGGTGCCGTACTTCAAAAACAGATCGTTGAGGTTCATGACTGTAACTCCGAACGGAAGTTGTCGAACATGGAAACGTCGTGGTCGGCGCGATACCAGTGAAACAGTTTCGGCACCTTCTGTTCGACGCGCGCCCAGGTGTTCACTTCCCACTCGATGTTGCCTGTGGTGCGGAAGTGGTTGCGCGCAATCGCCCGGCATGACGCGTCGAACAGATTGACGATCTTGCGCGGCACCGCGATGACCGAGCCGCAGAAACGCCAGCAGGGGAAGGCGCTCTCGATGATGTCGGGTTTGCCCCAGCAGCCGGGGGCGTAAATCGCCTTGTCGTCAAGCTTCTGGAAGAACCGATGTATAGATTCGTTGTTGACGCCCGGGAGACGAAAAATCCCATAGTCGACCCACACCAGCACGTCGGCGTCTTCGTCCTCTTCGGCTGCCTGCACCAGCCACGCGGACTTCTGATGATTCACGCAGTGATACGCGAGCGTATTCTTCGCCGGGTTGTCGTGCTGCGAGATCGTCGGGATGATCTTCTGGGCCTTCACGAACTGCCACAGCCAGGTATCCTCGACGTGGGCATAAAATGCCTTCTTCGGTACAGGAACGCCACTCAGTTGTTCGCCAAGCTCGCCATACTCGGCCGCAGAGCGCGGGTGAGCGGGAATTGGCACATAGCCCGTGACGAGCTTAATTTTCATGGAACTCGCTCAGCATCGTCGCAACGTCGGTGGTTGACACCTGCGCCAGTATGGCCTGGGCATCCTTCACGCCGTAGGAAAGTACCAGATCGAGACCGTTGGGATGCGGCGCGAGGCCGGCGCAAAACTCGATCTGCTGGGCGTGGAAGCAGAACGGCAGGGACAAGCGTCGCAGCGTGTAATCACGGCTCAGCCACGCGAACCGGTGCGCGTATATCCGGCGGTAGTCGCCGGGGTCGATCGCTTCATGGACGACACACAACCAGCCGTTCTTGAACGGGATGCACTGACTGCCACCGCTGATATTGTCGACCGCGATTTTGGCGGGGGCGCGGGACACCGACAATTTGTTGACATCGCCCGCAACGATCGTGTCGAGGCGATAAACATAACGCAGGTCGTCGCCATCGACGAGCGGCATCCAGTTCTTCTCGCACGCGGAGCCGTCGGTCAGGAAGGTCGTAGGTTTGTCCGCGGTCAACGGCACGAGCGCCTGTTGCGGCGTGCCGCTGGCGAGGTTCTCGCGAATGCAGGCGGTCGCCCATAGCTTGTCTTTCCACGAGAACAGCCGCATGTCTTCGAGTCCGCGCACCAGCGTGAATTGCGGATCGCTCGGCGGCTCCCAGATAATCGGCTGTTGCGAATCTGTCGACAGGTCGGCGTTGAGTCGCAACAACAGGTTATTGGTGTCGATCGGGTTGCTGCCGTTGGGTTCGCCTTCGCCCTTGATCAGGTAGCGTCCATCACCGTCGATCGTGTAATTGACCGTGCGTACGATGCAATGAAGCTCACCGTTATGTATCGCCACCGACGGGTTCATCGCGACATAACCTGGTTGCGGCGTGGCGTGAATCTCGCGCGATTTGAATGTCGGACAGTGTTCGACAAGCGGACGCAAGTACCAGCGAAGATTTTGGCGGGCGCCGTGGCGAACCTGCGCCGGCACCGACAAATCGAGCCCGAGCCCGCTACAAACGCGCGCGGCTAGTTTCTTGTCGGCGTCGTCGCCATAAAATCCCAGGATCGAGAATTCTTCCCGGAAGCCCCAATTGTAGACCCAGTCGGCGACGAACAGCGTATCGTCTGGTCGCTTGAGGTAGAGGCCTGCCTTACAAAAAATAAGGGCCGTCTTCTGACAGTCCGGCTTCTCGCGATAGTGCTTGGTGAGATCGTAAAGCGCTTCCGCGCGTTGCGGGCGGCGGTTGTATGCACTCAGTGCAGTGTAGGTGAACCCGGCCTCAATAGACTGCTGTTCCTTGAGGCATGCAGCGAGATTGATTTCTGCATTCCAGACTTCTTCCTCCCAGCCGCCGAGTTCGATGCGCTTCTTGTAGGCGATCTCGGCCATGCACCAGTCGCCGGCATCGCGATAGGAGTTGGCCAGATAAAACCACGTCCGCGGGTTGTGTGAGTTGCCGGGCTTCCGCAGGTCATCTTCCAAAAGCCTGATATCGCGCTCGAACTTGTCGGCGCGGTTCGAACCATCGGCGTGATCAATGAAATCAGCGCCGTCGATCGTACCATCGGTCGGAACATCGAGGTACTCGTGGGTGGCGCCGACGTATTGGCCGGAAACGTCGGTGCGAAGTAGGCGCGTGTTGTGGTATGACGTGCCGCCGGCGACCTGAAGCATGTGGTACGCTTCTCCAGTGAGTCCGTCGAACGCGTCGGGCCTCGTGACGCGTAGCTCCATGTCGGCGTCCATCAGCAGGAAATAGTCTGCACACATGAACTGACCTAGGCAGCGCCGCGCTTTGTCAAGTGCGAGATTGCGCGCCTGCGAAAAGTTCTCGAATGGACCATCGACGATCCAGTATGCGATACCGGGGTGTTCAGCGAAAAACGCTTGAATACGTTCTTTGGTATCGTCAGTCGATCCGGTGTCGAGAATTACCGCGGCGGTAATGTGGGGAGCAACAGAAGCAAGAGCGCGTTCAATTCGCGCGCTCTCGTTCTTCACGATCATACAGAGCGCCAGCTTTACGCTCATAGACAATCCTCCAGATACTTAACTAAATCGCGAAGTCGGAGGATATCTGCGATCCCGCCTTTCCCTGCTGCATGATTACAACCAAGACACAGAATGCCACGAACATCGCTTGCCTTACACGGAAGTGGTCCCGCATGATCAGTATGCCAATAACGACCACCGGGGGTGGTTGAACCGCACGCGGCACATGCGAACCCCTGTGCAGCAAAAAGAGCTTCCCACTGCGCTACAGTCAGCCCGTATTTTTTCCGGAAGTGGTAAGCTCTACTGTACTCACGCATGTATGTCGGGTTCGCCGCTCTCCAGAGAGCCGAACCGCGTTTGTTGTATTCCCTGCATTTATCTGGATTTTTAGCGCGCCAAGTTCGCGCGGCTTCTCGACGCACAACACGTTGTTCTTCACTCAGCTTGGTGGTCATTTTGCACGAAGACCTTGTTGGGGGTTAGCCGTTCGAGATGCGGAGCACTCCCACACCGGTTGCACCGCCGGGGTTCCACACTGCGCCCACGATATGCGGGTCGAAATTCGGCGGATCGACCTTGTTCGCAACGACGGGGCCGGCCGGTCCCTGCGGACCGGTGAAAGCTGCGCCGTTACGTTGCGTGCCGGTCGGACCAGTCGCGCCTGTGGCCGAGTTCGCGCCGGTGTTGCCAGCGGGACCGGTTGAGGAGCCGGTAGGTCCCTGCGATCCGGTCGGTCCGGTCGCACCGAGCGTGCCGGTGTTGCCGGCAAAACCAGTCGGGCCGGTGTTGCCGGTCGGGCCGGTGATACCGATTGCACCAGGACCGGCGGGGCCAGTCGGTTGCGCACCCGTCGGACCCGTCGGACCGGTGAACGCGGCAGCGCCGCCCCCTGTCGGACCCTTGGCACCGGTGTTGCCGGCGGGACCCTGAATGTTCTTGTCGTTGATCAGGTCGACGACTTCCTTCAGCACCTCGGGGATGCGGTTGTCGTCATAGGTGTCCTTCGACGCGGTGCTCGGATCGAGTGGTTTGAACGCCATTTGCTGGCTCCTGTTAGCCGGCCGAGACCGTCAGAACGCCCGCGTTGTTCCAGACTTGCCCGTTGACATGCGGATCGGAAGTCGGCGGTACGAAGATCGATGCGAACGCGCCGGTCGGTCCGGTAGACCCAGTCGGTCCAGTTGCCGCAGCGCCGGTCGGGCCGGTGACGCCGGTCCCCGTCGGACCCGTCGGACCCGTGGCGCCAGGAGTCGGACCAGTGTTGCCGACAGCGCCGCCTGGTCCGGTTGCACCGACACCGGTCGGGCCGGTGACGCCGGTTGGACCCGTGTTACCAACAGGTCCCTGCGGACCCTGAATGGGCGCGCTCGATCCGGTCGGGCCGGTTACGCCCGCGGGGCCCGTGTTACCTGTCGCGCCGGTCGATGCGCCGGTCGGACCAGCAGGGCCGGTAACGCCGGTGGGGCCGCCGATATTGCCCGCGTTGATCGCATCAACGGCCTGCTTGAGGACGTTGCCGATCGAATTACGGTCGTAATTTTTACTGGACAGGATGGCCATCTGTTACCCCTACGGCAGGCGCTGCCTGCTCCCTTCTAAAAGTCGAACCCGTTACTCTTTTCTTTATTGCGAGAGTTACGCTGCCCCGGTGAACCCCGGGATGATTACGGTCTTGACGATGCCCGCCGGGCCGGTGCCGGAACGCGAAAACACTTCCTTGAATGAACCAGGCGGCGATCCCGCCTGCTGCGCGGCGTTGATCTGTTTCCACACCGCGAACGTTCCGGTCGGACCCGTAAAGGTGCTCAGAATGTGCACGCCTTCGACGGTGCCCGTAGGACCTGTTGGACCAGCCAACACGCGAACGTTCTTTTGTGTGTTGACTGCCATCAGCCAACGCCCCCACTAACCGGCTTGGCGCCCGCACCGGGCTGACTGCCGGTGAGGTGCGTCTGCGGACCCATCGACTGCGACAACTGACTCGGCTGCATGCCTTGCGCACGTGATGCGTCCTGTGGCCCTGGGGGGCCGGCGTCCAAACTCGGATCACTCATTGTTGATTGGCCGCCGAGCGTGCCGATATGTGTAGGCTTGCCTTCCGGCATCTGTTCGCGTTGTGCGAGAATGCCGGACGTCAGTTCAGTGGTGATGCGCTTGACGCCGGCCTCGACGCCCTGGTTAACAGCCTGCGTGATCAGCGTGTCGATGTTGCCGCCATTCTGCGCCTGTTGCTCCTGCTGCTTCATCATCTGTTCGATCTGGTCTTCGGACGGCACGATCTCCTCGCCCGGCATACCGATCGTCGATGACACGTTGCGCAGCACGGTCGAGCGGCCCTTCATCCCCATGATCTTCAGGTCGGTCGGGTTGTTGGTTGCGGTCAGGAACTCGATCTGGCGCTGGCGCAGCGTCTCGCGCTGGATCGCGACGTTGACGCCTTGCACCGTGACCTTCTCCTCGCCGGTGAGCAGGCCGGACGTATCGGTCAGCATCAGCAGGTCAAAAAGTTGTAACCACGCCTCTTCGAGCACGTCCCGATCGATGTTCGCGGACACCGTCTGCAAAATCTTCGAGGCGTTGCCCATCAGCATCGCCAATCCCGATGCGGTGCGTCCGGCACCGCTACCTGCCTGGCCGCCAACGTATTTCGGGATCGCGCTGACATCGTCGGCGATCGAGATGAACTCCTGATAGACCTGGATCAGCGGTGCGGCGTTGCTCGCCGGCATGAAGAAGCTGATCGGCTGGCGCGAGTTGTTGCCCACCGGATCGTTGCGGACGTGCCAGCGTTTCCATGGGTATAGGTCCTCGCCATTTTCCTCGGGCGCAAGCATGTCGTCGTTGACCACAACCTGCGGACCCGACGAGATCGAGATGTTGTTGACAAGCGAACGCAGCGTAGCGTTGGCGACTTCCTGCAAATCGGCCAAAAGGTCCGTGAGCCCGTTTCCAACGGGCGTTCCAGGGACCTTTTCAAAAGATGTGATGAAATATGGGTGGCGTTGCCGCGGGCTGGGAGAGAGATGCGCCTTGATGACGTGGGTGCCGATCACCCAGACCTGGACATGGTAGTCGCGGAGTTCGTCCTCGACCGCCATGCCATAGTCTTGCAAAATACGTCCCTGGACGTTGCCGTTGAACTCCATCATCGAGATCATTCCGGACCGGTTCCACGCCGGGTTCTCGCGGTTCTCCAGCACGCTGCGCTCGGCGTCGGTGGTGTCCCAGTTATCGTAGAGGCCGCCGGCGCCGTATTCGTCGAGCACCGCCCTGATCTCGGACACGTTGTAACCGGGCAAATCCAGGAGATCGTTGAGTTCGGCGCGGGTGACGCGCAGCTTCTCGATGGTGTTGGCGTTGGCGATGTCGGCGACGCCAGGGGTGAACCAGAGATCGAACGGCGAGACCCGGTTCCAGGTCAGACGTGGGACCTGCTTCACGATCGGTTGACCACCGCCCGGCGGCCAGATCACCTGCGGTACCACCTTGACCACGGGACCTTTGACGCAAGCGAATGGGAAGATCGGCAGATCGACCAGGAACTCGGCGAGGGCGTGATAGAAGCCTCCCTGCCGCAGCATGTCCTCGATTTTGCCCTCGCTGTCGCGCGCCTGTTTCGCTGCTTTCTTCTTCGCGGCTTCCTTGGCTTGGTCGAGCAGATGGCGCTTGCGATCGGCGGTGTCCGATGGTGACGGCGGTTGACCCAGCGTCTGTGCCACCTTCTGCGCTTCTTGCTGAATCAACTGGTCAATCTTCTGGGTGATGTCCGACGGAATGTCCGGGTCGGCGGGCGGCTGCAACGCCCACGGCTGGTCCTGCCCGAGATAGATGTCCCGCAACAACGAAGAGGCGGCGCGGCACTTCTGCGCGATCATGCGCGCGTAGACCGTCGACCCGCCGAACTTGGACAACTCGCTAAGTTTTGTCGGATCGTACTGACCGTTGAACGTCCGCAATGCGGCAAGCATCCGGTTGCTCCAGCCGGCGGATGTATTTCGATGATTACGAAAAATTTCGAACTGCGCGCGGACGTAGCCGGCGAGTTCCGGATATTGCGGGCCGGCGTTGTTCTCCGCGGCATCTTGGGCGTTTGCACGCGTCACCGCCGCAGCCTGAAGCTGCTGCTCCAACTGGTCAGGCGGTGTGAACTGGATAACGCCGGATTGTCCGAGAGCGGCCATACTCGTCCCACAATTACGCGCGGACGCTCGGACGCAGGCCCCAAACTTTTGCTTAATAGGCTACCGGTAGCGGTGAGGGTGGAAATGGAGGTCACAACCAATGGACCAGCACAGCACCCTTAACCTATGGGTCGGCAACGTGATATCGGCATCGGCGATTCTGACGACGTTACTGGGCCTCGTGCCGGCAATCGCCGCGATCGTTGCGCTGTTGTGGTACCTGGTCCAAATCTACGAGAGCAATACCATTCAGACGTGGCTCAAGAATCGCCGCTTGCGCAAGCTGGCGCGCTTGAAAGCGAGGGTCATCATGCTGCAAGCGCAACTGGCCCAGCCGGTTACACCTTCGGTTTTCGATCCGCCGTCCCTCGATAAACCCCAATAATCAAGTCCACGCCGCCGAGGTGAA
>Ga0068855_100012077_pt1 | contig 10438 bp, 8 predicted proteins | sample KBSCornC52_FD_66592 | JGI IMG/M metagenome (GOLD analysis project Ga0068855, IMG submission 66592) | Corn rhizosphere microbial communities from Kellogg Biological Station, Michigan, USA - KBS Corn C5-2 | ecosystem: Host-associated > Plants > Roots > Rhizosphere > Soil ... | reverse complement strand
ATAGACAAGTGCCCAAGCCGGTTTGTCGCGGAGCATTTGAATGAACCTTACCTGCATTGTGCCCGAGCGCCACAACTATACCAAGAAACTGGCTGCTGTCTACGGCAGCTTCGCATTGTTGACCCTATTTGGATTGGCGGCGACCTTCGTGCCGTCTTTCGCACATGCGTCACCCGTGCAGAAGTCGGCTGGCACGGTCAGCTATCATAAGCAAATCTGGCCGATTCTGCAGGCCAAATGCCAGGGATGCCACCAGCCCGCTTCGGCTGGCGGTAAGCTGATCGTCACTTCCTACGAGGCGTTTCTCAAGGGTGGAGAGCACGGACCGGCGTTCGTCGCTTCGAAGCCTGAAGCGAGCAGCGTATTAGACTATTTGACCGGCAAGAAGACATTGATGCCCAAGGGCGGACCAGCGCTTCCAGCGGCGGACATCGCGCTGTTCAAGAACTGGATTCGCCAGGGAGCCCACGACGATACGCCCGCGGCCGTTGACCCGATCGATGCGAAGCACCCTCCGGTCTACGTTGCTCCACCGGTCGTCACGGCGCTGGCGTATTCTCCGGATGGCAGCACATTGGCGGTCTCCGGGTACCGCGAGATCCTGCTGCACCGCGCAGATGGTTCCGCGATGATCGCGCGGCTGGTCGGCAATTCGCAGAAGATCCAGTCGCTCGTGTATTCTCCGGACGGTAAGATGCTCGCGGCCGTTGGCGGGTCGCCAGGGCGATTCGGCGAGGCGCAGTTTTGGAACACCGCAACCAACAGCCTGATCAAGTCGGTTCCGATCGGATTCGATACGCTCTTCGGCGCGGCGCTCTCGCCAGACGGCAAGGAGCTAAGCTTCGGCGGCGCGGATAACTCAGTCCGCGTGATCACGGTCCCGGACGGCAAAGAGATTATGCGCCTGGACGGTCACAGCGACTGGGTCTTCTCGACTGCCTTCTCCGGCGACGGGAAGAACGTTCTGAGCACGGGCCGCGACCAGGCGATCAAGCTGACACTGGTTGAAGGCGCATCCTTTGTGGATGATATCAACACGCACTTTACGGCGATCCGATGCATGGCGAAGAACCCGAAGGCGGATCAGGTCCTGGTTGCGGGCGACGATGGTCTGCCTCGCCTCTACCAGATGTTTCGCACCAAGCCACGCACCATGAACCAGGAGGACCACAATCTTCTGCGCTCCTATCCGAAGCAGCCGGGAGTCGCCACGGCCGTCGCGTTCAGCACGGACGGAACGCTGATTGCCGTGGGTTCCGAGGTGGGCCTGGTCAACCTTTACAAAACTGACAACGGCGGCCCGGCCGAATCCGACAAGCCTGTGATCGGCGGAACGTCCCTAGCGACTCTCTCCGGCGGTCACGGCGCGATTTTCACGATCGCTTTCCGTCCGGATGGCAAGCAGGTCGCCACTGGCGGAATGGATGGGTTCGTGCGCCTTTACTCCCTGCCGGAGGGTACGCTCCTGAAATCCTTCGTGCCGGTGCCATTAAGCGCAGGCGCAGTCCGCACCGCGCACAAATGACGCCTGTGCAATTGCAAATTGCAAAGTGAAGAGTGAAAACTGCAACTGGTTGTGCGGGCTGAATCCGCCAATTTGCATTTTGTAATCTGCATTTGCCTTAAACCTGTAACCTTCTGTCCCGCAAAGGCTCCAAACAGATTATATCAATCACGCGGGGCTAAGGCCCTGTACTGCGAACGGCAAGCCGGCTAAACCCGGCCGGAACTGCCTCTCACGCTTCTAAGGACCAACTCCTGATGAATAGTTTGAAGAGTTTATTGCCTCGATCGAATGCACGACAAATGGCCGCACTGCTGCTGGTCGCGGGCTGCGCCGTGGCGCTGACTCGCGCGGATGCCGCCGAGCGAAAGCCACGGGTCATCAGTCTTACGGTGCTTCCCGCTTCGCTGAAGCTCGTGGATGCCAGAGATGCCCGCTCGATCATCGTAACGGGCAAAACGGACTCCGGATTCGCAGTAGACCTGTCCGCACGAGCCTCAGTGAAGGCGGCTGCTCCGATTGTACGGATCGGTAAGGACGGCTTTATAGAGCCGCTGCGAGTGGGCAAGACGGTCCTTACGATCGCGGCTGATGGTGCGAAGGCGACCGTTCCGGTCGAGGTGGCGAGCCTCAAGTCGCCGCGCGTGAGCTTCGTGCGAGAGGTGATGCCCATCCTCAGCAAGGCAGGCTGCAACGCCGGGACGTGCCACGGCTCTGCCAAGGGCAAGAACGGATTTAAGCTCTCACTGCGCGGCTACGATCCCGATTTTGACCATCATGCGCTGATCGACGATGTTGATGGCAGACGTTTCAACCGGTCCGATCCTGCTCAGAGCCTGATGCTCTTGAAGCCCACGGGCGCGGTGCCTCATCGCGGCGGCGTTGTCTTTGGCCCCGATTCTCGCTATTATTCGATTCTGAAGCAGTGGATTGCGGAGGGCGCCGTCAGCGATGCAGAGAAGGTAAAGCGCGTCGCCAGTCTCGAAGTTCTGCCATCCGTTCCAAACGTCACGCTGCCCCAGATGCTGCAGCGCACTGTCGTGATCGCGCACTATCCCGACGGCTCGACCCGCGACGTGACCCGCGAGGCGGTATTGACCAGCAGCCTGCCCGAAGTGGCGACCGTGAGCGCCGCCGGAGATATCCAATCGGTGCGCCGCGGCGAAGCGGCGCTGCTCGTACGGTACGAGGGTACGTACGCGACCAACAATATAACGGTGCTGGGCAAGCGGGATGGCTATCATTGGGCCTCAGCGCCGGAAGTCAACTATATTGATAAGTTCATTGACGCCAAGCTGAAGAAAATCAAGGCGCTCCCCTCTACAGAATGCGATGATGCAACGTTCCTCCGCAGAGTATCTATCGACTTGACCGGACTGCCTCCGACTCCGGATGCGACGCGCGCTTTCCTCTCGGACAGGGCTCCCTCCGCCGAAAAGCGCAAGAACCTCATCGACCGATTGCTCAGCTCGCCCGAATACGTCGATCGCTGGACGAACAAGTGGGCGGACCTGCTCGACTGCAACAGCAAGTACCTCGGGCCACAGGGCGTGCGCAAGTTCCGCAACTGGATCCACTCCGCGGTCGCCGAGAACATGCCCTATGATAAGTTCGTTCAGGCGCTGATCACGGCATCCGGCGATGCGAATGAGAACGCCCCGGCAAACTACCTGCGCGTCATACGAGACACGTCCACAGCCACGGAGAATGTGACGCAGCTCTTCCTGGGAGTCCGGTTCTCGTGCGCCAAGTGCCACGACCACCCGTTCGAGCGCTGGACCCAAAACCAGTACTACCAGTTCGGCGCCTTCTTCGCGAAGGTCGGCTACAAGCCTGCTCCCGGCGGCGTGGAAGTGGTTTACAATAAGGACGATGGCGAGGTGATGCATCCGAAATCTGGGCTCGTGGTCGCGCCGTATGTGCCGGTCGGCCGTAACCCATCATCCGCCGCGAGCCGCAGAGACGCTTTCGCGAGCTGGCTTACAGACTCGTCAAATCCTTACTTCTCGAGAGCGATGGCGAACCGGCTCTGGAGCTACTTCTTCGGGAAGGGCATTATCGATCCGGTTGACGATATCCGCGCGAGCAATCCCGCGGTGAATCCCGAGCTGCTCGAAGCGCTGAACAAGGATTTTGTCGAGAGCGGTTACGACCTGAAACACATGATGCGTGTGATCTGCCTCTCGCGTACGTACCAATCCTCGATCGCCAGCAATGCGTGGAATGTGGACGATAAGACGAACTTCTCGCACGCCTTGCCGCGCAGACTCGAAGCCGAGCAGCTCCTCGATGCGATCAACCTCGCAACGGGCACGCAGTCCTCATTCAACGGATTGCCGATGGGCACGAAGGCAGGTCAGATACCGGATGCGACCGCCACCGGGGCAGACGGTTTCCTCGACCTGTTCGGCCGGCCCTCCCGTGATACGCCCTGCGAATGCGAGCGCTCCAGCAGCGTAAGCCTGGGGCAGGCGATGGCGCTCATCAATGGCCCCACCACCGATACGATCTCAAACAAGCAGGGGCGCATCGCCAAGCTCATGGCCACCAACCCGACCGACGACAAGATCGTAGAGGAGATATTCCTCTCCGCACTCTGCCGCATGCCGTCCGAGCGCGAAAAGAAGGCAGGCCTGGACACACTTAAGTCCGCCGCGACCAAATCCGACGGCGCTCAGGACCTGCTCTGGGCGCTGGTGAACAGCCCGGCGTTCTTGTTCAACCGGTAGGCGACATGGAGTAGCCGATGGCGCTGCCCGCGCGTGAGGCTGAACTGCTGGATAGGATAAACACAGAACTGTCGGAAACTCTTTGAACCGAATATCGCGACCTCGTAAAGAAACGCCGAGCCGTAATCCTGACGCAATCGGTTGGTCTCGCGCCTGGTGAAGGAATTCGGAATGGAGCTGCGAGGGCTTGGCTAGAACGATAAGGAGAGACGGGCTCAATCGAAAGCACGGTACAGGCTGCGTCGTCCGAACGCAAGAGGGGCGACCGGAGAACCACAAAGCCATTGAGCAAACAGCTCGAAAACTGGATAGCGGCCCTATGCCTGACGATCAACCTGATCGCGATACCTGCTGGCTGCTTTGGACAAGGCCCCAAAAGTTCCGATGCGACGCCGCACAGCGATCGCACAAACACTCAGCAAACGGTTCTTCATGCTGAATTAACGCTGGACGCGATTTCGAAGCTCATCGGCTCGATCCAGACACGTCGTGAAAACGAGGTGAGGGATGCAAATCCTGCCCGGCATGTATTTGACGATGTCCCGAAGACCGATCAGGCCTACGCGGATGTGACGGTTTTAGAGCAGCATCACGTCCTATTGGGTTATCCATCCGGTCACTTTTCCGGGCGACGAATCTTGACGCGCTATGAATTTGCAGTCGCCGTCCACCGCATGTTACAGTTTCCGGGCGTTCTCACGTCTATTTCATCACGCGAGACTCAAGCGCCACTTGTTCCGGCTTCGTATGCCGACCTGCTTCTGATCTCACGGCTGCTGGAGGAGTTCAACGCGGAGTTGCATGAGCTCGGCCGAAATGTTCAAAATGACAGAGCGCAATTGAAAACGCGGATAACTCAAAGCAAAACGCACTAATCAGCCGATATTCCTCACACGAGTGACCGCGCCGAACACGGCAACGGCTGCGGTGACGTAGGTCCAGGGGTCCAGCAGGAACATCCAGGCATAGAGCGCGGCCGTGTTCACTGTCTGGCCGGAGTCTTCGACCGCGAGGTGGGGGACCATCATGGTAGACGTGAGGGCGTGGATTACGTAGCCGAATACGAGACCTATAAAAACGGAAACACCGGCCATCGTCTCCATCTGCCAGCCGCGCTTGCGGCTGGCCATCCTCAGCGCGACCTCTCCCACCGCCATCCCATACAGGAACCCGGCAAACATCCCAAAGAAGCCGATGCCTCGTACGGTCGCCACGAGCCAGCCTCCGAAGAGTGCGGCGACAAGGGTGACGGGAATGGCAAGCGCAAACAGCTTGGGATCGATCTGGTAGAGGTGGGAGGGCTTGCCGCGCGCGCAGTCTCTGCAGAGCATTCCGACTGGAGCCGGGCGCGAGCAATCGGGACAGATGGGCACGAAGCAGCGCGAGCAGCGCAGTCCGGTTTCGGCCTGCTTTCTACACTTACACCGAACTGGCGCGGACGACGTCATGCGGTGCCTCCAATTGTCGCGCCTCCCTCATACTGGCGGAGTGACCCTAAACAAGATCCGAGTGCAAGGAGCAGACATCTCGATTCAAATTGGATGCCCCACGGACGTGACACATCCAATGGATGACTTGCATTTTTGCACTCTTCACTAAGCAAGGTGTTCCGGTGCCACTGTGATTATGGGACGCCCATCGGGACCTAGTCACCGGCGATCGGGTGATCGCCTACTTCGAAGGCTTCCTTTGGAACGCTTCGTCGTTCGTGGAGCCGTCGGCATTCTTGCCCAGATCCGTAAGCATATTATTTGCTCCGGCAGCCAGCTCGCTCAGCGCGCGGCTCAGTTCGACGCCAAGCAGCGGGGAAGGGCCAGGCTTTAAGAGGGGTGATCCGGCTTTGACCATGTGATTCTTCGCCAGATACGAGACTGCGTCGTACCCGGGACTGGCCTTGGGGAGATCGACCTTCACATCATGAAACACGACTGACAGGCCGACTTTGGCATCCGGACCAGGCCGCTTGATGGCATTCGTGAAATAGTCGGCGAAGCGCGTCAAAATGGCGGCAAAAGCGTATCTGCGAACGGGAGCTGTTTTCCAGTCGGTCTTATCCCATACCGTGCTGACCGAATCCGGAACGGGTCGGCTCGGTCCATCGGACTTCCAAGTGCCGCTCTCAAGCGCCTTCGCGACCTGCGCCAGGGTTGTCACGGCTTCGAGCCTGGTAACCTGCGCATCCCCGTGAAACTTGCCATCCGCCTGAACTTTGAGGATGCCCGCATTGAGCGCGTGCGTGACCGCCGGAGCCGCCCAGTGGTTTGGACGCACATCCGGTGGAAGGGCGCCTGCGCGAGCACACGCGCAGGCAAGCAATGCTGCACAGATACAGATTGGTATTCGAATCCGACGCATTCGGATCATCCTGTAATGATGGCGCTCTCGCGTATCGCGGGAAGTTCTTCCAGCGCCCGCCCCGTGCCGATAGCAACGCAGGAGAGCGGGTCTTCGGCGACAAAGATCGGAATACCGGTGGCGGCTGAGAGCAGCCTATCGAGCCCTCGCAGGAGCGCTCCGCCGCCAGTGAGCACGACGCCGCGCTCGATGATATCCGCCGCGAGCTCAGGGGGAGTTCTTTCCAGAACGCGCTTCACCTTCTCCACGATCTGGGTCACTGGCTCGGCCAGAGCCTCTCTGATCTCCGCGGAAGAGACCTCGATCGTCTTCGGCAGCCCGGCGACCATGTCGCGGCCCTTGACCGGCAGGACCATCTCCTGCTCCAGCGGATAGGCCGACCCGATGCGCATTTTGATGTCTTCGGCCGTGCGGTCTCCGATCATCAGGCTGTACGCCGACTTGATGAATCGAATGATGACCTCGTCCATTCGGTTACCCGCAACGCGGAGACTCTCGCTCGCAACGATGCCGCCAAGAGAGATTACGGCGATGTCCGTCGTGCCGCCGCCGATGTCCACAATCATGTTGCCACCGGGGGTGGAGATCGGAAGGCCTGCGCCGATCGCGGCCGCCATCGGCTCTTCAATCGTGTAGGCCTCGCGCGCTCCCGCCTCGATCGCGGCCTGGATGACCGCACGCCGCTCCACGCTCGTCACTTGCGAGGGTACGCATACCAATACGCGAGGCTTGAACAGGCGGTTCCGTTTCACGACCTTGGCGAAGATATACTCCAGCATCTTCTGCGTGGTGGTGTAATCGGCGATGACGCCATCGCTCATGGGGCGCACGGCGACAATGTGGCCGGGAGTCCTGCCGAGCATCAGACGGGCCTCTTCGCCGACAGCCTTTACCTTCTTGCTGATGTTATTGATCGCCACAACGGATGGCTCTCGGAGCACAATTCCCTTGCCGCGTACGTAGACCAGCAGATTGGCGGTGCCAAGGTCAACGCCGAGTTCGGGGATAAGGCTAAACATGCGGACGATCTCTCCTCACGGTCTAGTTATTGCAACCCGTGTCGAACAATGTCCGCGCCCAGACCCTGAAGGTTCGGGACAATGTTTTCGTAACCCCGGTCTAGATGCGACAGTCCGTCGATCTCTGTCACGCCATCCGCAGCGAGAGCGGCGCAGACCATTGCTGCTCCGGCTCGCAGGTCGGTGCAGGTCACCTTCGCGCCACTGAGCTTCTCTACGCCGGTAATTTTGGCGGTACGACCATCCACGCGTATGTCCGCGCCCATGCGCTCAAGTTCCGTCGTATACCTGAAACGGCTTTCGTAAAGCGTTTCGGTGATCATAGACACGCCGTCTGCAAGACACATGAGCGCCGCGAACGGCTGCTGCATATCCGTGGGGAAGCCAGGATGGGGAAGCGTCTTGATATCGGTGGCGTAAATCTTGCCGCTGCGTCGCACGCGAAGGCCGCGCGACGTGTTTTGTACATCGACTCCCGCTTCCGCGAGCTTCGACAGCAGCGGACGCGAATGGTCGGCAACTGCTTTCTCAATCAGCACGTCGCCGCCGGTGATCGCCGCCGCAACCGCGTAGGTGCCGGCCTGCAGACGGTCGGGAATTACGCTGTAAGTAGCAGGGTGCAGGAAGTCCACTCCTTCGATCGTAATCGTGGGCGTGCCCGCGCCATGGATCTGAGCGCCGCAGGCGTTAAGAAACTCAGCCAGACTTACGATTTCCGGCTCAGTAGCGCAATTCTCCAGGACCGTTGTTCCGCAAGCGCGGCTTGCGGCGATGAGCAGGTGCTGCGTTGCGCCCGCGCTGGGGAACTCGAGATAGAGCTGTGCGCCAACCATTCGCCGGACCGAGCCGTAGTAGATGCCGTGCTCCAGCTCAAGGTGGCAGCCTAACTGCTCTAGACCGCGAATATGAAAATTGACCGGGCGTGCGCCGATATCGCATCCGCCGGGCATGGCAACTTCGGCCCGGCCGAATCTCGAAAGCAGTGCGCCGAGCACATAGAACGAGGCCCGCATTTTGGCGACGAGATCGTTGGGAGCCACAGACGTGCTCAGGTTCGAGGCGTCGATTTCGAGGGTTCCATCATCTTGAAAATTGCATACCGCGCCAAGGCGGCTAAAAATCTCTATCAGGGTAAAAACGTCGCGGATACGAGGTACATTTCGGAGAACTGTCTTGCCGGGTACGAGGAGCGCTCCCGCCATAATTGCAACAGTATCATTCTTACTCCCACCGACGCTGACATTTCCATGCAGCGGCTTTCCGCCGCGAATCCTAATTGTCTCCAAAGAGTGCCGCCTCTCTGCTCCGGGTGTAAATAGTGGATGTTGGCGCGCTTATATCAGTCCGTGGTTCGGGGAGTTACTGCGCTGCTCTAATCATGCTGGACTTCAGTATACGGATTTGGGGCCACGGTGTCAATCGATCTAATCAAAATCAGGCCAACAGTTAATCCAGCTTTTGAACAGCCCGACGGTATACTGCATTGTGGCCGTACATAGACTCCTGGCCTGAGTGAGCGAAAATAAAGCGCTGCCATAACGTTATCATCGGTACATGGTTCATGCGAGACGTACATTATTTTCTAATGGGATCGGATTTATCATAGGAGGTCTGTGGTTTTGATCGGTATCATCGTTCCGATGGGTTGGTTGCAGGCAATTCTATTGGGATTGCTGCAAGGGCTCACAGAGTTTTTGCCCGTCAGCAGCACCGCGCATATGGCGATCGTCCCTCAGCTGTTCGGGCAGAAGGACCCGGGTGCGGCATTTTCGGCGATCGCGCAGCTCGGGCCGATCATCGCGATCATCCTCTACTTCCGCTCGGATCTGATGCGGTACATCCAGGGCATTCTCCGCACAAGGCTCCCAAACAGAGTTCCCGCGGATGACGTTGACGCGCGACTGGGATGGTACACCTTGTTCGGGTCGCTGCCGATCATGGTCTTCGGCTTCCTATTGGAGAAGAGAATCGACCGCGAATTCCGATCGCTCTACGTGGTCGCCGCCAGCATGATCGTACTTGCCATCATATTATTGATCGCAGAGAAGGTCGGCAAGCGGACCGTCACTCTTGATAAGATGACGCTCGGCCAGAGCCAGGGGGTAGGTTGGGCGCAGGTGTTGGGCCTGATACCGGGCGCGTCGCGATCAGGGTCGACGATCACTGCCGGACTGCTCCTGGGCCTCGATCGCGAGTCCGCCGCGCGATTTAGCTTCCTGCTGGGCATCCCGGCGATCACCGCCGCGGGACTATACAAACTTTATCGTGAGATGAAGCATGGCAATATCGGCTCGGATGTGGCGCCGGACCTGTTAGCGATGGTGGTCGCGGGTGTCTTCGCCTACATCGTCGTGCGCTGGTTCATGGGGTATATGAAGGAGCACAACACCGGCATCTTCATCGGATACAGGATCGCGTTTGGCGTGATTTTGCTTATCCTCCTGGGTACCGGCAGATTGAAGAACCAGCTGCCCAAACCCGATGAGGCGACCGAAAAAGCTGTTACTTCACGCCCGACCCTTATCAGCGCCAGGTTCACAAGCTTTACATTCAGCGATCTGCCCGGTGTTGGCGCGGGACTTAAGTCCTCGCCTGGTGAAGATGAGAAGTCCGCCTTCGCGGACTGTCTGTGGTGCACATCTTCATCTTCGAATAGTATTCACATTGCGAATGACCATCGATTTTGCCCTCTCAAAGTCCGCGAAGGCGGACATGGCTTTGTCACGAGCCGAGGACTTCAGTCCCACGGCGCTCTGCGGCGGCCGCAGTTAGCGCAGACGAAGACCGGTATTGAGCCGGTGCAATGGCGGTCGCCGAATTGACCCTCGATA
>Ga0068855_100012074_pt1 | contig 10439 bp, 4 predicted proteins | sample KBSCornC52_FD_66592 | JGI IMG/M metagenome (GOLD analysis project Ga0068855, IMG submission 66592) | Corn rhizosphere microbial communities from Kellogg Biological Station, Michigan, USA - KBS Corn C5-2 | ecosystem: Host-associated > Plants > Roots > Rhizosphere > Soil ... | reverse complement strand
GCGCTCGCTTGACCGAAGCTGAAAATATTTCCCAGCAGAAGGTCGGCAAAAGGATTGCCACTCGAATTCGGCGATGTGGTGTCGAAGTCCAGGAAGCCGTTGGTAGAAGGCTCTGTTGCGCTAAGTTCGTTTTTCTGGGCGAAAGCTGCATACGCGCCGAACTGCAGGTTGTGATTGCCTATCACTTTGGTGACGTTGTCACGATAGGTATATGTCGGATTCGAGTTGTAGGGGCCATTAGGAATGTATCCGGGGTCTTGTCCAAAACCATCGCCATAAATTCCGCCGTTGCCGCCACTCACACTGAAACCCGGCAGTTTGCCTCCGTTGTTGGCGGACGGAAAAAGGCTTCCGGCGTTATAGCTGGAGGTACGCTTCCATGCATTTGCATCGGGCGTTCCGGTGCTCGTCAGAACAATGTGGTCCGTAGTGAAGCTGAATACGAATTCGTTCAGCAGGGTCGGCGACACCGTCGTGGTCAGGCGGCCTACCAGCGACTCAGCGGGTCCGACGAAGTTCGTTTCAACTGTCGGAAAGCTTCCGGCATTTGTCCACAGAGGCGTAGCTGTGACGGTGTCCCAGGAGTCATGCGCGTAGCGAAACATCACCCGCCATTTGTCATTGATGTTGTGATCCACGCGGATCAGTTCTTCACGCCAATTGGTCGGTTGCGAGGGGGCGGCTTGGTAGACATTGCCGAGACCAGGGCTCGGGGTGGGGATCATCGCTAGTAAGGGTTGGGCATTAGGATCGATGGGGAGCGGACCTAGGCTGCCATCGAATGGGCTACCGGTCCGCGGATCTGTCGGACAATCGGGTCCTGGAGTAGGCAGGCACACATCGCTAAAGTCGCCGCCGCGTTCCGCTACAGAGGGCACCTGCGTAAAAAAATCCTGGCCTGGCACGCGATCCCTTCTCCACTCCTCCGAAAAGAAGAAAAACGTCTTCTGCTTGTTCGTGTTGTATTTCCCGGGGATAAATACTGGTCCACCGATGGTGTAACCGAAATCGTTTTTGTGATACCCGGGAACCTGAGACTGAAATTCCGGTGTTGCGTTAAATGCATTGTTTCGGACAAATTCGTAAACATCGCCGTGAAACTGGCTCGTGCCGGATTTCGTTTCCGTCTCAATCGTCCCCGATCCATTGCGCCCGTACTGCGCGCCATAGTTGGAGGTGAGAACTCGTACCTCGCCGATAGCGTCGACACTGGGGGTGACGTTCAGCGTAGCATTGCTGCCGTTGTCCATATTGTCGCCACCATCCAGTTCCCAGTTGTTATATTCGAGGCGCCCACCGTTCACGCTGTAATTCACATTGGCAGTGATTCCGTATTGCCCTTCAGATGATCCCGTTTGATTACTCACGCCGGGAGTCAGGGTGACCAACTGCGTGAATACACGGCCATTGAGCTGCAACTGGCTTATTTCCTGGCCTGTGATCGTGCCTGCGACTTCGTTCGTTTGCGTCTGCACTTGAGCAACATCAGTACCCTTCACGGTGACTTCGACGTTTTCGGCGCCAATGTCGAGTCGCACGTCGTTGCGTGCGCTCTGGCCGACGCGAAGGATGATCCCTTTGGCCTGGTATTTCTTGAAACCTTGAGCAGTAATAGTCAAGTCGTAAGTGCCATTAGGCAACGCTGAAAACAGGTAAGCACCCTCACTGTTCGTCGGTGACGTGCGCGTGACACCAAGCTCTGGGTTAGTGACCACAACTTTCGCATTGCCAACCGCCGCTCCGCTCGGATCGACGACCGTTCCAGTGATAGAAGCGGTGTCCTGCGCCAGCAGGACCGCTGAGGATGTTGTCAGAAACACGATGAGGTATCGCAAGATTGCTTTCATACTGAACTCCTTCGTGGACGAACCGTGGCATCTCACTTCCACCCGGGGTAAGGTTCCGGCCGTCAGGGTTAAGCATGCCGGAAGCTGGACTATTGAATCGTATCAATTCATCTATTAAATCGTGTTAATAGACTGGACGAGGTCCAAAAGAACTGTCAAGTCAAAATTTCACAAAATCGTTATTGTGGATTTACTTTCCCGGTTGACTCGCGCGCGATCAGTTGCGGTACCAGCTTGCGATGTACAGCAGCAACTCTCTCTTGCTGCTGAATTGCGCTGATGTTTTCCGCAACAATATTGACTGCCATCTGACCCATGTCTGGCATGGGTTGCCGAATGGTCGTGAGGGCAGGCGTTATAAAGCTGGAGTGCGAGATATCGTCGAAACCAATAACAGAGCATTGCTCCGGCACCTTCACCCCGGCATGGTGTAACGCGCGGATTGCCCCGAGCGCGGTCACGTCGTCAAAGGCCATCAAGGCGGTGAACGACTGCCCTTGTTGCAGCAGCTTCTGTGTCAGCGTGTAGCCCGCATCGAAGCTGGAAAGTGGGTCACTGGATTCGGGCAGGTCGACAACGAGATTCGGGTCAATCTCGAGGTTCTTAGCAGTGGCGAAATTGCGAATTCCCTTCCAGCGTGGCGCAGTGTCGGTGATGTGGCGCGGTCCTCGAATGAAAGCAATCCGGCGGTGCCCGAGCGAATAGAGATGTTCGATGGCGGCGTTCGCGCCAAACTCATTGTCGACAGTCACCGAACTCACGGAACCGGCCTTCAGTTCTCGGCCAATCATGGCTGTTGGGACGTTGCTCTTCTCAAGGTCCCCGAGAACGTTCACGTCTACGAACAGCCAATTGGCGACAATGATGAGCGCCTCGACCCTCCGGTCGAGCAGCATTTCCAGATAGCGCTCAAACCGGCTGCGCTCGTTGTGCACGTCGGTAAGAATCGGGAGAAAAGATGCTTCGTAGAGCGTGTTTTCGATTCCGCGAAGAATCGGGATGCAGTACGGGTCCGTCATGTCAAAAACCATGACGCCGACCGTGTGAGTGCGTTGGTTGCGCAGGGTACGTGCAAACACGTTGGGCCGATAGCCCAACTTCTTCGCCGCCCGGACGATCCGATTTTTCGTGGTTTCGGGGATGTAGCGTGCAAGCGGAGCGTTGTTGAGAACGATCGAGACCGTCGCTGACGCAAAGCCGCTCTCTTTCGCGACCTCGCGAATGGTTACTGCCGACCGTTGCCGCTTTACGCTCACGTCAGTGATGTCCGCCTCCCTAAACAAACCTAAACGACCGACTTCCGCAGAAAGAGTCTCATTCTGTGTTCCAGCCTCGGACTTCTATCACCGGCTTTTCGGTACCCAACTCGCTTGCTCGATACTCGGCCGTCAAATCGCGCTTTTCTCCCGGCAGCAAGGATACGTAGTTGTCCTGCCAAAGCACGGGCAGAATCTCCGGACCTGCAGCGCCTTTCTTCAGCTTCAATCGAATGAAGAAAGCTAGGCTGGTTGAGGGATTCTCGAGGGTGACGTGCGTAATCTCCTGATCTGCCTTGCGCTCGCTGTGTTCAGTGACTCGCAGCTTCACCTTGGGTAATTGCGAAAGTGCGGTGAAGTCGGCATAGGAAAGTGTTGGGGTATTGAACCAGGTTGATTTCGCCCAATCAAGTGTTTCCGGTTTTGTCGAGAGCCAGTAGAAGTTCGAGCCGAGAACTTTGCCCGCTGAATCGGAAACTTTCAAAGCCACGAAGTAGGTTGGCGACAAACCCACAATCTCTGGTATCGCGACCACTTTGATGACGCCGTCCGCCGGCACATCGACCGTGCTCTCGTTGGAAAATTTCTCGCTCATGTCAAGGTTGAGCAGCTTGGTCGCGACTTTCACCTGCTTTGCGTCCTCATACCGGCTGTTGACCAGATAAATCGAATGGTCATCGTATCCGTACAAGGGATTCAACGGCTGCATGGCCGTCTTCGCGCCGAAATATCCGCCACCTGGGCGCAGGTAGAAGTCATACAAATGCCAGATCATCGAAGGCCAGGCATTATTCAGCATCCACTGAATTACGCCGCCCGACGTGTACTTGTTGCGGCTGTAAGCTTCGTACATCGCGCGAATGCCTTCATAGCTCTGCACTTGCGACTTGAAGGTATAGTCTTCGAGCGTTGTCGTAGGGCCATAGCGCGCATTCAGCGCATCGGTGAAGACGTGAAGATCTTTGAAGTTCTCGCCTCCCGCATGAAAATTCCACCAGTCGTCAATCGGCCACCAGTGTTCCTTCGGCAACATGGTTTCAATGCTTTCGATCGGGGGCACAGCGGGCCCGGGGCTGGTCTCCGAGTTGAATCCGTACCCGCCGCCGCATCCGCCCTGATTGCAACTTTGCGGATGGGTCGCGCCGAAAGAATCTTCCATCCAGTAGCTCGGCGCGACATATTCATATGGGCCGCTCATCTTCACACCGCTTTCGCCCGATACTGTCGTGACCTTGGCTGTCGCCGAAGAAATCACCGGGTTTGGCCACTGCAACTGCTTTTCAATGTCAAGATATGCTTGTTCAACATCGGGCGGAGGAGGATTATCACTGCCATTCAGCCACACCAGCAAGCTCGGATGACTTCTAAGGCGATAAATCTGATCGCGCAAGGATGCTTTCGCGATCGGAAGTTCTTCGGGCGTCCATTCCGACCAGTGCTCCCATGCGTCGCAGCAGCACCACCCGGCCATGACGAGGATTCCCTGCTGGTCGGCAAGATTGAAGAAGTCGTCGGTCTCGAGTTTGCCTTCGAGGCGAATGGTGTTCAGCCCCATGTCCCGAACATACGCAAACTCGTCACGCAAGCGCTGCGGATTCTCGCGCAGCATCATATCGGGCGACCAGCCACCCCCGCGGATCAGAAGTTTTTTGCCGTTGATCGAGAACACTCGGTGGTTGGCGGTGTTTAATTCTGAAGTGACCTCGCGTATCCCGAAACTCGTCTGCGAACTATCGGAAGACTGCCCATTGATCTCGAACCGCAGATCAAGTTTGTACAGTTCCGGAGTACCCATTTGCGCAGGCCACCATAGGCGCGGATGATCGAAGTTGAGCTGCGGAAACTCAGCCGTATCGAAGGTGACGTTTTTCTCTTCGCCGGCTTTTAACGGAATGTCCTGGGAAAACTCGACGCCTTCAATCTTCCCTTTGAGTTGGCCGGAAATCTCTTGCTTCGAACCGTTCTTCAAGAACGCTGTGACCGTCAGATGCGCCTTCCCATCTGGATCCACTTTTGACATCACCGCCGGGTACCGGATCGCAACCGGCCCACTGGTCCGGATTTCAACATCCCGAAACAGCCCCATGTTCTTGTCAGGAGGCGATGGGTTCCAGTCCACGAAGGTGATGGCAAGGTCTTTAGCTGTCGGCGAGAACACCTCGACGGCGAGGACGTTCTGCCGGCCAGGTAGTGCCGCATCTGTGATGTTGAATTCGTACGTCCGCCAGGCGCCAGCCACATCGTCGTACGTCCCGATCTGCTTTCCGTTCAGAAAAATGTTGGCGCGGTAGTTGATGCCGCCGAAGTAGAGCCAGAGCGTCTTGCCTTTATCCGCCGCCGGAAGAACAAACGTTTTGCGAAACCACCACGGCACCATGAAAGGGCTGTCCTGCCGCATATCCATGTTGGAGAAGTTTGAGCCGATGGGATAGGTCACGCCCGGCAACTTCCGCAAGTTCATTCCGAAGTCTGGATCGGGGTACTTCTTCAATTTCACCAACGCCGAGGTTACAGTCGTCGGTACCGTTGCCGGATACCACATCGCATCAGAGAACGCTGAAGTCGAGACTTGGGTCCCGGGCTTCTCGACTTTGCACGACGACTCCATGCGCCATCCGTCTTGTAAATGCAAGACATGGTTCGCAGGCTCCGCCGCCTTTACCCGCGGCACGTTGCACACAAAGACAAAACCAAGGGCAATTCCGAGTGCGATGTTACGTAACTGATTCATGAACACGAGTCGACCTTTTCTCCAGTGCGAACCATGTGTACCACGCTTTATTAATACGTTTCAATAGCTTAATTTCATCGACCCTAAGGTTTCGTTCGGCAGGAGACGGTTCCACGGAGAGTTTTATGGGTGAAGGGCGGAGAGGAACTTCAACGCGTGGGTTCGGTGTAGCGTTGGCCGAACGCGGCCGCCGCCTGCTCAGGCTACCTCAAACTCCGCAGCCACGAAGATTCACAGAACACCTAAAATCGCACTCACTTTTCGGTTGCTAGCGATCTCCTGCCCCAATCTGAAGATGGCATAACAAGAGCCACACACCGACTACCACAAACTGAGGGAGGAATATGAATTGCCAATCAAACATTTTCGAGTCACTTTCTACGTTCCTCCGAAAAATGGATTCTCCGAACTTTCATCTGAAGTTCTGCCCCGCTTGCCTGGGCCCCACAAACCTGGGTACTGCAATTCACAACCGAAAGAACTCAATGCGCATGCCCGTGACAAACGAGCGTGCAGGTGTTCGTACTGCGGTTATAAGAAACAGGAGTTGCGCCATTGGGCGCGACGACATTCGCGTCGAAATTCACCAAACGCTCGCCGGTGATGGTTGCCGCTTGCGCTCCCATCCCATGCGCGGTGTGGCACGTTGAGCAGGAGAACCCATCCTGCTGCACATGGTTCAAGTGTCCGCTGAAGCTGCTGCTGTTGCTGAGGATCTGCGTTAAATCGTGGCACTTTCCGCACAACGCATATGGCCCTGCGATGCTCAAGTCTGGATTGGGAAACAGATTGCTGATCGCCTGCCCTGGCACCGGAGCCTGGCTGAACTCATATCGACGCTCCAGGATGTGGTAGTACTTCGACCCGTGCGGTCCGTTCGCACCTGTCCCGCCGAACTCGCGATTGTCATCACTGTTGTGGCAATCGCTGCACAGAATCCGTACTCCCATCGGCCGCCCCTGGGTCACTCCATCCACATTCAGCATGAACGCCCGCAGACTCGGCTGTGCAAATGGACTCGTGCGGTCGTGCATCACCGGATGGCTTGATGTGGCGGTCAAAGCAAATTCAGAGATTACATTCAGAGGATCCGTAGAAGCGGCGACTCTCACGGGCAAATACCCGAACACCGCGGGATTCGTAGTCTTGCCGGCGCTATTGCCATGACACCGTAAGCAATTCTCGAACTGATTCACCGCCGGCGTCAGCACAGTGACGCCATCTGCGGCGCTGATGCCCGCGATGCCACTCTGTGAAGCTCGAATTGCCGGTGGCGTGGGGAATGTGCTGACCTGGTTCGCAGTATGCGAATTGTGGCAATCGGCGCAGGTCGCATGGCGGTTCTGGTTCAGCAGCGCGCTCTCGTTTGCATCATGCGTTCCGGCAGGTGACGAGAATGGATGTGCGCCCGCCTTCGCGAACTCCGCGAAAACATTCGGGGCCGCCGGCGATAAATTTGTACCGCCGCTATGGCAGTTCACACAGTCGGTTTCATTGTTGGCGCGCAATAGTCGAGCAGCACCAGCGCCATCGTGCGGCATGTGGCACGACAGGCAAGCGAACTCCGCCACCGTGTTGTATGCGCCGAAGCCTGCTGTCGGTTGAACCAGATTCGGTGCGTTCGCGTGAATGCCGGCCGTCCAACCAGCCAGTTGATTCTGGTGAGTGTTTACCGTGCGAGGGCCGGTCTCATGGCACGCCAGGCACACCCCGCCCTTCAGATCGTCTCGCACCAAGAAATTAGGCGACTGCTTGTCAATGCTCTGGATATGCGGATTGTGGCAACTCGTGCACTCGACATTGCCGCCTATTAATTTGACCGAGTGTGTCGGATCGGCGGTGGTCTGCGTGGCAACTAAGCTCGCCACCAGTGTTGGCGCGTCCTTCATCGGGAGCTGCAGGCTGAAAGGATGCGTATTCTGCAGCTGCGTACCCATCGTCGTCGTCGACCCTGACATTAAATAAGGACCGTACGGCGTGACTTGTCCAATCGCAACTGTTCCATCATGGCAACTGAGGCACAGCGAACTCGACTCACCCAGCGGAGGTTGGACCGTCGTGTTCTGGACCGTCGTGCTCGTGTACGTCGTGTATGTCTGCGATGAGAGCGTCTGCCCCCATAGAGCAGTCCTGCCGCTTCCGGAGTGCGGCACATGGCAATACAGACATGCCGCCGACATCCGGCCCTTCACGCGAGAACCTCCGCTCATCGAGAGGTCGTGCGCCCCAAGAATGTCGCTGGACTGGCCCAATGCGAGAGAAGTCATCAGTAAAACGACGGTTGTGAGCCACAGCCTCATGGCATGGCTCCTTGCCCACCCGTTTTCAGGCCGTGATATTGAAAGACCTGCACTCTCCGGTTGTAGGAATCGACGACATACACTCGGTCGTTACGATCGATGAAAACGCCCGCCGGAAGCTGAAATTGGCCGAGAGCTGTTCCGCGCTGGCCGAAGAAATAAAGCAACTCCCCTTCGCGATCGAACACCTGAACCGTCCCCGAGAGTCCCTCGACCAGATAAATGTGGCTCTCCGAGTCCAGACTGATTCCCTTCGGCCGAAATAGCGCATCCTCCGCGTCCCCAATGTTCCCGATTGCGCTCTGAAACGCGCCATTGCGATCGAACAACTGAATGCGAAAGTTCATGGCGTCGACGACCGCAACGATGCCGTTCTTGATCAGCAACTCGGTCGGTAGATTGAATTCGCCGTTCCCTTCGCCGTGCTGGCCAAACCACTTCAGCACCTGCCCGTGACTGTCGAGGATGTACACGCGATCACGCAACGTATCAGTCACGTACACGCGTTGCGTTTCAGGGTCAATCGCAATTCCCGTCGGCCGTTTGAAGAATCCCTCGCCGCGTTTCAGGCTCCCAAATACGCCCTTGTATTTCCCGCTCGGCTCAAAGATAAAAATCTTTCCCGCCTTGGAATCTGTCACGTAAATGTTGTCGCCGGCGTCGAGAGCGATGCATTGCGGCTGCAACATCGCGTCTTTGGACTTCTCTCTCCGGCCGATCAGCTTGTACTTGTGCTGCTCGGGATCGAAGATGTGGATTCCGCCGATGCCGGGGTCGGTGACGATGATCCGTCCGTGCGAATCAACTGCGACGCCGTACGGCCGCACCATTGCTTTGTACTCGGCCTCACCGGCAACAACGTCAACAATCTTTTTGAAGAATCCAGGTTTGCCGCGGATGTCGCGCTCAGAAGCCAGCGCTCGGTCAAACGTCAACTTGCGCCCGCCTTCAAGCAGCAAATCGGGCGGTGCCGCAACAGCCCGCTGTTCTTTCTTGCTCGCAGCGAAACCATTGCCCGCCAGCACAACGGCACAAGAAAGCACCCACGCCGCTTTGCGCAGCCTCATAGTGTGCATGCGGCTTAGAATACGTTGAACCATCGCGAAACATTGAAGAAATATGTGTTGTCTAACGTTGGCTTGCCGAAGTTCGCTCCTACGGCCTGATACACCCTCCAATAACCTGCGCGAAACGACAGTTTGCGGAGGTTGTACTGCATCTGCCCGTAGTAGCGTTCGCTGTTGTTCTGTGAAAAAAGAGCGGATGTTTGCGTGTCGGACCGCACTTTGTACCAGTTGACATTAATCAACATTCTCTTGAGCGGCGTAACCGACGCTCCGACGCCGTACACTTTTCCGGCATACACAATCTGCTCAGGCGTCAGTAGAGTCGCCACCGGCGTGGGGGTGAGAGTGCCCGTGGAACTGAGTAACGCGGTCCCATGCGACTTGGAATATGTGGCGGAGAAGTCGTAGCGACCATCCACAAAATTTGTCACAAAAGAGTCCGCCCGGTTCCCCGAACCTGGTATTTGGGTCACCGCGGTCTGTGCGCCACGATAGGAGACGGTCCATGAAATGTTGGAGCCCAACCGCCTGCGAACGTTGCCGCCGTAATTGAACCCGCTGGTCGTGTAGTTGGCGATAATTGCCTGCACATTCTGCGAGTACGAAAAGTCCGCGTTGTACTCCCATCTGCGGATACGGCGTTTCAGGTCGGCATTGCCGACAAATCCCAGGCTGTTCCCGCCAGTGGTGGTTCCGTTGTTGACCATTCCAAAGCTGAGATAAAGCAAACCAAACAGGGGCCGCGCGTAGCTGTAGGTCAACGTTCCGCCCGCTTGATTAAAATCGTAAGTGGTGCCGGCAAAATTCTGGATCTGCCGGTTTGCATATCCCACCAACCCGAAACCGTGTCCGATCTGATAGGCCGCATAAGTGCCCAGCATGATCCCGTGCGACTGCTCTTCCTCGGAAAACAGACCTGCCGTCTGTCCGGCCAAGTAGGTCTGCCGCAGCGCGCCGATCAGGTTGCCCGTGTATCGAACCTGGCCGCTTACGCTGAGACGTTCAATCGGTTTCACCGCGACTGTTGTGTCTGCGGTATCGGTCGTACCATTTGCCTGGAACGCGCCTGTACGGCTGTCGTAGTCGGTGCGGTTGTAATCCATCGTAATGGTGCCGGAGAGCGGCAAAGAGTGGTTCGCTGAGATTCCGTAGGAAGTCGTCGCTGAATCCGACTGCGTATTAGTCGGCGCGAGGAATGCCGGCAATTCCACGTTGTAGTTCTGGTGATTCACGAATCC
>Ga0068855_100012072_pt1 | contig 10440 bp, 8 predicted proteins | sample KBSCornC52_FD_66592 | JGI IMG/M metagenome (GOLD analysis project Ga0068855, IMG submission 66592) | Corn rhizosphere microbial communities from Kellogg Biological Station, Michigan, USA - KBS Corn C5-2 | ecosystem: Host-associated > Plants > Roots > Rhizosphere > Soil ... | reverse complement strand
GCTGCCACCGGTCATCATCTTCGTTACTGCGTACGATGAGTATGCGTTGCGTGCTTTCGAGGCCGGGGCACTGGATTACCTGTTGAAGCCATTCGACGATGCGCGGTTCGCCCGTGCTTTGACCCGTGCCAAGGAAAAGCTGGCGCATTACTTGCCGGCCAGACGCGCGGCCGCTGAAAGACTGGTCATCCGCAGCCAGGGGCAGGTGCTGTTCATCCGTGTCGATGACATCGATTGGATTGAAGCCGCCGGTTACTACGCCTGCCTGCACGTGGGCAGTGACACGCACATCCTGCGACGGTCACTGTCCGAGCTCGAGCAGGATTTGGGCGATGAGAAGTTCATCCGCATTCACCGCTCGGTCGTGGTGAACCTCGATCGGATTGGCGGGCTCGAGCTGCAGGACACCGGTGAGTACGAGGTGGTCCTCAGGTCCAGGGTGCGACTGCGGTTGAGCAGGCGATATCGGAAGCGGCTCCAGGAGCGAATGATGGACGCGAGCGCCTAGTGAGCGGCGGCGGGCATGGTGATCGATGGGACCTTCAGAAAGACGGTTTGTCTATCGCTGTGCCAGAATCCATTGCAGCGCTGCATCTTTGCCTGCACTGAACAACCGCCAATCGGAATCGATTCGCCTATCAGGGAAGACAGCGTCAGCCTCCGATTCCGGCTGAAATCTATATTTCATCGAGGCACAGGAGACGCGCATTCTCGAGAACGGAAGCGTGAACCAATGGTTCTCCTGGTATCCATTCGGGCACGCTGCCGTTGGCTCGCCGACCAGGACCGCCTCCGTCTCTCTGCGAAAATCGGTGACGTTGGTCATGCCGGCCGAAAATGTCCTCCGGCCAACAATTACGAAAAGGTGTCCCGGGCGGTTGAGTGCGGGCTTGAACGCGACTTTATAAATGAGAAATTCGCGGCCCTTAGTGTAGTTTCCGCCCCCGTTCCAGCGCATATCGATTATCAGGCGCGTTACCGGACGCTTCGCGATGTATGCCCAGAGCCGTGCGGCCTGGGTCCCCAGGTCCTGATAGGAGCGGAAGTCTACATAAACCGTTTTCGAGTCGGCCAGGTAGGTAAACCAAAACGGATTCGCCGGATGCTGAAAGGGGAGCGGCACCGGATTCTTGGCAACCTCTTCTGAATCGCTGGTTCCTGCGGGAACCGGCCGGATCCGAATCGTAAAGCGGCGACCAGAATCATCCTCAAAAGTGAAATCCGCGGGGCCCAAATCCGGCAGGACACCCAGGGCGGCTAGCGGCTCGACGTTCACAACCTGCCTTGCGCTGCTGCTCAGCCGGTACCATCGATTCTCTTCCTGCGGAATGATCTGTTGAAGCCTGCGCTGGACCTCGCGTATCGGGAAGGATCCGATCGCGGTAATCTTCGCCCCCAATACCTGCCGGTATTCAGGTGCGGCACGAATGACCCTCAAATCCCTCCCGAACCAAAAGACCTCCAGCGGAAATCTCTCGTACAAGCCCGAGGTGTCGAGAAATGTATGGCCGTCACCAATCAGCGCCGCCAGGTGCTGAAAGCCAACGACAACTTCATAGTTCTTCATCGAGGGAATCCGTTCGTGCAGGTCAGAGACGGCCTGGTTGAATTTTGTCCGGTCGATGTAATGATAGGGATTGCGGTGTTTCGTCGCGATCTCGTTGGCGAAATACCCGAGATCCTGGCGCCACTGTTCGGGAGTCAAGGCTCGAAGCGCAGTTTGGGCACATGCAAAGTTGCAAACAAGGAGGGCGATCCAGGGCAGTTTTTTAATGGAAGCACATTGCATAGACGTTATCCTTGGCACCGCCCGGCAGCCGGCTCGGCCGAGTCCGGGCGATGCCACAAAATCCCCACAGAGATGCGCCGCTCCACGTCGCGGGTGGCCGGAGGGTCTCCATCTCCCTTAGAAGCCAGATAGCGGTTTCCGTTTGAAGGCTTCCAGGCAAATGCTGCGGCCGGAACTGATCTGGCCAAGTCTCCAGGCGACCTTGGCCATATCTGCGAGCTTGGCGCGGGCATAGCTCGTCGACCCAAACAAAAAGAAGCGGTGTTGGAGGTCGCCGAGGCCAACGGGGAATTTTGGCGTCGGGAAGCACCTCGACCCCTCGGCGTTATGAATGCATATCGAGGCCGGGTACGCGCGTATCACGTGAGTTGCCGTTGGGTTCGTGGATTCCATCACAATATCGGCATCAAACTGTAGTAGCGGCCAGACATCGCTGTCATATTGACTCGCGGTAGACAATTAATGTCGGAGGATCCCGTGCGTGCCCTTGCCGTGATGTTGATTGTTGCGCCACTTTCAGTCGGATGCGCTTCGATCCCTACTCAATCCGTCTCCAACCAATCCATGGTCGCGTGGAAGGGAAGGACCGTTGCATTTACCGCGCGTCCGCGCCCGTCCATGGTCATGATGACTGCTGGAAAGGGGGCTTTGGGGCTCATCGGGGTGGCTGCCGGTGTCAGCGCAGGCAATGCGCTGGTCAAAGAGGACCAGATCCCGGACCCAGCGCCGTTGGTCGCTAATGACCTGCTGCAGATTGCTGAAAAGCAGTACGGCGTCGTTCCCGCCAGTCTTCCGCCTGCGACTGTCGACACGAGGGATGTTGCAGAGCTCACAAAGGCAGGGAAGGGTGCCGACCTCCTCTTTGACGTTGAGTCCCTCGGCCAGGCAATTAATTACTACCCGACCGACTGGAGTCACTATTGGCTGATGTCGGGCCTCATTCTGCGGGTCATCGACGTTCACACTGGGACCGTGGTCGGCGAGGCCGTGTGCCGGCAAAACAGCCAGCACCAGCCCAACCCTCCCAACAAGAACGAGCTTCTGGCCAACGACGGGCAGGTACTCAAGTCGATGATTGCCGCCCAAAGTGAGGCCTGCCGGGATCAGTTTGCCGATCAGGTTCTGCGAATCGACGGAGCCCAGACTGCCCCTGGTGCCGAGGCCGTCGCGCAGAGCCATTAGGCGACGGGGAGGCGGCCGGCTTCGGGGACCTCTGATGATCAGGGGCCATAGCCATAGCCGGCCATCGGCTCGGACGGTCATGCGCTCGATCGAATTTCACGGTTCGAATCTGAAGTCAGGCGTCCTCGCAGTGGGTTTTTGCTGCCTGCTCGGTTGCGGTGTGGTGTTGCTGGCCACAGTGCTGCTCTCGAGCGTGGGACCCGGCTACATGATCATGCCCATGGTGCTCGGTAGCGGCCTGATTGTCGTGGGCCTGCTAGGTCTCTATGTCGCGATAATCCAGCTGGTGCGCCGCGGGGCAATAGTTACTATCGACGGGGAGGGAATCCTGGATGTTCGCAACGGTCTGGCGTTGATACCTTGGGCCGACATCAAGGCTCTAAGGATGACTCGTCGGAAGTTCTGGTCGGGCAGCAAGTACGGAATCGACTACATCGGCGTTTACCTGAAGACGCCGGCGCCGTATCTCCTCAGACTTCCGGGATGGAAAAGACGCCTCACCGCCTTTGGCCTGCGACAAGGAATGCCTTTCGCGGAGATTTCGTTCCTTGGATTGACCCCGGGAGCGCAGGAAGCCGCGAATTACTTGCGTGAAACGTCCCGGTTGACACTGCCGAGCGACGATGCGGGACCAATCGGGGGCTGATGCCACCAGGAAGAAGAGCCCAGCCCGTGGGCCTGTGGGTCGGGGGCGTGCCCGAATGAATGGTTGATACTTCGCATAATATATATTATGTATAATTACAGGTACGCAGAGTCTGGATCGTAAGATCTGCCGTACTTCATCGCTGGAGAGCGGAAGCTGAACGTTCTTCCAAGTCATCGTTGTGCTCCAGCGCCGGGAAGCCGCCCTTCGGCCATCTGAACTCAGCGCCGCGCAACAGCTCCGCGTCGAATGCAAACAGAGCACTTTGCGGGATCTCGCCGCTCACCACTCGGTTGTGGGATGCAGCCTGCCTCGCCCGCTTCTGGTTCCAGAACTCTTCCGCGGACACTCTCTCCACAGGCAGGAGAGCTCGACGCACGCGCTGAGGCAAGCGCCGCACCGCGCCCTTCAACCCCTCGACATCTTTGGCAGCATCCATCACTGAGGCTAATTCCTGTGCGCAACCGATCGCAGCCGCTACGCGAGCGAGTACCCCGAGAGACACCCCGGGGTCTCCGCTCTCCAGCCGGCCGCCCGCGCCAGATCCACGATGCGCAGTCCGCGGCGCTTGCGCGCGATGCGCACGTTTTCGCCAAGCTTCAAAATAGGCTGGAATGCGGTTTCGCGACTCATAAAGACCTGTATGGCAGTTAAAACGTAAATAGCAACTGATATAGGCAATATTAAGATGGAAGCCTGACGGCACACTGACGCGCGTCAATTGGGGCTACGGCGGATCAGTGCGCCTGCGCCTTCGTCCCTTGACGGGCGCAATCCACTGATACGCACAGCATGAAAGTAGACAGGCTGAGCATTTCATTCGAAGCCGGCCTATGCGACAGGGTGCGCGATTTGCCCGGCCCGGAGACCTAGTGCGACCCTGGGCTCCAACTCAGCTCAACGACCGCTCGGTTCGGAAACGACTTCCGATAGTTGTCGATGGTCGTGCCATGATTGCTCTTGACGCGGCTCAGCGGACCGGGGCGCGTGCAACTCGCGTAGTTGGACTCCTGCGGATGCTGGTTGCGTAGGTAGACTCCGAACGCACCTTCCGGATGGGGGCTTGCGGCTGTCGCCGGGAAGATCTGCGTTACGTAAAAATGAGCCTGCGCCGTCCCGTGATACGGGTTTCCGGTCGAAGAGCAGAACTGATAATTCTGCGTGCTCGTCCCGGCGGATCCAGTCGACCTCGCCGGGACGGTCGAGGCGTGATTCGGCTGCGGCGCAGACGCCAGCTTCTTCGCCGCGGCCCCGAGCCGCGCCTGCGCTACGTTCTGCGGACGCTGCGCTGCCAACGCTTTCTCGTACGCCGTCTGCGCGGCCAACGGATGCGGCGGAGCCTTCTGTGCGGCAGCCGCGGATGGCGGCGGCGGATTCCTCGCCAGCCCGGCCATCAGGGCGCTGTGCTTATCGGGGGTCCACCCCGTCATCACGGCCGCTCCGCCGTGCTGCTTCACGTACGCAATCCTCTCTTCCAGATTACCGTTGTTCAGATAGGTGCAGTACGCCGGGCTAATGTACTTAGGCGAATACTTCTTCTGGATGTATTGCGAGAACAGCCCTGGCATGAAGTGATCGCTGTCCGTCGCGCTGATGATCGCGGTGAAGTAGGTCGGCTTACCGTCGCCGTTATACGGATCGCTCATTGAGGTTTCCTGGATATAACAGAACCCTTGCATTGCAGCGGATGCGTGTGACGCTCCGCAGATCGCAATCACATACAACAGGCCGGGTACCAAGGTCCTCGAATATCGGGCAACGCTGAATGTCACCATAGACCACCCCCGTCGAGTGTTCTGGATTCCAGTGCTTGGAATTAATTATAGACCGGTCCGGTTCTAAAAGTCCGCACCGGCGATCGTGATGCCGCCGTGGCTGGAGTCAATCCAACGTTTGATTTCGGCATGTCTCGCATCATATGCGAAAACCTGCAATTATTACCATTGAGGGCTCGGTGATCGATTCATAACAGGGGAAAACCCATGCGTGCTTGGTACTTAAAGGCGTCGTTCGTCATCGCTTGTGCCGCGCTGATCGGCACCCATGCCGCCCGCGGAGCACAGCGCGCTACCGGCCGCACCTCCTCTACCTTGATTTCACGCCAGAGCGACCCGGCAGCCACGCTGTCGGTCGGCGTCCTGGGTACCCTCCTCCAGAAGCAATTCGCGAGCCGGCCAACGCTCCAAAGTTGGATTGGCAAGCCGAAGTGCGGTGTGCGCGTGTACAAATTCCTTTACGCCACGGTCGACGGTCAGGGCGAGGCGACCGACGCCTCGGGCGCACTCATGGTGCCCAGAGGCTCGACGGCTCAGTGTCGGAGACGACGGCCGATCGTTCTGTACACGCACGGCACGGAGATCGACCGGGCTGCGGATATCTCGGCTCTCGGCAATCCGGGCAATCCGGCCTACGGCACCGCGATTGGGGTGGCGCTCGTTTTCGCAGCGCAAGGCTATATCGTGGTGGCGCCGAATTACGCGGGTTATGACGTCTCCAGGCTGACCTACCACCCCTACCTCAACCGCATCCAGCAGTCGCAGGACGCAATCGATAGTCTGGCGGCCGGGCGGCAACTGTTGCGGCAGATCGGGGGTCCGGTCAGCGACAATGGCAAGCTCTTCGTCACGGGCTATTCGCAAGGCGGTTTCGTGTCGATGGCCACGCTCCAGGCACTGGAGGAGCAAGGCCGACCGGCGACTGCTGGCGCGCCGATGTCCGGGCCGTATGCCATGCTGGCGATGGGGGATGAGGTTTTCCTCGGTCATCCGGACTTTGGCGGTACAGCCTACATGCCGATGGTCGTGAATTCATACGCGCATCTCGAGCACGGATCGATCGACCCGCGGCAAATCCTCAGCACCGCATTCCAAGGCGCGGCGACACTGTTCCCGGGCAAGGTCGGCTATGACGGCTTCGGCAAGCTCGTAGCCGCCGGCGCGATTCCGGAGAGCGCACTTTTTCAGTCCGAATCCTCAGGCGCCGGCGTTCCGGGGTTCTCCGCGCCGCAGTATCCCGCGCTTGCGGCGCTTCCTGCCGGCCCGCCGCTCTACAAGGCCGGATTTGACCCGTCGCGATACCTGGTGAGCACGGCATTCCGTGCGGCATACGTGGCGGACATCGATGCAAACCCGGACAGCGGCGCGCCGCCCGATGGCTCCGCGCCGAAGCTGGCGACCATCGTGCCGACTATGCCGGCTCATCCGCGATTGCTGTTGCGTCGCGATCTCGAGGCTAACGACTTGCGCAACTACACGCCGAGCATGCCCCTGCTGATGTGCGGAGGTAACGCAGATCCCGAGGTGTTCTGGGATCAGGGAGCGGGAGTGATGACCGCGGTGTTGCAGAGCAAGCTGGCAGCGCATCCGGGACTGCGCTTTGCCACGCTGGACCTGGACATCGGCGCAGGCACCACGGGAACCTACGTTGAGCACGGCCTGACCACGTCGCAGAACGCGGCGCTAGGATCGATCGCCGCGCGACTCCAGGCAGGGTTCACCGCCTTCCAGCACGCGGTGGTTACCTCGCGGGGTGCTCGGGTGGGTATGGAGGCCTACCACACGGATGAGGTGCCGTACTGCATGGTGGCCGCACGCGCCTTTTTCGACCAGTATTGAGCTCAGCCGCCCTGGCGCGGCCGCCTTCCTGAGCCGGATAATCAGGCCATATCAAGGGGTGTTGCGGGACGATGGAAGAGGATTCGCGAGATTCGCAAGCCGTGCGCTCGGCATTCATCGGTCAGGCTGAATACTGCAGGCGCCTCGGCTCACCATTCACGGCCTGTGTTTGCGAAACGCTCGCGACCGTTCTTGACACATCGAGTACCGCTGGGCGCGCCATCCTCGGCTGGAAGGGCGATCCCTCTCCGCTCGCCGATAACGTCCCCTTGCGAACGATCGGAGCGCTCAATGCGCTCGTCCGGTCGCAAACCGCGCCCTATCTTGCAGCGCTCTACCCTCCCAATCCGTTGCCGGACAGTCGGGAGCTCGGACGTGCCGCCTTGCGCGCTTTGGATGAGCATCCCGCCCGTGTTTTGGCATTCCTGAGCACGCCCCCGCAGACCAACGAAGTCGCCCGGTCTGCGGTGCTGATCGGTGGATTCCTGACGATCGCGCGCCGCACGGCACTGCCGCTCGACCTCTACGAGATTGGATCGAGCGCGGGGCTGAATCTCCTCTCTGATCGCTATCAGTATCGTTTGGGCGAGGCCGCGTGGGGAGCGCCCGATGCGGCGCTATGCCTTGCCCCGAGCTGGAAGGGGCTGCCGCCCCCTGTCGAGTCGGCGATCGCGATCCGCTCGCGGCGCGGGTGCGATGCAAACCCGATCAATCTCGGGGATGAGGCCGCGAGAGAACGGCTCGCCGCCTATGTCTGGGCTGACCAATCAGAGCGCGTCAGGCGCATCGAAGCAGCCATTGAGATCGCCCGTGCGGCTCCAGTCGCCATCGACTGCGCCGAGGCGGCCGATTGGGTCGAGCAACAGATCGAACCGGTGCCGGCTCGCGGCAGCGTGCGAGTGCTTTTTCATTCCGTCGTCTGGAGTTATCTCTCCGAAGGCTCGCGGAACCGGATCCGCGCTCATTTGAGTCGTGCGGGTGCCGCGGCAAGCATCGAGGCGCCGCTCGCATGGCTGCGCTTCGAGCTTGCCGACCCACCCGAATTGCGGCTTACGCTATGGCCGTCCGGCGAGGAGACCCTGCTCGCGCGAGCACATCCACATGGCGCTTGGGTGCGATGGTTGGCTTGAGGGCTCACTCAATTACTGTGGCGAGAATGTGAGCGGCCGCGGGATACTGCCGCGGAGCCGCGGAACCTACGACTTGCCGCGCAACCCTGCGACTTGGGGCTCTCGTTAGTAAAAAGGAGAATTCTTTCATGTTGACCTGCAACCGTTGTTGCCAGCTGACAGGTCTCGCTCTGGTTTACCTCTTGGTCTCGAATCTGGCTTCCGCGCAGGCCCCATTCCCACTGCATCGAGGCTACTACACGACGCCCGCCATCCACGGCGATACGGTCGTCTTCACCTCCGAGGGCGATCTCTGGACGGTGGGCGCACAGGGCGGTATCGCTCACCGCCTGACCTCCGACCCCGGAACCGAGAGCAATCCCGTGATTTCGCCGGACGGCAAGACGGTCGCCTTTAGCGGCGAATCTGAAGGACCTACCGACGTCTACAGCATGCCCATTGAGGGTGGCTTACCTCAACGCCGCACCTGGGACGGCGATGCCCACCCGGTCGGTTTCGCGCCCGATGGCCGGCTGATGATCTCAACGACCCGCTACTCCACGCTGCCCAATAATGAGGTCGTTCTCGTTGACGATCGCGGCGATCGGCAGCTCGTCCCTCTCGCCCAAGCCGCCGAAGCCGTCTACGACACTTCCGGCCACTCGCTCTTCTTCACACGCTGGTACTCGCAACCGAGCCACACCAAGCGCTACAAGGGCGGCACCGCCGAGAGCATCTGGCGCTTCGACGCGCCCAAGGAAGCTGTTCCGCTTACCGCCGACTATCCAGGAACCTCCACCAATCCGATGTTCTGGGATGGCCGCATTTACTTCATTTCCGACCGCGATGGCGTCCGTAATCTCTACTCCATGGCGACGGACGGCAAGGACGTGAAGCAGCTCAGTCACCAGCACATCTTTGACGTCGAGTCTGCCTCGCTCAACGACGGCCGCATCGTTTACTCATGCGCCGGCGACCTCTGGATCTTCGACATCCGCAGCAGCCAGGAGCATCTCGTCCCCATCACTCTCCAGTCCGACTTCGACCAGATGCGCGTCCACTGGGTCAAGAAGCCGCTCGACTATCTCACCAGCGTCCACCTGTCGCCGGACGGCTCCCGCGCCGTGTTTACAGCTCGTGGCGCCCTCTTCTCCATGCCGGCCAAAACCGGCCGCATCATTGAGGTCGCCAACGAGTCCGGTGTCCGTTACCGCGATGCCCGCTTCCTCCCCGATGGCAAGACCATTCTCGCGCTGTCCACTGCGACCGGCGAGACCGAATTCTGGAACTTTCCGGGCAATGGCGTCGGCCGGCCGACCCAGCTCACCACTGACGATCACGTCCTGCGGACCAACGGGATCCCTTCGCCCGATGGTCAGTGGCTCGCCCATACCGATAGGGACCAGGAGCTCTGGCTCTACAACTTCAAGACCAGGACGAATAGACGCATTGCGCAATCCATGAACGGCCAATTCGGCGATCTCTCCTGGTCCCCCGACAGCCACTGGCTTGCCTTCGTCGAAACCGCCGACAACCAATTCGACCAGATTCGCATCCTCGATGTCGGCACCGGCGATATTCAAACGATCACCTCCGATCGCTACGACAGCGAGAGTCCTGTCTGGGCGGCCGATGGCAGGTGGCTGTATTTCCTTTCCGATCGCATGCTCGAAACCACGGTCCGTTCCCCCTGGGGCCCGCGCCAGCCTGATCCTCACTTCAGCAACACGATGAAGCTCTACGAGCTGGCCCTCGTGCCTGGCCTTCGCTCGCCGTTCCTACCCGCTGACGAGCTCCACCCGGACTCATCCAAAGCCGACGAATCCAAGACCGCCGACGAACACGAGTCCGGTTCGCCGGCCAAGCCGGACGGCAAGATCGGGAAGCCCGGGAAGCGCCAGGCTCCGCCTGACGTCAGAATCGACTTCGCCGGCCTCGAGTCACGGCTCGAGGAAGTTCCTGTCCCGGCCGGCGACTACGGCGATCTTCAAGCAGCCACCAAACGTCTTTGCTGGCTGAGTGCAGGCGTTGACCACAAGGGCCCGGATGACAACCAGCTCGAGTGCCTCGCGATTGACAACAAGGGTGACAAGCCCGACA
>Ga0068855_100012068_pt1 | contig 10444 bp, 5 predicted proteins | sample KBSCornC52_FD_66592 | JGI IMG/M metagenome (GOLD analysis project Ga0068855, IMG submission 66592) | Corn rhizosphere microbial communities from Kellogg Biological Station, Michigan, USA - KBS Corn C5-2 | ecosystem: Host-associated > Plants > Roots > Rhizosphere > Soil ... | reverse complement strand
AGCTTTTCATTACCGGTAAGCAGATTGCACAAACAGACGTCAACCCAGACGCAATGTGGAGACCGTGGCAAATGAACTTCCCGAAGACACACCGTATCGCTTTACTTTTTAACGCCAACAAGGCGTTCGACCGTGAAATCATCGCCGGCATCGCCTCCTACCTGTCCAGCAAGAGGGCAACGTGGGAATTGTTTGTGGAGGATGATTTTCGATTACGCCTGCCGAGCCTGGCCAACTGGCAGGGCGACGGCATTATTGCCGATTTTGACGATCCAGCTGTTGCGGAAGCGCTGGCCGGCAGCCGCATCCCGGTCGTCGCGGTCGGCGGTTCGTACGCGAACGAGGCCGATTACCCGGCCGACGTGCCCTACGTCGCGACGGATAATTTCAAGCTTGTCAACCTCGCCTACACGCACCTGATCGACGTCGGCCTGCGCCAGTTCGCGATGTTCTCCGTGCCCGCGACGGCGGAAAACCGGTGGGCGCAGGAGCGCGAGCACGCCTTCTGTCACTTGATGCGGCGCGACAATTTCGAGGTCGAAGTCTTCCGCGGCGGCAGCGCCCGCGAGCTGCCGTGGGACGAGGCCGTCGCGCAACAGGTCGAGTGGTTGCGCAGCCTGCCGAAACCCGTGGGCATCATCGCCGTCACGGATGCCAAGGCGCGCCAGTTGCTGCAGGCGTGCCAGATGGCAAACATCGCCGTGCCGGAACAGGTCGCAGTGATCGGGATCGACAACGATCCGCTCGTGCGCATGCTGGCCCCCATTCCCCTGAGCTCCGTGATGCAGGGCACGAACGAGATGGGGCGCACCGCCGCCCGCATGCTGCACCAGTTGCTGGAAGGCGCATATCTCGATTGCAAGCGCATCCTGGTGCCGCCGGCCGGCATCAACGTGCTGGCATCGAGTTCCCACCAGCCGGTCACGAACCCTCGCGTGATGCGCGCCCGCCATTTCATCCGCCAATATGCCTGCCAGGGTATCAAGGGCGACCAGGTGGCGGATTACGTCGGCGTATCCCGTTCCACGCTCGAGTTCTATTTCCAGCAGGAACTGGCATGCAGCGTACATGACGAGATCCTGCGGTTCAAGCTCGACGCCGCCACGAGGATGCTCGCGCAGGGCGATTGCACCGTGACCGACGTGGCGCTCCGTTGCGGATTTACGTCAGTCCAGTACCTGCTCGCCGTGTTCAAGCGCGAGCTCGGCTGCACACCGCGGGAGTACCAGGACCGCGTCCGCTCGGGCGCCAAGGCCCCTGCGGCGTGCGACGAGGCTGCCAACGACGCCGAATCCGCTCTCGCCACCCTGGAGTCGTGACCGGGCGGCGCGCACCGCACAAAACATGCCGCTCGACAAAAGCGCAGGCATGCTGTCATCATACTGACGTCGCCGGGTGAGATCATCCGGCGGCGACACGTTCGGACAGCGTAAACTTGTCGAGGCGGTAACACTGTAATGCAGAGTTTTTACAACAAGGCGCTGGCTTGCCTGCTGGGCCTGATGCTCGCAAGCGTTCTCATCGGGTATATCAGTCTGCGCTGCACCTATGTCCGGCTGCCGTTGACCCCCGCAGCCGACAGCGGCCTCAAATGGCAGGCGGAAACCATTGCCGACTCGGTGGTGCCCGGCGGGCGTTCGACCGCCAGGCTGTTCAATGCCACGTCGGACCTGGATTTCGAACTCACGCAGAAGAAGGGGGTCGATTATCCGTTCGCCAAGATGGAGCTGGCATTTCGCGACCGTGCGGACAAGCCCGCGCTGGCGAACCTGTCGCGCTACAGCACTGTGGAATTCGACGTCAGGTGTACGCCTGCCAACACCCTCGCGTTCGGCTTCGTGATGTTCGAGGACCAGATCTCCATACCGGGCAACTACAGCACCTACCGCCTGCCTTACGAATATTTCTTTTGCCACGATAGCGGCGGCCACGTCGAGATCGATCTGAAGAAACTCAGGACCGACCAGTGGTGGTTCAACAGGATCGGGCTGAACCTGTCGAGGCAGGAGTACACACTGGACAAGATCGCCAAGGTTTCGTTCGGCAACACCTTCCAGAGTCCGTATGACATCCCGTCGAAAGTCCAGGTCAGGAACGTGACCCTGGTCGGCCGCGACATGCGCTTTCTGGCCATTTTCGCCGTGTTCATGCTCATCGCCTGGCCCGCCTATGGCATATGGTTCTTCCGCAGCCATACCCGCATGCTGCTGGGCGAGGTGAAGGAAAAGATACGGCGGGATATCCCGCTGGTCGCCTACCAGCAACTGTCGCAGGACCTGCACCGTGACAAGGAGCAGAGCGCCATCCTGCGCTTCATGGCAACGGAATACGTCAATCCGGAGCTGGACGTCGAGACGATGGTGAGCAAGCTCGGCATCAGCCGCAACAAGATCAACGAGATCCTCAAGGCGGAGCTGGGCTTCACCTTTTCGACCTATCTGAACAAACTCAGGCTCACGGAGGCCGCCCGCCTGCTGGGCGAGAAGGAAGCCACCAGCGTGGCGGAAATCGCGTACGCCGTGGGCTACCGCAACGTTTCCTACTTCAACAAACTGTTCAAGGAAGAATACGGCTGCACGCCGAAGACCTTCCGCAAGCTGCGCGAAGAGGCGCACGCCGAATCGGCGCACGCTGAAACGGCTTCCTGACCTGTCCGTGCCCGCCGCCTCGAGGCGGTGCTCACGGATTTCTTGCCTCGCCTGAGGAATTTCATCATAGCAACGCGTGCGACCCGTTCGTAGAATGGTGTCGTTGCGCATCGACATGTCGACGTAGCGATGCGAGACACCCCGCCGTGCCCCCTCACACGGATTTTTGTTGTTGCGGTAACTTTTATCTCCTCCCGCGTTCAAGTGGGTTACGGGGCGGCTGCGGCCGCCCCTTTTTTGTGGCTTTCATTCCCCGTTTTCGTGGCCCTGCTGCGCGATTTCATCATTGCCGGCCATGATGGCGCAGCGCCACAATGCGCGGGCCACCCGCACAACTAGGACTACCATGAGACAACTGCAGTACACCTGCCTGGCGGCGCTCTGCCTGTGCCTGTTCGCGACGCAGGCCGGGGCGGCCACGCCGGCGCCGCGTGCGATCGATGTCGACACGGCACAGGCCGCCAAACCGCTCGACCGCTTCTTCGACCTCTCCGTCGGTTCCGACTATCCCGGCACGCTGATCCGCGACGACAGCATGGCCCAGTTGAAGACGACCGCCGACGAACTCGGCTTTCGCTACATCCGCTTCCACGCGATCTTCCACGACGTGCTGAAGACCGTGCGGGTCGAGGACGGGAAGACCGTGTACGACTGGACGAAGATCGACGAACTGTACGACAAGCTGCTCGCGCGCCGCATCAAGCCGTTCGTCGAGCTGGGCTTCACGCCGAAGGCGATGGCGACGTCGAACAACCAGATTTTTTATTGGGCCGGCAATACGTCGCATCCGGATCCGGCCAAATGGAAGGATCTCGTCGCCGCGTTCATCCGCCACATCGAGCAGCGCTACGGCGCGGATGAAGTGCGCAGCTGGTTCTTCGAAGTGTGGAACGAACCGAACCTGGCCGGCTTCTGGGAAGGCGCCGACCAGAAGGCGTACTTCGAACTGTACGACCTGACCGCCAACACCATCAAGGCCATCGACCCGGCGTTGCGCGTGGGCGGGCCGTCGACGGCGGGCGCGGCCTGGGTGCCGGAATTCCTCGACCACGTGGCAAAGAGTGGCGCCGCCGTCGATTTCGTGACCACGCACACGTATGGCGTGGATGGCGGCTTCCTCGACGAGAAAGGCGAGGGCGATACGAAGCTCGCGCCGTCGCCGGACGCCATCATCGGCGACGTGCGCCGTGTGCGTGACCAGATCGCTGCGTCGAAGCATCCCGCCCTGCCGCTGTACTTCACGGAATGGAGCACGAGCTACACGCCGCGCGACCTCGTGCACGATTCCTACATCAGCGCACCGTACATCCTCAGCAAGCTGAAAGGCACGCAAGGCCTCGTGCAGGGCATGAGCTACTGGATCTACACGGACCTGTTCGAGGAACCGGGGCCGCCGACGAAACCGTTCGAGGGCGGCTTCGGCCTGATGAACCCGCAGGGCATCCGCAAGAGCGCCTGGTTCGCCTACAAATACCTGCACGCGTTGCAGGGCAACGAGATTCCGCTGAAGGACGCGCAGGCGATCGCGGCGACCGACGGCGCGGGCGTGACGGCGCTCGTGTGGGATTTCCAGCAGCCCGACCAGAAGGTCAGCAACCGCCCGTTCTACGGCCGCGTGGTGCCCACCACCGCATCAAAGCCGGCCGCGCTGCGGCTCCGCCACCTGAAGCCGGGCCGCTACTACCTGCGCGTGTACCGCACCGGCTACCGCGCCAACGATGCGTACAGCGCCTACATCGACATGGGCGCGCCGAAGACGCTGACCCCGGACCAGGTGGAACAGTTGCAGGGGCTCACGCGCGACCTGCCCGAGACCGAACGCATGGTCACCGTGGGCCGCAACGGCGCGTTCGACTTCAGCGTGCCGATGCGCGCCAACGACGTCGTGCTGGTGACGCTGGCGCGCGCACAGGGAGCACACGAATGAATACGAAACTGAAACGGTTCTGCGCAGCCTGCGCGCTGCTGCTTACCACCGTGGGCGCGGTGTACGCGGACGAGGTGCGGCCCGAATGGCCGGGGGCCGGCCAGCTGTTCGTCGGCACCTGCTACCAGCCGGTCGACCGCAGCCGCGCCCAGGTCCAGCGCGACGTGGCGCTGATGAAGCAGGCAGGCTTCAAGGTGGTGCGCATGGGCGACCTGTCGTGGGATTATTTCGAGCCGCAGGAAGGGAACTTCCAGTTCGCGCAGTTCGACTGGATCATGGACCAGATGGAGGGCGCCGGCATCAAGGTCATCGTCGACATCCCCGGCCAGCCGGCGCCGCTGTGGCTGCACCACCGCTATCCCGGCGTGGACGTCGTCACCCAGCAGGGCACGCGCCTCGCGCCGGCCGAGCGCTACATGGACGACATCGCCGACCCCGATTACCAGCGCCTGCTGGAGCGGCTCGCGGAGAACATCACGAAGCGCTACGCCAGGCACCCGGCGCTGCTGGCGTTCGGCTACAACAACGAGGCCGGCAACGGCTACATGTCGTATTCGGAGGACGACCGCAAACGCTTCATCGGCTGGCTGCAGAAGAAGTACGGGACGCTCGAGGCGTTGAACAAGGCCTGGGCCACGCAGCGCTGGTCGCGCCGCATCGGCGACTGGGACGAGGTGCAGTTGCCGTATGCCGAGGGACCCGGGCCGTACGAGCGCCAGCTCGACCTGCGCCGCTACTGGTCCGAGGTGACGGTCGCCACGCTGGAAAAGCTCGACGCGGCCCGCCGCCGCAACGCGCCGGACAAGCCCGCGATCTCGAACCTGTGGGACGGCGCGTCGCGCAAGGGTTTCGACTACCTGGCCACATACCGCGGCTACGCCAACTACGGCGCGATGGGCTTTTATCCGTACAGCCCGATCGGGTCCGGCTTCGAGGCGTTGATGATGAAGGCGGGCATGACGACGCCGATCTGGTTCAATGAATTCACGGCCGGTGGCCCGGGCTACTACGGCACCAAAGGGCGCTCGCGCATGTGGGCGCACTTCGGCCTGCTGCTGGGCGCGCAGTCGGTCATGGCATGGACATTCAACAGCCACCTGGGCGGCGAGGAGCAGGCGTTGTTCGGCCTGCTCGACCATGACGACCGCCCGTCGTGGAAGCTGGGCGAATTCGCCACCATCGCGCGCGAATTCGACAAGCTGCAGAAGCTGGGATTCCCCCGCATGACGCAGCCGAAGGTGGCCATCGCCTACTCGTTCGACAACACGCAGGCCACGAACCCGGTCGGGCCCGAGCAGACGAACACGGTGAGCAAGTACATCGTCACCCCGTACCTGGCGCAGGCCCACAACGCATTCGAGCCGCTGTTCAAGGACAACATCGACGTCGCGGTGATCAACATCGGGCACGAGGACCTGGGCCGCTACAGCCTCGTGATCGTGCCGGGCATGTACCTGCTGGACAAGGCGTCGCGCGACGCGATCCGCAAATTCGTGGCCGACGGCGGCACGGCCATCATGACTGCGTGGTCCGACAAGGTGGACGAGCACAACCAGTGGTTCGGCACGCCGCTGCCGGGCGGCCTGACCGACGTGTTCGGCGTGCGCACGAACGAGTTCTACAACAACTACACGCTGCGCGCGAAGATCGGCGACGAGGATATCCAGGGTTCGATCGGCCATTACGAGGTGCTGGAACCGTCGACCGCGCAGACGCTGGCGCGCTTCAGCAACGTCGACGGCACGCCGCCCGCGATCACCATGAACCGCTTCGGCAAGGGCCGCGCGATCTACGTCGCCACGCCCGCGCAGCCGCAATTCATGCGTCCGCTGTACCGCCAGCTGTACGCCAGCCTGGGGCTCGTGCCGGGACCGAAGACGCCGGACGGGGTGTATGCGCGCACGGTGGACGGCCGCACGTTGTACGTCAATACGACCGGCGACGTGAAGGAGGTCGCCATCGATGGCGCAATGCAGGGCGTTTTGTCCGGCAAGCGCTGGACCGGCACGCTGCGCCTGGAACCGCTGGGGGTGGACCTGCTGGCTAAATAACGCACGTCGCGGTACTGCCCAACTCGACGACTCGTTCCAATCTACCCGTTTGATCGACCAGCTCCGTGAAGGCGGGTGCCGTTTTGCGGTGCCCGCTTTTTCGCAGGAGCGACCACGACACCCATGAATCCCATGAAGAGCATCCAATACCGCGCGATTGTGCTGGGCGTACTCGCAGCCTGCACCTCCGCATCCGTCTTTGCCGCCACGCAGGTCGGCGTCTCGATCGACGCGGCCACGCCGGGCCCCGTCATCAGCAAATACGTCTACGGCCAGTTCGCCGAGCACCTCGGCACCGGCATCTACGGCGGCCTGTGGGTCGGCCCCGACTCGAAGATTCCCAACACGCGCGGCTGGCGCAACGACGTGGTGGGCGCGCTGAAGGCGCTGCATGTGCCCATGGTGCGCTGGCCCGGCGGCTGCTTCGCCGACCAGTACCACTGGCGCGACGGCATCGGTCCCCGTGCGCAGCGACCGGTGCGCATCAACACCAACTGGGGCGGCGTCGACGAGAACAATGCCGTCGGCACCCACGAATTCTTCGACCTCGTCGAGCAGCTCGGCGCGGACGCCTATGTGAACGGCAACCTGGGCACCGGCACGCCGCAGGAGATGGCCGAATGGGTCGAGTACATGACCTCGAACGGCAAGTCCAGCCTGGCCCAGCTGCGTGCGCGCAACGGCCATCCGGCGCCGTACAGGATCGCGTTCTTCGGCATCGGCAACGAAGCCTGGGGCTGCGGCGGCAATATGCGGCCGGAACAGTATGCCGATGCCTACCGCCGCTACGCGACGTTCCTGCATCCGGCCGGCGACCCGCAATTCATCGCCGCCGGCGGCCATGACGACGATACCGGCTGGACGGATTACCTGAGCCAGCACATCTACGGATGGGGCGTGCGCGCCCACGGCATCTCGTTCCACTACTACACGTCGCCCGGCGCGGACAAGAACGGCAAGTACGGCGCAACCGGCTTCGACGAAAGCCGCTGGATCGCCACGTTGAGCCAGACGCAGCGCATGGAGGGCTTCATCGTCGCCAACGTGGCGAAGCTGGACGCGCACGATCCGCAGAAGAAGCTGATGTTCGCCGTCGACGAATGGGGCACGTGGTACGACGCCGAGGAAGGCAGCCGCTCGGGCTTCCTGCAGCAGCAGAACACGCTGCGCGACGGCCTCGTGGCCGCCCTGAACTTCAACATCTTCCACGCCCACGCGGACCGCGTGCGCATGGCCGCGATCGCGCAGATGGTGAACGTGCTGCAGGCGATGGTCCGCACGGACGGCCCGAAGATGGTGCTGACGCCGACCTATCACGTGTTCCGCATGTACGTGCCGTTCCAGGATGCGGTGTCGGTGCCGGTCAGGCTGGCGGACAATCCTCTCTACACGTACGACGGGGTGTCGATCCCGGCCGTCAGCGCGTCGGCCGCGCGCGGCAAGGACGGCAAACTGTACCTCGCGCTCGTCAACACCAACCCGCGCGAGCAGGCGGACATCACGGTCGACGTGGGCGGCACCGGCGCGCGCGGGGCGACGGGTTCGGTGCTGACGGCAGCCGCGATGGACGCGCACAACACGTTCGCCGCGCCCGCCGCCGTGGCGCCGGTACCGTTCGAAGCGAAGGCCGGCGCCGGCAAGCTGGTGCTGCACCTGCCGGCGAAGTCCGTCGTGGTCGTTGCCGTGCAGGAGTAATGCGGCCTCAGAACTGCGGCAGGGTGCGGCTGCCCTTCACGTTGACCTTCAGCGCGACGCCGGAGGTCTGCGCGCCAGGCTGCCCACCGCCGATCCACACGTCGGCCGGACCGGCCACGACCTTGCGCTGGCCGGCCGCGTCGACCGTGCTCAGGGCCTTGCCGTCCAGGTCGAAAGTCACGCGGCGCTTTTCGCCCGGCTGCAGGTTGACGCGCACGAAGCGCACGAGGGTGCGGTTCGGCGCCGCGGGGCCCGGACGGGCGACGTAAACCTGCACGACCTCGTCGCCGGCGCGCGGGCCGTCGTTCTTCACGTCGACGGCGACCTTGACTGCACAGCCGGCGCACACCGTCCTGGGCGCCGGGGCGGCCAGCTTGTACGAGAAATGCGTGTAGGAGAGGCCATGGCCGAACGGGTACAGCGGCTCGCCCTTGAAGTACTTGTAGGTGCGGCCCTGCATGCCGTAGTCCTTGAACGGCGGCAGGTCGGCGGCGGATTTGTAAAAGGTCACCGGCAGGCGGCCGGCGGGGCTGAAATCGCCCGCGATCAGCTCGGCCACGGCCTGGCCGCCTTCGCCGCCCGGATACCACGCCTGGATGATTGCCGGGACGTGGCCCGCGGCCCAGTTCAGCGAGACCGCGCTGCCGCTCATGTTGACGTAGACGAGCGGCTTGCCGAGCGCGCCCAGGCGCTCCAGCAGCGCTTCCTGCGGGGCGGGCAGGTCGAGGCTCGTGCGGTCGCCCCCGGCGAAGCCCGGTGCGTTGACCGACATCTCTTCGCCTTCCAGTTGCCAGGTCAGGCCGCCCGCGAACACGACGACGTCCGCTGCGCGCGCCGCTTCCAGCGCCGCCGTGTCGTCGAAGCTGGGCCGCGTCCATTGCAGTTTCTGTTCACCGTCCCAGCCCGTCTGGCGCGCCTCGATCTCGACCTTGTACACCTTGCCGGCCGCGAGTTCGACCGGGGCGTTCGACGTCGGCCACGCGATGTCCCACAGGTCCGTGACGACTTTATCGTCGATGCGGATGCGGTAGCCCGGGCCGCCCTTCAGGCGCAAGTGGTGCGGGCCGCTCTCCGCGGCGCGCAGGTAGCCGGTCCAGCGCGCCGACGTCTTGTGGTCGAACGCGTTCGGCCAGCCCCAGCGGAATTCCGCTTGCGGGGTTGTCTCGACGGCGGAAGGCGTGCCTTTCAGCTCCAGGTTGTCGAACCGTTCCAGCTTCACGCCAGGGTGGGCGCAGTCCGCGTCCAGGCACATCGCGCCCGCCGGTACATCCTGCAGCGGCGGCGCGACCCAGCCCGTGCCTTCGACGAACGTGATTTCCGCCTCAGGGAAGCGGGCGCGCAGGCCGGCCAGCACGGTGATCGGCTTCGATGGCGTGCCGCTGTAGTTGCCGACCAGCGCATCGACGCTGTCGGCGTTCGGGCCGATCACGGCGATGCGGCGTGGCGCCGCCTTCAACGGCAGCAGACCGTCGTTCTTCAGCAGCACGAGCGACTGGCGTGCCACTTCCAGGTTCAGGCGCTTGTCGGCCGGCGTATCGTAATCCTTCGCCGCGATGCCGGCGAAGGACTGCGGCTTGTCGAGCAGGCCGAGGCGGATGCGTGCCTCCAGCAGGCGCAGCACGGCACGGTCGACGTCGGCCTCGGCCAGCAGGCCCTGTTCGACCGCGCGCACCGTGGTGGCCGGGGTGGCCGTCGGGCTGTCGCCGAACTCGCACATCACGTCCGTACCGGTCTTGATCGCAGCCGCCACCGCGCGCTCCGGCGTGTCGACGTAATGGTGCGCCCAGCCCGTGTGGATGTCGGCGATGGCGCCGCAGTCGGACACGACGTGCCCCTGGAATTTCCAGGTATCGCGCAGCAGGTCCTTGAGCAGGGGGGCGTTGGCGCACGCGGGCATGCCGTTCACGGCGTTGTACGCGCACATCAGTGACAGCACATGGCCTTCGGTCACGGCGGCGTGGAAGGCGGGCAGGTAGGTTTCCGTCAGGTCGCGCGGGGAGGGGTGGACGTCTTCGCGGTGGCGGTCGGCCTCCGGCCCGCTGTGCACGGCGAAGTGCTTGACCGTGGCCGAGACCTTCGGCGCGCCGGCATCGGGACCCTGCAGGCCGCGGATATAGGCCACG
>Ga0068855_100012064_pt1 | contig 10446 bp, 15 predicted proteins | sample KBSCornC52_FD_66592 | JGI IMG/M metagenome (GOLD analysis project Ga0068855, IMG submission 66592) | Corn rhizosphere microbial communities from Kellogg Biological Station, Michigan, USA - KBS Corn C5-2 | ecosystem: Host-associated > Plants > Roots > Rhizosphere > Soil ... | reverse complement strand
GATATACAGGCGAGGCGCCGGGCAACGCTCCATAAGCGTTAGAATCGACCGTTTAATAGATGTTGTAGACGGTCGTTGACGGGGTAGCCCTTGGCTCGGTCGTTGAGCCAATCGGCTGTGTGTGCGGCTTCGGTCATGCTGTACAGGGGCCGGTCGGCAACCTTCAGCACTGCGCGGCTGTCAGCGTCGCGCACAATGATAGCGACGTGCGATTGTGTGCGGGCGGGGTCGGAGTGTACAAAACGAGCTGCGAAAGTATTCATTACGTGTAACCTGAGTCATTGGGTTGTTAGGGTCGAGCCAAAGCGGGCGCAAGCCGAGGTACGAGTCGAGCTTCGCCTGTAGTAGCCCGCGCAGCATCCATGCGTAAAAATCCATAGAGGCTTTTGATTGGTAGGGGTTCTCCTGTGACATGTGAGGTTCGATTTCCCAACATTCTACGGCAGCCATGCGGCCAACCTTGTGCGGGGTTATCGAGAATGTGAGCCGTCGCGTTGGGCATATCTCAAGCGCTGCAGCCTGCAACATGCGCGCGATTACGTCGCGGCCGTGCTGCGTGGAGGGCACCGGGCGTATTACGCACAGCTCGCCGTTTACCCGTTCCTCAATTGCGATAAGGTCCGGGTCGGTCGGGTCAACTAGTTTCACGGTATGCGGTCTCGAATGTCCTGCGGAATTCGTTCCCAAAGTTCGCGCAATGCTGTGAGCGCTGTTATTTGAGCTGACGGGCGCTCGGCCTCTACAACCTGTTTCACTGCATACAACAGCTCGTTGACGCTGACGCCCATTGGCTGCACGAACTGCGTGTTTGCAATCTCGCCCTTATTGTATCGAGGCCGCATATCATCGCCGTGCCACCAAAATTGATAGCGCTCAATGTATATCTTGTAAAGCCCCCCGGATTGCGGCCCGTCGCTTATCACGATTCCGTGCATACCGGCACGAACGCCATTCATTGCAGCACGCGCAGGCACCGAGGTTATAGTTACCTCGTCGTCGCGCTTGTATGTGATCGCAGTTCGTTCCCTTTCATAGCACCCCCGGCATGTTGATAGGCGCTCGCCGTTCGTGGGGTCCCAAATGCATGTGCCGCATTGCGCCGGGCTCACAGTCGGCACCCCCGGCTAGCGTTGGATGCAACAGCCGCGCCCTCGGCAAACAACGAGGCGCCATGCCACACGACCCGGCCGACATACCACAGCCCGGCGTTGTCGTCGTGTGCGTGCTCGGCTACCTTGTCGTCGAGCCATGACGTAACCATTGTGTGCACGGTAATGAGCGCGAGGTTCGTAATCAACACGCGCCCCGGCTTGGGGTACTTCGAGCCGTACAAGGCTGCCGCGATTGGGTCGGCTTCGTGGTCGCAGCTCGTGCCCTTGCGTATGTGCATCGTCTGCGCGGTATCGACGGCCGCGAGCACGATAAACGCGCCCTCGGCCATATTGCTATTGTACTGCTCGTTTGCAGGCTGCAAGGGCATCGGGAGTGCAGCGCACCCCGAGCACGCAACGCATATGAGCAATATCAACACCATGAACAAACCAACAGCTCGAACGCTCATTTCTTGTGACTCCCATGTGATTCTAATTCGTTGCAGTACACGCAATACTTATGGTGCCATTGCGTGCCATCGCCCGAGGCGCGGTATGTGTGTTTAATCTGCGCCTGCAGTTCGTACGCCACGCCTTCGAGCGTGCCAATGATCCATGAGCCGTGATGCAGCTTGAGGCGCTCGCGGATGAAATCCGAAACGTTCGCCTCGGTCACAATCTCGCCGGCCTCGTTGCGTACCGGGTCAATTGGGCCTCGGCCTTGGTGACGGTGTATGGAACCAACCTCCATTGATTCCAACGTTGCGTATTTCATCGCCTCACGTACGGCGGCCAACATCTGCGCTACTTTCATGACACAACCTGCATTGCCCTAGCGGCACCATAAGCGACGTTGTAACGGTCGAACGCCTCGGCGTATCGCTCCTGCGCCTCTTTAAGCGTTGCGGCAGCGCTTGCAAGGTCGCGGCATGCGGTGTTGTACTGTTCCAGCACCTTGCGCGCTGCTTCCGTGAGGGCTGGCGGCTGGTTGTTGCTCGTGGTCATTAAAGCGTACTCCTATGATGTATGCGAACAGAATGCAGGCTAGCACAATGACAGCCAGCGCCAAGCCTGCAACGAACATAACGCTGCGCGTAATCATCAACGGCACCCCTCAGCAAACGGCAGCGATTCAACATATGCAGCCTTGGTGCGCCAAGCCGCGTTGCAGCCGGTGCAGTGCACGGCGCTGTAATCGCTGGGCGTGCGGCGGTTCCCGTTGAACGACGAGTAGTTCGCCCGGTACACATGCACGCGCCATTTGCTGCGGTCCTTAACCTCGCAGCGGCAACCCTGTGAACAGCTCACAGTGCTGACCACGAGCTAACGAGCGTTGCAGCCTGCGCTCGGGTGTTCACCTCGCACCCGATGCCGTAGTTACGGAATGAGTCGGCTACGATGAGGGCGCGGCGCATGTTGCGTGCGCTCGTGGCTGTGTCAACGCGCAGCAGCACGAGGGCGTAGACGACTGTGACCATTACGAATGCGAGAAACAACATTTTACTTACTCCTATCGTTTTTGACGGGCTCGCCCTTCCAAGGGTCGCGCCGGTCGGGGGCTGTGTTGTACGGGTCCATGTGTGCACTCTATAGACGACTGACCGTGCCGTCAGTGACGTGCCTCTCACTTTTCTAGGTTTGCCTTGAGGTGCGCGTATTTGGGGTCGTCGAGCCATGAGGTACGAGCCTTGGGCGGCGCGGCTGTCGTTTGCGCTAGCAACCGTTGCGCAGCCTCAATCTCGGCCGGCGTGGCGGGCACGACGTACTGTGCCATTAGTGCAGGGTCGGCGCGCAACGCAGCTAGTGCAGCGTCGAGCCAACCTACGTCCTGCACGTAGGCTATTGCAGCTTGCATTTCCTGTGTGCTAGGCGCGGGCAGCGTTTGGAACACAAGCGCCGTGCGAGGCCAAGCCGCGTTTATGGCCTGTATGCCTACGCGCTTGTGCGGGGTGCTACGGTTCACGCACTCGACACAGCCGCCGTTGCTTACAAAGCGCTCGCAGTCGTGATGCCTCTTGCAAGGCTGACCAGTGTAGAACCGTTTAAGGCCCTTGGCCTCGGCCTCGTCTCTAGTGATTACAACGAACATGGGGTTTTACCTCTCTATTACTCCCCTTATTATCCTCCATTAGTTTGTCAATGTCTATCTATCTTACTATTAATTAGGGTTCATTTAAGAAACGCGCGAGGGGAAACCCCAACCTAGCACCTTGCAACGTGCGCTGCGCTTGCGTCTTGGCTCGGCGTGGGCTACACGCGGGGCGTAGTTCCCGAGGGCACTAGCAAGCCGTTGAATGGCCTAGCAATCGGGGCTTGCGTGGAGGGGCATAGAATTGGTAGGGTGCGGGGCACTATGGAACATAACGCACCCCCGGCCGCCCCCGAGCCGCGCACCCCCGCCAAACGCACGGCCTCGGCGGACGCGGCAGCCCGTCGCCTTGCACGTAGCGAGGAACTACGCACGCGCCTTGCAGCTTGCAGCGCCAACCTAACACCGCAACAACAACGTGCGTGTGAGCTGTTCGTTGCAACACGCAACAAGGTGCAGGCATGGCGCGAGGCGTACGGGCACGCAGGACGCAAGAACGTTCGCGACTACGGGCGCGCGTGTGAAGTGTTGAATCTGCCGCAGTGCCTAACATACATCCGCGAGCTAGAGGCTATCGCTGCAGCCAACATACTGTTGGACGTGCAAGCGCTGTTAGACAAGGACCGCGCCATAGTCGAGGCTGCAGACCATGCCAACGACCTAAGCCGTATCGTGTACACGAGCTGCCGGCACTGTCACGGTATAGAGCACGGCTATCAATGGATCGACTTAGGCGAGTACCTCGAAGCCGTAACCAAGGTGCAAGACGCCAACGCCGAGCGTCGCGAACGCAAGGTAAGAGAACTGCCCGAGCCCGACGACCGGGGCGGATTTGGCTACGACCCGAGCGCCGAGCCCAACATCGCATGCCCCAAGTGTGAGGGCGCGGGCCGCATGCAAACGGTTTGGGCTGACACAACCAAGCTCGGCCCGGCCGCGCCGCTGTACCGTGGCATAAAGCAAGGTGCAAACGGACAGCTTGAGGTGCTAACGCACGATGTTGACAAGGCGAAAGAGCGGCTACTGCGTGCGGCTGGGGTGTTCAAGGATAGCGCAGCGGATGTTGCACGCGGTGCGGCTGCGGGTGCTGCGGCTGGCGCTGCGGCTGCTACGGCTGCGGCGGCCCGTCGTGTTGTAGACGAGCCCATGACAGCCGAGCAAGCGCAGCGCCTTTACCTAGAGTTAGCCGGTTAGCCCCTCGCCGGGCTGCCAACCGCACACAGCACAACCAACGCCGTTGCAAGATGCACAACGAGGAAACTTTGCGTAGCGCACGCCGTCGAACGGCGGCCCGTCGTGCGTTAGCTTCGGCTCGACTACGAACGGTTTGTCGGCCTCGTAGCCTTGCAACGGCATGTCGCCGAACGCCGCAGGCACATACACGGTTACGGGCGGCGAGTTTTTGTACGCCCATTGGTGCTGCCCGTCCGCCGAAGTGTGCCACTCCACGCCGCCGCGCTCGGTGTATGCAACGTCGTGCTTGCCAACCTCTACAACGTACCCGTCACGTATATATTGCCGGCGTTGCTCGTTGGTCCAATGCGCTGGCAGCGCGTGTAAGGCTGCGATCTTGTCGAGCGCTTCGCCCGTTGCTGTCTGCGGTTCGAGCTGCAAGTCTAACTTGCCCTCGAACATGGCACGGAACGCGGCGGCGTACACGTCAATTTGCGGGTTCGCTACGTGCACGTCAGGCAGCCCGTACGTTGTGTTGGTCTGAAAGAACAGCGTTGCAGCGAGCTTCGCGCCCTTGCGAAAGTACGCACGCGCTTGCATGTCCTCGCGTTGGAACTCTAGCCGCTCTTGCAAGTCGGCCTTACGCCCACGCAGCCCGCGCTCGGCTTCGAGCCATGTTTGATAGCACTGGCTACCCTTGCGCGCCTTGCGGTTGTCGGCGTCAACGTCACGCTCGAACCAACAGTAGCGGGCGCGGTCGCCGTGCGTTGGGTAGAACTCGCCCGGCCTGTGCTCGCCGCTGCGGTCGTGTACCCGATGGCACGGCATCAAAGGCACGCCGCGTTTGCGCAGCTTGCGGGCTCGCTTCGCGCTCACGAACCGGGGCGCACCCGGCCAAGCGTAAACGTCTTGCGTTGGGTCGAATGCGTCGCCTTCCCAACGCGGGTATTCATGTTGCAGGGCTTTGGGCATGTAGCACCTATGAGGTTGTTGACTCGTCGAGCGTAGCGCACGGCCCAACGGGCGACCGTGCACCGCGTCACATATTATTCAGGCGTGCCAGCCGCGTTAAAGCAGCCGTCAGCCATGCGTACCGCGCCGTTGCTGTGCAGCGTAGCGAAGTTCGCGAGGCCCTCGCCTATGAGGAACTGCCAAACGCCTTTGGCCGCAAGGTCGTACTCGGCGTCGCGCTGCCCGAGGCCGTCAAGCGTACGCACGACGAGCGAAGGGGTTTTGCCTACGACCAACCCGGAGCGCGAGCCGCCGAACCCCTCAAAGTAGCCGCCAGCCGGCAAAAGGTAGACTTTGTAGCGGTACTTGCGCGGGGTCTCGCCCTCGTCGCCGTACGTGCGCTCGAAGTCGAGCACGAGGTAACGGTCGTTGCCCCTTGGAACCGGCACCGTGGTAGCGACCGGTTTTGCCTTACGTGTACGTGTTGCCATGTTGTGAACTCCTGCGTTGGTGTTGTGTTACGGCGCGGCCTTGACGGCTTCGCGCGCTTTGACGAGGGCCTCAATCTCGGCGACGGTCGATTCGAGCGCCGGGTAAAACTTACGGGCAGCCTCGCTATGTCTCGGGCGCCATTGGCTCAACTGCTGCGCCGCGTAGTAAAGCTCGGTCATGCTGGTGTTGTTGCGCGGGCCGTTCAAATAGGCGTCTTGCAGCACGCGCCGGGCTTTCTCGTACTGCCGGTTGAGCTTGTCGAGCGCTTCCTTACGGGCGGCCTTGGTCTTGTACGTGCCCGTCACGGTCGCGGTTGCAACGTCCACAGTCGGGGCGGCTTCCTTCGGCTTGGGGGCGTCGAGTTCGGCGGCAACGTACAGCGGCTCGCCGAAGCGCACCAACACATGGCGTGTGAGGCTTTCGGCGTGCGAGCGCAGCCCCGAGGCTTGCAGTTCCTCGTTGTGAATCGCGATTTTGACCGCGTGCGCGCGTTCCTCGTTGGTCGCCTTGGCGATTGGCAACGTGTCATAACCGCCCGTTGTGTTGTAGGGCTTGCCGTGCTTCGGCGTGTGCGTAACGACCTTGGTCGCGTTCCAGCGCTCGAACGTCGAGGGAACCGTCGTACCGGTTTTGAGCAGCCCGGCGCGGTTGTCGTGCTCGAACGCCTGCGTCGTGCAGAAGTCAATCACGGTGCGCGTGTAGGTTACGTCGCGCTCGGCAGGCTTGCGGCCGGCGCCCTGACATACCCCGGAAAAGTAGCCGATTACTTGGTAGCCGTGCTTGGCGACGAGGCCCGAGCCATTGTCAACGGCCTGAATAGAGCCGCAAGCCTGACATGTGCCCCGGTGCGTGTGTGTCGTCTTGGTCATTTGCGTAGCCTCGTGTTCTCAGAAAGTGAAGTTAGATTAACTGACCGCGCCGTCAGTGTATGCGAGCTGCGTCACAATTTGCAAGGTGCGTTTTTATGATTATGTTACCCACGACCCCCAGCGTTCCGGGGGCCGCCGCAGTTCTCGCGGCCTCGGACGGTAAGCTAACGGAAGCCGGCGCCGGAATCGTTGCGCTAGGTCACAGTTTTGATTTTCGTAACCCGGACTACGCCGCCATATGGAAAGCGCGCGTTGCACGGCTCGCCAAACTGCGCGACCCCGAAACCGGGCCGCAGTACCTCGAAGCGTGCAAGCTGTTCTACAAGGACAACATACCGCAGTTTATCGACGATTGGGGCGTAACCGTGGACCCCCGCAACGCCGGTAGCGGTCGCCCGTTGCTCATGCCGTTCGTGTTGTTCCCCAAACAGCGCGAGTTTTTGGAGTTCATTGCAGCCCGGCAGAAAGCCTCGCACGAGGGAAACGGCGACGGGATACTCGTTAAGTCGCGCGATTGCGGCGCCTCGTGGCTTGCCATGGCGTACAGCATATCGTTGTGTTTGTTCCACGAGTCAATAACTGTTGGTTTCGGCAGCGCCAAAGAGGACAAGGTTGACCGCAGCGGCGACCCGAATTGCTTGTTCTACAAGGGGCGGCAATTCCTGCGCTACCTGCCGGCCGAGTTCCGGGGCTCATGGAATCCCAAGAAACATACGGCCCATATGCGTATAGAGCTGCCCGACACCGAGGGCGCTATCACAGGCGAGGCCGGCGATAACATGGGCGTAGGCGGGCGCGCGACAATCTACTTTGTTGACGAAGCCGCCCTCGTGGAACGGCCGCAGCTCGTAGACGTTGCGCTGTCCAACGTAACACGCTGTCGAATTGAAATGTCCTCAGTGCGCGGTATCGACAACGTGTTCGCGCAGCGTGCGCGCTCGGGCAAGATTCCGCGATTCGATTTCCACTACCGACACGACCCGCGCAAGGTCAACACGACGGGCGCGGACCAAATCGTAGAATATAAGGGGCAATTGCTGATAGTTCCCATGGGAGCTAAATACCCCGACTTCCAAGAGTTCTACGACTCACGCGACGAGTTAGTTCAAAAGCAAGAGTTTGAGTGTGACTTCCTCGCGTCTATTTCGGGCGGCGTTATCGAGGCTGTATGGATTCAGGCCGCGATAGGTGCGGCTCAAAAGTTAGGTGTTGAACCAACGGGCGAATGGCTCGCTTCGTTCGATATCGCGGACCTTGGCAGCGACAAGAACGCGGTTAACATCCGCCACGGTATCGAGTGCGTGCACGTTGAGGAATGGAGCGGCGCCAACAGTAACCCCATGGTGTCAATCCGCCACGCCTTCGAGATTGCGGACAAGTACGGGTGCGAGCGTATGAAGTACGACGCCGCAGGCATGGGCGGTACGTGGCACGAGTATTTTAACCTCGTCAACGAGGAACGAATCAAACGCGGTGCGAAGCCTATTATTCTTGAGGCGTTCAACGGCGGCGCGGGCGTGTTAGACCCCGAGGCGAAGGCGCCCGGCACTGACCGAACTAACCTCGATTACTTCGAGAATCTCAAAGCGCAATGTTGGATGGCCTTACGCATGCGGTTTATGGAAACCTACAAGGCGCTGCGTGGCGAGGCGTACGACCGCGAGGGCATCATTTCGATATCGCCGGATATCAAGAACGTTGACGGGCTCATTTCGGAGCTTGCGCAGCCAACCCGTAAATGGTCCAAGAACGCAAAGCTCATGATTGACAAAACCCCTGACGGCGTAGCGAGCCCCAACCAAGCCGATTCAGTTATGCAAAACTTCGGGTACAGCCGGCCGCCGCTGTCCTTTGACGACGACTTTTTCGCAGAACTGGCGGGGCAAGGGGGCGGCTGATAGACTCGGGAGAGCTGCGGCGCCCGCCCTCGGGGCGCTTCAGGCCAGTTGACCGGGCCGTCAGTTTATGCGAGGGTTCCACTATGCGCCGCACGCATTCGCTCATCCATCGGGGCTATTTGTACGCACAGAAACGTGTGACCCCCGAGACCATAGCCAACCTTGACGGGGTGTCGGGGCTGCGCATGAAATTGGCCGAGGCATGGCGCCAAGGTAATCTACAAGCCCGTCGCGATGCCAAGAAAACCAAAGCCTAAAGGCGCGATTGTACCGGCCGTGCACCCGAACGCGGGCGTTACGGCGTGGTATCGCCAAACGCTCGACGACGCCCTGCGCGACGCCTACACCGATGCCGCGCTCGAACTGACGCTCGCGTACCGCGACCGGCCCAAGGTCGGGATTGCGGCTATGGATTCGATACAGGCCCCCAAGGCGGCCGGCGTCATGTTCTGGTGTCAAGGCATGGTCTTGCTGTGCCAGCGCGTTGACGGGCTCGGCTGGGCCTTTCCGGGCGGCAGTATTGAGCCCGGCGAGACAGCCGAGGAATGCGCCAAACGCGAGGTTCGCGAGGAAGTCGGCCGCACTGCTGACGAGCTGACCCCGGTTGACAGCCGCATGAATTTCGTGACGTTCGCGTGCAAGGTGCGCGGAACGTTTACGCCGCAGCTCAACGACGAGCACGAGGCGTATGTATGGGCTACCCCACGCTACGCGCTCGGCGCATTGCGATTACACCCCGGCGTGCGTCAGACGTTGATACGAGACGAGGCAACCAACCTCGCGGTAGACGCCGCCTACAGCGTCAAGTACATCGACGACGTGTTAAAGCGCTGGGGTAAGAAATGGAACCGCAAGTTCGACAAAATGGCCGAGGAAATCGCAACCCGGTTCACGTCGAAAGCGTTTCGCATGACTGAATCGGCGATGAAAGCCGCATTCAAACAGTCAGGGTTTACTGTCAGTTTCAAGGCTACCCGGCAGTCGCTACAGGCATACAAATTGACCGTGGCCGACAATGTAGGGTTGATTAAGAACCTACAGCAAGACTACTACAACCGAATTCAGCAAGACGTATGGGCGAGCGTTCGCGCGGGGGCTGACATGGCTACTCTGTCGAGCAAACTGCAGAACTCGTACAACATAACAAAGAAGCGCGCCGACCTTATCAGCCGCGACCAAAACGCCAAGGCCAAAGCAGTCATAGAGACAACGCGCCGGCAAGAGCTTGGAATCAAACAAGCTATTTGGCAGCACAGCTCGGCCGGTAAGGAACCCCGACACATTCATGTGCAGTGGGGCCGCGAGAAAAAGGTATTCGATTTGTCGAAAGGGCTTTACGACCCCGACGAGGGCGAGTATGTTTTTCCGGGGCAGCTCATCAACTGCCGCTGTACCTCACGCGCAGTTATAGAAGGATTCGAGAACACATGATTCGCGAGATTATCGTTACTTCGCCGCAGGGCGTGCGCCTTGCGTTCGAGTCAGCCGGCGAACAGGGGCTCGAAGTTCGCCGCGCAGTCGGCGACACTGTTACGTACATTCACGACCGTAGCAAGCCGATTGGCGACGGAACATATGTTACGGTCGGCATTGCCCCCGCTGATTGGCTTATCGAACTCAATGAAAACGTGACATGATTCCGAAGCGTTTTAAGCTGCTCAATTACACATGGTCGGTTGTCGGCCATCGGGGCATGATTCCTGAAAAGGGCTTGCAGCTATACGGAAAGTGTGACCATGACAAACACGTTATAACCATCAACATCGAGGCCGCGCCGGATGTTATTTGGCATACGTTTTTGCACGAGTTAATGCACGCAACGCTAGAGGCTACCGGGCGAACGGCGTTGTCGGCTGACGAGGATTTTGTAGACAGTTTGAGCG
>Ga0068855_100012063_pt1 | contig 10447 bp, 10 predicted proteins | sample KBSCornC52_FD_66592 | JGI IMG/M metagenome (GOLD analysis project Ga0068855, IMG submission 66592) | Corn rhizosphere microbial communities from Kellogg Biological Station, Michigan, USA - KBS Corn C5-2 | ecosystem: Host-associated > Plants > Roots > Rhizosphere > Soil ... | reverse complement strand
TGCGGGCTGCTGCGCGCGCCGGGCCCCTCAACCCCGGACGCGGCGCCAAGCCGCCGCGCGCGGGGGAGGGAGCCCACGCCGCGCACGCCGAAGCTCGACGAGCGTAGGAGCGCGCGGGCTTGCTGTCGGTTCGAGTCATGCGAGAGGGCACGCGCGCGGGTTACCGCGTTCTTCGCCTCGATGCGGCGCTCGTAACGCGGGACATTGAAGCGGCCATCTCGCGCGTCCGCGCGGCGCTGAGGGGGTAAGGCGCACACGGCGTGCCAGCGATGCGCCGTCCCACCGTCGCCAAGTTCCGAACTAACCCCCAAATCAGCTCTGAAATCTCTGCGATCTCCGCGGCTCGGTGGTGAACTCTCCCTCTCCCCTCTTATCCGCAGCGCGACGCCGAAGGCTGGGCCGCGGCGCGACGTAGCGCGTGACCATCACAAAAAAATCAGCTCGTCGCGCGAGAGAACAGCCTCGCGTGGCGCCCGATCAAAGGTGGCGCTTGGCGATTTCGGTCCAGGTGCCGGAGGGTTCGAGCGAAATGTAGTTTTTCCAGAACGGGCGAGCTTTGCTGGTTTCGCCGATCTGCTCGTACGCCATGGCCAGGTTGAAGTAGGCGTCGGCGAACTTCGGGTCGGCCTCGATCGCGCCGTGGAAGAGCGGCACGCTGAGCTCGGGCTGGCCGCGCTCGAGCATCACGTAGCCGAGATTGTATTGCGCTTCGGGCTGTCGGCCGTCGATTTCCAGGGCTTTTTTGTAGAGCACTTCGGCGGCGTCCGCGTCGTGGCGGCGGAAGCGGATGTTGCCCAAATTGGTGTACGCGATGGCCAGCCACGGATCGAGCGAGATGGCTTCGCGGTACAGCATCTCCGCGTCGTCCATCGAAAGCGGATCTTCGTCGAGTTGGCTCGCGCGCAGGTAGAGCTCGTACGCGGTGCGCGCGCGCTCGCGACCTGCCGACGGCCTGAGCACGCGCACGACGTCGTCGCGCAGTGACTTGACCTCGAAGTCGAGCACCATCTGTCCGGTGAGCGGCTCGAACGCGCCGTCCGTCGTGTGCACGATCACGCGTTGACCGTCCGACACGATGCGCAGCTCTTGTAGCGGGCGCGTGACTTTGGGCAGCGAGCGCTTGAGCGCGCCGACGGCGCGGGTCACGTCGCGCAGCCGCACGCGGCGCTCGAGCAGCGACTGCGCGGTGCGCAGCGCGATCAAATCCGAGAACGAGTACGCGCGCCGGCCGCGACGGCGGCCCGTGGGTGACACGACGCCCGCGCGATCGAAGGTGCGCAAACGCGCTTGCGAGATGCCGAGCAAGCGCGAGATTTCGCCGCTGGTGAACAGATCCGTGAGCGGTTCGCGACCGGTGCTGGCTTCGGCAAGCGAGGCCGAACTTCGCTCTTCACGCTTCTGTACACGACCCCCACCAGGCCCGAAGACCACGTGGATAATCTTTTCGTCGCGCTGTCTCTTGCGACCCATCTCGCTGCTGGTTCTCGTTATTCTGAAAGGACGACCCACTAATTCTTCCGCGTGGCCCTTGCTGTCAAGTGCCCGTGGACAGATTGACCATTGGCCGCACGAGCCGCCGCAAGAAGCCGCGCAGAAACGCATTCGGCCCGCGCGCAGCGACGCGCTGTGCTCGTAAGCGGCGAGCGCTCGTGAGCCCGCGCGGCGTGCTGGCGACAAATGGAGAAATGCTTCTTGACACGCAGCGCATGCGAACTGCGCGTCGCGCTGGACCGAACTCGCGGTGCGCCGTCGCTGCGCGTCACGAGTCGCGCTGCTCGGCAGCGTGCACGCATGCGCTGCGTTCGCGCGTGCACGCGACAGGCGTCGGTCACGACGCGCGCGATGGTCGCTTCGGTGAAGGCGTCGCCGCTTTGCGTAAAGGTCCGGGTCGCTCGCTGCTCTTGAACACGCGCGCCTCGACCTCCACGTCGACGCGGATGCCGCGCGCGTCGCGCCGGACGAACAGCTCGGCGCGCACGCGTCCGATCGGCGCACCGGATCGAACCTGCGCCTCCAAACACGCAATCCGAATTGCGCGCAAGCGCGCGTGCGGGTCACTCGCGATCAGCCGGGCGATGTCGTCGGCGCGGTCGCTGGGCACGAAGCCGCCCTGCGACACGAACGGCAAGAGCACGCTGGTCGACCCGTAGTAGGTCGCACCGTCCGGCTCACTTCGGGTCCTGCCTTCGCTCATCACGTCGGCCGCCTCGAACAGCTCGCGCAGCCGGTAGTCGGCCGATTGCCAGAGCTCGAGCGTGCGACTCGTGCCGAGTACGAGGCTGCCGGTTTTGACCGGGCCCGGCCCGCGTGCCTTACGCGACACGCCGCGAGCTCCCGGCTGGCGTTCGGCTGCGCGTGAAGCCCTCCCAACGCGCGAAATAAGGCACTTTCGCGCGCTTCAGCAGCAAAATCCCAGATCGACCGGACGCCACGTCGGGATCGTATGTCGCCGGCTCGAGCAACACGAAGTTCGTCGCATCTTTTCGTGCGCGCGCGCCGGATCTCTCGCGGGCGGCGAATTCCGCCAGTGCGCGCGTCAGGCGTCACGACGCAGTGCAGCGAAGAGCGCGTTGGAGCGAGCGACGCGCTTTGCCGAAACTTGGCCGCTCGCCTCGGCATCAGTGAAAATCTCTCGAAATCGGCCAAAAAAGACCGAAATATCCGAGGAACCAGCCATGAGTATCGAGAGCCCCCGAGATGGTTACGCCGGGCAGGAACGACGCCAGCATCGCATGTACGTTACCCGCAACACCGAGTATCACTTCCGTGGTCAGACTTGCGTCGCGGTTCGCGATCGCAAGACGGGCCGCTTTCTGCAATCGCACCTCGCGGTCCAGCGCACGCTCTCGGGCGGAGTAAAATATCAAAGCAACGGCACGGCGATTCCGTCCTGCACCGCTCCTCGGGTAGGGGAGGCGCTCTACTTCGGTGACGACGGTCGCGAGCTGGTCACGAGTTTGTGCTCGAGCATCGAGCGGCCCGATCGCGGGCTGGTCGCCGCCTATCCGAGCCGCTGACCGCTCCGCCGCAGATGTTCGGCGACCCTGCTCCCGGCATGCAACATGTTGAACCACTTGGGCTTATTTGGGGCAGTTTGCGCGTAACGCATTGCCGCCCGGGCTCGGGGTTCGCGGCAGAGTGCGAAGCTCGATTCGCGGCGGAACCCGACAAAATGCCAAAAACGCCGCGTTTTCATGTAGCGCGCTCGTTCCAGTTGTTCGGCATCATTCTTGGATAGGGGGAGCGCCCGGTGCAACCACCGGCCACCGTCGAAGGGGCGGAATTTCAATAATGGCGCAATCGTCACCCATCACTTCGAGCTCCCCCAAAACCGACCCGCGCGCGGTCGAAATCCTGGCCAAGAACATTTACCGGGAATTTCGCGCGAGCGGCTTTTCCGAGCGGGATGTGCTCTCTCTTGCAGGTGAACTGCTTTCACTCGTGACGCGCGACGTGAAAAACGAGCAGCCCCGCTAGCCCCTGCCGCTGCCGGACCTACTCCGCTAGCGGCCCGAACCCGGCCCGCACCGTGCTTCGCATGGTGACGGGCCGTTTCCTTTTCTGGCCCGTCGGCGCGTTCGCGCGAATCTCGCTCGCTATCACCCGCGAGCGAGCGGCGGAAAAGGGCATGGCGGCTTTCCCGGGTGTGCCTGCATGCCTCGAAATTCAGGCGAAGCCGGCGTGTTTCACCGGGTTCCGCGTGATAGCCTGAAGGCTCGCGTTCGTAGCTCGGAGAGTTTCGTTACAAGTGATCGCACCGACATCGTCTGCCAAAGCCCCGATGTTTGCCATCATCGTCCACGAGAAGGGCGGAGCCGAACGGCGCGAAGTTTTCGACGCGGCGGAGCTGAGCGTCGGCCGGGTGCAGGGGAACGAGCTGATGTTGCCAAAAGGCAACGTTTCCAAGCGCCATGCCCGTCTGCTCTATCGGGACGGCCGCTTCATCGTGACCGACCTCAACAGCACGAACGGCACCTACGTCAATCGCCGCAAGATCACCCAAGCGACGATCGTGCGCGAGGGCGACCGCATCTACATCGGCGACTTCGTGCTGCGCATCGAGATGAGCGGCGCGGATCCGAATTCGGCCGAGGAGCTACGGACCGGGCAGTCTCCAGCGGTGCGCGCGTCGGGCAGCTTGAGCGACGGCATCTCCAACGTCTCCGCGCGGCCGATGGATCCGGATGGCGAAGAGTTCACGAACTCGCCCAGCCTGCCGAAGATGCCGGTGAGCGCGTCGAGCCCGGCTTCGTCGGATACCCCCGCGCGGCTCGAGGTCCCGCACGAGGCGACCGGCACGCACAACGTCGGGCGGACCACGCAAGAGGATCGGCCCGACTTCGAGCCGAGCTCGGTGCGCGACGTCGTGCGCGCTCTGGTCGATCGCGTTGCCGAACGTTTGCGAGATGCGGACCTGTTTCTGCCGGTTCCGCCCTCGCTGGGCGAGAAAATCGACGGCTTATTGCAGGAAGCTTGGGGCAAGCTCGGCGAGCTGCGCGATGTTCCTTCCAGCGTGCCCGCCGATCGCGCGATCGAGCTTGCGCGCTGTGAGCTCGTCGAGCACGGCCCGCTCACCGAATTGATCGCCGATCCCGCGGTCTCGGAGATCGGCGTCACGCGCTTCGATCGCGTGGTCTCGGTGCGGAACGCGCGCAGCGCCTACGAGACCGGTTTCTCGTCCGATCTTTCGCTGCGCTGGGCGATCGCTCGGCTGTGCGCGGAGGCGCACGCGCCGCTGCTCGACTCCGAGCGCGAAGGCGTGCTCGAGCGGCGCATTCTTCCGGGCGTGCAGTTGTCTGCGGTCATGGGAAAAGTGGCCGCCAGTGGCGCCTGCGTGGCGATCCGCAAGACGCGCCGCATGCACGTGACGCTCGACGAGCTCGTGCGCCGCGGCGCGATTTCGCGCGCGATGGCGACCTTCTTGCAGCAGTGTTTGGCGGCCCGCGTGAACCTGCTGGTCGTCGGGCCGCGGGACGGCGGGGTGGAGGCATTGCTGGCTGCGCTGGCGCAATCCACTGCCGATGCGCCGTGCGTCTTCATCGGTGAGCGCGAGCCCTCGGGGCCCGACGCGAACCTACTCGTGAGCGGGCTCGATGCGACGGCTGCTGGCGGCGCGCTGCGCGTGGCCTCGTCGTTGCCGGGCGCGCGCGTCGTGGCCGAGCTTTTTTCGGGCGAATTGTGCGCCACGGTCGTGGAGATGATCGCCGACGGCGTGGATGGGCTGATCGCCGCCCGTTATGCGCCGAGCCTGCGCCGCGGGCTCTCGCGGTTGCCCGGTGTGGTCGCGGCAGAGCGGCCGCAGATCCACATTGCGGCCGCCCGCGAGCTGGTCGCCCACGCCTTCGAGATCGTGGTCGAGGTCGCGCGCCTGCGCGACGAGCGTCACCGCGTGCTGCGCATCGCCGAAGTGACGGGCGCCGCGAACGACGAGATTCAAACGCAGGACATCTTCACCTTCGTGATGGATCGCACGGCCGCCGGCGGGACGATCGAGGGCACATTCGCGCCGAGCGGCGTCGTGCCGCAGGTGGTCGACACCCTGCGCGGCCGTGGCACCACCGTCGAAAGCTCGATCTTCAGCCGCCCGCCGTCGCGCTAAAGCGCGTGTCCCCGAGCGCGTCCCGTAAACGTGCCCGTGCCCGTGTCCGTGCCCGAAAAAGGCAACGCGAGATCCCTAAGACCCCAACCCTGCTGACCGCGCGCGTACACGCACGGCAGCTCGGACCACGACGCCGAAGGCTGCGCCGTGTCGCGTCGTAGCGCGTGACCATCAAAACCAAAAACGCGCTTGGAGTGCCCGAGACGTCGCCCTGCAACTCCGCGCTTCGAGCGAAGAGCGGAGTTGCAGGGCGCGCTTTTGAATCGAGCGGGTTTGGGGGGCGTGGGCGAGTTGCGGCGGCGTGCCGGCTCGGGCGTCGCGGGCAAGCCAGCGCTGGGCGAGGTGAGACGCGCGGCTTACTCGCGGGCTTCGGCTTGCTTGGCCTTGGCGAGTTTCCGGCCCATCATTCGTTTTTTCAGCGCGCTCAATTTGTCGATCATCAGCACGCCGTTCAAGTGGTCGGTCTCGTGCTGGATGGCGACTGCGAGCAAACCATCGGCCTCGAGCTCGAACATCTTTCCGTCGCGATCGAGGGCCCGCACTTTGACGCGCTCGGCGCGTTTGATCTCTTCGGTCACGCCCGGGAAAGAGAGGCAGCCCTCTTCCCAGCTCTGCACGCCATCCTTCTCGAAGATGTCCGGATTGATGAACACGCGCAGCTGACTCGGCTCGTCCTCACCCGCGCAATCGACCACGAAGATGCGCTGGTCGACGCCGATTTGGTTGGCGGCCAAGCCGCAACCGGGGGCGGCGTACATGGTCTCGGCCATGTCGTCGACCAGGGCCTGGATTTCCGGCGTCACTTCAGCCACCGGCTTGGCGACCTCGCGCAAGCGGGCGTCGGGGTATTCGAGGATCTCTCGGATCATGTCGATTTCACTCAAGGTAACACCCAGGATCCGGCGTCGCAACCTGGGCTGCCCCGCTTTTCCTGCGTGCGGGCTGGCCCAAAGTGCGATTCCGCTCGCTGTGCGGGGTGTGCGCGCTCGCCCGTGCTCAGCCGCCGGTCAGGGTGCGGCCCGTTTTCTTCGGGTAAGCGATGGGCCCCCACACGTAGGCGTCGGTGCCGCACAGCTCCCAGCGCGCGGGATCGATGCGTGGCGCATCCGAGGGATTTTCCGGGCCCGCCCAATCGACCGCGCCGGGACGACCGCGCGGGCCGAGCAGCAGTGGGGCCACGAAGACGTGCAGTTGATCGGGCAGTCGGTGAGCGAGCAGGCTGCCGGCGAGCTCGGAGCCGCCTTCGCACATCACGCTCACGACCTCGCGCGCGGCGAGCTCGCGGAAGGTGACGACTGGATCGCAGCGCCCCTCGGCCGTCGCGGGCACGCGGATCACCCGCACACCGGCCTGCTCGAGCGCTTGCTCGGCCGTGACGGAGGCAGAGGCCGTGGTCACGACGCAAGTCGGGATCTGCCCGGCGCCTTGCACCACCTGGCTCGTCAGCGGAATGCGCAGCTTGCTGTCCACGATCACGCGGATCGGGTTGCGGCCCGGCGTGTCGCGCACGGTCAGCCGCGGGTTGTCCGTGAGCACCGTGTTGATGCCGACCATCACCGCGTCGTGGTGCGCGCGCAGCGTCTGCACGCGCAAGCGCGCTTCCGGGCTCGTGATCCACTTGGACGCGCCGGTGCGGGTCGCGATCCGGCCGTCCAGCGAAATCGCGAGTTTCAAAGTGATGAAGCTCGTGTGCTCCGTGACGTACTTGGCCCACGGTTGAATCAGCGCCTTGGCTTCGGTCTCCTGCACGCCGACCACGACCTCGATGCCTGCCGCTTGCAGGCGCTCGATGCCGCCGCCTTGCACGCGCGGATCCGGATCGCGACAGCCGATCACGACGCGGCTGATGCCCGCCGCCAAAATGGCGTCGACGCAGGGCGGGGTGCGGCCTTGGTGGTTGCAGGGCTCGAGCGTGACGTACAGCGTCTTGCCGCGCGCCGCGCTGCCCGCCTTCTTCAACGCCACGACCTCGGCGTGGTCGTGCCCGGCGGCTTGATGAAAGCCCTCGCTGATGACGGTGCCGTCCGCGTCGGCGATCACCGAGCCGACGTGCGGGTTTGGCGTCGGGTCTCCGCCCGTGCCGAGCGCGAGTGCTCGCAGCATCAGCTCGCTATCGAGATCCTTCATGCTCACTCCGCGTCCCGCGAGCGGACGAGCTTGCTCATCTCGACCATGAACTCGTCGATGTCGCGGAACGACTTGTACACACTGGCGAAGCGCACGTACGCGACGTCATCGAGCGCCTTCAGCCGGTCCATCACCCGCTCGCCGATCACCAGCGACGGTACTTCTTTGTCGCCGCTCTCGGCGAGTTCTCGCTCGAGCGCTTCGGCGTGCTCTTCCAACGCGTCGGCGGAAACCGGGCGTTTGTTGCAGGCGATGCGCAGGCTGCGCAGCACCTTTTGGCGGTCGAACGGCTCGCGTTGGCCGTCTTTCTTCACCACCGTCGGCAGCGCGTGCTCGACCCGCTCGTAGGTCGTGAAGCGGCGCTTACAGGCGTCGCACTCGCGCCGGCGCCAGGTGACCGTGCCGCCGGCTGCGAGGCGCGAATCCACCACACGGCTGTCCATCTCACGGCAATACGGGCACTGCATGAGCTCTGTACCCGAGGGTGTGGGCTCTCGTCAGCCCTCGAACGCCGAGAAAATCAGCGTTACGTTGGTGCCGCCGAAGCCGAACGAATTGCTCATCGCGCGCGTGATCCGGCGCTCGCGAGCCTTGTTGGGCACGAACTCGAGCGGGACCTCGAGGTCCGGATCGTCGAGGTTGATCGTGGGCGGGATCATGCCGGTCTCGATGGCTTTGATGCAGACCGCGGCCTCGACCGCGCCGGCCGCACCGAGCAAATGTCCCATCATCGATTTGGTCGAGCTCACCCACAGCTTCTTCTCGAGCGCGTGCGCTCCGAAGGTGTTGGCCACCGCGCGCGCCTCTTCCACGTCACCGATCGGCGTCGAGGTGCCGTGCGCGTTCACGTATTCGATTTGTTCGGGGTTGAGCTTGGCGTCTTTGAGCGCGCCGCGCATCGCGCGGGCCGCATGCGCGTGATCCGGCGCGGGCTTGGTGATGTGGTAAGCGTCGCTGGTCGCGGCGTAGCCGATGACCTCGGCCAAGATCTTGGCGCCGCGCTTCTTTGCGCGCGTCAGCGTCTCGAGCACGAGCGTGCCGCCGCCTTCGCCGCACACGAAGCCATCGCGACCCTTGTCCCAAGGGCGACTCGCGGCTTGCGGGTCGTCATTGCGCCGGCTGAGCGCGAACATGGCGCTGAAGCCCGCGATGCCGATGGGCGTAATCGTCGATTCGGCGCCGCCGGCGATCATCACCTCTGCGTCGCCGCGTTGCATCAAGCGCAGCGCCTCGCCGATGGCGTGACCGCTCGACGAGCAAGCGCTGGTGTGGGCCAAGCTCGGGCCACGGAAGCCGAACGCGATCGAGACTTGGCCTGCGGCCATGTTCGCGATCAACGACGGGATGAAATACGGGCTCACCTTGCCGGGGCCCTTCTTGTCGAGCGTCAACGTGCAGCGCTCGAGGTTCTCGAGGCCACCCAAGCCCACACCGATGAACACGCCCGCGCGATCGCGTTCGTCTTCGGTCAGGTCGAGCTGAGCTTGTTCGAGCGCCATCTTGGTCGCGGCCATGGCGAAGGTCGTGAAACGAGAGACCTCTTTGATCTTCTTTCGTTCCATGAACTCGGCGGCGTCGAAGTTCTTCACTTCGGCGGCGATACGAGTCGTGTACGCATCCGTGGCGTCGAATAGCGTGATGGGGCCCACGCCACTCTGGCCGGCGATCAACGACTGCCACGATGGCTCAGTCCCGATGCCGTTCGGCGTAACGAGACCGATTCCTGTAACGACGACGCGCTCCATCTCTTCCTCGAACACAATGCGTACTCGGGCGGGGTCCCAAACGAGGGCGCCAGCCAAGCTTGTTTGGGGCCGGGGCCCCAAACTAGGGGGTGGGGCCCCGCTGAATTCACTTCAGCGGGCGCGGGGGGCAAAGCCCCCCGACGACAGATCAGCTGGCCAGGTGCTTCTCGATGTAATCGACGGCGTCTTGGACGCTGCGAATCTTCTCGGTGTCTTCGTCCGGGATGTCGATCTCGAACGCTTCTTCGAAGGCCAACACCAATTCGACTAGGCCGAGCGAGTCTGCACCCAAGTCATCGATGAACGTGGACTCCGGCTTGATGTCCTTCTCGTCGACATCCAGCTGTTCCTTGATGATCCGCTTCACTTCGGCCGTTACGTTGCGACCTTCAGCCATGATTCCTCCAGGGGCGCCTCTACACCAGGGGCGTTCCCGATTACACGTGTTTCTGTCTAACTGGGGTATGAACCCCCGAATTTACATGTACATCCCGCCGTTGACGCGGAGTGCTTGGCCCGTCACGTAGCCGGCTTCATCCGAAACCAAATACGTGATCGCCGCTGCAATTTCTTGAGCGGTCCCGGTGCGGCCGAGCGGGACTGCACCGAGCATCGCGGTCTTCTGGTCGTCAGTGAGGCCGCTCGTCATGTCGGTGTCGACGAAGCCCGGCGTGACCGCGTTCACGGTGATGCCGCGCGAAGCGTACTCACGCGCCAAGCTCTTGGTGACGCCCAAGAGCGCGGCCTTGGACGCGGCGTACGCGGTCTGGCCCGCGTTGCCCATTTCGCCGACCACGCTCGACAGAAAGACGATTCGGCCGGTTTTGGCGCGCATCATCGTGCGGATCGCGGCCCGCGCGCAGGCTACGGCGCCTTTGACGTTCACGGCCAGGATGCGATCGAAATCTTCGTCCTTCAGGCGCAAGAGCAGGCCGTCGATCGCGACGCCGGCGCTGGCCACGAGGATGTCCAAACG
>Ga0068855_100012061_pt1 | contig 10447 bp, 9 predicted proteins | sample KBSCornC52_FD_66592 | JGI IMG/M metagenome (GOLD analysis project Ga0068855, IMG submission 66592) | Corn rhizosphere microbial communities from Kellogg Biological Station, Michigan, USA - KBS Corn C5-2 | ecosystem: Host-associated > Plants > Roots > Rhizosphere > Soil ... | reverse complement strand
CTGCTCCACCGCGGCTATCCGATCGACCAGCTCGCCGAGCAGTCGAGCTTCATGGAAGTCTCCTACCTCCTGCTCAACGGCGAGCTGCCGACCAAGGAGGAGCTGATCCAGTTCACCTATACGATCAGCCGGCACACCATGCTGCACGAGCAGCTTGCGACGTTCTATCGTGGCTTCCGCCGTGACGCCCATCCGATGGCGATCATGTGCGGCGTGGTCGGCGCCCTCTCCGCCTTCTACCATGACTCGACCGACATCACCGATCCCTATCAGCGGATGGTCGCGAGCTACCGGCTGATCGCCAAGATGCCGACGATCGCGGCGAGCGCCTATAAATATGCGATCGGCCAGCCGTTTCTCTATCCCGACAATGACCTCAGCTACACCGGCAACTTCCTGCGCATGACCTTCGGCGTGCCGGCCGAGCCCTATGAGGTCGATCCCGTCATCGAGACGGCGATGGACAAGATCTTCATCCTCCACGCCGACCATGAGCAGAACGCCTCGACCTCGACCGTGCGTCTGGCCGGCTCCTCGGGCGCCAATCCCTTTGCCTGCATCGCCGCCGGGATCGCCTGCCTCTGGGGCCCGGCGCATGGCGGCGCCAATGAGGCGGCGCTCAACATGCTGCGCGAGATCGGCACGCCCGATCGCATTCCGGAATATATCGCCCGCGCCAAGAACAAGGACGACCCGTTCCGCCTGATGGGCTTCGGTCACCGCGTCTACAAGAACTACGACCCGCGCGCGAAGGTGATGCAGAAGACCGCCAACGAGGTGCTCGACAAACTCGGCGTCACTGATCCGGTGTTCGACGTCGCCCGCGAGCTCGAGCAGATCGCGCTCAAGGACCCCTATTTCATCGACAAGAAGCTCTACCCGAACGTCGATTTCTATTCAGGCGTGATCCTCTCCGCGATCGGCTTCCCGACGACGATGTTCACCGTGCTGTTCGCGCTTGCCCGCACCGTCGGCTGGGTCGCGCAGTGGAACGAGATGATCTCCGATCCGGATCAGAAGATCGGCCGGCCACGCCAGCTCTACACTGGCGCGACCCAGCGGGATTATGTCCCCGTCGACAAGCGTTAGGCTGAGGGCAGGCTCAAGGTGAAGCGCGCGCCCTCGCCGGGGGCGCTGGCGACGGTGATGTCGCCGCCCATCGCCCGCGCCAGCCGGCGGGCGATATAGAGCCCGAGGCCGGCGCCGCCGGCTTCGCCGGGATCGACCCGCTCGAAGCGTTCGAAGATGCGCTCCTGATCCTCACTGGCGATGCCCTTGCCCTGGTCGGCGACCGTCAGCGCGGTACGACCCTGGCTCCTCTCGACCGTCAGCACGACCGCGCTCCGTTCGGGCGCATAGCGCAGGGCGTTGCCGATCAGATTGACCAGGATCTGAAGGACGCGGCGATAATCGCCCTTGGTCGGAGCCTTCTCGTCGGCCCTCGGCCGCTCGATCGTGATCTTGTGCGCGATCGCGCGAACGCCGAGCAGCCCGGCGGCCGCCCCGGCCATCTCGACGAGATCGACATCCTCGACCACCGGCTGAAACTCAGGGCTTTCGATCGCCGACAGGTCGACGAGGTCATCGACCATCGCCAGCAGATGGCGTGCGGCGGTGGCGATGTCGCCGGCGTAGCCGGCATATTCGTTCTTGAGCGGTCCGTCGTCCTCGGCGCGAATCCGTTCGGCCCCGGCGATGATGCGGTCGAGCGGCTCGCGCAGCGCGCGTTCGAGCCGGTCGCCGAATCCGGGCACGTTATTCGGCAGATGCGGGGCCTGGGGCGGCAGCTCGACCGTTTCGGGGGCGATCGCGGCGGTGCCGCGAAAGCCGAGGAACGTTCCTGCCTCGTCCAGCACCGGCACGCCGGCCAGGCGATAGCGCAGATTGGGCGCGTCGCGGACGAAGGCGAGCTGATCGTCGAAGCGGCGGCGCTCGGTCAGCGATTCGAGGATCGGCAGCGTGCCACTCTCGGCCTCGATGAAATGGAACAGCCGGGTGATCGGCGCACCGACCAGGGCGGCGGCCACCTCGCCGATCGCCGCCGCGGCATTGCCGGACAGCGCGGTCAGCCGCAGCGCGTCATCAGCCTCCCACAGCCAATCGGCACCGGCGCGGAGAAAATCATGCTCGCGGGCTACTTCGGTCGCCCGCGCCGGCAAGCGCGCCGGGCGCGGGATCCAGTCGGCGATGGCGAGCGAGACCTCGTCACCGTCCGGCTCGGCCCGCACCCAGAGCTCGAGATCGTCATCGCCGTCGGCGACCACCAGCCCGCGCGAAACGACGATCCCCAGCCGCCGCGCCAGCCGCGCGATCGTCGCCAGCTGCGGGATCGCGACCGGCCCCTTGTCGAGCCCGCCGCAGCGCTGCTGGAGCAGGCGCAGGGCGGGATCGGCGGAGACCAGCCGGCCGATCTCGTCGATCCGCCCGCGCACCGGCGTGGTGTTCGCGTCGGCCTTCATTGCCGGGCCCCCGTGTGGATGATGCCCTGATGGAGCTCGACGATCGCCGCGCGATAGTCCGGATCAAGTCGGCGTGGACGCAGCACCTCGCGCGCCTGATCCGGGTCGAGCGCCTCGAAGGCGGCCATCCACCGCTCGATCGTCTCGGCGGGCATGTCGGGATCGATGCGCAGCAGGATCGCCGCGGCTTGCGGCCGGCGCATGTCGATCGCCCGCAGCAGGACGGTCAGCCCGGTGCGCGCGGGGTCCATGATGATGTCGGCGACTTCGGGATAGTCGAGCCCGGCGCGGACCGCGAGCGCGGCGATGAACAGCGTCAGCCGGCCGTGCTCGAGCGCATTGGCGATGAGGTCGTCATAGGCCGCGTCGGCGGCATGGAGGCGGTGCATCAGCAGCATCGCGCGCGCTTCCACCGCCGCGCTCTCGTCATGGTTCGCGAGCCAGCGCAGCACCGCGGCGGAAATGCGCCGATCGAATTGCGCCGGTTGGATGTCGGGCCGCGCGAGCAGGGCGCGGCGAAGGCTTGCCGCGACCCGCCAGACGATGCGGCGGGCGAGCGCTGCCGGGAGGTCGTCGGCGATCAGCAGGGGTTCCTGGAATTGCCCCAGGCGGCGATTCTCGGCGATCGAAAGCGCGGTCGCGGCATCGGCGATGGCGGGGTCGGGCGAGCCTCGCAGCCGGTCGACCGGGTCACCCGCCGTGTTGCCGGCGCGCGCCGCGGCGACGTGATGGGCATCGGCCCGGCGCAGCGCCGCCGCGACCAGCGCCGAATCGCGGGTCATGCCGACCTGGGCGAGCAAGGGCGCGGCCATCAATTCCGGGCCGCCGATCAGCGCCTCGGCCTCCGGCGGAAAGGGAAAATCGTCATCGTCGTTCAGCAGGATCTCGCGCAGCGCCATCTCGGTGGAGGCGATGAAGCCGTCGATCAGCCCGACGACCGTGGCGTGCTGATGGTCGCTGAGCCGGGCATGGACCGGCAGGGACAGGACCGCCACGGCCGCGGCAATCCGTTCGCACGCGCCCTCACCCGCGCGGCGTGCCTGCACGACCAGCATGTCAGCACTGACCGGACTAGTCATTCGAGCAACCCATGCCGCATTGCTACGCGCTTAGATCGATTGGGTTAAGGTGCCACTAAGCGCCCCGCCAGCGATCCAGGGCGAGAGCGAAGCGCGCTTGGCGAATAAAGAAGCTCGCGCCGGCGTAAAGCGCCATGGCGGCGAGCCCAACGACCCAGAGATTGAAGATCGCGAAGGGCACCAGCAACAGGAACAGGCCGTCGCGGCTGGCGCCGAAGGTCGCGACTAGCCGGTCGGCCGGCGCCCCATCCTCGATCGCGATGCCGGTGAGCCGCCCGTAGAGCCGATTCTCGACCTCCGCGGCGAAGGTCGCGGCGATGATGACGATTGCCAGCACCGAGCATCCCCAGCCGCCGCCATGCCCCGCCAGCCAGCCGGCGAACAAGACGATCGCCAGCTGGTCGACGAACCAGCCGGCAAGCGCCAGCCGCTCATAGCGCAGGCCGGTCTGCAGCCGGATGCGGACGATTCGTCGGGAGACCGAGGCCAGGGGCCCGGCGATCAGCAGCAGGATCAGGCCCGGCCAGAGCCAGCCGACGGCAAAGCTGGTCGCCCCACCAACCGAGCAGAGCAGCGCGATGAAGCGAATCAGCGGCGCATCGAAGAAGGTTGGCAGCAGCGCCGCGGTCAGCAGCTTGATCGGCAGGGCATAGAGCGTCTTGGACGCCCAGTCGCGGTCTCCGCCCCGCCCGTTGGACTGGAGCCGCTCGCTCGCCCGTTCGGCGTCGCCGCGGCTGGTGACGAGAATCAGCATTGGTGGTGCGGCGCTCGGGGTGACCGCAGCGGCGACGACCCGCTCGGCATCCTGCTGCACCGCCCGGCGCAGCAGGGTCGACTGGAGGTCCCAATTGCCGAGCATCGCCGCGGTCCGGCGCAGCGAGGCACCATCGAGCAGCGCCAGCCCGCCCCAGCGCGTCCCCCCGTCGATCCGCTCGAACATCTGAGTGTCGGGGTCGTCGGCGATGGTCAGCAGCGCCGGGGTCCGCGCCCGGGCGACGACCTCGACCATCATCGGATCGACCACCGCCCCGTCGGCGAAGACCAGGACCTCCTCCTGCGGGTGCAGGCGATCGGCCGCATCGGCGACGCTGCGGGCAATGTCGACCGACAGGCCAGCGGCGCGGAGCCGGTCAACCGCCGCCAGCAGTGCGGCGGGCACGCGCTCGACCAGCATCAGGATCCGCGTCGCCCCGGCGCGGGCAGCCGCCCGCGCCTGATGCTCGAGCAGCGTCCGGCCGGCGACCGGCAGCAGTGCGATCAGCGATTCATCGCCACCGTCGCTTTCGTGCAATGCGGCGATTAGCGCGCTCAGCGCCACGGGCACCCCCTGATCCGTCTCCCCATTGCGGGGTCTTAGAGCGTCGCGCAGGAAAGTGGGAACGGCTTTTCTGCGATTACGTCGCGACAAACAAAAAAGAGAGCAAACAGCGTGATGTCGAGATCACGCTGTTTGCTCTAGCGGATAGGCCGGTCGCAGGGAAACGTCAGCGTGCGATTTCGCCGATCGCCAGCCGGATGTCGCGCAGAATGACCGGGTCGCCCGGCGCGCCCGCCTCGGCGGCATCGGCCAGCCGCATCAGCCCGACCGCGCCAAAGCTCGCCGCCAGCCCCTTCAGCCGGCAGGCGGCCTGGCGCCAATTGGCGTCGCAGCGGGATCGGGCGAGCCCCTCGGCATAGCGATCGGCGCTGTCGAGGAAGGCGGCGCGGAGCTCGGCGATCATCGCCGGATCATCGCCGACGGCGGCGGCCAGCGCCGCATCGATCGCTCCGGGGTCGTAGGCCATGGGCGTTCCCTAGCGGCAAGCGCTTAACGAGCGGTTTTTCCGGCGGTGAGCCGCTAACCGACCGAATCGGCGGGAAAAACCGCGGCTAAGGCCGAGTCGCCGCGTTGTGCGGGCTGATCCAGCCATAGTGATAGTTGAGGTAGAAGGCGGCGAAGAGCAGGGCCGAGACGATGGTGATGCGCATCAGCACCTTGCCGAAAGGGAACTCAAAGGGTGCGCTTTCGGCCTGGCCGGGGACCAAAGGGGCGCCCGCCTCGTCATGCGTCCGGACGTGGAACGGCATGACGACGAAGGCGCTCATCGTCCAGAACAGCACGTAGATCGCGATGATCGAGCCCCATTTCATGGGCGCAAGCTAGGCCTCGATGATCGAGACGTCGACGACCGGTTTCTTGCCGGTCCAGGCGGTGACCCGACGCCGGACCGCCAGCCGCATCGCCTCGCGCAGCTTGGCATCGTCGCGCTCGCCGCCGGCGATCGTCTCGGCGACCGCGTCGCGCATTTCGGCCAGCAGCGCCTCGCGGTCTTCCTCGATCGGCAGGCCGTGGATGGTGATTGCCGGCTCGGCCCGGGCGCCGCGGACCACCGCGACCGTGACCAGCCCATTCTCGGCGAGCTTGCGGCGCTCGTTCATCGTCGTGCCGTCGGCCGGCAGGATGACGTCGCCATCGAGCACCAGCCGCCCGGCCGGGGCATGGCCGACCACCTCGGGGCCATCGGGCGCGAGGCGAACGATCGTGCCGTTCTGCTGGACGATCGTGCGGCGGATGCCCTGGGCTTCGCCAAAGCGCGCCTGCTCGGCCATATGTCGCATCTCGCCATGGACCGGGACGAGGATCTCGGGGCGGATCCAGTGATACATCGAGGCCAGCTCGGGGCGGCCGGGATGGCCGGAGACATGGATGTCGGCCTGACGCTCGGTGACCATCGCGATGCTGCGCTCGGCCAGCTGGTTCTGGATCCGGCCGATCGCCAGCTCGTTGCCCGGGATCTGCTTGGACGAGAAGACGACGAGGTCGCCCGCGGCGAGCTTGATCGGATGCTGGTCGAAGGCGATGCGGGCGAGCGCTGCGCGGTTCTCGCCCTGGCCGCCGGTGGCGACGATCATCACTTCGCGCGGCGGCAGCGACATCGCGGTGGCGAAATCGATCGTCTCGGGGAAATCGCGCAGATAGCCGACCGCCTTTGCGACCTTGAGAATGCGCTCGAGCGAGCGGCCGGCGATGCACAGCCGGCGGCCGCAATCGATCGCGACCTGGCCGAGCGTCTGTAGCCGCGCGGCATTGGAGGCGAAGGTCGTGACCAGCACCCGCCCCCTGGCGCCGCCGATCACGCCGTCGAGCCCGACCCGCACCGTCGCCTCCGAGCCCGAGGCCTCATTGTTGAACACATTGGTCGAATCGCAGACCAGGGCGAGCACGCCCTCGTCGCCGATTGCGCTCAGCTCCTGCGCGGTCGAGGGCACGCCGAGCTGCGGGGAATCGTCGATCTTCCAGTCGCCGGTGTGGAAGATGCGGCCATAGGGCGTGTCGATCGCCAGCGCATTGCCTTCAGGGATGGAGTGCGCCAGCGGCACATAGCGCAGGCTGAACGGCCCCAGCGCGAGGCTGCCGCTGCGCTCGATGATGTTGAGGGTGACGCGATCGGCAATCCCCTCCTCCTCCAGCTTGCCGCGGATCAGCCCGGCGGTGAACGGCGTCGCATAGAGCGGCACGTCGAGATCGGCGGCGAGGTAGGGGATCGCGCCGATATGGTCCTCATGGCCATGGGTCAGGACGATACCGAGCAGCTCATCGCGCCGCTCCTCGATGAAGCGCAGGTCGGGCAGGATCAGGTCGACGCCAGGATAATCGGGATCGGCGAAGGTTAGGCCGAGATCGACCATCAGCCACTTGCCCTGGGTCCCGTAGAGATTGACGTTCATGCCAATCTCGCCCGACCCGCCGAGCGCGAGGAAGAGAAGTTCATTACCTGGGGTCATCGCGCGTGTTGCGGCCTATTTCAGAGTCGCGTGCAGCAACGACAACCCCTGGATGGTGAGGTCGGGCTCAATCGCGTCGAAGGCTTCGGTATGGGCGTCGAACAGGGTCGCGAGGCCGCCGGTTGCGACGACCGTCACCGGCCGGCCGATCTCGCCCTTGATCCGCGCGAGCATGCCTTCGATCATCGAGACATAGCCCCAGTAGATGCCGCTATGCATGCTGTCCTCGGTGGTCCGGCCGATGATCGCGTTGCGGCTTGCCGGCGCCTCGATCGCGATCCGCGGCAGCTGCGCCGCGGCGCCGACCAGCGCGTCGAGCGACAGGTTGATGCCCGGGGCGATGACGCCGCCCTTGTAGGTGCCCTTGTCGTCGATCACGTCGAAGGTCGTCGCCGTGCCGAAGTCGACGACGATCAGGTCGCCGGGATGCAGAGCGTGGGCGGCAAGGCCGTTGAGCACGCGGTCGGCGCCGACGGTGCGCGGATTGACGACGTCGGGCATCACCGGCCATTCGAGCGGTGGTCGGCCGGCGACCAGCGCGGTCAGCCCGAAATATTTTGACGCAAGCACCTCGAGATTGTGCAGCGCACGGGGCACGACGGTGCTGATCACCACCGCGGCGACGTCCTTGGGCGTGAAGCCTTCCAGCTCGATCAGCTGGTGCAGCCAGACGGCATATTCATCGGCCGTGCGGCGGGCATCGGTGGCGATCCGCCAGCGCGCGCGAATCTGGCCGTCGCCGTCGACCAGCGCAAAGACCAGATTGGTGTTGCCGGCATCGATCGCGAGCAGCATGGCGCCGTCCCAAAGCCTAGAGCGTGAAGACGTCGGCTGCGTGAATGGTCCGCAGCGTTCCGTCGACCAGCCGCAGCCTTAGCGCACCATCCTCGGCGAGGCCATCGAAGGCGCCGGTGACCTCCTCGCCATCCCCGAGCCGCGCGACGAGCGCCATGCCGACCGGATGCGCCCGCGCCAGCCAGGCTTCGCAGATGACGGCGAGCCCCTCCCCCCGCCAGCGCGCCAGCCAGCCGGCAAAGGCCTCGGCAAGTTGCTGGGCGAAGTCACCCGGTGCGGGTGGGTTGATGTCGGCCGCAGCGAGGCTCGTCGCCGGCCGCTCGAGATCGGGCGGATGGCTGGCGAGGTTGACCCCGAAGCCGAGCACGACGACCTCGCCTGTCCGCTCGAGCAAAATCCCGGCGAGCTTCATGCCGCTGAGCAGAAGATCATTAGGCCATTTCACCGTCAGCCGCGCGGCCGGGACATAAAGCTCGGCAGCGTCATGGAGCGCAACGGCGGCGACCAGCGCCAAGGTCTGCGATGGCGGGTCGTCGCTGCGCAGGCGAACGAAGCTGCTGACGTGAAGATTGCCGGGCGACGAGGTCCATTCGCGTCCGCGTCGTCCGCGTCCGGCGGTCTGACGCTCGGCGCGCAGCCACAGCCCTTCGGCCTCGCCGGCGGCGGCCAGCTCGGCGACGGCGTCATTGGTCGAGCCTGTCTCGGCAAGCGTAACGTGGCGGATCGGCGATGTCGTCCCGGGAATCAGAACAGCGCCCGTGCCGCCGCCATCGTCGTCGCGGTGAGCGCGGGGATGGCGAGATAGCCGAGCGGCGAGACGAACACCGCGGCCGCCGCGATCAGGCCGCTTTCGAGCCGGCTCTCAGATGGCGCGAAACCCGGCGCCGGCTCGTCGAAGTACATCGTCTTGACGATCTTCAGGTAATAGAATGCGCCGATCACCGAGCTGGCCATGCCGATCACGGCCAGCGGCACCAGCCCGGCCTTCACCGCCGCCGAGAACACCAGGAACTTCGGCCAGAAGCCGAACAGCGGCGGGATGCCGGCGAGCGAGAACATGAAGATGGCGAAGGCCGCGGCGAGTCCTGGTCGCGTGCTCGACAGGCCCGACAGGCTGGCGATGGTCTCGACGTAATGGCCATCGCGGTCGCGCATCTGCAGGACGCAGAGGAAGGCGCCGAGCGTCATCGCGACATAGACCGTCATGTAGAACAGCACCGAGGCGACGCCGTCCGCCCCGCCCGCGGCCAGCCCGATCAGGACGAAGCCGATATTGTTGATCGAGGAATAGGCAAGCAGCCGCTTGATGCTGGTCTGGCCAATCGCCGCCACCGCGCCGAGCACGATCGAGGCGAGCGCCGAGAAGATGACGATCTGCCGCCAGGCGTCCTCGGCCGGGCCGAGCGCGCCGATCGAGACGCGCACCAGCAACGCGATCGCGGCGACCTTCGGGGCCGATGCGAAGAAGGCGGTGACCGGTGTCGGGGCGCCCTCGTAGACGTCGGGCGTCCACATGTGGAACGGTACCGCGGCGGCCTTGAAGGCGAGCCCGGAGAGAACGAAGACCAGGCCGAACAGTGCGCCGAGGCCGAGACCGTTGGCGGCGATCGACGTCTCGATGCCAGTGAAGCTGGTCGTGCCGGTGAAGCCGTAGAGCAGCGAGATGCCATAGAGCAGGATGCCCGAGGCAAGCGCGCCGAGGACGAAATATTTGAGCCCGGCCTCGGTCGAGCGGCTGTCGCGGCGATGGAAAGCGGCAAGCACATAGGACGCCAGGCTCTGCAACTCGAGCCCGACGTAGAGCGTCAGCAGGTCGATCGCCGACACCATCATCCCCATGCCGACCAGCGACAGCAGGATCAGCACCGGATATTCCGCGCGCAGATCGAAGGCGCGGATGCTCTCGCGGCTGAAATGGTCGGGCGCGATGATGATCGCGATCGCGCCGGCGATGTAGATCAGCGCCTTGGCGAAGGCGGCATAGCCGTCCGCAATGTAGAGTCCGCCGAAGGCGACGCCGACATGGCTCGACGGCGCGAACAACGACAGGCCGGCGGCGGCGACCAGCAGCACCGAGAGCCAGCTGATCAGCTTGGTATGGCGATCGCCGGCCCAGGCGGCGACCATCAGCAGCACCAGCGCACCGGCGCCGAGGATCAATTCGGGAAGCGTCGCCAGCATCAGTGCGCTCCCTCATGGGCGGTGACGGGAATCGCCTTGCTCTCCGCCGGTATCTGCACGTCGGCGTCGCCGGCCGGCTTGGCCCGCTCGATCCGCGCCAGCAGCGAGGAGACATCGCCGCGCATCGGTTTCAAAAAGCTCTCGGGATAGACACCCATCCACAGCACG
>Ga0068855_100012055_pt1 | contig 10450 bp, 12 predicted proteins | sample KBSCornC52_FD_66592 | JGI IMG/M metagenome (GOLD analysis project Ga0068855, IMG submission 66592) | Corn rhizosphere microbial communities from Kellogg Biological Station, Michigan, USA - KBS Corn C5-2 | ecosystem: Host-associated > Plants > Roots > Rhizosphere > Soil ... | reverse complement strand
CCCTCCGCTGCCGCCTCGGGTCGGGCTCTTCGCTATAGTCCTCGCGGCCTACGCTAACGCCGGCCGCTCCGGGCTGCCGCTGCGATCCCTAACGCGATTGCGCGAGGATGCCGGCAGTGATAACCTCAACGCTGCTCTTTTGCCCATCGCTTCTCCGCAGGCCGGCGCCCTGGCCTTCGTCGACGCTGCTTCGCCACGAGAGCTCCGCTCGTATCCTTCGTCGGCTCCAACACCGTTGGAACCTTCTCGGATACCTCGTTCGCATCCTTCGCTTTCAGCTCGGATGCACAACTTGGCGGCGCCTTGGGCAAAGTACCAGGCAAATGCAGTTTATTCAGCAAAGAAAGCCAGCAGCAGTAGAACAGCCCCGCCCGTCCGCAAGGACGAGGCCAGAACTTCGTCGACGCTGCTTTGCCACGCGTCTCCTCGTTCGCAACCTTCGCTTCGCTCGGTTGTGCAACAGGGACGACCGGCCCGGCCTCGGAAAGGGCAGGTGCGTAAATTCCGGCTTCTTATTTCGTGCGTATTTGTCGTCATGTTTCTCTCCGACCAGCTGCTGCTGTTTCGGTGCGATTTAATAACTCATTGACATTCTTTTATCATTGGCAAATTTTAAGCGACCTGGCAGGACGATTCTCGAATCAATTTTTAATGGATTTGCAGCGGCTTTCAACTCTATAAATCTAAATATCAATGAATTATGGCCAGTTTTTCAATTATCAAATTCTTCCGGAATTGTGAAGAAAAGGTTAAAGCAAAATGTTACCATTTTGGTAACCTTTTTTTGTACTTTTGCATATGAGGGTCATTGCCGTGAAGACGCTAAAGGATCATTGGGAAATTTTTCCGCAAGCGGAGCAGGCCTTACTAGCCTGGTACGAAGAAGTAGAAGCTGCACAGTGGAGCAATCCCAACGAATTAAAGGAACAGTATAGAAGCGCGTCCATACTGACCGATAAAAGAGTTGTATTTAATATTCATGGTAACACGTTCAGGTTAATCGTGGACATTGAATATCGGCTAAAAATAGTCTTCATAGTATGGTTTGGAACACACAAGCAGTACGATAAAATTGATGCAAAAAAAGTAAGTTATGTTAAAACCGATAAGAAATAACGCTCAATACGAAGATGCTCTCGCACGAGTGTATGCTTTAATGCAAAAAGACCTAAAGCCGGAATCGAAGGATTCTGATGAGTTGGAAATACTTTCTATTCTCATAAAAGAATATGAACAGGAGCATTATCCGGTACCCAATCCAAGTCCGCTGGAAGCAATCAAATTTCGACTTGAACAAATGGGTATGTCCGAAGCGGAGCTCTCCGATATTTTAGGGTATCGTTCGCGTAAATCTGAAATTTTATCCGGCAAAAGAAAGTTAAGCCTGGCCATGATCCGCAAGCTAAACGAGGTTTTGCATATACCTGCGGAAGTCTTAATTCAAGCATACTGAAAATGGTAATCATATCAAAATCTCCGGCTCGCAAATCGGCGACCGTATGATCAATAATTCAAGCTTTAATCGAGTAAAAGTTCTAATGCGGAAAAGAATGATAGACTTCTGATGAAATTTCTGGTAACCATATTAAAATTCTATTTACTTGGGCTTCTATTTGGTTGCTTAAGCACAAGGTTATTCCATACCAGTCATAGCGCTCTCGGGGAGTGTAAAATAAACTGTGTCAAATCTTAATTCAGTGAGTCTTATTGAGTAGTAGATCTACTTTTCACTTTTTCAATAAGCGTTAATGCTACCCGTTCAAGCAAGATAGCTAAAATTATTACAGGCAATAGATCAATTATTAAGTTTAAGAAATTAAAGTATGCAGGCGTCAATGGACCAGCAACGTTCATACTATATTCAGTGTAGAAGATTAACGGAAAACCATAGACATTGTCCCCATCAATCGGTTGTTCAATTTTAGCTGTTAGTATGATATCCACTGTGAAAAGCAATATTATTAGGATTGATATCCGAAAGGCTCTCTTCATAAGTCAGGAAGTTTAAATTAAACGTTGTGTCCAAAGAGCAAGTCGCCGCCTCTTTTTTACGGAGACCTATCATAGATCTGTACTCATTCTGTCTCCAAAGATAATTTTAAGTTGAGATGCTGAAACGGCCCATCCGTGCAACGGCATAGTCCATTTCCTGGCAATCCGCTCGGTGGCAAGGTAGATTAATTTCAAAAGGGCCATGTCACTGGTAAAGGCCCCCTTATTCTTCGTCACTTTCCGGATTTGGCGGTGGTAGCCTTCAATCGTATTGGTCGTATAAATCATTTTTCGGATCGCATCGGGGTACCGAAAATAGGTTGTCAACTTATCCCAATGGCGTCTCCAGGAATCGATCACTACCGGATATTTCTTCCCCCACTTCTCCTCCAAATCCAGCAGGTTTGCTTCGGCCTGGTCTTTATTCATCGCTTGATAAACGGGCTTTAAATCGGCCATAAATACTTTCTGGTCCTTGCTGGCCACATATTTCAGTGAGTTGCGGATCTGGTGAACCACGCAGGTCTGAACCTCGGTTTCGGGAAAGATCGTCCGGATTGCTTCCTCAAAGCCCTTCAGTCCATCGATACAGGCGATCAGGAGGTCCAGAACTCCTCTTTGCTTCAGATCGGTAATCACCCCCAGCCAGAAATTTGCCCCCTCGCTGTGGGACACATACATCCCTAATACGTCCTTCTTCCCTTCTCTGTTAATCCCCAGAATATTGTATACACACCGCGTCTGAACACGGCCTTCGTCCTTTACCTTATAGTACATCGCATCCAGCCACACGATGCAATACAGCTCTTCCATTGGCCGCTGCTGCCATTCCTTTACCAGGGGGACAACCTTGTCGGTAATGGCACTTAAGGTAGCCGCAGAAATGTCTGTATCGTAGGTCTCTTTGATATGGGCGCTGATGTCCCGGAGGCTGGTTCCCAAACCGTATAAGCCGATGATTTTGTCTTCCAGGCTCTGCGCCATGATCGTCTCCCGCTTCTTGACCATCTCGGGCTCAAAGCTGCCAAGACGGTCACGCGGTGTCGTTACTTCAATCGTACCAGACGACGTCTTTAGTTGTTTCTTGCTCTTCCCATTCTTTCGGTTGCCGGCTTCGCGCTCTTCCTCATCCAAGTGTCCTTCCATCTCGCCCTCCAGGATCGAGTTAAGCATCTCCTGCAACAACGGCGCAAAGGCTCCCTCTTTACCAAATAAAGATTTGCCACTGCGCAATTGTTCCTTTACCTTTTCCTTGGCTAATTCGTAATCAAATGGTTCTGAAGGTGGTGGGACTTTCTTTTTCATTTTTACTGTGTTTAAAGTTAAGAATTTAACTCTTGACACAGTTTATTTTACACTCTCCTCTCGAAATTGTCGAAACTCCGCAATTCTTCCTTGGCCCATTGATTTTTTTATTACTCGGATTGGCTATAGGTGGCCTTTTATTGCTCCTCAGCAAACCCAAAAACAGAATAAGGCTTCTTTTTTATTCTACTTTGGCAGGATTGATTCTATTCTGTATAACCATTGCATCTGTTCAATCCTACGATTGGTATCGCTCGAGATATTTAACAAACATAGAAGCGAATGAAGATTTTTTAAATGGCAACGCATCCTATCCTCTGCAAGAGAGGCGGGCTTTCAAAATGCTAACTGATAAATACAAAGACCCAAACGATCTTAGACTTGTTGAAACATCCGTCACGCGATACGACTCCATCGTGGATAGGGCAAAGACTGATGCCTTTGATATAGAATTTGTGTACTACAGTAAATATCTTAAAGGTCGTTATAGATCCGGCTGCAGAATTACCGGCAATCAGTCAATTCTTCAATATTTCGACCGCCCATTGAATGAGGCTGAAGAAATACAAGATGGATAGCTCAAAAAACGAAGGCCTTAGGGACGGGCTTAAAACAATACTTGACGATTCGACGAAACTGTCACTTGACAGTGTAACAAAAGCGACAATTCGCAAAAAGATAGAATCAAAAAAAATCGTCCCAGATACTCTGCCAGAGGCTAGATAATGCTTCATAATGCAATGTAAATGTTGATCTTGTCCAAAATATGCGACACTTCGACGTACTTCCCTCTATTTTCAAATAGGCTAGATTACGATGACAAAATTCGAACCCATTGCTATTGAATTTGAATAATTTATGTTTATTTACTCAAAATTTCTCCAAACGCGAAACCCGCTCTGGGAGCGGGTTAAAAAAGAAGGTAAAATTGGTCGTCCTTCCTGGATTCGAACCGGCAAGTTCAAATTAAATCCATTACTGCATTTTTACTAACTTGCTCATAATCAATACATTTCTTTGTTGAAAAGTATATTTGTATATTTACACAACCATGGATATCAAAGACCCAATATTTCAGCGTATAAAGAAATCGGTCGTTACAACAGCGCCGAATGCCAAGTTAGTGCTGTTTGGTTCGTATGCCAGAGGTACAAATACGGATGGATCGGACATCGATTTGCTTATACTCTTAGATAGTGACAGAATTACATGGCCAGAAGAAAAGCGTATTACTTATCCATTATACGATATCGAATTCGAAACCGGCACTGTGATTAGCCCGGTGGTTCTTTCCAAAAAGGACTGGGAATCGAAACACAAAATCACCCCATTTTATAAGAATGTTGCCAGAGAAGGCATTGTACTATGAACGAGCAAGACAAAGCCGAACTGGTAAAATATCGGCTGACCAGGGCCAGGGAGACTTTTAAAGAAGTGGACATCCTGGGTAAAGAATGAACTGTGGAATACGGCTGTGAACCGTCTTTATTATTCCTGCTTTTATGCTGTAATAGCCTTGCTGGCGGACCAGGATATTGAAGTACTAAGCCATTCCGGTGCACGGCAGATGTTTGGCTTGCATTTCATAAAAACAGGCAAGATCGATACTGAATCAGGAAGATTTTTAGCACGCTTGTTTGACCTTCGGCAAACCGGCGACTATGATGACTTTATCGATTTCGATAGAGAAAAGGTGACCGAATTGTTGGAGCCGACGGATAAATTAATTTCTGCAATCGAGGAATTATTGCAGGGCAAAAATAAGTAGAACGCTTTTCCGGTTATTGGACTATTGCGTCAAATCGGGTTTTGCAATCATTGCCTTCGCCGACACCCCAACCGCTGCCAATAAGATCGAACTCTGGGAGGATAACAAATAGCCCGGTCCACCGCCCCCCCTCATATCTTAATAAATATCTTCCTCTTATAAAGAAACCAACACACATACCATTCCATCAAAAAAGCCAGCCCGCAGCCAATGAGTCCTATCGCCCCCGGCGACACATGAACCAGCGGCAGATATCCGCCGCAAAGCTTCTCGGCATATTCATTAATCCCACCCCCCACCGTATTCATCAACAGATAAATAAACAATGAATTAACCCCCACAACGCTAAAGAACCACACAAACCGGTGATGGCCGCGGATATCGATCCACCAGTAGAAAAGGGCAAGACCCAACAAACACCAGCCACCGGAAGCCAGCACAAAAGAAGAAGTAGCAATCCGCTTGATAATGGGAGTAACCGTCCACCCAAGGCCAAAGCCAGCCGCCAACGCGACCAAGCCCGCCAGGACCAGCCATTTTAATTTCTCCGCGGCTGGTCGTTCGGAAAGCAGGAGCTTGCCCGCCAGCGCTCCCCAGATGGTATGACAGGAGGTGGATATACAATTGATGGCTACCCACCCGCCTTTGCTCGTCTTATGCATCAGCAGCATATCGATGTAATTGCCGAAATTATGCTGATCGGTGAAAGGCTGATCGTAGCCCGGGATACGGATACAACGGAAAACCACCTCCGTGAGTACCAGTAAACCCAGGCTGAAAACGATCTGCCGCCTAACCGGCCACGAGAAAATGAGAAAACTGACCAGGGTAGTGAATGCCAGCTGAACCAGGACATTCCAGAGTTCGAAGCTGAGCCCGTCTGGATGCACCGACCGGATAAAGATGCCCCAGAACAACAACAAACCCGACCGTCTCCCCACTTTCTGAAACCTTCGCCGCCAAGTCACCCCCTTCACCGTTTGTTGATGAAGGGAGTAAGCCATTGCCGTACCCGCGATGAACATAAATCCCGGCTGGATGAGATCCCAGAATCGGAGCCCGTTCCAGGGATGATGGAAGAGCTGATCCACCCAGGGAACAAAGGCAGTCCCCTTCGCGGCTTGCGCCAGCACATCGAACCCATCGGTGGCCTCCAGCATCAGCAGGACCATGATCAGGCCGCGCATGAAATCCAGCGACAGCAGCCGCTGAACGGGAGACGAAGCCGGAGACGACGGAGCCAAGGAGGAGGCAGTCGGGGAGGCCGCCGAGGAGGATGCAACCGATGAGGACGGAGCCGAAGAAGAAGTATTCATGATATCTTTTCCATTTTAGGGGTAACGAAATGGATCAGTACCCACGCCACGAGAAACGAACTTCCACAGACCAGAAAAATAATATTGTACCCGGCAACGATATTCCCGGCACTCTTATAAAGATCCAGGATAAACCCAATGAAGATCGGGAAGAGAAAGCTCCCGATGGCGCCCGCCATCCCACCCAGCCCCACCACCGAACTGATCGCCGTTTTTGGGAACATATCCGGTACGATAGCGAAAATATTCGCGCTCCAGGCCTGGTTGGCGGCCGCCGACAAGCTGATCAGCGCCACCACGACCCGGATATCCGTGGTATAGCGGGTGACAATGATCGGGATCACACAGGCCGCCGCCGCAAAAAGCGCCGCCTTACGCGCTTTGTATACAGGCCAGCCTTTCTTGATCAGCCAGGACGAGAGCTGACCTCCGCCCAGACTCCCGATCATCGTACCCGCGTAGACGATGATCAGAGGTAGGCTTGGCTTGCGCAGATCGAGATGAAAATGAGCGCTGAAATAAGCGGGAAGCCAGAACAGGAAAAAGAACCAGATGGGGTCGGTAAAGAATTTCCCGATGATAAAGGCCCAGGTCTGCCGCAGCCGCAGCAATTGACCCCAACTCAGCCGAACCGCAGGTTCGGCCTCGGCTACGGGCTCGCCGCTCTGAATATATGCAAGCTCCGCAGAAGTGACCCGGGGATGTTTTGCCGGCACCCGGTATACCCGCCACCAGGCGATCAGCCAGAGAAACCCCAAAGAACCCGTCACGACAAAAGCCGCCTGCCATCCATACACCGCAAGAAGCCAGGGAACAAGCAGGGGACCAACGCAGGCGCCGATATTGCTGCCGGAGTCAAGGATACCGATAGCCAGCGCCCGCTCTTTGGCAGGGAACCATTCGCCAACCGTCTTCACACCCGCGGGATAATTCCCCGATTCCCCAAGACCCAGCAGCGCCCGCACAAACCCGAACCCCAGCCCGCTTCTGACCGCTGCATGCAGCATGGCCACTGTGCTCCAGACCGCTACCGAGATCGTATAGCCCAGGCGGGTGCCGATCCGGTCGATGACCCTGCCATACACCAATAACCCCGCTGCATAACACACCGTAAACGCCATCACGATCCTGCTGTAATCCGTTTCCGTCCAGCCAAACACCTTCTCCAGTTCCGGCTTCAGGAGGCCAAAGATCTGTCGATCGATATAATTGATCGTGGTGGCCGCAAAAAGAAGCATACAAATAAACCAGCGATAGTTCCCGCGCATAGCCATTGATTTAATCGATCGCCCCAGCCAGCCGGGGATACCATTTTAACGCGTTGCCAAAATAAATTTTATCCACTACCTGCCGGGGCAGCCTCATTCCCTTGAAACTCCCCTGCACCTTCGGTACGGTCATCGTGTCGCCGGTGACAAAGAAACGCCAGTGCCGCAACCAGACTTCATGCGCATGCTTTTTCAATCCCTCATAGCCCGTAATATGTTCATTCACGATGTCCATGGCCCCACTGCGCATATCCGTTCCGTAGACGAGCCGGTCCTGGTACTTGATAAAAAAGTCGTGCACCTTCTGCCGTTGGGTCAGGGCCTGGTATTGCAGATGGGAGACGCGCTCCGCCAGGTCCACCGCCATATTGGGATATTTATCCAGCCGCCGGGCCAGCTCATCCACACTCCATTCGAGGCTTCCCAGGTGGGCCCCTACAAATGTCAGGTCCGGATGCTTTTCCAGCATATGATCACGGGCCCGGATATACGTGGCATAGGACGGACGGTCCGGATGCAGGTACATATATTCCTGGGGATGGGCAGCCGCATAGTCCCTGTTGCCTTTCACCGTCATCTTCTCCAGGGGCAGCCAGGAGTTCCGGTGTTCCCCCAGGTGGCCGAGCAGCGTAATACCTTTCCCGGCGATGAAGTCCAGCACGGGATCGAAACGGGCATCGTCGATCATCACCAGGCGCCCGCTGCTGTCCCTCAATTCCATTCCCACATTCTTCCAGACCTTCACGGCAACCGCACCATGCGAAAAGGCCTGTTCCAGCCAGGCGGCTACTTCCCGCTGCCAGCCCGTGTCGTTGAAGTGTTGCAAGGAGAAGGCCGTAGCGTAGGCTACCCGGCCGGGAAAAGCCCGGATTTCACGCAGCGCAAAGTCCTGCTGTTGGTCCAATGGCGTTCCGTCGGTAGTATACAGATTGATATTCAGCAAGCGAAAATTATCCTCCATCGCCTGCCGCACAAAGGCCGTGTCCATCTCCTCGGTGAGGTGGACATGCGCGTCGATCTTTTTCACCCCCGCGAAATCATCCAGGGAATAATAGTCGTCGACAGGCGCCTCGGACGAATGTTTCGCAGTGGCCTCCGACGAATGCTTCGCGGTAACCTCCGACGAATGCTTCGTAAGAATTCCGCCGATCACCGGCTGCATCTGCTCCGCAAACCGCCACATCCCGATGTCATCCGGATGCACGCCGTCCACCGTAGCCTCATGGTCATAGCCGATGAGCCCATCCCCCGGCTTGTAATACAAACCTTTCACGCCCGCCCGGATCAATGTATCATAGGCCCGGCGAAGTTCCTTTCTCTTGGCATCGATATTCGAGTTGCCGCCCCTTTCAAAGGCCACGTCATCATAGTAATACCCTTCGATCAACAGCACGGGCGTCGCCGGCCGCCGGGACTTCAACTGCCGGACTAACGCAACGGCCCGCTCGTAAATGATCTCCTTCTTCGAATTCGGCGTGCAATCTATGGCGTAAAGCGCAGCATCGATGTCCGCCATGGCCTCACCGACCGACGCGTCAAAAGTCCCCTCCCCGCTAAAGCCCAGGTTGATGAAGGGTCGGTTCAGCCGCCGGGACATCCAATTAGTATAGGCCAGACCGGGACGGCTCGCCGACGCACCCTGGGCAATGCTGCTGCCATAGTAGACGACCGGTTTGTTTTCCAACAGAAAATTTTCCAATGGCCTACCCATCACCGCCCATTGATTGACCCCGATGGACAGTTCCGTCACGCAATTGTACAGGGGCAGGTTCAACCAATATTCGCGGTAAACCGGCTCGCTGTTGCGCAACAGCGCAACATCATTCACCGTATCCCTCACCAGCGCGGTATTCACATATTGCCAGCCCTTATCCGTATGGGCATACAGGTCCAACCCGTCGGCCCCGGCGGAGTTCAAATTCTTCGATCTGCCGAGATCGGCCAGCCGCCACCGGAGCCGCAGGGTCGATGCATTGGTACGGAAACGGATCGCTATTCCAGCCGCGGACAGGCTCTCGTCCCAGACAGCGTCTCTCACCACGCCCTTGTATTTCATCGGCAATCGATGATAATTGTTCTCATTATGGCACTGCCCGATCACCGCAAGGCTCCGGCCATCAAAGAACTTCACGGAGTCGGTGAGCAAAACCGGCTCAGGAGCCGGAAGAGTCGATGGCGGCGAAGCCGGGGGCATAGAGACCAGGCCAGCCGAGGGCCTATGGGCGGGCGACAGGGCGCCGTCCAACCACCAATTCTTATATCGCAGCAAAGCCTCCAAAAAATAATAATCCGCATACGTCAACGGCTGGTCCACCTCCGATTGAAAGGGGAGCGCCCCCACACTATGCATCAACAAAAATCCTCCGTTCGTCCCCGGCGCAGCGCGGTAGGCCGGCGAGGACAAGGACCGCAGCATTTTTTCCGCGGCCGCAACATAGCGCGTACCCGCCGCATAACGCGCACCCGCGACATGCCGCGTAGCGCTCGAACCACTCGTATAAAGTCCCAACTCGAGCAACGCGGAAGCCGTCACAGCAGCAGCAGACACATCACGATACGCATGCGGAATATCCGGGGCATCGAAATCCCAGTACGGGATCCCATCCGCCGGCAGCCGCGGATGATCCAATATAAAACGAGCAATATGTTCGGCCTGTGATAAATAAGCCCGGTCGCGGGTATAGCGGTATAGCATCGTATACGCATACAAGGCCCATGCTTCTCCCCTGCTCCAGGTGGACCCGTCCGCCGCGCCCTGCCGGGTGATCTTCCGCCGGGGCTCGCCGGTTGCAAGGTCATAG
>Ga0068855_100012053_pt1 | contig 10451 bp, 11 predicted proteins | sample KBSCornC52_FD_66592 | JGI IMG/M metagenome (GOLD analysis project Ga0068855, IMG submission 66592) | Corn rhizosphere microbial communities from Kellogg Biological Station, Michigan, USA - KBS Corn C5-2 | ecosystem: Host-associated > Plants > Roots > Rhizosphere > Soil ... | reverse complement strand
CGGCTTGAACGTGTAATCGCTGATCTTCGCCGCGACCGTCATCAGCTCGCCGACCTGGAGGAGTCCCAGCAACGCGCTGCCGTTCAGGAAGGAAAGCGCGAGGTTCGCGAACGCGGGAATCATGATCTTCAACGCCTGCGGCAGGATCACCTCGAGCCAAAGAGACCACGCCGGCAGACCCAAGGCGCGTGCCGCCTGCCATTGCCCGCGGGGGACGGCCTGAATGCCCGCGCGCGCGATGTCGGCGAGGTAAGCGCTCGACTGCAGCGTGAGCGCGATGAAGCCGCTTTCGAGCGCCGTCGTCGAGATGCCGGTGAGCACCGGCAGACCGAAATGCACCCAGAAGAGCTGGACGATCAGCGGCGTGTTGCGCCACAGCTCGACGTAGGCGACGATCAGCCAGCGCAGCGGGCCGATCGGCAATTGCAGCAGGATCGCGATGACGACGCCGACGCTCAGGCCCACCGCCAGCGACGATGCCGTGATGCCGAGCGTCATCGCCGCGCCGCGCGCGAGCGGCTGCCAATATTCGACGAGGACGTGGAAGTCGAGCGTCGCGACGAACTTCCAGTCGACCGCGTGGAACACCGCGTACACCAGCGCGATCCCGGCGACGAACGAGATCGCGCTCGCGCGATCGACGCGAGTACCCGTACTGCCGAACACGTGCTAGTGCCGCGCCCGCGACGCAGTCACTTGAGGCTCGACATCCACTTGTCGGTGATCTCCTTCAGCTTTCCCGAACGCTCGAGATCGTTGAAGACGACGTCGAGATACTGCTGGAAGTGATATTCGCCGCGCGGCAGCATGAACGCGAACGGCGTCGGGTCGAGCAGCTTGTCGCCGATCGGTCGCAGCTTGAGGTTCGGATTCTGCTTCATGAAGATCAGGCTGCCGACGTAGCCCGCGAACGCGGCGTCCGCACGCCCCGCCGCCACCTCGAGCAGGTGGGGCTGCGTCGCGTCCGACGTCAGCACTTTGATCGTCGCGTGCTTGAAGAAGTGCTTCGCGTACGTTTCCTCGGCGGTGCCGGCCCGCGTGACGATCGTGATGCCGGGCTTGTCGATGTCTTCGTATGTCTTCGCGTTCGACGTGACCGGGACGAACACGGTCTTCGTCTCGGCCGCGAATGGGCGCGTGAAGAGCACCTGTTCGGCGCGCGCGGGCGTGATGTACGTCGCCGCCGTCGACAGGTCGCACTTGTGCGTGTTGATGCTCGGGATGAGGCCGGAGAAGCTCGTGTCGACGCGCTGGATCTTGACGCCGAGGTCCTTCGCGATCTCGCCCTCGAGATCGACGTCGAGGCCTTCCCACTCGCCGCTCTTGGGATTCTTCACGTTGTACGGCGGGTACGCGGCTTCGCAGATCACGATCGAGCCGCGCTCCTTGATCTGCGAAAGCAGCGAATCGGGCTCGGCCGCTGCGCTCGCACCGGCGATGAGCATCCCGGCGACCACGGCGCCGAACGTCCATTTCGCGATCATCACTCCTCCTCGCGCGGCGCGTCCATACGCCGCTTTTTGGGTTATAAGGATTGCTGGAACGGGGGGATTATATGACTGGACATCTGTCGATCGACGCACGCAACGACATCGGCACCGCGAAGTCCGATACGGCGAAGCTGCTGTTGCGCCTGGCGTTGGGCTTGCTGATCCTGCTTCATGGCATCAGCAAGATCCGAGGAGGTCCCGGCTTCATACTCGACGTCGTCGAAAAAGCCGGCCTGCCGCATCCGTTCGGGTACCTCGTTTACGTCGGTGAGGTGCTCGCGCCGTTGCTCGTCACCCTCGGCCTGTGGACGAGGGCGGCTGCGCTCGTGATCGCCATCAACATGGTGGTCGCCATCCTGCTCGTCCACACCGGACAGTTGCTGCAACTGTCGCCCGAGGGCGGCTGGGCTCTCGAGCTTCAGGGGCTGTATCTGGCGGTGCCGATCGCGATCGCGCTCCTCGGTGCGGGTCGCTACAGCCTGGGCGGCGTCAACGGTCGCTGGAACTGAAAGATCGCGCGGCCCGGATCCTGCGGGGCTGCGCGCACGGCATCGGGGCGGACGCTACTGCGCGCCATCCGCGCGGATGCCGACGACGTTGTACGCCGGAACCGCTCGATTGAATCCTTTCAGCGAAAGCTCGCCGACGGATTCGATGTCGATCCGCCCTTCCGTCTTGGAAAAGATCCTCGGCGATATGAGGATCTGGGTGTCGCCTGCTTCGCCGCACAGGCGAGCGGCGAGATTGACGACGGTTCCGATCGCGCTGTATTCGAGCCGGCCCTCGTAGCCGATTGCACCGATCGTCGCGTAGCCGCCGGCGATGCCGACTCCGAAACCCAGTGCGTACCCATGCTTCTTCCAACCCTGTGCGAGCAGCGCGACCGCCTCGCGCATCTTGAGCGCCATGCGGATCGCCTGCAGCTCGTGCTCGTCGACCTGTACGGGAGCGTTGAACAGAATCATCGCGCCGTCGCCGGCGAAATGCTCGATGGTTCCATCGTGCGCCATGATCTCGCGCCCCAGCTGCGCGTGATAGTCGCGAAGCACGCTCATCACCTCTTCGGGCTCGGCCGTCTCGGTGAAGCCCGTGAAGCCGCGCAAGTCCACGAAGACGACCGTGATCTCGGTGCGGCGCGCCTTCAGCGAGTCGTCGGCGTCGCCTGACATGATGAGGTCCGAGATCTTGGGCGAAAGGAATCGGGTGAGCTTCGACATCTGTCCGATCCTCGCCACTTGCTCGGTAACGCGCGCTTCGAGCCGCGCGTTCCAATCGGCGATCTGCGCCGCCTGCTCCTCGACCTTCCGGTTCTTGTCCCGAATCTCCGCGTTGAGCGCTTCGAGCGACCGATTCTTTTCGGTGATGAGCTTGTTCGCTTCCTCCGTGCGCCGCGTCGCATCGAGCAGATCACGCTCGGCCCGCTTCTGCTCGGTGACGTCGGTCATCACCGTCACGGTCCCGCCTGCGGCGACGCGGCGCCTGAGGATCCGGTACCAGCGGCCGTCCGGCGTATGGTCCTCGAAGCTCTTCCCCGATGGGTTGCGCAGACTCTCGACACGCTTCGCGACCATCGCATCGACGTCGCCCTCGCCGTAGTAGCCATTTTCAGCGAGATAGCGGAGAAAGTCGGAATAAGGCCGCCCCGGCTGGAGCAACTCCTCCGGCACGATGTACATTTCCTTGAAGCGGGTGTTGCAGGCGATGATCCGCAGATTCGCGTCGGTATGCACGAGCGCGCCGGGCATGTTGTCGAGCGCGACATGGAGCTGCGTCTCCTTGTCCTCCAACTCGATCTCGGCGAGCTTCTGATCGGTGATGTCCGTCATCACCGTGACCGTTCCGCCGCCCGGCGCTCGCCGCCTCAGGATGCGGTACCAGCGGCCGTCCGGCGGGTGATCCTCGTAGCTTCGCCCGGTGGGATTGCGCAGGCTCTCTACGCGGGTGGCGACCAGCGCATCGACGTCGCCGCCGCCGTAGTAGCCATGCTCAGCGAGGTAGCGCAGGAAGTCGGGATACAGACGGCCGGGTTCAAGCAACTCGCGAGGAACCGGGTACATCTCCTTCAGCCGGTCGTTGCAGACGACGATTCGCAGCTCGGCGTCCGTATAGACGATCGCACTGGGCATGTTGTCCAGAACGAGCTGAAGATGGTCGAGCGCCTCCGCTGGCCACTGCCCATCGCCACGCGACGAAACCGACTTGCTCGGGCCGTTCCTTGGCATGGTCGTCATCCTGGATGGCGCGACGTGACATTAGATCACCTTCCGAACACCTCCTGTGCGAGCCCGGACAGCCACCGACCCGCTTCCGCGAACGGCTCGATCGATCGCGCGGCGCGGCTTCGGATGTAGGCACCTTCTATGGTGCTCAGAAGCAGGCTCGCGAACGAGTCCGCGGCACGCGCGTTATGCGATCGGAACTGCGCTGCGATCGTATCCACCCAAACCGAAAACGCTGCATTGACGTTCTGCCGCAGCGGCTCGAGATCCGCATCGAGATCGAGCGATACCGCGCCTGCCGCGCAGCTTGCGTGAAACCGCGCATGCTCGATGCGTCGCGAGTAAGCCGCGAAAAGCGCGCGGACCTTGCCCGCCGGAGTCGTCGGTCCGGATAGCGTTTCTTCCAGAAAGTCGCGAACGCGACTCGCGTAGAGCTCGATGGCCTCGGCCGCCAACTGCTGCTTTCCGCCGGGGAAATAGTGGTATATCGAGCCCTTCGGCGCCTGGCTTTCGCGAACGACCTCGTTGATTCCCGCGCCTGAAAGGCCCGTACGTCGCATGAGCGAGATGGCGGCTTCCAGCATCCTTTCACGATTGCCGGGCTGACTGCGGATCGGCATCTTGACAGATTATATAGACTGGTCTACATAGACTACCGGATCGATCGAACGGAGGCAACTCATGAGCGACCTGAGCCAGGCTTCGTTACCCGCAATGGCGGCAGAGGAGTGGCAGCGCCGCGTCGACCTGGCCGCGTGCTACCGCCTGGTGGCGCTTTTCGGCTGGGACGATCTCATCTTCACGCATATCTCCGCGCGCGTGCCCGGGCCGGAACATCATTTTCTGATCAACCCGTACGGCATGATGTTCGACGAGATCCGCGCCTCCGATCTCGTCAAGGTGGATGCGCAGGGCGGCAAGGTCAGTCCCAGCGTGCACGACATCAACCCTGCCGGGTTCACGATTCATAGCGCCGTACACGCTGCCCGGCACGATGCCGCCTGCGTTCTTCATCTGCATAGCGTCAACGGCGTCGCTGTCTCGGCGCAGGAGCAAGGCGTGCTCCCGCTATCGCAGCACGCGATGCTCGTGCTCGGTTCACTGTCGTACCACGATTACGAAGGCCTCGCTCTCAACGACGAAGAGAAGCCGAGGCTCGTTCAGGATCTTGGCGCAAACAAGTTCCTGATGCTGCGCAACCACGGTCTGCTCACGGTGGGTCGAACGGTCGCAGACGCGTTCGTCGCGATGTATTTCTTCGAGACCGCGTGCCGCATGCAGGTCAAGGCCCAGGCGGGCGGGTCTGCGTTGCGATTGATCGACGATGCGATCGTGCGTGGCGCGGCGCGTCAATTCGCGCAAGCGCTAAGGGGAGAAGGCTGCGAGCTCGCGTGGCCAGCCCTGTTGCGGAAGCTCGACCGAATCGATCCCGACTACAAGACGTGAGGCGATGGTCGTCCGGCCAGCACGCGCATGCAAGTCTGATCGACGTCAGGCCGATCAGCCGATGATTTCATCGGCCCGCAATCTCAGCGATTGTGGAATCGCCAAGCCAAGCGCGTCCGCGGTCTTGCGGTTGATCAATAACTCGAAACGGGTTGGCTGCTGAATCGGCAGATCGGCCGGCTTCGCACCTCGCAGAATGCGGTCGACGTACGGAGCCGCTTGCCGGAACAGATCGACGTTGTTGACGCCGTAGCTGGCGAGCCCGCCTTCCATGACGTAGTACCTGTAGGGATACACGGCGGGCAATCGGAAGCGCGCGGCGAGCGCAACGATTTCGGTGCTATGGCTGGCAAAGAACGCGTCGGGGATCACCGCGACGCCGCCCCCTCGCTCCTTGGCCAGATCAGCCATGACCTGCTCGATGCCTCGGATGTCGTGCACGTCTCCCTTCACGGGCGTCACACCGCGCGCATGCGCAGCGGCGCCGAACGGATCCAGGAAAAGCGCGCCCCGATCCGGTTGGGCTTCGGGGCGAACAAGCAGCGCCGATCGCTGAAGCGCGGGCGCCAGTTCCTTCAGAAGCTCGAGCCATTTGCCGCCGATCGTCGGCTCGATGTTGGTGATGCCGGTGATGTTGCCCCCAGGCCGCGCAAGGTCCGACACCAAACCGCTTGCGATCGGATCTGCGACGTGCAGGAAGACGATCGGCGTCGTCCGCGACGTCGACCGCAACGCCTCGACCACCGTCGCGGATTGTCCGAGGACCACATCCGGATTCGACGCTGCGATCTCGTTTGCGGCAGCGCGCGCTGCCTGCGGATCGCCTGCCGACCAGCGTTCGTCGATCAGAAGGTTCTTGCCGCGCTTCCAGCCAAGGCCGCTCAGGGCTTCTTCAAAAGCCGCAACGGCGGAGAGGTACTCGGGCGTCTTTCCGGCGGCAATGATGATGCCGAGACGACGGACGCGCTCCACTTGCTGCGCACCGGCCCCGAACGACAACGCCGCGGCACCACCGAGAATGAATTCGCGTCGTCGCACGTGTCACGGTCACCTGACGATCCCGAATAGTCGGCGGAATTTAGCACACCGCGATGCTTCTGCGCCCGGGCGAAGCCTCTGACGTGACGCGTGTCTTCCCGTTCGCGTTCGTCTACCAGGAAGGCGCGACCACGAGCCCTGACACACGCGCGCCATGGCGATTCCAGGCATCCCGCACCCGGCCACACCACTGCTTCCATTGTCCCTCGCGGCTGTCGCGGACAGCACGGCGCATCTGACGCTCGATGCGTCGCGCCCAGCGGCGGCCGGTCGTGATGTTGAAGAATACCGGCTTCAGCGCGAACAGCCGCGTTGCCTGTTCGGCATCCAAGTCGAAGAACCGCATCAGCGCCAGTCCACCGGCGTCGGCGAGGTAGCAGGGGACGCCATTGAAGGCGGGATCGGCGCGCAAGCCTGCGGCATTGAAAGCCGGCATTCGACAGGCGAAGCCGGCAGCGCATGACTCCACGACGGCATGTACAGATCGGGATTCTGTTGACGAAGCTCGTCGGCGAGCAACTGCAAGCGCAACGTGTTCATGGTGTAGTCCTTACTTCATGCTTGACGGTTGAGGGATCGGCCGGTAAGGGTTACCGGCTCGTCGAGCGCGAATGTCCTCCATCACTCCGACCGTTTGAACGGCGGCGGGGTTTCGCGCGATGCGGCTATAGTCCGCGGGTTGGTGCCGCCGTCGAGCGGCGCTCGTCGAGCAACCTTCAATGCAGTCGATCTTCGCGGTCACGGTGCCGTTCTTCGCCCTCGTGCTGTTGGGCTACGTCGCCGCGCGCTGTCGCCTGTTGTCCGATGCGGCAATTCCCGGCCTGAACGTCTTCGTGCTGTACTTCGCGTTGCCATGCGCACTGTTTCGTTTCGGCATGAGCATGCCCGTGGTCCAGCTCTTGAATCCCGGCATCCTCGGCATCTACGTTTTGTGTGCGCTGCTGATGATCGTGCTCACGGTTGCGATCACGTGGCGAGCGCCACTCAGCCTGAAAGATGCCGCTTTCGGGGCGCAGGTCGCCGCATTCCCCAACACCGGCTTCATGGGATTGCCGTTGCTGACGACGCTGTTTGGCCCGGCGGCCGCGGGTCCGATGATCTCCACCATGGTCGTCGACATCGTCGTGACGAGCTCCGTGTGCATCGCGCTCGCAGAGTGGCAGGAAGCGTCGAAGCATGGCCACCGTACCGCAATCGCCAGGGCACTGCGCAGCGCGGCAGCGAACCCGCTGCCATGGGCCATTGCGCTCGGCGCCGTGAGCTCGGCTACCCGACTGAAGCCGGTCGGTCCGGTCGATGCAGTCGTACGCATGCTGGCCGACGCGGCGACACCGGTGGCGCTCTTCACGATCGGATCCGTACTGTGGCACGCGAGCCGGCACGCACACACTCGAACACCGCTGTCGGGTTATCTGCCTGCCGCGCTGATGAAGCTCGTCGCCCACCCGCTGCTGGTGACGGCCATTGGAAAAGCGGCGCAGCGGATCGGCGTTCCCGTCTCGGACTTCGAAGTGCTGGTGCTGACGATGACCGCGGCGCTGCCCAGTGCGAGCAATGTGTGGACGCTCGCCGTGCGCTACAAAGCCGACGGCGGCCGTATCGCGCGGATCATTCTGGCTTCCACGCTGCTTTCCTTTTTGACAGTGAGCGGTCTGGCGTGGTGGCTGGGCGCTGGCCGATGAAATCTCGTTTGTCGATCGTCATTCCGTTGATCGACGGCAATCGCGCCGGCGGGGGTTCACATCGCGAGCGCCGTTGACGCTGCACGGGAAATGCGTTAGATCGACTGTGATCAAGCCGGAAAGAGGGCCTTCCGCTCGCTTTGCGGCGACACGAAGGGCAGCGAAGGCGCGTGTACAGCTTCAAGTTTGCCCCGGTATTCGCCAATTTCGGGCGTCTTCTCGAGGGCGCGGCCGTCACCATGGAGCTGGCGTGCGGCGCCATGGTGCTTGGGCTCGTCATCTCGATCCTCTGCGCCGCGGCCAGAACGTCGCACGTCGTGTCGCTGCGCCGGATCGTCGGCGTCTATGTCGAGGTCATCCGCAATACGCCGTTCCTCGTCCAGATCTTCTTCATTTATTTCGGCCTGCCCGCCGTCGGCATTTCGTTCAATCCGAATCCGGCGGCGCTGCTGGCGCTTACCATCAACGTGGGTGCGTACGGCACCGAGATCATTCGCGCGGGCATCCAGTCGATCCATTGGGGACAGGTGGAGGCCGGGATCGCGCTTGGTCTCAAGCGCGTCCAGATCTTCCGCTACATCATCCTCAAGCCGGCGCTGCGGGCCGTCTATCCGGCGCTGACGAGCCAGTTCATCTTCCTGATGCTCACGACGAGCGTCGTTTCGGTCATTTCGGCGACCGACCTTGCCGCCGCTGGCAACGACGTCAATTCGGAAACGTTCGCGAGCTTCGAGACGTACATCGTCGTCACGGGGATGTACCTCGTGATGTCGACGATCCTTTCCGCGTTCTTCGCGGCGATCCAGCGGATGGCCTTTCGCTATCCGCTGAGCCGGTGACAGACGGATGGTCGGATGATCCGGCAGTTCGGATGGAACGAGTTCGAGCTTCTCGTCTTCGCGGCGCGCTGGACGATCATTCTCGCGATCATCGCCTTCGTGGGCGGCGGCATCGGCGGGCTGATCGTCGCGCTGTTGCGGACGTCGGACAGTCGCGTGGCCCGCATCGCCACGATCGTCTTCATTCGCGTATTCCAAGGCACGCCGCTGCTGATGCAGCTATTCCTCGCGTATTTCGGCATGACGATCTTCGGCTTCAACGTGAATCCGCTGATCGCCGCCATGATCGCGCTCACGGCGCATGCGAGCGCGTATCTCGCCGAGATCTGGCGCGGCTGCATCGAGGCGGTGCCGAGGGGCCAGACCGAGGCGGCGACTGCGCTGGGCCTGCACTACTTCGCTCGCATGCGCTACATCGTGCTGCCACAGGCAGCCCGCATCGCCGTGCCGCCGACGGTCGGCTTTCTCGTGCAACTGCTGAAGGAGACGTCGCTGACCTCGATCATCGGGTTCGTTGAACTCACGCGGCAGGGGCAGATCATTACCAGCGTGACCTTCCGCCCGTTTCTCGTTTTCGGCATCGTCGCGGCCATCTATTTCGTGATGTGCTGGCCGCTGTCGCTGGTCGCGCATCGGATGGAGCGAGGACTTGCCCGCGCAACCAGCCGTTGACACATCATTTGCCGGCATCGTCCGGTGTCAATCAGGAGGAGCTAATCGTGAACCCATTCAAGAAGGCGGCCGCCATTCTCTTGGCGTTCGGCGTGATCGTCGGGGTCGGCACTACGACGGCCAATGCAGACGTGCTTCAGGACATCCAGTCACGCGGCACGCTCAAGGTTGGAATGCTCGTCGATTTCCCGCCGTATGGCCTGATGAACGAGCAGAATCAGCCGGATGGCTATGACGCGGACGTAGCGAAGCTGCTTGCGAAAGACATGGGCATCAAACTGCAACTGGTTCCCGTCACCGGGCCCAACCGCATTCCGTATCTGCTGAGCGGCCAGGTCGACGTGCTCGTGGCGTCGCTCGGGATCACGCCCGAGCGTGCGAAGAGCGTCGAGTTCTCCGAGCCATATGCCGCGATCACGATTGCGGTTTACGGCAACGACAACGTCAACGTCGCGAAGCCGGAGGACCTCGCCGGCAAGACGATCGCGGTCGCCCGCGCCTCGACGCAGGACACCGCGGTGACGAAGGTGGCGCCGCCGTCGGCGACCATCCGGCGCTTCGATTCGGATGCCGCCGCGCTGCAGGCGCTGATCTCGGGGCAGGTGCCGCTGATCGGCTGCTCGAACGTCTGCTATCTGACGATTCAGAAGCTCGCCGCCGGCAAGTACAACAAGAAATTCGAGCTCTCGAGCCAGGTGCAGGGCATTGCCGTCAAGCCGGGCGAGCAGAAGCTGCTCGCCCGCATCAACCAGTTCATCGACAAGGTCAAGGCCAACGGCGAGCTCGACAAGATCAACCAGAAATGGCTTAACGAGCCCATGCCGGCGATACTCAAGAAGAAGTAGCGAGACCAGGCAGGATCATCGCGATGACGACCAGCGCACAGGAGGCGGCGGCAGCTTCAGCGGGCAATGCCGATGTCGCCGTCAGGATGGAAGGCGTCGACAAGTGGTACGGCAGCTTTCAGGCGCTCAACGGCATCGATCTCACGGTCGAGGGCGGCGAGCGTATCGTCATCTGCGGACCCTCCGGCTCCGGCAAGTCGACGCTCATCCGCTGCATCAA
>Ga0068855_100012047_pt1 | contig 10453 bp, 4 predicted proteins | sample KBSCornC52_FD_66592 | JGI IMG/M metagenome (GOLD analysis project Ga0068855, IMG submission 66592) | Corn rhizosphere microbial communities from Kellogg Biological Station, Michigan, USA - KBS Corn C5-2 | ecosystem: Host-associated > Plants > Roots > Rhizosphere > Soil ... | reverse complement strand
GTTATCCAGGCTGTAGTCCAGCAGGTACATCACCGCGAACGTCCCGATCAGCGACACCGGTACCGCGACAGCCGGAATCAGCGTCGCCCGCGGGCTGCGCAGGAACACGAACACCACCAGCACCACCAGGATGATCGACCCGATCATCGTTCTTTCCACCGTGCTTACCGATGCGCGGATCGTCGTGGTCCGGTCCATCACCATCGTCGTCTCGATGCCCTGCGGCATCACGGCCTCGAGAAACGGCAACTGCGCCTTGATCCGGTCCACCGTGTCAATAATGTTCGCGCCCGGCTGCCGGAAAATAATCACCGATACCGAATGCTCTCCGTCGGTAAAACCCGCCGTCCGCAGATCCTGCGCCGAGTCCACCACGTCCGCCACATCCGACAACCGCACCGCCGCACCATTGTGATACCCCACGACCAGCGGCCTGTACTGCGCCGCATGCTCAATCTGGTCGTTGGTCAGAATATCCTCGGTGGTGTGCCCGTCCGACAATTGCCCGCGCGGCGAATGAGCATTTTGCAAGCTCAGCACGCCTTGCACGCTGCTCAGCGTCAGGCCGAAGCTCTCCAGCTTCTTAGGATCTACCTCCACGCGCACCGCCGGCGTCGCGCCGCCGCCCGCAAACACCTGCCCCACGCCGTCGATCTGCGACAGCTTCTGCGTCAACACCGTCGACGCCAGGTCGTACACCTTCGTTACGTCGTATTTGTCTGACGTGAGCCCCAGGATCATAATCGGCGAATCCGCCGGATTCACCTTGCGATACGACGGATTCGACGGCAGGTTCGCCGGCAGATACGTTCGTGCCGCATTGATCGCCGCCTGCACGTCGCGCGCCGCACCGTCGATGTTGCGGCTCAGCTCGAACTGCAGCGTCACGTTCGTGCTGCTCAGCGAACTCGACGACGTCATCTCCGTCACGCCGGCGATGTGGCTGAACTGCCGCTCCAATGGCGTTGCCACCGACGCGGCCATTATCTCCGCGCTCGCTCCCGGCAGCGATGCATTCACGCTGATCGTCGGAAAATCCACCTGCGGCAGCGGAGACACCGGCAGCACCATGAACGCAATTGCCCCGGCAATCGCCACCGCCACCGTCAGCAGCGTAGTGGCCACCGGCCGCCGGATGAATGGAGACGACAGGCTCATGCCGGCTCAGCTCCCGCCGGTGGCGGCTCATTCCGCGGCGCCGTGTGCGACGGCCTCCGGCCCGTCAGCCGTTGCCCTAGATTGTCGAAGAAGATGTAGATAACCGGCGTCGTGTAGAGCGTAAGGATCTGGCTCAGCAGCAGCCCGCCCACCATCGCGATGCCCAGCGGCCTCCGTAACTCCGATCCCAGCCCCGTCCCCAGCGCCAGCGGAATGCCGCCCAGCAGCGCCGCCATCGTCGTCATCATGATCGGCCGGAAGCGCAACAGGCTCGCCTCATAGATCGCGTCGGTTGAGTTCTTGCCCCGTTCGCGCTCCGATTCCAGCGCAAAGTCCACGATCAAGATGCCGTTCTTCTTCACAATGCCGATCAGCAGGATGATGCCGATGATCGCCACCACGCTCAGGTCCTGATGGAACAGCATCAGCGCCAGCAGCGCCCCCACTCCCGCCGAAGGCAGCGTCGAGAGAATCGTGATCGGATGAATGAAGCTCTCATACAGCACGCCCAGCACGATGTACACCGTCACCAGAGCCGCCAGGATCAGCAGCGCTTCATTCGACAGCGAATTGTGGAACGAGGCTGCCGTGCCCTCAAAATCCGCCTGGATAGTAGGCGGAAAATGCAGCCGGTCGCGCACCTTCTCGATATCCGTGATTGCCGTGCCAAGCGACGCATTCGGCGCCAGGTTGAACGAAACCGTCACCGCCGGAAACTGTCCCTGGTGATTGATTGACAGCGCCTCCGTCGTGGTCGTCATGTGCGTGAACGCGCTCAGCGGAATCGCCCGCGAACCCACCGAAGCCGTCGCCGTGTTCGGCGTCGTGCCCGCCGCAATCCCCGCGCTTGGTGACGATCCCGCCGTCGACGTCGTTCCCGCCAGCACCGTCGCCGGCTTGCTCAACACGTTCGATGTGGGCGTGTACCGGACTGACGTGGTCAGCGCATTTGATCCCGCCGCTGCCGAAGCCGACGACGAAAACGACGTGGACGCACCCGCGCCCGTCGCGCCCGCCGACGCATTCGACTGGATGTAGAGCGACCCCAGGTTTGCCGGATTCTGCTGCCACTGCGGCGCCGTCTCCAGCACCACGTGATACTGGTTCAACTGCGTATACAGCGTGTTGATCTGCCGTTGCCCGTAGGCGTCATACAGCGTGTTGTCGATCGTCGTCGGCGCTACGCCAAGCCGCGAAGCCGTCACGCGGTCTATCGTCAACGACACCGCGCGAGCCCCCGTTTGCTGGTCCGTCGCCACGTCTTCCAGCTCCGGCAACTTCTCCAGTTCCGCCACAAACTTGTCCGTCCACCCGTTCAATTCCTCCATGTCCGGGTCTTCCAGCGTGTACTGGTACTGCGTGCGGCTCACACGGTCGTCCACCGTGATGTTCTGCACCGGCTGCATATAAAGGCGAACCCCCGCCACCTGCGAAAGGCTTCTCTGCAGCCGCCGGATCACGTTCGATGCGCTCAGGTCACGCTCGTCGAGCGGCTTCAAATTGATCGACATTCGCCCGCTGTTTAGCGTCGTATTCTGCCCATCCGCGCCAATGAACGACGACATGCTTTCCACCGCGGGATCCTTCAAAATGACGTTCGCCAACTCCTGCTGCTTCTTCGCCATCTCGGGAAACGAGATCGACTGCGATGCCTGCGAAATGCCCTGGATCACGCCCGTGTCCTGCACCGGAAAGAACCCCTTCGGAATCACGATGTAAAGCACGACCGTAAGCACCAGCGTTCCCACCGCCACCAGCAGCGTCTCTCCCTGGTAACGCAGCACCACCCTCAGCGTGCGGCCATAGAACGCGATCATGCGGTTGAACATGTCCTCCGACCAGCGATAGAACCGCGTCTGCTGATGCTCCGGATCGTGCCGCAGAATCCGCGCGCACATCATCGGCGTCAGCGTCAGTGACACCACCGCCGAAATAATGATCGTCACCGCCAGCGTCACCGCGAACTCGCGGAACAGGCGCCCCACCACGTCGCCCATGAACAGCAGCGGAATCAGCACCGCAATCAGTGACACAGTCAGCGAAACGATAGTGAATCCGATCTGTCCTGCGCCGGTCAGCGCCGCCTGCATCGGCGGCATGCCGTCCTCCAGGTAGCGCGAGATGTTCTCGATCATCACGATCGCGTCGTCCACCACAAACCCCGTCGAGATCGTCAGCGCCATCAGCGACAGGTTGTCCAGGCTGTACCCCAGCAGGTACATCACCGCGAGCGTTCCGATCAGCGACAACGGAACCGCAACAAAAGGGATGACCGTCGCCGTCAAGCTGCGAAGAAATAGAAAGATCACCATCACCACCAGCGCGATGGTCAGCATCAGCTCGAACTCCACGTCGTTCACGCTGGCTTGAATACTGGTGGTCATGTCCGTCATCGTCGTCACGTGAATCGACGCCGGAAGGTTCGCCTCGAGTTGCGGCAAAATCTGCTTGATCCGCCGCACCACTGTGATCGTGTTCGCGCCCGGCTGCCGCTGGATGTTCACGATGACCGCCGGCGTGAGTGACGCTCCTGTCTGCGTATTGGTCATCCCCATCCACGCAGCCTGCTTCGAGTTCTCCACGCCGTTGACGACGTCCGCCACATCCTTCACGAACACCGGCGCGCCATTGCTATAGGCAATAACAATGTCCTTGTAGCCTTCCGCGCTGGTGATCTGGTCGTTGGCGTCGATCTGATAATTCTGTCGCGGTCCGGTGAAGTTTCCCTTCGCTGCGTTCACGCTCGCCTGCGTCAGGGCCGTGCGCACGTCCTCCATGTTCAGCCCATGCGCTGAGAGCTTCGTCGGATTTACCTGGACGCGCACCGCCGGCTTCTGCCCGCCGCTGATGCTCACCAGCCCCACGCCGGCCAATTGCGAAATGCGCGGTGCCAGGCGCGTGTCCACAAGATCTTCCACGTCCGACAGCGGCATCGAGTTCGACGACACCGCAAGCGTCAGCACCGGAGCATCTGCAGGATTCGTCTTGCTGTAAATGGGTGGCGAGGGCAGGTTCGATGGCAGGAATGTCTGCGCCGAGTTCATCGACGACTGCACTTCCTGCTCCGCGACATCCAGCCCAAGCGCCAGGTTGAACTGCAGCACGATGACGCTTACGCCGCCCGAGCTGGTCGACGTCATCTGGCTTAGTCCCTGCATCTGCCCGAACTGCCGCTCCAGTGGCGCTGTGACGGTCGTCGCCATCACGTCAGGGCTCGCCCCCGGATAGAACGTCACTACCTGGATCGTCGGGTAATCAACCTGCGGCAGAGCCGACACCGGCAGTTGGAAATACGAAACAATCCCCACCAGCAGGATCGCGAACATCAGCAGCGAAGTCGCCACCGGCCGCGTGATGAATGGCCCGGACGGATTCATGGGGCGGTGGTCTCGGGCTGTGTGCTGGGAATCTGCACTTTCGAGCGGCTCACCTGCGATCCGTTCTGCAGCTTCTCAAAGCTGCTGTCAGCCACGTCGTCGCCTGCTTCAATGCCCTGCACCGCGGTTTCGCCGTGATCCGACACGCTCGCCTTCACCTTGCGCTGCACGGCCTTTTCCCCCTTCGCGTCCTTCTCGATCAGGTACACGAAATCCGCGTCGCCATTGTGCTGAATCGCCGACGTCGGAATCAGCACCTGGTTCTGCAGCGTCTTCACCAGCAGACGCGTGTTCACAAACTGGTTCGGGAACAGCATCGCATCCTTGTTGTTGAACTCCGCCCGCAGCTTCACCGTCCCCGTGGTCGTGTCGATCTGGTTGTCGATCGACGTCAGCTTGCCCTGCGCCAGGTGCCCTTCCTGCGCGCGATCGTACGCATCCACGCGAAGCCCTTTGCTCGATCGCGTCTGCTGCAGCACCTCCGGCAGGCTGTCCTCCGCCACCGTGAACACCACGGTCGTCGGCTGCATCTGCGTCACCACCACCAGCGTAGTAGTCGAATTCGCTGTCACCAGGTTGCCCGGATCCACCAGTCGCAGACCCACTTTGCCCGTGATCGGCGACGTAATGTGGCAATACCCGAGTTGAACCTGGTAGTACTGCACGCTGCCCTCGTCGTTCTTTACCGTGCCCTCGTCCTGCAACACGATCTTTTCCTGGTCCTCCAGCGTCTGCCGCGGAATCGCGTTCTTTGACCACGCCACCTTGTACCGCTCCAGGTCCATCCGCGCCTGCGCCAGCGAGTTCTGGTCGCGCTCCAGCAAGCCCTGCGCCTGCTGCAACTGGGCCTGGAACTGACGCGGATCGATATCGATCAACGGATCGCCCTTGCGCACCATCTGCCCTTCCCGGTAGTGCACCGCCGTAATCACGCCCGTCACCTGCGCGTTGATCGATACCGTGTTCAATGGCGTTACGGTCCCGATCGCGTCCACATACACTCCCACGCTGCCCGAGTGCGCCGTCGCGATCGTTACCGGTACCATACCCGCAAATCGCCGTCCGCCTCCTGGACCCGCCGCTTCGGTCTTGTTCTGCCGATGAAGCACCCAGTAAAACAAAAGTCCAAAGGCAAGCAACACCAGCACCCATACCCACCAGTGGCGGCGCCGGCGCGGTCCAGACGGAGGCGGTTCCTCCGCGGCAGAGCGATTCCCAAATTCGTCCCGTGAAGCAGATGAGTGTGCGTCCATTTTTTCTCGTGTCGTTTTTTTCTCGTGATCGTTCCGGGCAGATTGGCGGATTTCTCCGATGCCGCGGCCCCTGGCGCCCGGTCGCGCAGTGGCTTCCCGAATCGCTAAGTTTAACATTGCGGAACCTGCGTCATAGCGGCACGTGCAACCGCGTAGCGGCAACACCGGTTCCCTTCCGGCTTGAAGCTTGCTCCAAGTCCGGCACGGCGCCGCGCTTCACCTTCTCGAAACGCAGAATACGTGCAGTTCTACTGACGAATTATGCCCCGGGAGAGTTGCAGCATTTCCCTTAAGCAGCTGGCTTCACCGGGTGCTGCTCGCCCGATCCCTGCGCCGCCTCTTGCTTCTCTCGCTTCAGCTTCGCTTCCACCGCCGCCGCTTCCAGTTCGCTGTTGAACTCCGCTCCAACCAGCAGCATCAGCCCCGTAATGTAAAACCACATCAGCAGGATGATCACCGTCCCCAGCGACCCATACGTCACCGTGTAAGTATTGAAGAAATGCAGGTACACGCGGAATCCCAGTGATGCCAGCAGCCATCCCACGATGCCCAGTACCGCTCCCGGCGTAATCCAGTGCCATTGCCGCATCCGCAGGTCCGGAGCCCAGTAATACACCGAGGCAAACGACAGCGCCAGGAAGACCGCCGCGACAATCCAGCCCCCGATCTGCACCAACATCACCGCCGACCCGCCTAACGCTGAATGCGTCAGCATGCCCCCCATCCATGCAGCCCCGAAGTCCCCCGCAAAGAGCGATCCGAGGCTCAGGCTCACCAGCACAATCAGCAGCAGCGTCAGTGCAATCGCCTGCAGGCGCGCCTTGATGTAGGAACGCCGCTCCGTGATCTTGTACACCGCGTTCGTCGCGTCCTGCACCGCCGAGATGCCCACCGATGCCGACCAGATCGCCCCCAGCAGGCCCAGGGTCAACTTGCCTGACGTGGAGTGCGCCGTCGTCTGGTTGAACGTGTGCACCACCATCCCCAGCGCGTCCTGTGGAACCACCAGCGCCAGGTGTCCAAGCAGCTTGTCGTATATCGTCGAAGCCGAGCGCGCAACCAGGCCCAGGATAGTCGCCGCCAGCACCAGGGTCGGAAACAACGCAAAGACAAACCAGAACCCCAGCTCCGCCGCAATCGAGACCAGCCGGTCCTCCAGCATCGATTTCCACGTGCACTGCGCTATCTGCTTGATTGACACATTGCGCAGATCCCACAAGTTCTTCGATCGCGACATCGCCACCAGTTCCCAGATGTGCCGTTCGTGCCGACCCAATTCCTGCTTCACGCCGCCTGATGTCGCCATGTCGAGCCCCTTGCCCTTAAACCGTTGCCCACGGGCACCGCTGCCTGCTTACATGGATGCAATGCTCCTTGGCCCCGGTAGTTCCAACCTCCAGCCCGGCGCATCGCCGCCACGACTCCCGCTTTAGCCCAATCAACCATGCTTTGTACCCCGGCATCTGACTCCACGTGGAACTACAAGCAATCCCTTCCGCCTTCGTGTATCCGTTTCAATGCTCTCCGCGCGTCCCTTTGGCGCGTGTCGCGGTCGCCTGCCTTGCCCTCGTGTTGCTGTGCGCCGCCCCGCTCGCCTTTCCGCAGGAGAAAAAACAGCCCACTCCGCCGCCCAAGGGAGTCAAGCCTCCCCAGGACCTCAATAAGGACCGCGGTACCCCTCCCTTTCCCCGCACCACCGCCGCCGCCGAGCAAATGTTCGGCTCCTACGATGGGCAAAATGTCGCCTCCATCCAGGTCGCCGGACAGCCAGGTATCGATCAGGCGAAATTCCTCGATTCCCTGCCTCAAAAGGCTGGCCAGCCCTTCTCCAAAGACAAGGTCAACCAGTCCGCCGACGCCCTCAAATCCATGGGCCATTTCAAGGAAGTGCGCATCCAGGTCGACCCCGATGCGCACGGCATCCGCATTATGCTCATCGCCGAACCCGCGTTCTATTTCGGAGTGTTCCAGTTCCCCGGCGCGATACCCTTCGCCTATTCCCGTCTCATTCAGGTCGCCAACTACCCGGTTCAGACCCCGTTCAACCCCGATGAGGTCGAGCGCGACCGCCAGGCCCTCGTCAATTTCTACCGTCAGGAAGGCTATTTCAAAGCCGAGGTCACCACAGACCTCAAAGCCGACCCCGCGCACTGGATCGTCAACGTCGTCTTCAACACAAAACTCGGCAGGAAAGCCCACTTCGGCGAGGTCCACATCTCCGGGTTGCCAAACGACAACGATCACCACCTCGAAGACAGTCTCAAGACCTTCCTTGCGCGCCTCCGCCAGGCGGCCATCCGCCCGGGCAAGGCCTACCACCGCACCACCGTTACCCGTGCCAACAGTTACCTGCAGGCCGAGTTGACAAAGAGAGGGCTTCTTGGAGCCCAGGTGCAGCTCACAGGCGCCGAATACCACGCCGACACCAATCGCGCCGACATCCACTTCAACGTGATCCCCGGTCCCAAAATCGACGTCAAGATCGAAGGCGCCCATGTCTGGAGTTGGGACAAGAAGAAGCTCCTGCCCGTGTACCAGGGCGTCGGTGTCGACGAGGAGACGGTCCAGGAAGGCAGGCGCGCCCTTGCTTCGTACCTGCAGGGCAAGGGCTACTTCAATGTCAAGGTGGACGCCCAGCTCAACAAAGGCCCCAACAGCGACACCGTCATCTACCAGATCGCCAAAGAGAAAAAGCACAAGGTAGAAGACGTCAAGGTCACGGGCAACAACAAGCTCAAAACTGACCAGCTAACGCCACAGATTGCCGTGCAGAAGGAGCACCTGTTCTCTCGCGGTAAGTTCAGCCAGGACCTCCTGCACAAAAGCGTTGCCAACCTCAAGGCCGTCTACCAGGCCGAGGGCTTCAGCAGTGTCCAGGTAGTCCCCACCGTGAATAACCGCGGGGGCGACGTCTACGTCTCTTTTGCCGTCACTGAGGGTCCCCGCGACATCGTCGACAGTCTCAAGATCGAAGGCGCCAATACCTTCCCCGCCTCGCAATATGCTCCAGACGGCCTCAAGCTCGCCGCCGGCCAGCCTTACTCCAGCGCCCACATCGTGGCCGACCGCACTGAAATCATGACCAACTACCTCAAGGCCGGTTATCTCACCGCAAGCTTCCGCGAAACCGCCAATGCCGTCTCCAAGCAGGATCCCCACCACATCAACGTCATCTACTTCATCGACGAAGGACCCCGCGTCATCACCGGCGACATCATTACCCTCGGCCGCGAGCACACCAGACAGCGCCTCATCGACGGCGACATCGTCGACCTGAAATCCGAGCAGCCGCTCACTGAAACCTCGCTGCTCACCGCCGGCACCCATCTGTATGACCACACCGGCGTCTTTGACTGGGCCGAGATCGACACCAAGCGCCAGATCACCACCCAGAATTCGGAAGACGTTCTCGTCAAGGTCCACGAAGCCCATCGCAACACCCTCACCTACGGCTTCGGTTTCGAAGTGATCAATCGCGGCGGAAGCATTCCCAGCGGCACGGTCGCTCTCCCCAACCTGCCCCCCGTCGGTCTCCCCTCCAATTTCAAAACCAGCCAGACCACTTTCTACGGCCCGCGCGGCACCTTCCAGTACACCCGCAATAACATCCGCGGCAAAGCCGAATCCTTCTCTGTGACCGCCTTCGCCGGCCGCCTTGACCAGCGCTTCGCCGCCTACTACATAGACCCCACCTTCCGCTGGTCCCCTTGGAAGACCACCACATCGATCTCCTACGAAAAGGACGAGCAGAACCCCATCTTCTCCGCCCAGCAGGAGCTCGCCTCCTTCCAGATTCAGCGCGCCATCGACCACGCCCAGAAAAACATCGTCTTCTTCCGCTACGGATACAGCTACACCAACATCACCCGCGTCCTCATCGACGCGCTCGTACCCCATCGCGACCGCAACATCCGCCTCTCCACCCTCTCCGGCAACTTCACCCGCGACACCCGCGACAACCCGCTCGACGAGCATAGCGGAGTCCTCGATTCGCTCGAACTCGACTTCAACACCAGCAAGCTCGGCTCCAACGTCGACTTCGCCAAGCTCACCGGACAGGCCGCCATCTACCACGAAAAATTCCACCACATCGTCTGGGCCAACTCGATTCGCATCGGCCTCGCCCAGCCCTTCAACAACAGCTTCGTGCCCCTCAGCCAGGCCTTCTTCACCGGCGGCGGCAGTACCCTTCGCGGATTTCCCCTGGACGGAGCCGGCCCGCAGACCAGCGTCACCATCTGTCCCGGCGCAGCGCCCAACTGCCCCCAGTCCGATCAGCAGTTCATCCGCGTCCCCGCCGGCGGCAACGAAGAGCTCATCCTCAACGCCGAGGCCCGCATCCCCCTCCCCATCAAGCAGGGCCTCAGCATCGTTCCCTTCTACGACGGCGGCAACGTCTTTCCCAGAATCGGATTCAGCCGGTTCACATCGCTCTACTCGAATAACGTGGGCCTCGGACTTCGCTACGCCACGCCCATCGGACCCATCCGCTTCGACATCGGCGAAAACCTCAATCCGGTCTCCGGCATCAAGTCAACGAATTACTTCATCAGCATCGGTCAGGCGTTCTAAATAGGTCCCGCAATGACGTACTTGAGAGAACGATTTGCAACAAATCGCTTTGTAACAGGGCAGGACTTCAGTCGTGCCGATACGCCGCTCATT
>Ga0068855_100012043_pt1 | contig 10456 bp, 7 predicted proteins | sample KBSCornC52_FD_66592 | JGI IMG/M metagenome (GOLD analysis project Ga0068855, IMG submission 66592) | Corn rhizosphere microbial communities from Kellogg Biological Station, Michigan, USA - KBS Corn C5-2 | ecosystem: Host-associated > Plants > Roots > Rhizosphere > Soil ... | reverse complement strand
CCTCCGCATAACAGTGGTGGTCTTGGTGTCGCATGTTATCAACTCTGTAAAGCTCTCTCCAAAAAAGACATCGATCTAGAATTTATCTTGCCCTACAAGGCCGAGCACAATGTCGATTTTATGAAAGTTACGGCCGCCCAACCGCAGGGTGTGGCTGAAATACTCAAATCTGGCATTGCTTACGACAGTTACAAGTATGTGCTCGAGGATGGCCGGGTCGAGTGGCACGACATTTACAGTCAGCAGTTGCTGTATGAGCATTCGGTCGAAAAAGTAGTCGGCAGTAAGCCTGTCGATATTATTCATGCCCACGACTGGCTGACATTTCGGGCCGCCTTACGCTTGAAAGCTAGTAAGGGCTGCCCGGTTATCTTGCATGTCCACTCCGTAGAATCTGACCGTGCCGGCGGTAAACGAGGTAATCCGTTGGTGCGTGAAATTGAGGAGACATCATTTTGGTTGGCCGATCGTATTATTGCCGTTAGCGAGCTAACTAAGCAGAAAATAATAGCTGATTACGACATCCCAGCCGATAAAATTGAAGTGGTTCATAACCACCTCGATACAGACAACATCGAGCAAATTTCTGAAGTGACTGATTACACCTACTTGCAACACCTGCGCAGCCAGGGCTGGCATGTTGTCACCAATATTGGTCGTCTGACTGTGCAAAAAGGCCTCGTTAATCTGTTGCACGCCGCCCGTGAAGTGATTGCCGTGGAGCCAAAGACAATGTTTTTGTTTGTTGGTAGCGGTGAGCAGTATAACGAGCTGATTGAGCTGGCGGCTGAACTTGGTATTAGCAAAAACGTGGTTCTCACCGGCTTTTTGCGCGGTAAGGCTTGGCGCGACAGCTACGCTATTGGTGATCTGTTCGTCATGCCGTCCGTATCTGAGCCATTTGGTCTGACAGTCCTTGAAGCGATAGGTTATGGGACGCCAACCATGATGAGCAAACAGTCTGGCGTTAGTGAAGTCATCAAAAACAGCCTCAAAGTCGATTTCTGGGACATTCAAGAGATGGCCAACCAGATCGTTGGAGCCATTCGCAACGAAAGCTTGCGTGAAACGCTTAGCTTAGGTGCCTCTGCCGAATTAGAGCGTTTATCTTGGGACTCTGCAGCAGAGCAAGTCGCACGCTTGTACGAAAATAGCAGCGGCAAAAAAGCATTGGCGGCGGCATGAAAGCAATAGTTTTATACATGCACGTCCACCAGCCGTACAGGGTGCGCCACTACACCATCTTTGACGCCGCTAACAAGCATGACTACTTTGACGCAGCCTATGATGCACGTGAGAGCAATCAGAAAGTGCTCGAGAAAGTGGCTGAAAAGTCCTACTTACCTACCAACAAGAAACTGCTTGAGCTACTGCATGCTCACCCCGAATTCAAACTTAGTCTATCGATAACAGGTACTATCCTTGAACAGTTGGAAAAATGGTCGCCCAAGGCACTGGCTTCTTTCCAGGAATTAGTTGCCACTGGAAGAGTCGAGATTGTAGCCGAAACGTACCATCATAGTCTGGCTTTCTTTTACTCGCGGGAAGAGTTCGAAACGCAGGTGGAGATGCACCGCAATAAGGTTCAGCAACTGTTTGGTCAGACACCACAGGTGTTTCGCAACACTGAACTGGCCTATAATAACGATTTAGCTTACTGGGCTGATAAGGCTGGTTACAAAGGCATATTAGCTGAAGGTTGGGATAGTGTGCTCGGCTGGCGGTCGCCAAACTACGTCTATCGGCCGCACTATACCAGCAATATCCGCCTACTGATGAAGAATTATCGCCTGAGCGACGATATTGCCTTCCGTTTTGGCAATCAAGCGTGGAGCGAATGGCCCCTAACGGCACCGAAATTTGCCGGCTGGCTGAACGACGATCAAAAAGCTACCAATTATAACTTGTTTATGGACTACGAGACTTTTGGCGAGCACCAGTGGAGTGAATCAGGTATTTTCGACTTCCTCAGCCACTTGCCCGGTGAATGGCTCAAACAAGATGGTAACACCTTCATGACCGTGAGCGAGGCGATCGATACGTTTGACCCGGTAGATACTGTCGATACTCCACAAACAGTTACCTGGGCGGACACCGAGCGCGATCTGTCTGCCTGGACGGGCAACGCCATGCAGCAGCAAGCAATTCGCGCCTTGTACGACCTGCAATCCAAAATCATCGGCACGGGCGACCTCGCCTTGATTGAAGATTGGCGCCGCTTGCAAACGTCTGACCATTTCTACTACATGTGCACCAAATGGTTTAACGACGGTGATATCCATGCCTACTTCAGCCCCTACGAGACACCGTATGAGGCATTTATGAATTTCATGAATGCCTACCATGATGTATGCTTTAGATTGAATCAGAAGGGGGTGGAGACTTAGGATGGGCAGGCCGGTTGTACTCAGTAATGGGCAAGTTTTTGTTGGTCTAGATGAAAATGGTCTGGTACACGATTTTTATTATCCTTACGTCGGCCTCGAAAACTTAACGAACGCCCGCAGCTCGCAGCACAAAATCGGCGTCTGGGTAGACGGCGAATTTAGTTGGACCAATGATGGCAGCTGGAATTTAAACGTCAATTTTGAGGCCCGTGCTTTAATTAGTGCCATTATTCTGCGCAATGAAAAATTACAAGTCACGCTGACACTGACCGACTTTGTCGATTGCGATTATAATGCCCTCGTCCGTCGCATTAAGGTGACCAATGAGTCAGAACAAGCTGAAGCGCGCGATGTCCGCCTATTTATGCATCAGGTATTCCAGATTTCTAGTTCGGGTCGGGCCGACACTGCCATGTACGTACCAGATGAGCACTACATCTTAGATTACAAGGGTCGCTGCTGCCTCTTAATTGCCGGTCGCACAAGTGATGGCAAAGACTTTGATCAATTTGCCGTTGGGAACTATCAAATCGAGGGTAAAGCTGGTACTTTTGTTGATGCCGAGGACGGCGAACTATCTAACAGCGTAGTCGAACATGGCGGCGTTGATAGCGTCATTCGTTTTCAGCAGAGTCTAAAAGCCGGCCAATCATATACGGCCGACTACTGGATTGTCGCTGCAGACAGCCAAACCGATGCCCAGGCAGTCCACCAAGTTTATAAGCAGCGCGGTGTCGAAGAGCGATTGGAGGCCACCCAGGAGTTCTGGAAAGAATGGATTAAACCGAGCCTTAAGCACTTAGAAGGCCTCGACGAGGACGAGCAAATCGCTGTTCTCAAGAGTTCTCTTATTATAAAGGCACATTGTGATGCCCGCGGTTCCATTTTAGCTAGTGGTGACTCATCTATCTTTAACTACGGCCGTGATTACTACTGCTATTGCTGGCCCCGTGACGCTGCTTACGCGCTATGGCCCCTTTTAAGGCTTGGCCACACTAAAGAGGCACGAGCTTTCTTTGAGTTTGCGCGCGATACCATGCATGCCGGCGGCTACATGATGCATAAATATCAGCCTGACCGCGCCATTGGTAGCACGTGGCATCCCCTCCTCCACGGCAAGCAAACGGAGTTAGCCATCCAAGAAGATGAAACGGCCGGTGTTATATATATGATAGGCGAATATTACCGAGTAACTGGCGACAAACAGTTCTTACACAGCTTTTACGAAACTTTTATAGCGCCCTGCGCCACCTTTATGTGCGAGTACATCGATCCGGATACCGGTTTGCCTCATGCTAGCTATGATCTGTGGGAAGAGCGTTTTAGCACCTCAACCTACACCACTTCGGTAGTGATTGCGGCCCTCGAGACTGCCAGCGAGTTAGCTACCGAGGTCGAGCACCCTGACGACGCAATTCGCTTTAAACGCGTGGCTGCGAGTATCCGAGAGCATTTCGACAAGCTGTTTAACGACGAGGGTTATTACCGCAAAGGCTTATTACTAAAGCCTGATAACACCATTGATTACGATGACACGCTTGATGTATCAAGCTTTTACGGACCGTTTATGTTTGCTCAGTTACCGCTGAGTAATGAGCATCTGCAAAAGACCGTTGAAGCCGTGACGAGTCGCTTGCAAGACACTACGCCAATTGGCGGCGTCATCCGCTACGAAAACGATAACTACTTCCTGACCAAGGGCCAATATAAAGGTAATCCGTGGGTTATCGGCACATTGTGGTTAGCGCAATATTATTGCGCCGGAAAGCAGGTGGATAAAGCCCAGCAGCTGGTGCGTTGGGCACTTGACCGGCGTTTGCCGAGCGGTGTGTTAGCAGAGCAATTTGACCCAGATGACGGCGCCCCGCTAAGCGTTATGCCACTGGTTTGGAGTCATGCCGAGCTGATTAACACCCTGCTTGACGTTGCAGCTATTAGAAAATAAAAACTGCAGCTTGATTAGCTGCTCAAACGCGCAAATGAGTTGTTTACTTTTTAGGTTTAACTTCGTTGCGACCGAGATTCTTCTTAGTCTCAGTAAAGACAACAACTTTGCGAAGTTTAGGACTGTACTTCTTAAGGCTCAGCTTTTCGGTAGTGTTCTGAGTATTTTTGGAGGTGTAGTAAATACGCTCGCCAGTTTCTTCGCTGACAAGACCAACAATCTTACGTTTTTCGCCTTTTTTGGCCATGCTTATAATCCTTACCTGTCTTATGCTTTACACCATAATAACAGATACGGAGTGGTTAATCAACCGAGGATAGCTTTATTGGCGGCTAACAGTTTGCTATAGTTAAGCGTAAGGATTACCGTGAAAATACGTCTACATCGCCGCCTTCGTACTAACTTATCACAGCGTGGTGACACCATCGTTGAGGTATTAATCGCGGTTGGCATTATTAGCCTCGTACTCACTGGTGCTTACACAACGACACATAAGAACTTGGTGGCCACCAGGAGCTCTCAAGAGCATTCCGAAGGCCTTAAGCTGTTGCAAGGGCAAATTGAGGCGGCTCGTTCGTCTGGTGTACTGGCGCCAGGCAGCGGCTCTATCCCAAGCGTGCCATTTTGTATTAATACCAGCACGCTTCAGGTGGTCATATATACCGCGGCCAGCCCGATCTGTAACCCGCCGTCAGCTAGCAATGCCTATAACTATAAGATAACGATTTCGCCGCCATCGGCTGGCGTATATAACTTAGCAGCTAGTTGGGCTGCACTGGGCGGCGGCACTAACACTGTTAATCTGTGGTATAAATTCTAAAATAAGTAATGGAGCCGAAGACGAGGATTGAACTCGTGACCCCCGCCTTACCATGGCGATGCTCTACCACTGAGCTACTTCGGCATCTAATCTGTTAAAAGAACTAGTCAATAGTAGCAAAATTGCCCTCTTTTTGCTACACTTTATATCTGTAAGTTAAGCTATGCCGCCTTAGCTCAGCTGGTTAGAGCATCAGTTTTGTAAACTGAGGGTCGTCGGTTCGAATCCGACAGGCGGCTCCACAGAAACGCAGGGTTAGTGAAGCGGCCAAACACGGCTGACTGTAAATCAGCTCCCTCTGGGTTCGGGGGTTCGAATCCCTCACCCTGCACCAAACTAAAAGAGATAGCCAGGCGCTATCTCTTTTAGTTTGGTATGTAAGCGGATTCGAACGGGTATGTCAGTAGCATACCCCGGTACTTTTGGTGATTAATCGACAAAAGCGAATCCCTCACCCGCCCTGTGATATTTTCGCTCTTGCTACCGTAACCGTAAGCATGATATAACTAGACATAAGTAATATCATTACAGAGGTCGAGTAACCTACCGTGGCCCAAAAACCGCCAGTCCAGATAATATCGCCCAGCGATCCGCAGCAACATAAACAATCCGGATTCCAAGTTATTGAATCTCCTGCTGCTGGCGAACATGGCCATTCAAATAACGGCCTGTCATACACTGACCCATCGCAACCGCCAATACCTACACTGCCAAACCCCAGCGAGAAGCAAAAATGGTACGAGAAAGCGCCATTAATTGCCACAGCAGCAATTGTGTTGCTTGGCGTGGGCTGGCTCACGTACCAGACTATATTCGGTAGCAGTAGTACGGTGACTATCGACGGCCATGTCATGAAAGTGATTGCGATGGACAGTGGTACTTGCAAGGGTCGCCTGAAGGTTCAGGGCGCAAAGCTGCAAAATAAAGATGTCTGTCTGGATAGTAAGGCACAGGCTAGCAGTTTGGCATCGGTTATGATGGCCAACCCCAATCCTGCACTGGGCATGAATTATAGTGGCTTGAAAGTAGCCCCAGATAAAAGCCAGTGTGCTGGGGAGTTCGAGCTACAGGCTACCAATGCCAACGGCAATCCAATTTGTACCCACGGGCCGGACCCGTCATCGCCTAATATTGCCGATAAAAAGGTAGCTCCGGCACAAACAGATGAGTCGAACAGCGGTGTTACAACAGAGCCGGGCTCCAGTACCTTGCCTACTACACTAAGTGCACCAGCTGGTGATGACACGAGCCAAACCGGCTCAATGAATGGCATCGCAACAGCGGTTGCTCCAAAGGTAAAAACACCCACTGTAAAAGCAAACCTGGCAATTGTGCAACATACCCAACCAGCTCATGCGCGTTTGGCAGCAGCTGTTGCAGCGCCTTCAACAGTGCAGTTGTACGGTTGTCCGCAACCAGGCAGCGACGGAAACCGCATTCAGCCAGTTTACTTTCATTACGATGGCACTCCCGACCAGTACCAGACCTATTTCGGCACCTTCGCAGCCGACATCAGGGGTGTTGATAACGAGATACAAAATTCGGCTAGTATAGGCAATGGTGTTGCTCATGTTCGTTGGCTGAGTGATGCAAGCTGCAATGTCCCCATTGCTGATGTCACCTTGCCAATGCCAGACGGTGGCATTGCAGCCAGTAATGTCAGTAATATAGTGCAAGCGCTGTGGAATGCTGGCTTTAATAGTTCTAGCCGCAAATATCTCGTCTTTTCGGATGTACCCGTTTCAGAGTTTTGTGGTATAGCACCTGGCATCCAACGCGATGACAGCCCCGCACTGACCAATCGAAATAATACCGTCTCAGGCTGGGCGCTTGTATCTTTAGGCTGTGCTAACCCGGTAAATTGGTCGGATGATCAACTGCACGAACTAGTGCACGAACTAGGTGGCATCCAGTCGAGTGCACCTGACAGCACCATAGGTTTCCATTGCACCGATAGCTATGAAACGATGTGTTATAACGATGCACCGGGTGTCGTCCAAAGGATAGTCTGTCCTTCCGACGCTCCAACTATGGCCCTGCTAGATTGCAACGACGATGATTATTTTTCGGCAAATCCGCCGGCTGGTTCATATCTGGCTACTCACTGGAACATTTACAATAGTCCGTATTTGACACATTCGCCAGGAACTATCATCGAACCAAAGCCCGGCGTGATTACAACTTCATTCAATGGAGCAACCGATACACTCATCTTTAAACGGAATGCAAACCTTAGCGTTTCTTACGCAGATCTTAATAATTATGTCTCGGGCTGGCATAACCTCGGTGGGATTACGACGGCTGACCCAACAGTAGTATCTTATGGCCCAAGCAAGCTTATGGTTTTTGAGCGAGGCTCAGATAATTCCGTCTACGCCGACAATTATAACGGCTCAACTTGGAGCGGTTGGCGAAACGTTGGCCCATCGGCAGCTTCAAATATTGCAGCTATTTCGTCTTCTCCAGGCAGAGTTAATATGTTTTACAAGTCGCTAACCAATGGCAATTTAATTACTCGTGGCTGGAATGTTAATACGGGCTGGAGCCCACTTAATAACTTAGGTGCTTCATTATCGAGTGACCCGGTAGCTATTGCCACAAGTGCAGCTGACATTGAAGTATACATGAACGACTACAGGAAGATTCCGTATCGTATTGTCTGGAATGGCACAGCCTGGAGCGCATGGCAACAAATTGGTGGCGGTGCCTTGGGCAACCCATCGGTTGTAGCTGGCGCGAATGGCCGCCGTGATTTATTTGTACGTGGTACCAACAATCATATCTTTGACCGAACCTTTAGTGGTGGTAAGTGGTCAGCTTGGGTGGATCTGGGAGGCAATAATACCAGTAGCCCAGCTGCATTTATTGCACCAAATGGGCAGATAACGGTTTATGCCCGCCAACTGCAGGCCGTTCTGTACAAGCGCGTTTTGCCGGCAGGTTCCACAACCTGGGCAGACTGGGCAAAATTACCCGTCACTTCGCTAGCGTCAAATGATCCTGTGGTTGCTACTTCCAATACCGATCCGAACACGCCGTATGTGATATTCCATAACACCATTGGGTTGACAGTGAACTTCACGGATGGTGCGTCTCCAGCCTGGGGTATCCTCTCACCTGGTACTAGCGGGTTGGCCACTTGGACCACCAATACGCCACAGCCAGTCATCTGGGATAACTTCTCACGGTAACTTACTGATTATCTAGACTACAACACGACGAGGGCGAACAATGCGTCGTGGCCGACCAGCTTTGACGATAAGCTTCTTGATTTGATCTTCGACGAGGTCAGCTTCTTCGGCCATACCTTGAGCGGCGTAGGCCTTTTGCAGCAAGGTGTAGGTTTCGCGGTTAGGTTCAAGCTCGGTGGCGCGCTGCAGCTCTTGGAGCATAAGCTTTTGGTTGCCAAGCTTCTCTTGCACTTTAGCGTAGGCGACGTGACGGGCAGCTAGCTCATCCTCGAGCTTGAGAGCCTGTTCGAAGGCCACGGCCGCTTTCTCATAGTTCTCCGTTTCATAGTAGATGAGACCAAGGTTGTGCAGGCTTGAAGCGGTCGCTTCTATGCTGGAAGCAATCTCAAAGCAATCAATGGCGTCACGGTATTCTTTTTGCTTGGCGTACAGGATACCGAGGCGGTTGTAGGCGCCAGCGTTCTTTTCGTCAATTTTGAGGATGGTTAAGAGGGCTTTTTCGGCGCGCAGGAAGCGGTTTTCGCGCATACCTTGGTGGGCAATGTCCCAGAGGCGGCCGAGTCGCTCGCTGACTTTGCGCGAAGCGCCAGCGAACTCATCGTCGTGGATACGGGTGCTATAAATTGCGAGGATCCCAAAAACAGCTACAATGAGCAGTTCTATCATTGCTCTAGTATATCATTCTTTGCCAAACCGGGCATTAAACCATAAGTATGAAATGAGTCAGGACGAGCTTGGGTTGCCCGTTAGCCAGGATGGCTGCTTCGGCTTCGTAACTGCGCTGCAATATATTGGCCCAGCGTTTTTCGGCAGCCTGCGTCGCTGTTTGGCTTAAAGCGGTATGTGCCATCTGTTGGAGAATGTACAGCGTGTCGAGCACCAGAGGCTTTTGCTTGCTCAGACGATCAACTTCAGCCAGACGTTCAAAGCGAGTTTTTTGCAGAAAGGTCCGCGCTTCGGCGGTCGCCTGATAGAGTGGGTGTTCGGTGTCGGTATCGAGCAAAGCAGCCGTTAGGCCTGGCAAGCCGCCACTAAGCTGCAAAGCGCGATTAATTCTTTCCGCTGAGTGACCCTGTTTTTCGAAGTGTTCAATTAGCTTGGCTTGATTGGGCTTGATAATGGCCAGTGTTTGAGCGCGTGATCGGATCGTTGGGAGAAGTGCATGCTCGTGAGCAGCCGTTAGTATGAGCATTGTACCTATCGGCGGCTCCTCCAACGTCTTCAGGAGAGCATTTTGAGCTTCGGTACTGAGCAAATGAGCATCTTCTACCAATACAATCCTGTCTGTCAACCGACTACTCGGTACTTTTAGCGTTAGGAAGTTTTGTAACGCTCGCACTTGGTCGATACTTATGCTATCTGGCTTGTCAGGTGCAATGTGACGAAAATATGGATAGCTACTCAGATCGCTATCGACAATCTGGCTAGCGATGTACCTTGCAAATGTCTGCTTGCCTATACCTCGGGCTCCCACTATAAGTAAAGCGTGGCTGGGTGTTTGGAGAAGCCGCTGCAAAGCCTGCCTGGTGCGCTCATGCAGAATAATATCGCTCATGATACTACAAGAGTATCAAATTCTGGCGGCAAAGCGGCTTTGAACACTTGTCTAGTGCGGTTTGGCAACGTAATTTCTAGTTCGGAAGCATGTAAGTATAATCTATTGGCTGGTTCGCCACCATAAAAGCTATCGCCCACAATGGGGTGACGCTGTTGCAATAGATGCACGCGCAGTTGATGAGTGCGTCCAGTCTGCGGCCTTAGCTCAAGCAAGCTGTACATGGGGCCAATTTTGACGGTTTTATAAGTGGTGACGGCTGGCTTGCCGCCTGCACCGACTCGAAACATTTGCGGTTTTTTGGGATTTCTCTCTATCGGCATGTCAATGACAGCTTCAGGCGGGCTCATCTGGCCTACTACTACAGCGTGGTATGTCTTTTTCACTTTGCGCTGCGAGAACTGTTTCTGCAGCCAGCTTAAAGCTTCAGTGTTTTTGGCACAGATGATGACGCCGCTGGTGGCGCGGTCGAGCCGGTGTACAATGCCAGCCCGGTTTCCGCTCACTTCAGTATCGCCAACAATGTGTGAGGCCACAAAACTGGAAACAGTCGCTTCG
>Ga0068855_100012039_pt1 | contig 10457 bp, 7 predicted proteins | sample KBSCornC52_FD_66592 | JGI IMG/M metagenome (GOLD analysis project Ga0068855, IMG submission 66592) | Corn rhizosphere microbial communities from Kellogg Biological Station, Michigan, USA - KBS Corn C5-2 | ecosystem: Host-associated > Plants > Roots > Rhizosphere > Soil ... | reverse complement strand
GCCTTCGACGCCCGGGACGGCAAAGTACTGCTCAAGAAGAATCTCGGCGACCCGATCGGAGGCGGTATCGTCACTTATGATATGGGCGGCGTGCAGTATGTCGCCGTTCCGGGTGGGATGAAGAACACGGTCACGCAACAGACCGACAGCGGCCCCGCGTGGGTCGCGATTCTCGCGGTGCCGAAACAATAGATTAGTAAGGTCACTTCTGCAGCTGACAGGTTGTTGGGGACCGCTGTAGATCCCCTGCTTGGCGTCATCGACCCGGACGGAACACGATTTTGTTCAGCTCGCGTAGCCATAGGACGGAACTGGCAACTCCCACGCAGAGTAGCCAATCCATCGCGCTCAACGGCGTGGTCGAGAATGCCTTTTGCAGGAGGGGGATGTAAATCACTGCAACTTGCAGGATCAGCGAAGCTCCGACAGCGATCCATAGCCAATGATTTCGAAACAGATTGACGAAAGCGCTTCGGTCGTCCGATCGCGAGTTGAAGATGTTGAACATCTGAAACAGCATCAGCGTTGTGAACGCCAAGGTCTGCGCGTAGCGCATATCGCCCGAACCGTCGATCAAGCCACCAGGCAAACCGGCGTCGAGCACCAGAAGTGTCCCGGACGCCATCACAACTCCCACGAAAACGATGCCTCCCCACATGCGGCCCGTAATTACACTTTCTCCCCTCGGGCGCGGTGGCCTATCCATGACTTCCGGGTCGGCTGGATCAAGTCCTAGAGCCAGGGCGGGAGCGCCATCTGTCACAAGATTGATCCACAGGATTTGCGTCGCTGCTAGAGGTAGCGCCAGACCCTTCTCGTCTGCCTTCAACCCGATGAAATTCGCCAGCAGCACGCCGAAAAACATCGTCATGACCTCACCAATGTTCGAGGACAACAAAAACACCAGAAACTTTCGAATATTAGAAAAGATCGATCTGCCTTCTTCCACGGCTGCAACGATGGTGGCAAAGTTATCGTCGGCCAGAACCATATCCGCAACCTCCTTGGAAACATCCGTCCCGGTTATACCCATGGCGATGCCGATGTCCGCCTTCTTCAGCGCGGGAGCATCGTTGACGCCATCACCTGTCATGCCCACCACCGCGCCGCCGTATTGGAGCGCCTGTACAATGCGGAGCTTATGCTCGGGATTGACTCGCGCGTAGACCGAAGCGTCCTTCACCGTTTTACGAAGTTCCACATCGGACATCTTTTCGAGTTCCGTCCCCGTCATCGCTCGTGCGTCATTTGCTATGCCGAGTTCCCGGGCAATAATAGCCGCAGTCACGGGATGGTCGCCTGTAATCATAACCGCGCGTATGCCGGCGTGCCGCGCGCGGGCGACCGCCTGTTTCGCTTCATCCCGAGGCGGGTCGATCATACCAACCAGGCCTGCAAAGACTAAATCCCGTTCGAGATTCTCCTCGTCGAGAGCGTTGTCCCCCGGTGCCTTTGGCAGCGCGCGAAAGGCGACTCCAAGCGTGCGTAATGCTTCTTTCGCCAGGTCTTCCGTAGACTTCATGATCGCCGCTCTGCGCTCCGAGCTTAGGGGCTTGTTATCGGGCGCCACAAATTCGCGAGAGCAGCGAGCGAGGAGCACGTCGGGAGCTCCTTTTGTAAATACCAGGGTGCGCTCCTCGCCCGTGGCTTCACTGTGGATGGTGGTCATGAGTTTGCGCTCGGAAGAAAAGGGGATCTCTCCCACTCTGACGAAACGCCATTGCAGCCGCGCCGGGTCGAGACCGGCTTTGCGGGCGGCGACCAGAAGGGCTCCTTCGGTGGGATCGCCCTGAACAATCCACTGGCCGTCTCTTTGCTGGAGCACCGCGTTATTGGCCCGATCGGCGACAGTGAGCGCGCGTTCCAATTCCGATTGGACGCCTTCGGTAATCTCTCCCCCCGCATCATCCGTGACCGCGCCTTCGGGCGCGTAGCCCGTTCCCCCTATAATCACGGAGCCGCTTGCCGTGATCACTTTGCGAACGGTCATCTGATTCTTCGTCAAGGTGCCCGTCTTGTCCGATGCGATGACGTCCGCGGATCCAAGCGTCTCGACCGCCGCAAGGTGCCGTACGATTGCATTTCTCTTCGCCATGCGCTGCACGCCCAGCGAAAGAACGGCAGTGACCACGGCGGGCAAGCCTTCGGGGACGGCCGCTACCGCGAGTGCTACGCCGAAAATCAAAACATCAACAATCGCCGAGAATCCGCTCACGTGCTCGGCAATGATGAGAGTCGCCATCATTACGATGGCGATTGCGATCACACTTAGTCCCAACATTTTCCCGGTCCGGTCCAGCTGCTTTTGGAGTGGCGTGGTCTCAGCCGGAGTGCGCTTCAACATCCCAGCGATGTGGCCCATCTCCGTCTGCATCCCGGTGGCGACAACAACGGCGGTGGCGCGGCCGTAGGTAGCGACCGTGCCGCTGAAGATCATATTGTCGCGGTCGCCCAACAGTGCTTCCTCTGTGATTGGCGCAGTGTCCTTTGACACAGGTAGACTCTCTCCAGTCAGAGCTGCCTCGGCTGTCTTTAGAGCCGGTGATTCAATCAATCGCGCGTCGGCGGCGATGGTGTCGCCCTCCTCGACGAGCATCACATCGCCCGGAACCAGTTCGACTGCCGCAATCTTGGTTCGCTGCCCGTCGCGAAGCACAGTTGCCTCCGAGGGCGACATGGCCCGAAGGGAGGCAATCGCCTGTTCGGCACGCGAGGTCTGGATGAAACCCATCACGGCGTTGAGCAGGACAATTGCAAAAATAGCGATCGCTTCATAAGGCAACGCGGAGTCGCGCTCGTAAAGCCACAAGCCGGCCGAGATCGCGGTCGCGACCAGCAGGAGCACGACGAGCATGTCCTGAAATTGCGCCAGGAACTTCCTCCACCCTGGTGTGGGTCTTTCCGCCGCCAACTCGTTCATGCCATACCGATCGAGTCGCGCGCGTGCTTCCGCCATGCCAAGTCCTTGCTCGGCGTCAGTGGACCACGCCGCCAGTACCTCCGCTACAGACTGGCGGTACGCGGGTTGGTCTTGTGCAGGCACGATTCTTTCAAGCTGGTCCGTTCGACTTGAGCATACCGCGGAGGCGCGCTTGTGGGGCGGCTTCAATCACGCGCGGTCGCGGCACGTGCTTAGAGATCTCACTTCCAGTCGCGAACTTCCGGCACGTGGCGGCGCAAGGTGTCCTGGAGGGTTGCGTCGATCTATCCCCGATCGATTCAGCCGCGGCACGCGTCGCACGCATTCAGCGCAAGCTGGACTCGGTCTATTTGATTCAGACGGCCATATCGAACGGCGTTGTGGTTGTTCCTTCTTCTTTATAACGTGAATATTGTCGTGATTCCGGCGGCGATACGTGAGTCGATGGATGAGCCAGGGATAACCGTGACAGGTGAAAATGACCGGCTTGTTTGTGGTGAATAGCGCGTCGAAGCTATGGGTCATCCAGGCCGTGCGATGTTCGTTCGCTGGCTGCAGTGTCATCAGGTCCACTACATTGACCACGCGGACTTTCAAATCGGACAGATTTCTACGAAACAGCGAAACCGGCGCAAGCGTTTCCAAGGTTGGTACATCACCGGTGCACGCCATCACGACGTCCGGAGCTCCATCTTCATTCCCGGACCCCGTGCCAGATACCAGTGCCTGCTGTGCAGTGTTGAATCGCCGCGTCCATAGTGAGCCACTGCCAATCCTGCTGCCTTCCCGGCGACGATCACATTGACATAGTTCTTGCTACGCAGGCACTCATCTCTGCCACGTAATTTGGCGCGCCTCGAGCGGAACCGCGACGCCGGCATGATGCGGAACGATTCGCGCTGTGTAGTCGGTCGCGCGACGGTCGCCGGACACGTGCGCGCCATAAACGGCGCCGCCCCGTTCGCCCAACCGCTTCAGAAGAGTCATCTCCTGCAGAACCGAATCCTGACCGCTGGCACCGTCGGCATAAAGCTGGACTCGGACCGCCCCCGGGTCAAGATCGTTCAGCCATACTTCGACTTCAAACGCATGCTGTTCGGGGCTGGACGTCACTTTGACTGCTTCGAAACGCAAGCCGCTCCAGTTGCGATCCAACGCATGCTGCCATTCGACGATCTGCCGGCCCAGCGCACCGTGATTCGCCGCGCGCGCCTGAAATGCTTCCGCCGCAGGGATATAGCGTTCGCTGGTATACTCACGGACCGTGCGCGACGCGGAGTAGCGGGGCGTTAAGCAGGCCATGCTCTCCCGTATACGTGCGACCCACGCGGCGGGAATACCCTGTTCGTCGCGAGCGTAGAACTCCGGGATCACTTCATGTTCCAGAAGACCGTAAAGCGCATCGGCTTCGGCGGCATCCCATGCCGGATCGTCGCCGTGCTCCTTGCCATCTCCCAAAGCCCATCCCAGCTTTGGACTGTACGCTTCTGCCCACCAACCATCCAGCTCCGACAGATTGATTCCACCGTTGACAAGCACTTTCATTCCGCTGGTTCCGCTCGCCTCCCACGGCCGTCGCGGGGTGTTGATCCAGACATCCACGCCTTGGACAAGATGCTCCGCCAAATGAACGTCGTAGTCGCTGAGGAAGATCAGATGCGCTGCCCAGTTGGGATCTTGAGCGAGTTGCGTCCACTGTCGTATCAGTTCGCGACCGTTGCCGTCCGCGGGATGCGCCTTGCCTGCGACGATCAGTTGCACGGGGCGCTCCGGATTGGTCAGCAGCCGCAGGAGCCGGTCCGGGTCATGCAGCAGTAAGTTCGGCCTCTTATACGACGCGAACCGGCGGGCAAAGCCCAACGTCAGTGCGAGCGGGTCGAAGCGCCGCTTCGCTTCATCGGCTTCCTTCGCCTGCGCTCCTCCTGCGGCGAGTTGGCGTGACAATCGTTCGCGAGCATAGTGCACAAGGGCTTCTCTGGACGACGTGCGAAACTTCCAGAGCGTATCATCGGGAACGTCCCGGATACTCTGCTCAAGTCCTTCAGTCATGCCCAGCCAACGCTCTTTCCCACAACTTGTGGTCCAAATATCGTCGGCCTGGACTGAGTCCCAGGTGGGCATATGCACTCCGTTGGTCACATGGCCAACTGGAACTTCGGTTTGCGGCCAGCGCGGAAAAAGCCGCGTAAATAATTGGCGGCTCACTTCACCATGCAGGCGGCTCACGCCGTTCACGGCCCCACTTCCGCGGATCGCGAGATACGCCATATTGAAAACTTCCGACGAATCGCCAGGGTTCTGACGGCCGAGAGCCAATAAATCATGCGAGCTAATTCCGAGTTCGTTCCGCGCGTAGCTTCCGAGATGCTGCTCTATGAGAGCCGGTGGGAAACGATCGAAACCGGCGGCGACTGCAGTGTGTGTTGTGAAGAGGTTTCCCGCCCGAGTAACGGCCAGCGCGACGTCGAACGGTTGTCCGGTCTCCTGCATGAACACCCGGGCACGTTCCAGGATGGCGAATGCCGCATGGCCTTCGTTGAGATGACAGACCTCAGCGTGGATGCCCAGCGCGGTGAGCAATCGCCAGCCGCCAATTCCGAGAACCAATTCCTGTTTTAGGCGCAATTCCGGCCCGCCCCCGTAAAGCTCGCTCGTGATTCCACGATGCTCCGGATAGTTGGCAACGTCATTGCTGTCCAATAGGTACAGCCTCCCTCTGCCGACCTTAGCCTGCCACGCGCGCAGCCAGACGGAGTGTCCCGGCAATGCGACTTCCAGCCGTAGCCACTCGCCGTTGGCGTGTCGTAAAGGTGTGATTGGCAGTTGTCCGGGATCGTTATAGGGATAGAGCGCAAGCTGCTCACCGTTCAGGCCAATCACTTGGCGAAAATAACCTTGCTGATACAAAAGGCCGACGCCGAGCACGGGTACGCCCAAGTCGCTGGCAGCTTTGAGCTGATCGCCCGCTACGTTGCCAAGCCCTCCGGAGTAGATGGGCAGCGCTTCACTCAACATGAATTCCATGCTGAAGTAGGCGACACAGGACAGAGCGGTTTTGGGATGTTTCCGCTGAAACCACGCGCGGGTCTCTACTGCGCCGCGGCTCTGCTGAACCAAGTCCTTTATGTAGGTCCGAAAAACTGAGTCGCCTAATACCGCCTCAATCCTATCTCTCGAGACGGTTCGCAGAACCGCCCACGGATTATGCGTGATATTCCACAAGTCCGGGTCAAGCTGCTCCCATACGTCGTCGGTGGCATGATTCCACGACCACCGTATATCCAAGGCGAGTTCGACCAGCGAATCAGCCCCGTCGATTCCTCCAGCCAAGAGATCGTGAATGGGGTCGCTGATGCTGCTCTGCTCGCGCATGATCGGTTCCTTTCATTGTGATCTCGAAACGCGCTCGCGTGGTTACACTGTCGATCAGACTGAAGTCATGGTCTCGAATCAAAGCCTAGTGCGGGACCAGCACGGCGCGGCGCCGATTTTCCGCGCTTAGCTTAGCGTAAACATCGACGGCCTGGTCCAGCGGAAAACGCCCTTACGCCCTATGGCAACAGCGAGGTTGTCCCGACGGCTTATCCGAAGAAGACTGGTTGAAGACAGAACAAGAACAGGAAACTCGATCAGGAGTCCAGCCCACCTTGGTTTCGCAGTTATGAGAAGATCAATCCGGCTGCTGAGCTACGGGAAGCTTCCAGCGGTTCCGGATTGCCATGAGGCGCAAACCAACACAGACGATCCCCCCTATAGCCGCAACCGGGACGGAACTGGGAAAAAAGATGTTGCCTACTACAACCACGGCCGCACCCGCGAGCGCGGCGACGGCGTAGAGTTCGGCGGTGAAGACAACAGGGACTTCAGAGACAAGCACGTCGCGCACCATGCCGCCGCCGATAGCAGTCAGAACCCCCATTAGCACCGCCGCGCCTGGTCCCAGATGAAACGCGATCGCCTTGCCAGCACCGGCGATCGCAAAGAGCCCCAGCCCTAAGGCATCAAAGATCTGGACGGGGCTCTTCATTTTGGCAATGAGCGAATACCAAAAGAATGTAACCAACCCAGCTACCAGCGACAAAGTAATATACCGCCAGTCTTGAACGGCAGCGGGAGGGATCGCCCCAATGAGCACGTCGCGCATAATGCCCCCCGCAGTGGCCGCGACGAAAGACAATACGAGCACCCCAAAAAGGTCGATTCTGTGCTTCACACCAGACACTGCCCCGCTGAGTGCGAAAGCGAAGGTCCCGACCAGATCGAGCACCTTCAGAAACTCACTTATAATGGCGAGTTCGTCAATGGCCATAAGAGTAACGATACCAGCCAAGTACTGCATCGGTTAGACCTACCCGTCCCTGTCGGTCCGCTAGCTACCGGCAACGACGATGAAAATACGGGCGAAAAGCGCCGTAATACTGACCGCGATGCTCGCTAATTTTCAGATCTGCACGTATCGCCTTCGGAATGAGCCGGCAAACGCCAATTTCCTCACGATCCTATAAACGTTCGTTTGGTCGGCAGGACACCCGGTGCTATAGTTCTGCTGTCGGATTAAGATACCCCCATGGACAAGAAGACAACAAGCCCCGTCAATACTGTTTTGGCAGGCCTGGACTCGCTTCTACCGGACCTGGAGAGAACCTACAAAGACATTCATGCTCACCCCGAGCTTTCAATGCAGGAAGAGCGGACTGCAGGCATCGCTGCCGATCGCCTTCGTGCCGCCGGATTCGAAGTAACGACAGGGCTGGGAAAAACGGGAGTCGTAGGGCTGCTTCGCAACGGCGATGGCCCGACAGTGATGATGCGAGCCGATATGGACGCGCTTCCAGTGCTGGAAGGCACCGGCCTGCCGTATGCCAGTAGAGTCACCGGCACCGACCGCGAAGGTAAGACGGTGCCCGTGATGCACGCCTGCGGTCACGACATGCATGTGACCTGGCTGGTGGGTGCAGCCACGCTCTTCGCGAAGTCCCGTGATGTGTGGAAGGGCACCGTAATGGCCGTGTTTCAACCCGCCGAGGAGACCGCCGAGGGCGCGCGGGCGATGATCGACGACGGGCTCTTTACGAAGTTTCCCAAACCGGCTGTAGTCTTGGGCCAGCACGTAATGAGCATGCCAGCGGGAGTCCTTGGATGGCGGGCGGGCGTAGTCACCTCAGCCGCTGACAGCCTGCAGATTCGCCTCTTTGGCCGCGGCGCGCACGGCTCCATGCCTGAAGCCAGCATCGATCCGGTAGTAATGGCGGCGTCGACGGTTCTCCGGCTGCAAACCATCGTTTCGCGCGAACTGGCAGCCTCCGAGGCCGCCGTGGTAACAATCGGCGCCTTGCAGGCCGGAACGAAGGAGAACGTCATTCCAGACGAAGCCATCATAAAGCTCAACGTCCGCACCTTCGACGAAGGTGTCCGCAAACGCGTCCTGGCCGCTATCACACGTATTGTGAACGCGGAAGCCGCTGCGTCGGGAGCACCCAAGCCGCCAGAGATCACGCCTCTCGATCGGTATGCCCTCGTAACGAATGATGCCGAGGCCACGCGCCGCGTTGTCGCAGCGTTCCGGGGCCAATTTCCGGCCGCGCGTATTCAGGAAACCAAGCCAACCTCCGCCAGCGAAGATTTTGGGTGCTTCGGATCCGGGTGGCACTCGCCGGCAGTTTTTTGGTTCGTCGGCGGCCTCGATGAGACCACATACACGGAAGCTCAGGCAGCCGGCAAACTTTCAGAGATCCCTACAAATCACAACCCGCGGTTCGCTCCTGTAATTCATCCAACCTTGGAGGCGGGCATAGAAGCCATGGTAGTCGCGGCGCAGGCTTGGTTGTCTCCCCACCGCTCGTAAGGTTGTTTTACTTCGCGCCGCATCGAGTCGAACTGGGACGCCGGCATGATGCGGAACGATTCGCGGTGTGTAGTCGGTCGCGCGGCGGTCGCCGGTCGAGTGCGGGCTATAAACCCCGTCCCGTTCGCCCAACCGCTTCAGAAGAGTCATCTCCTGCAGAACCGAGTCCTGACCGCTGATACCATCGGCAGCGAATTGGAGTTCGATGCAACACCTCTGGGTAGCGTGCGCCCAGTTCGCACCTAAGAGTGCGGCGATGGGAAAACGCCAAGGTGGTCAGCGAACAGCTTTATTGCGGCGCTGAAAAGGCGCCAAGTCAGAGTTGCTGCTGCCACTGATGCTCTGGGCCGGGTCAAGCCCGGCGCGGACTGTCAGAGAGCATTGGTATCACCTCTTCGTCCCGTCGGAATTGTACGACGGCGGAGAACCGGAGATACATTGGCAACAGTGTCATATTGATAGCGAGGAGTAAACGTCCCATGCCAATCCCCGGTTCAGGCGATGACGGCAACATGACCGCCGATCTCGCACAATTTGATCTAATGCGCGAAATCGCCGATTCGGAACAGCAGAAGCCCTGGCCCTCCGGGATCCATGCCAAGACTCTGTACAAAAAACAGGACTTTCGGGTAGTTCTGATCTCGTTGGAAGCTTCCGCCCGCATGAAGGAGCATCACGTAGACGGCACGAGTTCCCTGCATGTGTTGAAGGGCCATTTGCGTTACAGCACGCGCGGGCAGGCATACGATCTGCAGACCGGAAGTCTCATTACTCTTGGCGCTTCGATCAAGCATGAGGTCGAATCAGTAGTTGAATCGGTGTTTCTATTGACCATCTCCTGGCCGGATAGCCAGCAATTGCTAACACTGGAGCATCGTGGTTACGGCACTTAGCGTTTCGACCCCGAAGAGAAGGAGGTTAGGGACATTGCGACAACTGAGGAGTAGAGATCCGGTCTTTCGGAATTGCAGGAGAGTTGACTGACGAATAATCGAAACTGCGTTACGAGAAGTAAGACCTAATCTTTTGAGAACGCCCAATGCTTCCGATAATGGTGGATTATCGGGTAACTTACCAGAGCGTTGCCACCGTCTATTTCGAGATTGGTTTAGATTCTGCCCGATAGCGCCGGCACACGAATTCCGTCCCAATTCCGCTAGTGATGAGCCGCTCTTTCTTGTCCTGTAGCAGTCGGGCGGTCCAATCCGTGAAGCCCCCGTCCGTGACGGCGAAGCGGCCTCCGTCCTCGGACTCCGGTGAGATACGCAGACACAGGCCGGTGTAGTATCCGAGTCCTTCCAGCCGAGCAAGGGTAAACCGAAACTGGGCTTCCGGAAATTTCGCCATGAGTGGATCGACGACACGATCTTTCATCGTGCAGAGTCGTGAGAACTGCGGTTCCGGTATGTCTCGGAGTTCGGTTCTTGGGTCCGTCACGGGACTGGGAAGTGCTACACCAAGTTCGGCTTGGAGGCGTTCGCCGCTGCCGGGTCGATGGGCCCGTACAGCTTCGCGCACCTTGTCGCGATCCACCCCGGCGACGGCCAGCAACCGTTCGGAGAGCGATACATCGCCGATCTCAACGAGAGGGAGCCGCAGGTGGAAGCCTTCCGCATTCAGAGCGCGAAATAGTTCGAGGTAGAAGTGAATGTGTTCGCTTAAGTGTTGGATCTCGAATGCGTGCGATCCTGT
>Ga0068855_100012038_pt1 | contig 10458 bp, 10 predicted proteins | sample KBSCornC52_FD_66592 | JGI IMG/M metagenome (GOLD analysis project Ga0068855, IMG submission 66592) | Corn rhizosphere microbial communities from Kellogg Biological Station, Michigan, USA - KBS Corn C5-2 | ecosystem: Host-associated > Plants > Roots > Rhizosphere > Soil ... | reverse complement strand
TGCTGTGTGCGCTCGACCGGGCTTTTGCGGCCAGGCTTTTGCAGGCGAGTGGTCATGCAGTAGCCCCCGCCAAGATCGCAGCGTTTGAGGAGATGCCCCGGTCGTAGTTGATCATGCCAAAGCCTGACACGAGCCCGATCCGGGCCTCTGCGACCGCGGCGCCGAGGGGCTGCCCGGTGACTTGGCGAATGGCCTCGACCAGGCCAAGACTGCCGCCTGCTGCGCCCGCCTGTCCACCGGATAACTGGCCACCCGACGTGTTGTGCGGAAATGTACCGTCCGTCGTGAAATTGTGCTGACGGACAAAATCCGGTCCTTCGCCCTTGGCACAGAAGCCGAGATCTTCGAACTGCATCATCGAAATGACTGGGTAGTCGTCATAGGTTTCAACGAAATCCACATCATCGGGCCCGATGCCGGCCATGGCCCAGAGTTCATTGCTGTCCATCGCCCATCCGCCGCGGCTCTGTATCGGATCTTCGGGAAAGGCGTTGTGCCGCTCAATGGTCGAAAGCAGCCGGGCAGCGGGCAGCTTGAGCGACGCAGCGACGTCAGGGCGCGTGACGACGAACGCCTCAGCACCGGCGCAGGGCATTACGCAGTCAAACAGCGCCAGAGGAGATGCGATCGGACGGGAAGCCAAGTAGTCATCCATGGAAAGCGGCTTGCGGATCAATGCGTGCGGAAACCGGCGCGCGTTCTCGCGTTGAGCAATACACAGCTTGCCGAAGTCCTCTCGGCGAGCACCGAAGCGTCGCATGTAATAGTCCGTCAGAAGTGCGAAGCTGCCGTTCGGACCGGCACCGCCGTAGGGATAAACGGCATCCTGAGTGAATCTGGTGAACCTGGGCAACATCTGGCGGAAGGAATGGATGGAATTGGTGTCGCCAGCAATGCAGACAACGAAGTCCGCGTCCCTTGATTGTACTGCGCGCGCTGCGCGCCGCAGGGCGATGATGCCACTGGCTCCGCCGAATGGGGTCTGATCAAGCCAACGAGGGCTGATACCGAAATGCTGCGTCAATCCCGCCGCGCTATCAGGCCCAAGTGTGAAGCTGGCCACCGAAAAACCGTCCACATCGGCTTTGCGCACCCCGCAACGGCGCAGAATCTCGCCAAGCGCACGACCGATCCACCATTGCGCGGATTTTGTGGAGTACCGCTCATAGGGAATCGTTACGGGCGCGGCGACTACAACCCCGTCATAGCTCTGGCGATGTACTCTGCGGCCGCCAAACATCAGCTCATGCTTTCCGCCGGAGTTTCGCTGCCGATGGCTTTTGCTGCGAGGGACGCCGACGCGGCGTCGGTCCGGCAATGGCTTTTTCCTCCGCCTCGATCGAAGGCGCTTCGCTGAGGTCCCGAATGATGGTGCGCAACATGGCAAGCAAGTCTTGTTGCTGGGCCGGGGTTAGCGACTTGACGGTCAGTTGCGCGTGCCGGGCGGCGACGGGGGCAATCTTCGCGTAAAGCGTCCGACCGCGAGAGGTCAGATATACTTCGACGATCCGGCTATCGCGTTCCGCGGTCCTGCGCGTTACCAGATTATCGCGCTCCATCTGGTCTATGATCCGGCTTAAAACCGGTTGCGAGATGATCGTGAGTTCGACCAGCTCGCCGACCGTGCGTCCATCCCGAGCCATCAGGTTAATCAGCACGCGCCAGCGTGGAACGGTCACGCCATAAATGCGCAACCGTTCGAGCAGCCTCATGCCGAGCAGATTGGTAATGTGATGAAAGTAGGCGGGAAGGAACTCCTCGGGATTCAACAATGGTTGGTCAGACTTTTCAGCGTGATTGCGAGCGCGCACAATTTTGCTCCGGCTTGGAGTAGTCTGCTCGGCTGACAGCGGTCTGGTTGAAAGTTTCAACATCTAGCCGCGCCGCCGCAGACGATGCAGACATTCTGCCACCAGTATCACCTCGCCGCTATCAACAAGTGTATCGTGCCGAATGCGCAGCAATCCCTGGCCGGGATTTGACATGGATGGAATCAATTCCAGTACCTCGGCCCGAATCCGAATTTTCTGACCGGGAAAAAGCGGCCGCATGAACTTGACGCCGGACAGTCCGGGCGAAGGCAGGATGGCCGTCGACCAAAGGCCCAGGTCGAAGAAGAGCCGAAAGCTGAGGCTCAGCGTATGAAAACCGGACGCAATAATGGTGGGGTAACCCGCTTCGCGTGCGGCCTGCTCATCGTGATGAAACGGATTGGGATCGAAATTTCTGGCGAAGTCGATGATTTGCTCCCGCGTCACCGTCATGAACGGCGACTCGAAGGTCTGTCCGGGAATGAAGTCGTTCAAATAGCGATCGGACATTGTGCTGCCTGGCTATCTGGACGGTGCCAAAGTCATCATCTTACCGGGCGGCATAGCAGCACCGGCCTCACGCATCGTCATGGCTGACTCAAGACCAGCTTGGAGCTGTTCGCCGTCCGGATCGGCAAGCGCTGCCTCGCGCACCTGACGCACGCTGATCGCGGCGTTCTGTTGCATCGAAATGGCGGGAAGGATGATCCGTTGAAGGATGGCGAGGTAGTTCTGCAGGCCGCGGCGCTGGGTATCGCTGTAGCCCTTCAATATCTTTGGACACAGAGCGACCTCGACCGCGAAATCATCGGCGATGGCGGCGGCATGGCATACGGCGTCGAGCCATTGCTCGATTAGCGCCTGTTCCCTCGCCCAGCGATAGCTGTGCGGGCGCCAGCGGCGCAGCCGCGCCAGCAGCCAAAGGCGGATGAAGCCCCAGACCGACGTGCTGTTGATATGCATCGGAATGTGCAGCCGATGGAGGAGGCCACGGCGCTCGGCCCAGCGGTAGAGTCGCTCACCTGCCCAGGGCGGCAGCAGTGCGGAGACTTCTTCGAGACCCGGCTTGAAGAACTCCACAACCCGGATAGGTTGGCCGCTCTTGACGTCGGCCTCTTCACGGATTCGCTGATAGCGCTCAGGAGCGCTCTTGAACTGGCCTACGCGAATAATGTCCTCGTAGGACATCCAGAGCGCCAAATGCCGCGCCACAGCTTCGATCAATGCGGGCGTCGCGTGCGGTATGGCATTCACACGCGCCAGACGATCGAAAAAGCGCCTGGCATAGGCGAGATCCTGATAGTCGGCGAGCCGCGTCACGGCAGCCTGCACGATGGGCAGCAATGCCGTCGGCAGCGCTTCCCCGGCATCGTCCATCAAACTGGCAAGGTCCATCCTCGGGACAAGTTCATGGCCGCGGCGATCGACAGGATGCGGAAGGATATCCGGCCCCGGCCCCTCAAGACCGATCTTGTAGCCGGCGGCAAAGCCGGCGAGGTTGGCGTTGACGGCAATCCCGCCGGCCTGGATAGCGGCGCGATAATGGTCCTGCTCGATCGGCAGCAGACGCGAACCAGCGATGACGCCGAGCAGGACTGCATTGAGCGGCAGGCGACGGTGCGCTTCACTCTTGGTGAGATCGAACAGCAGTGCCCGCCGCGACAGGGCTCGGATCGCCTTGAGGATTGTCGCGGTATCGACCCTGCCATCGGCCATCGCAACCTTTTCCTGCACCGAATAGATCCGATGCGTTGCTGCAATCAGCACGGTACGTTCGGGCGCAACAAAGCCGTTTTCGGCGGCACGTGCGGCCTCAAGCAATTCTGAGGCAACAACCAGGTCGACATCACCTACCCCGGGAAAGAGTGAAAGGATAGGCTTTCGGCCAGCCAGCGCCGTGCGGGTTACCGGGAATATCTCGACGTAATAGGTCGTCGCCCCGGTTCGTTGCGCAACGCCCGGCACCGATGTGCCTTGGACCGGCAAATCCGCAGCCGCCGCCGCGGCGATCAGCCAATTGCTGAGAACGCCACCGCCCTCGCCGCCCAGCGCCCCGATCAAGATGGAAATGGGTCGCGGGTTCATTCGACCGACACCGCTGTTGTAGCTGGCGATACTGCACGTTGCAGGCCGCCGATGACCCAGTTGCGCGCTCTGGCAAGCAGCCGGTCCCAAGCTCCGGGGTTCTGCACCACATCGACCTGGTAGAACGACGGGCAGAGCGCCGCGGCATCGGCGACCTCACCGCAATTGCCGCAACCGACGCAGTCGTTGTTCACGTGAGCCACGGGGTCCTGTCGCAACGGATCAGCCGTGTCCTTGAGCGTCAGCGAGGGGCAACCTGACAACCTGATACAGGAATGATCGCCGGTGCAGACATCCTCGTCGACGCCAAACCGCGTACGAACGATACGTTTCCCGTTGGCGAGGTCCTTGGCAATTTGCGGCTTGATCCGTCGCTGGCGCGCGAGTTGACACTCGCCCTCCGCGACGATGACCTTCAGCCCCGCGTCCTTGGTCAACATGGCCGTACGAAGGCCCTTCATCAAGCCGCCGACGCTATAGCTTCGGATCGTCCGGACCCAGCTTACGCCCATTGCCCGCACCGCACCTTCGATCGTCACACGAACGCGGCCCGCGATGCGTGATGAAGGCAACCACTGTTGGCCGGTCGCGGACGCATACCCGTTGTTGGCGATGATCAGGATCGAATCCTGCTTGTTGGTGACCGCTGCAGTGACTCCGGACGTCAGGCCGTTGTGCCAGAAGCCGCCGTCACCCACCATGCTGATGACGCGCTTGCCAAACATCGGCGCGACCGCCGAAGCGCTGGCGAGACTCATGCCATAACCGAGAATGCTGTTGCCGAGGTTGAATGGCGGCAGAACCGAGAAGCTGTGACAGCCGATATCGGCCGCCATATGGATCTTGCCGAACTCGCGCTCAATCAGCTTGACCGCGCTGAAGATCGGCCGCTCGGGACAACCGATGCAGAATCCCGGCGGTCGTTTCGGGATTGCGGTGCCAAGCAACCCCGCAGCCCGAGCAGGTAACGTGGCGACGGCTGCGGACTTGGCGCCGATCTCAACCAAATCGATGCCCGGCAGCACCAACCCCTCCAGAAAGGCGCCGATCGCCTTAATCATGACGGCTATCGTATACTCGCCGGCGCGCGGAAAGACCTTCTTGCCGATCAGCATCGTCTGCAAGTCCGCGTGGCGCAGCACGCTGCCAATGGCGTCTTCGAGGAATTCCGGAAAACCTTCCTCGACGACGAGCACGGCGCGCTTGCCGGCACAAAACGCCGTCACCTCGTCCGGCACCAGCGGATAGGTGACGTTTAGCGCCAGGATCGGAATCTCGGCCGCACCGAACGTGTCGGCGAGACCTAGCCGCTGCAGCCCGCGTAGCAGCGTATTGTAGAGGCCTCCCTGTACAATGATGCCGATGTCGTCACGCGTGCCATCAAACACCTCGTTCAGCCGATGCGTCCGGATGAAGTTGATCGCGGCCGGAAAGCGCTGCTCGACCTTGAGCCGCTCCTGAAGAAAGGTGGCCGGCGCCTGGCAAAGGCGATCATAGCTCCATTCCGGATTGGCGATCTTGTCCCGGGTCGAGACGGCCGGCCTTCGATTGTCCTTGCAGATAAAGGAGCCGTGGACATGACAGGCGCGGATGCGGAATTCCGTCATTACCGGCGTGTTGGACGCCTCCGATAACTCAAAGGCGCGCTCGATCATCTCGACCATACGGGACAGATCAGGGCGCGGGTCCATCAGCCAAATAGACGATTTCATCGCATAGGCATGGGCACGCTCCTGGATGATGCTCGCGCCCTCGCCGTAATCCTCGCCAGCAATGATGACCGCGCCGCCGATGACGCCCGCTGACGCGAGATTGGCCAAGGCGTCGGAAGCCACATTCGTCCCCACCGTGGATTTCCAGACCGCAGCGCCGCGCATCGGATAATTGATCGAGGCGCCAAGCATAGCCGCCGCCGCCGCTTCGTTGGCCGACAGTTCAAAATAGACTCCCAACTCGTCGAGCAACGGTCGCGCATCTGACAATACGTCGACCAGATGAGAAATCGGCGAACCTTGATAGCCGCCGACATAACTGACGCCTGCCTGCAGAAGCGCCTTGGTAATCGCGAGGATTCCTTCACCCTCAAATACCTCGCCCTCGCCTTTTGACAGCGCCTTGATCTCTTTGGAAAACGAGCGTTCCACGCAATTCTCCGGACTGGACTCTTGCGGCCGCGCTCGTCGCATCCCTCGCTGGGTATCCGAGCAGCCGATAAATATGGTATTACATATAAATTGTTCGTCGGCAACTGCCCCTTTCTACGCGGCGTCCAATTCGTCGCCAACTTCACGCTTCCCCGCTTCGTTGGCGCAAAATCGATCAACCTCCAAAGCAATACGCCGAATCAAACGGCTTTACAGAATTTATATGGCATGACATATATTAATCACATTGGCGTTTACCGGAACGCCGACGCGAATGGAAAGCGTGACTGAGACCGGCTTGCGTCATTTGGCTATGCCTTCAGGAGGGTCCCGACGTGACAGCAGGTGCATCTATTGAGCTGGATCGCGTCGCGATCGATCTGAACGGGACACGAATTGTCAGCGATATCGACCTGACCATCCCCGCCGGAGAATTCCTCTGCCTGCTGGGCCCGAGCGGTTGCGGAAAGTCGACTCTGTTGAATGCGATTGCTGGATTCATTCCGGTTGTCGGCACGCTTCGGGTGAACGGCAAGCCCGTCAGTGGCCCAGGAATCGATCGCGGCGTGGTGTTCCAGAGTTCGGACGCGCTGTTTCCCTGGCTCACGGCCCAACAGAATGTCGAATACGGTCCACGCATCCGCGGCGTCGCCCAGGGCGCGCGAGCGGAGATGGCTCGGCACTACCTCGATCTTGTTGGCCTCGGCCACGCCGGAGAACGCTTCCCGACCGAACTGTCCGGCGGCATGCGGCAGAGGTTACAGATCGCACGCGTGCTGGTGAACGAGCCATCGGTCATTTTGATGGACGAGCCTTTCGCCGCACTGGATGCGCAGACGCGCGAAGTGATGCAACGTGAGCTTGACCGCATCTGGCGGGCGACCAAAGCAACCATCATTTTCGTCACTCACGATATCGGCGAGTCATTGCTGCTGGCCGATCGGGTGGTCACCATGACCACTGGGCCCGGAGCCCGGCTCAAGACCATCGCTCCCGTCGACCTGCCGCACCCCCGAGACCCGGCGGAAACGGCCGCCTCGGAGCTTTATCGCGAGCTGCGTAACGATATTGGCGCCGAGGTGAACAAGGTACTCCGTCAGCAAGGTCTGGAGGAAGTGACAGCATGACCGTGTCCGAACCAACGGTAACGAGGGCACAACGCATGTGCACCACCCGGCCCCGCCGATCACTTCGCCTCGGCGTCGGTCGGGGGCGACCGCTGCTGGGCATCGTGTCGGTGCTGGCGGGCATCCTGATCTGGCAATTGCTCAGCATGAGATTGCCGCCGCTGTTCCTGCCTTCACCGATGTCGACGCTCCAGTCGTCGATCGAACTGTGGCGGAACGGCACACTGATACAGGCGATCATTGCGTCGCTCGGAAGGATCAGTCTCGGGTGGGGTTGCGGTCTGATCGTCGGCATACCGGTCGGCATCCTGATGGGGCACTTTCGCCTGGTGCGGCGGTTGCTCGACCCCTACATCGAATTCTTCAGGTTCATTCCACCGATCGCCTTCGTCACGCTGGCGGTTATTTGGCTTGGCCCCGGCGAGAGTTCCAAAATCGCGCTAATCTTCTACACGACAGTCTTCACTATCATCATCAACATGATCGCCGGCGTTCAGGCGGTCAGCGAGATCCGATTGCGGGCGGCAGCTTCGCTTGGCGCTGGCCCCGTGAGAACGTTGCTCACCGTCATTGTCCCCTCGACGGTCCCCTTCATGGTTACCGGGGCCCGGTTAGCCATGGGCAACTCGTTCCTGACGATCGTTTCAGCGGAAATTGTTGCCGCCCAGGAGGGCCTTGGCGCTTTAATCTGGATGTCGCGCAACTACGCCCGCACCGAATGGGTTTTCGTCGGCATCATAATCTTGGGTCTGCTCGGTTATATCTGCGACCGGTTTTTGCGCTTCGCTGCCGTGAGGCTGCTGAAGCGATACGCCATCACGATTTGAGGAGGCGACGCTCGGCATTGAGCATACGTCACAAGCGAAATTGGGCCGCTCGAACGGTGGAAAGTGTCGCGTTTTTGAAGCTGGGTACGACAACGAAACAGGTGAACAACATGCCGCAGATTCTTTCACGTCTTTCATGCTCGTTCGCGTCATCGCTAGCGGGAGTCATTGCTGCCGCGGCAATAGGATGGTCGAGCGCGGCAGGCGCGGAGACCATTCCTATCGGTGTCGGCATCGATCCGGGCTATGTCGCTTTCTACACCGCAAAACAGGAAAAGCTCTTCGAGAAGTTTGGACTAGACGTCAAATTCGTGCAGTTCGCGCAGGGTGGCGAAGGTATGGATGCGCTGGTTGCGAAGCAAGTGGTGGTTTCGGCCGCAGCAGAACCAACGACAATCATACGAATGGCGCGGAGCGACATCGTCGCTCTCGGCGTAGTCGCGGAGTCAGGACGCTTTCTCAAATTAGCGTCTCGCGCCGGCATCGACGATCCCAGCAAGATGAAGTCCATTGGGGTGGTTCCCGGCGGCGCCATGGAATATCTCACTGGTCTCACCATGAAGAAATTCAACTTGGATCCAGTAGCCGTAAAACAAGTTCGGGCCGGTCCTCCCGAAATGCCTGCCCTACTTGCGCGAGGCGACATCGATGGCTTCTGGCTATTCGAGCCATTTCCAACCATGGCCGTAGCAAATGGAGGCAAGGTGCTCGCGACCAGTGGCGACGTCGGCTACGTTTACAACTTTTGGGTCGCAAGCTCCGATAGCTGGCTAGCGGGGCATACAGATGAAGCCGAAAAGATACTCAAAGCTCTTGCCGCAGCGTGCGAAATTATCAACGCCGACCCCCAGCGCGGCGCCGACGCAACCCAGGCCGAAGTGAAGATTCCCGTTTCGCAGACCTTGGCCTTCCTTAAGCAGGTCGATTGCAAAATGCGCGATTTCCATCCCGACGACATGAAGAGTTATGACGCGATCGCCGACTTCCTTAGCGCGAGCAAGATCACACCGATGAGGGTCGATTACCGAAAGGCCGTGAAAAGCGGCTTCTACAAACCGTAGAGACGTGCTCACATCGGGAGGGATTTAATGCGAATCTGGTATCAAAGCTACGTCGATTATGAGAACGGCAAGACATATTGGGATCGCCTCGGCCAGCATATCAAATTGATTGTCGATCCGGGAACCGAGGTTGATATAAAGGGAATAACTCCGCACGATTCCTACGCGCATTCGATCGTGGAAATGCGTTGCGCACGCGAGGTGGTCTGCAATGCGGTCCGCGCCGAGCGTGAAGGTTACGACGCCTTTGTCATTGGGCATTTCCAGGACGCTGGATTATATGAGGCGAGATCGGTGGTGAATATTCCGGTCATCGCGCTTGGCGAAGCGTCGATGCTCTACAGTTGCCAGCTAGGCCAGCGTCTCGGCATCATCACGATCAATACGCGCTATATTCCCTGGTTTCACCATCAGATTACAAAATACGGCCTCGAGCGGCGCGTCACGGGAGTACACGCCCTGCAGTTCGAACCAGGCCAGATATTGAAGGCCTACGAATCGCAGAGCCTTGCCGACGAAGTGGCTCGGCTTTTTGCTGAGCAAGCCAAGCCGCTGGTCACCGGCGGATGCGACGTGTTGATCCCCGGCGGGGGAATTCCGATGCTGTTGTTTTCAGCGATACGCGAACACATTGTTGAAGGCGCCCCAGTCATCAACGGCATTCCGATCGCCATCAAGATGGCGGAACTCGCAGTGAAGCTCCAGCGCCTGACAGGTCAGGGGGTGAGCCGCGTCTCCGACTACATCCAACCGCCAGCAGACATTATCGCTGAATTCATGGCTCATCCGAAAGGCCTTTAATCGCGAACCGCTGGCACGTCGATCAGGCGATTGGCACGCGTCATTGAGATCCTCATATATGGATGTGAAAGGACGTCAACTCGGCACCCTTGGTGGGTGCCCTCGTCGTTCATCAGATGGATAAGAACGCAAACCGGCGGCAAGCCCAAAAGCTCGCAGAAGGTGCGCCCCTCGGGAAACGGTCACGCTACGAGGACTATCGGCGGGAATATGAGAGAGAGCCGCTGCAGGCGGCGCAGCGAAGAGCGGGGGACTAGGCGTCCACGATTGGCATATCTCTAGGACATCGGTTTTGCTCGCTGAAGTATCCTAATCTACGACGGTTATTCGGTCCGCCTGTACCAAGCGGCGTTCGCGCTGTATCTCATGATGCGAACGTACATGCAGGGACAGAGCCAAAGTGGGCGTGTGATTTGGTCTCGGCCACAGAGAGGATCGATCAAGCTCCAACCGAAAGGTCTATTCTGAGGCAAAACACCTTCCAAGCGACTGAAACGCTTGGTGGGCGCACCAGGGCTCGAACCTGGGACCCGCTGATTAAGAGTCAGCTGCTCTACCAACTGAGCTATGCGCCCGGAACGTGGCTTCCGGAAAGCCTTGCA
>Ga0068855_100012033_pt1 | contig 10459 bp, 8 predicted proteins | sample KBSCornC52_FD_66592 | JGI IMG/M metagenome (GOLD analysis project Ga0068855, IMG submission 66592) | Corn rhizosphere microbial communities from Kellogg Biological Station, Michigan, USA - KBS Corn C5-2 | ecosystem: Host-associated > Plants > Roots > Rhizosphere > Soil ... | reverse complement strand
ATGAGAATTTCGACTGCGAGTTCTGCAGCCGTGCCGTGCACTTCGAAGATGGCATTCCCGTCCCTGTGCGCCTGGTCAACTGCCCGTTCTGCCATACGGATCACCGGGTAGCGGTTGACGTACACCGTTATGTCTGCGACCGCTGCAACCGCCCGCTGGAGCTGAAAATGGCGCCGGGACGGGCCGCGACCGTCCAGTCTGCGGAAGGAGACGAGGCGCCGCACAACTACGACGTGCTTCTCATCTCCGTGGATCGACGGCATGAGATCGAAGTTGCCATGAAGCTGCAGAATATTCTGGTTGTTAATCTACCGGAAGCGCGCAGACTGATGGCAACCGCCGGGACAGCGACGCCGTTGGTGGTCAGTCATGCACTGCCGCAGCGCAAAGCGGAGGCGATTCGGAGACAGCTTCAAGACGTTGGGGCGACCGCAACGCTGCGCCCCACAAACGACACCGCCGCACCCATAGCGCGGCCGCACTGACTTACCCCGGACCCGGTCACGCTCCTGGCCGCTCGCGTGCTTTGCCAGGAGAGGGCAAATCCTTTTCGCTGCTGCCGGGCCTGTTCGGATTTCACCTATGCGTGAACCAAGTATCGATCCGTGCGATATTCGGATCGTCGCTTATATTACAACCTGGTGCCCGGATTGCACTCGGTCACGGCGAGTGCTTCAGCGGGCCGGCTATCCCTTCGTGGAAATCGATATCGAGAAGATTAACGGCTCGGAATCTGCCATGCGCGGCGTCAATGGCGGATCTGGAAAGGTCCCCACGATCGTGATCGACGGTCGCGGGGGCCATGAGGTGCTGGTCGAGCCGACGGACCGCGAGCTCGCCGACGCGGTGAAGAGATGCGGCGCGAAGATTGCTTCCTCGTAGTCGGAAATACTTAATCGCTGGATGCTACACGATAGGCGATAAATATTCCCGCGATCGAGAAGCCGATCGACCCAAGATTGCCGTTCGTAGGCTGAAGAATCGCAATCGCGATCGCGTTTCCCGCGATGCTTGAAACGACAGTGATGATAGACGCCAGAATACCACCGGTCGTACTGCCTCCACCGTTCCCCTTTTTGATCAGAAATCCGACGATGCCTCCAACAAATAGGCCGATGATACCGACCGAGTAGTGGGTCGTCAGGATAATGGTCACCCAAATTGCCGTTCCGACTACCCCGCCGATCGCGCCCATAAATAGGGCCATGCCTACGCTGCCCGCGAACGATTCCCGCTCAGCGGCCTGCATGGGGCGCTGGCTCGACAGTGGGCGCTGTGAGCCATACGGGCTCTGCGCTGGTGCGCCGTAAGGCGTACCATACGGAGGCGGCGAGGCTGCCTGCCTGGCGGGAGGTGCGCCGTAATTCGCGAGCCCGGAGGGTTCAGCCGTAGGCATTGGCTGCTGCGGATAAGCGCTTCCCTGCGGCACGCCGTATCGCGGAGGCGGGTTCATTCCATATTGCGGTGTGCCATACGGTGGCGGAGATGGGTTGGCGCCGGGGAAGGGCTGTCCCGGCGGCGGGATGTATTGCGTCGCGGGGGCCGCTACAGGCTGCGCGGTTCCATAGAGCGGCGCCGGCGTTCCCGCAGGCGGCGCGCCGAAACTCGCAGCGCCGACTCCGCCATACTGCGGCGGTGCGCCGTATCCGGATTGCTGCGCCGGGGGCGCGGGCTGCTGAGTCGGTGCGGGCGCTGCACTTGCAGCGCCGCCTTTGATGCGCTGCAGCGCTTCTCGAGCCTTCGGATAGTCCGGCTGGAGCATGATCGCCTGCTCGTATGCCGTTGCAGCCTGCTCCGTAAAGCCACCTCGTTCCATCGCAAGCCCAAGGTTGTACCGACCCTGCGCATTTGAGGGCTGCAGCTCTACGGACCTTGTCAACACCTGGATGGCGTCCATCGTGCGGTTCGCCTGGCTGTATGCGGCGCCGAGATAGATATGTGCGAGATAGTCTGTGCCATCGGCTGCGCAGGCAGCTTCTAATTGTTGAATTGCTCCGGCGACATCCCCGGATTGAAGCGACTGCAAACCTTGATCTCGACTGCTTGCCATACGCTCCTCCTTAGAGCTGAAGTCTTAAATCTGCGTGTGATTGTGCGGTTTTGCAGCGGTTCTGCGGACCGTTGAATGTCGGAATTGTGCAGTCATGTACGATGAGGTCGTGAATAGCGCGGTTGTCAGGAAAACGATCAACCCGGCGTACGATATGCCATAGATCCACCGATCCCTGGTGCTCGCCTTGTAATAAGGGCTCTCGTTGCCGTGGCGCCACGCATGGATCGCGTTCGGAATGGCCATTATGGCGAGTACCCAGAAGAACGCGTTGGAGTGGAAAGCGATCACTCCGAGGACCATGCCTGGCAGAATGATCTTTGGCGAGATCAGGGGCGCGATCCAGCCCCCGTCTAGTGGTCTGGACGGCGCAAGATTGATCAGATTAATGAAGAATCCGAGCGTGGCGAGCGCGAGCCAGAACGGGGCGCCGGTAACAGTGAAGAGCCCGACGCACGCAATCGCTGTGAGTGTGCCTGCAACCGGTCCCATGATGCCGACGAATGCGTCCTCCGTGGCGTTGCGGCCGCCCCGCGCTGTTACGAACGCTCCCATAAAAGGAATGAAAACCATGATTCCGAGCTTGTGCCCGAGGCTCTTCGCCGCAAGCGCGTGGCCACATTCGTGAATGAAGATCGAAAGCACGATTCCAATCGCCATGGGCCATCCGAATCGGTACGACCACAGGAACATCGAGAGCAGCATCGTGCCGCCGGTTAGGAGAAGCTTTCCAGCCAGCAGCACTTTTCCCACGAGCAGGATGCTCTTGAGCTTCAGCAGAACAGTGAGCGCAACTCCCCACCATTTCGCCAGCACGATCCCAATAGCGCCGAGCGTGCCGAGTATGCCTTTTGAAGAGCGGGGTTGAGACCGACTGTAGGGTTCTCCGGGCTCTTGCGAAGCGGGCTGCGCGGCGGTTAAATCACCGGGCTGAATCCCCCGTACGGGAGTGGCGAATTCGGCCGGAGGCGCGGATGCAGCCTGCGCAGAAGTCAGAGGAACGATTTCGTCGATCTCTTGGATGTCGCTCAACGCGGTGCTCCGAATCTGTAATGCACCCGGCTTTGTGACGCGGGTGCATTTTGTGCGCTACAACATGCGCCTGCTAACGATCTCAATCTGGGCCGCTACGCCTTCTTAAGGTGGTGCCGCGATTTCTTGGTCAGCTCTTTAGGAAGCGGCTTGGCGCCAGTGAGATAATCCTGGAAATTCCGGCTTGTCATCACGCTCGTGGTCACCTTCAGGCGGACCTTGCCCTCGGGCGTGTGGACCGTTACGATCTGCAAATTTGGAAGAAACGTATGGTTCTTCTTGGGAGCGCGCAGATTCCACGCGCCGGAGTGCGGATGGCGCCTGCGGTGGCCCTTCATTGGTCCGGAGCCGGACACCTGGCATACACGGGACATAGAGATTACTCCTTAACCATTAGTGCGAGCCTCACCTGTTCCGTATGACGCTCAGGGGGCGATGGGTTACGATGGGAAATGAAAACGGGTCAACCAGCATGGCGTGAGTGCCACTGCCCGGGACGAAAGCAGAGCGATTATACCCCGAATCGGATGTCGCGTCAAGGTTTTTGCGATGCCTGATATTGACGTTGGATGTGCAATTAGGCATAATCGACATACGCATCTCAGGTGCAGGAGCAAGGTAATTTCACCGTCGGTCTTATTCTGAGTGGACCACTTGCCAACTTTACACAACATGATATGGAGATTTTCTTTATGTTTAGCAATCGGGCGCTCGCGAGCCGTGGAGTTCGCTTCGCGGTGACTGGCGCATTCCTCATTATAAGCCAGGCGAGCGCACCAGGCAGTAGTCCGAAATCGGCGGGTGTCTCATCGCCCTCCGTTGTGAAGGTCATCGAGGCGGATGGACGCGCACAGCTGTTGCTCAACGGCGAGAAGTACTTCATCAAGGGAGCGGGCGGAGACGGATCGCGGGCGCTGCTGAAGAGTTGCGGCGGGAACTCAATTCGAACCTGGGGAGTGGACAACCTCGGGTCCGTGCTGGACGAGGCGCAGAAACATGGCCTCACGGTTTGCGCAGGCATCTGGCTGGGGCATAAGGAACACGGTTTCGACTACAACAACGCCGATCAAGTCGCGAAACAATATGAAGATGCTCGTGCGGCCATTGCAAAATTCAAGGACCATCCTGCGCTGCTGACGTGGGCGATCGGCAACGAGATGGAAATCTCTGCCGGGGCGGATAATGCCGCGGTCTGGTCCGCTGTCAATAATATCGCGGCTGCCGCGCATAAGATCGATCCGAACCATCCGACGATGACAGTGGTTGCGGAGATCGGCGGCAACAAGGTAAAGAATATCAACCGGCTATGCCCGGACGTCGACATCATCGGGATCAACAGCTACGGCGGCGGCCCGTCGGTGGCCGCCCGGTACAAAGCGGCCGGCGGCACGAAGCCGTACATCCTCACTGAATATGGGCCGCCGGGCGTGTGGGAGATCGGCAAGAACGCCTGGGGCGCCTATCCCGAGAGATCCAGCACCGAGAAGGCTGAGCTCTACAAGGCGACGTACACTGGGTCAATTTCCGGTCAGCCCCTCTGCCTGGGCGGATATGCCTTCACCTGGGGCAACAAGCAGGAGGCGACCGCCACCTGGTTCGGACTGCTCCTCCCGGACGGAAGCCGTTTGGGCGCAGTGGACGCACTGACCGAGCTGTGGACTGGCAAGCCTCCGGCTAACCGATGCCCTGCCATCACCAATTTGGCAGTAGATGGCTCTGACCAGGTGGACCCCGGCGCTAAGGTCCATGTCAAACTGTCAGTTTCCGACCTGGAGTCCGATCCTTTGCAGGTGACATGGGTTCTGCAGAGTGATCCTTCGACCTATCACTCCAATGGTGACACGGAGGCCGCTCCGCCCACCTATCCGCAGGCGATCGGGCATGCGGACGCCGCCGGGGCAGAGCTGACCATGCCAAGGATCGGCGGCACTTACCGGCTGTTCGCGTACGTTCACGATACGCATGGCGGCGCGGCCGTGGCCAATGTCCCTCTGCAAGTCAAAGGCGGAGAATCCGCTCCGGCTGCCGCCGCGCCCACCGCTGCGCTGCCGTTTGTCGTATACGATGAGGGCGATCGCACAGGCTTGACTTATGTGCCTTCGGGCTACATGGGAAACACGGGAGCAATTAAGATCGATGAGCGCTGTACCACGAATCCTCATTCGGGCAAGACCTGCATGCAGGTTCAGTACACCGCCAGAGACAACTGGGGCGGCGTCGTCTGGCAGAGTCCGGCGAATGATTGGGGCGACAAGCCGGGCGGCAAGAACCTGACCGGAGCAAAACGGCTCTCGTTCTGGGCGCGCGGTGAAAAGGGTGGAGAAGTAGTTACCTTTCTATGCGGCCTTCTCGGCAAAGACAAAGCGTTCCCGGACTCCGTCCAGGAGAAGCTCGATAAGGTCACTCTGGATAAAGAGTGGAAGCAATACACCATCGATCTGAAAGGCAAGGATCTCACCCGTATTAAAACGGGCTTCGCCTGGACCCTGGCTGCCAGCGGGTCGCCGGTCACGTTCTACCTGGACGATATAAAGTATGAGTGAGGTTGCCTGACTCCAACCTCGTCCAATGGGAGACCGATCATGCACACTTACCGTCCAAAGATCTCATTGCTGCTCGGGGGACTCTTTATTACGTTCATGTTCCTGGGCGGCACGGCTTTTATCGCCGTAGCCGCATGGAAACATCCGTTCCAGGGAAATCCGTGGGTCGTTTGCCTTCCGCTTGTCCTGTTCGCTCTGCTCTGCCTTGCGTTCGGACTGATCCTGGCGTACGCTACGCTCCTTTGCAGCGTCTCAATCGACACAGACGCGAATGGCATCACCTCCCGCGCGTTTTGGGGCGCATCGCGTCTTGAATGGGGTGAGATCGTCCGGTTCGAAGTCACCGGGGCTAATGCAGACGATTTCGAGCTGTTTGATCGTAACGGACGCAGAATTAACGTAAATCCCTCCAACGTGGCGGATGGCGAGGAGCTAATGAGCGAGCTTCAGGAGCGGATCGCTCCGGTTCGCGAGGCAATGCTCCGCGATTTGCGTACAAACGGTGCGACGCTGCGTTCAGCAAACCCGCTCGGCCCCGCCTGGCTGCCTTGCCTGGCGATTTTTGATGCGCTTTGCTTCTCGGGCGCCTATTCCGCGACATTCATTCCAGTATCGTCGCCTGGCGATCAGGCCGCCAGAATATTCTGCGTTGGCTTTTGTATCCTGATCGGCCTCCTGCTGTTATGGGCTCTCGTGCACGCCGCAACACGGGTCCTTCGCCTCACGTCCTACTCCATCGAGATCCGCAGCGTGACGTTTCACCGCGAGATTCCCTATTCAGAGATCCAATCCGTTTCGACGCGCCTGGTCCAGACCAAGGACACATCGCAGACACTCGTCACCATTCGTGGGGCCGGCAAGAAGAAGCTCCAGCTGACCAGCATGACGCCAAACCTGCCCCTGCTTGTCGCATTCCTTCAGGAGCGGGCAGGATCGACGGCCGCTCTCGCGGGAGCGGAGGAGACGCGCCGCGTCGAGCAAAAGCAGAAGGCGGTCGGCGCGAAGTTCCTTATCTACGCATCGCCGGTCTATATCGGCTTGTTTCTGGGCGTGCCGGTGTGGCTCTATCACAACGCGCAGCAGCGGCTTGCCTATTACTACCACATCGGCCGAGATGGAAGAACTGCTGAAGCGACCGTAGAGAACAAGTCCACCACCGGCAGCAAGCGTACGGAGTATCTTCTGGGCTACAGGTTTACGCTGCCAGGCGGTGCGCGGATAATTCACAGCGAAAGCCCCGTCGATTATGACCTGTGGGACCGCACGCCTATCGGAAGCAGGGTGACGGCTCTTTATCTTCCGCAGGATCCGCGGACGTGTAGACTGACGATTTCCGCACGTGGAGAGATCAGCAAGGGCGCCATGCGCGAGAGCATCGTCTTGCTGGTTCTGGGCGCGGTGGCGAGCGCGGTTTACATCGGCGCCGCCTACAGCATGCAAATGCGGCAGATTGGCCGATGGAAAGATCCAGAGCCGGTCTCAGGCATGGCGCATCTCAATGTGGACCAGGTGCGCCGAATGAAGGGTGAGCTGCGTACTATCGGGCTGGCGCGTGTGATGGGGATTTGGATAGGCGGCGCATCCATGGCGATCCTGCTGGTCATGTGCATGGTGCTCATGCTTCTAGCGCCGTTCATTCCCGCGCTCAATGCGGCAATGACCAGCCATCATCCACCAGGCGTGCTGACACAGGGCATGATGGTCCTCTGCGTTTCAGCACTGGGTGGCTGGATGGTAATGGCGCCGCTCGGCGAGGCCTACGCATTTCTGAGAACGCGGAGCCTGGAGAATGAGCTAGCCGACCCGCACCTCGCACCCGAGATCGTGACCGTATTGCAGCGCTCGACGACCATGGAGAAGAACCTCGGCGGGACCGCCTCGAAGCGCCTGCTGAACGCACTTACGGTCGCGCTCGGCGACCCTCGAATCGTGGATCTTACTGAGAAGCAGCGCAGGTTCATCTATCAGCTGCTGCTAAAGTGGCAGTCTGCCGAGGATCGCACGCCTTTCTGCCGCGCGGCAATTCTGGCAGCTGGCGCCTGGCAAGACGAGCCAGGACAAGCCGCATTGCGCACCGTAGCCAGATCCTCGCAGTTGCCTGAACTTCGCGAATTGGCGGCTGCAGCGGTCGACCGCGCAGGTTCTGCCGGCGTGGTGTGAGCTCATGATATTGCAACCGTGAATATTATCCTAGAGCAGGCTATTCGGCGAGATGATGGCCGCGCCGTTGCTATTGGTGATCAGAATCTCGCCGCGATCGTTGATGAGGATCGCGCGGGAGTCGCTCCAGGCAGTCGCGGCCGGCACGAGGTCCTTCACGGCGTGCATGTCGCCGCCCTTGTAGAGATAGTGTGTGCCCGCAGCGTCTATGATGATATCGCCGTGGGAGTTGATGTCTGTGCCGCTCGACGTTATTGCCAAAGGCTGTATCAGCGAATTCAGGTCCGTCACCTGACCGTTCTGCCACACGACCGCATGTGGCTCGAACTGGATCGCGTCGAGGCGAACCTCCGACGTGCCGACCGTAACGCCGGCCGCGTTGATGGCGAGCGCGCCGCCGACCGCAAAGGTTTGATCGTCGAGAGGCAGGAGCGGAAGTGGCGTCACCACGCCGTTTTGCCACAGCACAGGTTTCTGCTGAACCGAGCCGGCTACACCGCTTGAATCGTTGAAACTGTTGGCTGTGAAGTTCGATGGAAGCAACGTCACGCTTCCGTTCGACCATAGAAACGATCCTTGTCTCGCCGCTGCAAGTAAAGCGCCATTGTTGTTGATGGCGAGCGGCCGTACCTCCGTCAGGCCGGTGAGGCCGGGAATGGCCCGTATGGCGAAGGTTGCACCCTCCCAAAGGACTGGCGTAGCGCCGCTCACACCGACCACGGTACCGGCGTCATTCACATCTATGGCGGACGAATTGTTCTCATCTCCAGCTAGCGTGGGAAGCGTCCGCGCCACGGGGCCGATTTTCAATATGGCATGGCGCGGAATCTGAACCGGTACGGGCGGGAGTTTGGCCGGAACATTCGCCGAGCTGCCCGCCGCCCATCCCAGATTATTCAAGCCCGTGGCGGAGACGGAAGTGTCGCCCGAAAGCGGCTTTATAGGCGTCAGAAAGTACTGTGGACCAAGTACTCGGTCCGCGCTCGAGCCACCGGCGGTCCCCGACCCACCGGAACAGCCCGCCTGCACGATCAGCCCCAGTGCGCCCGCAATCAGCTCACGCCGTCGCAAGTGGTACATCCGGGTCTCATTGAATCTCATGTCTTCACCTCGATTGCCAAGTATGTGTAGAATGGGGAAGCTTCGTCGCGGCGCGGCATAAATGCAGCACAGTGCAGCGGTTAAATCGGATACCCTTCGCGCTCAAGGATTCGCTCGGCGAGCTTGCGGCGAAGCATCGCTGGGCTGGTTTCACGCCGGATGATGCGGTCAAGCAGATTGCGGACGCCGGTGAATGGCTCGTCGCGCCAATCAGCGCTGTCTTCCAGGCCGGGAAGCGAATCGAGGATGTATCTGGCCGCGCGGTGCGCTTCCTCGCCTGCCCACTGCCCGACTGTCTCAGCGGCGAGAAGCATCGTGTCCGTGCGCTGCGCAGAGTCGCTGCCGAGGCGCTGACAACGCAGCGTGACGCTTTGCAGGCAGTAGGCGAGGCAGACGAGGTCGGCGACCGCGGCTGAGATTTCCTGCTGCTCGGCTAGATCATTGCCGTAGTGCTCTGCCGTCTGATACAACAGGAAGAGAGCCAGTGATGTCACATCCTTCGTCAAGCCTCCCAACGCCGCGACAGGGTCGTCGTATAGCTCGGGATTGGGCATCTCAGATTGCATGAGGGTGGTTGAAGCCCGGCGACCCGCATCGAGCACGGTGAGTCTGCCTGCCTTGTCGCGGCGAAGAAGCGTGTTGACGATTGCGAGACGGACGATCTCGTTGGCGCCTTCGCCGATCCGCAACAGCCGCTGATCGCGCCACGCCCGGGCGACTGGGAACTCCTCCGTGTACCCATATCCGCCATGGATCTGGATCGCCTCGTCGGCGAACAGGCTGTACGCTTCCGAGCCTATCACTTTCACGATGGAGCACTCGATCGTATACTCTTCCGCGGCCCGGTGATACTGTGACGGAGCGTCTTCGGCGTCCGGAACGACTCCTGCAAAGGCCGCATCCATGTCATGCGCCAGACGATAGACCATCGATTCGATCGCGAACGTTCGCGCGCACATATCGGCCAGCTTGCTTTGTATTAGCCCGTAGCCTGCGATCGGTCGCCCGAACGTTTTGCGCTGCTTCGCATAGGCGGTACACGTGGCGAGCAGGTACTTAAGGCCACCGACCGCGCCTGCCTCAAGCTTGAACCTTCCAAGATTGAGGGCGCAGAAGGCCGCGTAGTGCCCCTTGCCAACTTCGAGAGCATTAGCCACTGGCACAACTACATCGTCGAGAATCACGCGGCGCGTCGAAGTGCCATGCATTCCTAGCTTGTGCTCTTCCTTGCCGAACGATAGGCCGGGGCTGTCGCGCTCAACAAGGAACGCGGTGATTCTGTCGCCATCCACCTTCGCGAACACGGTGAACAGGTCAGCGAACGCAGTGTTGGTGATCCACATCTTCTCGCCGCGCAGGACGTACGAGGCTCCATCCGCCGAGAGCGTGGCCTTTGTTTGCATCGAGAGGGCGTCGGAGCCGGAGTTCGCCTCGCTCAGCGCAAAGCTGCCGATCCATTCGCCGCTCGCGAGCTTAGGGAGGTAGCGGCTTTTCTGATCGTGATTGCCGAAATAGAGCAGGGGCAGTGTCGCGATTACGGCGTGGGCCTCATGTGTGAGTGCAAACGACTGCT
>Ga0068855_100012029_pt1 | contig 10461 bp, 7 predicted proteins | sample KBSCornC52_FD_66592 | JGI IMG/M metagenome (GOLD analysis project Ga0068855, IMG submission 66592) | Corn rhizosphere microbial communities from Kellogg Biological Station, Michigan, USA - KBS Corn C5-2 | ecosystem: Host-associated > Plants > Roots > Rhizosphere > Soil ... | reverse complement strand
CGACGACAACGTATCAAGGCAATACCACTGGAAGTTCGGCGGTTCCGTACGGAATCGTGCAGCCCTATGCCTCGGCGTCGGCGGCCTTTATCAATACCCAGCCGGGTGGGGACGGTGAGCCAATCTACGGCGCGGGCGCTACTACCAACCTGATGTCGCAGGTGAGCCGCGGCATAGTCATGGCCCTGCTGGACGGTGACATCACCGATTCGATCAAATGGAAGGGCAGTCTCTATTACGGCAAGGTGAGCTCGGACAACACCACCGGCGGAAGCGGCACGACGCTCGGGTTCATCAATTGCAACCAGAATGCGTATACCGCGGCCGGCGTCAGCCCCTCCCTGAACACCGCTTGCAACAACGCGCCGTTCTTGCCGTTTCCCGGTAGTCCGGCGGGTATCAACAAAGATTGGACCTCGCAGGTGCCCGGTGAGACGGAGTTCTCCACCCGAGTGGAGCGCGCCACCTTCGGGCTGACCGGCAAGTTCGGCTCATCGTCGTGGAGCTGGGACGCCAATTACGACTACGGCCTCACCCACCACAATCAGTTTGTGTTGAACAACATCCACAACTACGCCATGTCGATGGCGTTGGATAGCGTCATCGATCCCGCAACCGGCCAGGCGGTCTGCCGCGTGACGCGCGACGGTTTTGCCGCTGCTGTCGCTGCAAACCCCTTTGGAGGCTATGGCGGCGCGAATCCTCTCATCGCCAACGGCTGCGTGCCGATCAACCCCTTCGGCAACCAGCCGCTCACCGCGCAGCAGCTGGCCTATGGGTTTGGTAGCCTCGTCGAGAAGCTGCGCTATGCGCAGACCGATGTGAACCTGAACGCCTCGGGCGAGCTGTTCGATGGTATCGGTGCCGGTGCCTGGTCTGCCGCGGTCGGTTACGAGTTCCGCCAGGAGGTTGGCGCGAACATCGACCAGCCTGGCGTGCCGGGTTACATCGCCAGCGACTACCCGACGCAGTACGGTCAGTCCTTCGGTGGCGCCGTGTCGGTACATGAAGGATACCTCGAGACCAACCTCCCGTTGCTCAAGGACATCCCCGGCGCACACTTGCTGGAGGTCGACCTCGCGGGACGCGAAGCCCACTACAACAACCGGCTGCAGTTCACGGGTATCGATGCATTCAGCAATTTCGTGGGCCAGGACTTCGGTCATAATCTGACCACCTGGAAGGCATCACTGATCTGGGAGCCGCTCGAGGGTGTGCGCTTGCGTGCCAGCCAGTCGCGCGACTCCCGTGCGGCCAACTTCCGCGAGCTCTATTATTCGCAGGTCATCGGCGCGGGCGGCCTGTTCGGCTACTGCTCCACCCCGGGTAACGGCAGCGACCGCCGGGATCCCTGTACCTGGAACCTGCTGGGCAATCCCAACCTGCGGCCCGAGACCTCGGACACCACCACCTTGGGTATCGTGCTGACGCCGAGTGCGTTGCCCGGGTTCTCGTTCTCCGCGGACTGGTTCCACATCAAGATCAACAATGCGATCGAGCAGGCGTCGGTCTCGATCGTGGAGAATAGCTGCGGCGTGGGACTGCAGTCGGCCTGTAACCTGTTTCAGTTCTACAACCCGGGCACGACTACGCCCGCGCAGTCGGCGGCCGAGATCGCCACCGCCACGCAGTACTACCAGAACTGCTGGCAAGGGAACGTTGCTGGCTGCCCGACCGGCCAACTCAACGTCAAATCGATGTCACCGGGCTCGTACAACGGCGCGTACTACCTGGTCAGTGGTATCGACTTCTCGATCCAGGACGTCGCGGATCTAGGCGCCTTTGGCTCGTTCACCACGCGCCTCCTGACAACCTTCACGGACCAGCAGTCCTTCGCGAACTGCACCCAGGGTTATCAGTTCGGGTGCTTCAAGTACAGCATCCTGGGTCAGACGGGTACCGGCAACACATTCCTGAACGACTACCAGCCCACCGCGCGGTGGCGTGGCACGTTGATGACGACGTGGTCGCAGAGCGGTCTCTCGATCACCCCGATGATGAACTTCGTCAGCCACGGCGTGATGGACTACCTGGGCGTCACACCTGCCTCGGGGCCGCTCTTCCAGGAGGTGCTCACGGGTAATAACCTGCCTCCCTCGCTCAGGTTCTACGGCTACCACCCGATGCAGCGTAATTACGTGCCGTCGTACTTCCTGTTCAACCTGAATACGACCTACTCGTTCAGGGAGGGACCGGCGAGCGGCTTGTCGCTGTACGTGCAGGTCAACAATGTGTTCAACAAGCAACCCCCTGTGACGGGTGGCGCGACTGCGTTCGGCTCGGGTAACAACAACGGTGGCACGAACCCGGTCTTCTTCGATACGTTGGGACTGGCGTATCGGGTCGGGTTCCGCTACACGTTCTGAGACGAAGACTCGATGTAGTACTGGGCCAGCCGGTTCGCGCCGGCTGGCCCTGCGCCGATGTCAGGCGTCAGGAGCGAAGTGGCCCCACAGGCTCTTGAAGGCGAGATCGATAAACTGCTTGGGGTCGCCCCACTTGCCGTTGAATTCCTTGGTGGGCTCGGCAGCGGCGACTTCGTCGGGCCCGTAGCCCTTGCGCAAGAGCTTTCCCAACCGATCGAAGATCGTGGCGTACATGTTCTGTTGCTCGGCGAGATCCGCCTTGGTGAGGTTGGGGCCGTTGGCGGGTACGACGACGGTGTGAGCGTCGATCAGCCCGAGGAGCGTCTTCTGGCCTTCTACCAGGCCGCCGATCCAACCACCGGTTCTGTAGTCGATGACTGGCCAGCCTTCGTTGGAGACGATGCCGCCAGCCACTAGCACGTTCGATCCGCGCAGGAAGGCGTAGATGTCACCATCCGTGTGCGCCTGCAGTATATAGCCCAGGTCAATCTGCTCCTCACCGAAGGTCAGTTTCTCAGTGGAGTAGAGCGTATGACTTGGACGTGCCTTGGGCGGCAAGGGCCCCCAGGTCCCGGCGCGACCAGGCTCTTGCTGAGGATACTCGAGCCACAGCTTGGTATTCTCGTGCGCAATAATCTGCGTCCCGGCCTTGGCAAGACGCTCATTCGACCCGGTCTGTTCCGGGTGCCAATGCGTGTTGACCAGGGTGTGAACGCGCTTGGCGCCGGTCTCTCTCAGAATGGCCTTTTCCAGTTCGGCGGAGTGCTCCTCCAGACCGCCATCGATGAGCAAGATGCCCTCAGGCCCTTGTAAAGCCACACAATTTGCCCCAGCCCCCGACAGCACCACCAGGTGGTCGTTCACGCGGCTGGCTACGATGTCAGCGGCACGATCACGCGACAATGCAGGGCGAGTGGCCAACGTTGCAAAGGCCATTCCAGCACCTGCGGACAGTGTGGTTTTGAGGAACTCGCGGCGGTCTGAAGTTTTTGGCATGCGGGCACTGTAGTAGTCAGTCGAGAGTGATAGCGTAACCTGTCAGGGACGCTGGTAACGAGAGTGTTACACGCGAGGCGTAGATGAGACGAGGATTTTTGGCGAGAGTTCTGCTGGCGGCCATCGGCTGTTGCATCACAGTGTTGGTGGGATCGGCTGCGCAGGCCTCTAACACAACGCCGACGCCTGCGGCAGCGACGCCCGCTGTCGGGATGGACGCGGGACACGCGCAAGCTACTCAGGCGAACCCTGGGCATACTCCTTCCAGCTCCGCCACTGCAGCCGCTCCTGCGCAGACTTCCGCGCCACCAACAGCGTCCACTGATGCGACCGCCGCCAGCAAAGTCCCCGGCGCCGACCAACACTGGGGCATGCTGAAACAGTACTGCAGCAAGTGCCACAACGCCGAGGACTGGGCGGGCGGTGTCGCTTTCGACACTATGACCCCGGAGGAGATTCCGGAGCAGGCGGAGACCTGGGAGCACGCGGTGCGCAAGCTGCGCGGCCGCCTCATGCCGCCGGCAGGAAATCCACAGCCGGATTCCGCCACCGTGCGCTCGTTCGTGAGTTGGCTGGAGAACGACCTGGATGCCGCCGCCGGGACCCGCGCAGATCCGGGCCGGGTGGCACTGCATCGCCTGAATCGCAAGGAGTACGCGAATGCAGTCTGGGACCTGCTGCGCGTCAAGGTCGATGCCAACACCGTCCTGCCGCAGGATGATCGCAGCGACGGCTTCGACAATGTGGCGAACGTCTTGCAGGTCTCGCCGTCATTCCTCGATCAATATCTTGCCGCCGCGCGGCAGATTGCCGTGGAGGCGGTAGGGGAGATTCCGGAGCACCCGGTCGGCGTTCAGTACGTGGTGAAGAGCCCGGCGACCCAGTCGTTCCATATAGACGGACTCCCGTTGGGTACGCGCGGCGGATTGCAGGTGGAACATTATTTCCCCGCTGATGGCGAGTACGAGCTCAACATCGGCAACCTCGCCGTGGCGCTCTGGGTCTACAACATGGAGTTCAAGAACACCCTCATCGCCACGCTCGACGGTAAGAAGTTCTGGCAGACCGACATCGGCGGCGAAGAGGACATGAAGGCGATCGACCAGAAACAGGATCCCGCCGTCGACGCCATCAACAAACGCCTGAAAGGCATTCGCTTCAAGGCCACCGCGGGACCGCACAGAGTCGCCGTGACTTTCTTGCATCGTACCTTCGCAGAGTCGGATGACCGGCTCTATCAACAGATCCCGGGCGGTGGCCAGGATCGCATTCTCCGCCTCGGCAACTTCGAGGTGAAAGGGCCTTACTCGTCCACGGGTATCAGCCAGACACCCAGCCGGCAGAAGATTTTCGTGTGTCATCCCGCAGTCGCGGCCGAGGAGGATGCCTGCGCCGAGAAGATCATCACGACGCTGGCCCACGAGGCCTTCCGGCGCCCGGTCACCGCAGGGGATATGAAGCTCCTGATGAAGTTCTTCCATTACGGCCGCAAGGAGAAGGACTTCGATGATGGCATCCGCGCAGTCGTGACGGCGGTGCTGGCCAGCCCGTTCTTCCTGTACCGGGCCGAGCGCAGCCCTGAGTTGGTTGCGACTTCCAACACCACGGGCGGCGCCGGCGCTGACAAGCCCCCGGCCAACGAGGCGTACCGGATCAGCGATCTCGAGCTCGCCTCCCGGCTGTCGTTCTTCCTCTGGAGCACGGTGCCGGATGAGGAATTGCTGAGCGTGGCGACCGCCAACGAGCTGCATGATCCGCAGGTGTTGGCGCGGCAGGTGCGGCGCATGCTCGCGGATCCGAAATCGATCACTCTCGCGACGAACTTCGCGTTCCAGTGGCTGGGGCTCGATCGCCTGGCCGAGATCCAACCTGACCCGAACATCTTCCCGTACGCCGGCGATCCTCGCCCGGACTACCTGACCGAGCTGAAGCTCTTCGTCGATAGCATCTTTCGCGAAGACCACGATGTCATGGATTTGTTGACTGCCAACTATACGTATGTCAACGAGCGTCTGGCGCTCGACTACGGCATCAACGACGTGCGCGGCGACCAGTTCCGGCGCGTCACCCTGCAGGACTCCAACCGTTGGGGCTTGTTGGGTAAGGGCGGCATCCTGATGGCGACCGCATATCCGAATCGCACGGCACCCGTTTTGCGCGGCGCGTGGATTCTGGAGCGGGTCACGGGGACTCCGCCCGCGGCTCCGCCGCCGGCCGTACCTTCACTGAAGGAGAACAAGACGGGTGAGAAGGCGCACACCGTACGCGAGCTGATGGCGCAGCATCGGGACAAGCCGGCCTGCTTCGCCTGCCACGGCATCCTCGATCCGTTGGGGTTCGCTCTCGAGAACTTTGACGCGGTGGGCATCTACCGTACCAAGGACCGCATTGCAGGCACACCGATCGATGCTTCGGGTGAGCTTCCCGATGGCACGAAGATCAATGGGCCGGACGATCTGCGCAAGGCGCTGACAGCCCGTCCCGACCAGTTCGTGCAGACGCTCACCGAAAAGCTCATGACCTACGCGACCGGCCGCGCCGTGAGTTATCGAGACATGCCGACGGTGCGGGCGATCGTGCGTGACAGCGCCAAGGACAACTATCGATTCTCGACGATCGTCATGCGCATCATCAACAGCGATCAGTTCCAGAAGCGCTCGCCCGCCAGCGAGTCTATCGGCAAGAAGACGACGACCGCGCAGCGGTAGATTGACTTTGGAGAGCAGCGAGTATGCATTTCATCACCAAGAAGCATCTTTCCCGGCGCTCGGTGTTGCAAGGAATGGGCGTGTCGCTGGCCTTGCCGCTGCTGGATGCCATGATTCCCGCGGGCACCGCGTTGGCCAACACGGCGGCGGCCCCGAATCCGCGCATGGGCTTCATCTACTTTCCGCACGGCGCCATCATGAATCGCTGGGCACCGGCCCAGACCGGCAAGGACTACGAGATCACGCAGATCCTGAAGCCGCTCGAGCCCTTTCGCGAGCACATGACGATCGTCAGCGGCTTGCGCAACAAGGCAGGTGAGAGTCCCTCGCCACACGCCATCATCGCGGGCACGTGGTTGGGTTGTGTTGCACCTAGTCCGACTCAGTCACCCCATGCCGGTACTTCGGCCGACCAGCTTGCCGCCCAGCATATCGGGCAGGACACCACGCTGCCTTCACTCGAGCTAGCCGGTGAGGACGGTGGTGGGGCATGCGACCCGACGTATGGCTGTGCGTATTCGGGCACGATCGCATTCCGCACGCCGACGCAACCTTTGCCGATGGAGCATAACCCCCGGAAGGTGTTCTTCCGCCTGTTCGGACAGGGAGATACTGCCGAGGAGCGCCACGCGATCATCAACGAGACGCAAAGTATTCTGGATGCCACGAAGGACAGTGCTGCGCAGCTGCAGAGTGAGCTGGGCCCTGCCGATCGCGCGATGCTGAGCGATTACCTCGACTCGGTGCGCGAGATCGAGCGCCGCGTACAGAAGCAGAAGGAGAAGGAAAGCTCCGGGATCAAGCTGCCCAACGCGCCGGCGGGCATCAACCAGGATTTCGCCAAGCAGCTCGACACCATGTTTGAAATGATCGCGCTCGCATGGCAGGCGAACGTGACGCGCATCTCAACCTTCATGATCGCGAAGGAAGTCAGCATGCGCACGTACAACCAGATAGGCGTGCCGGATGCGTTCCATCCGCTGTCGCATCACCAGAACGATGCGGCGAAGTTAGACAAGCTCGCCAAGATACAGACCTATCATTCCGAGGCATTCGCGCGCTTCATCAAGCGGCTCGCGACGACGCAAGATGGCGATGGCACGCTGCTGGACCACTCGATCATTCTTTACGGCAGCAATATGAGCAACAGCGATATGCACAACAACGATCCGCTGCCGTCAGCTGTTCTCGGGCGCGGCTATGGGAAGATCAAGGGTGGCCAACACCTGCATTACGCGCAGGACACGCCGCACGCGAATTTGCTGCTCACGCTGTTGGTCCTCGCGGGAATCCCTGTGGAGAAGCATGGTAACAGCACCGGGATGCTGAACGAGATTTGATGATGATGGGGCGATTTATCAGGGGTAGGGCGACAGGCCCAGCGTCCGATCGGTCCCGGGCCGTGGGACGAGGACGAGCTTGGGCTCGCGCGGCCATTGTCTTGCTGGTCTCCGCGCTGTTGGCATCTGCGGTCGCTTACGCCGAGGATTCGCTCATCGATGTCGCGCAGGCCAATAACCACAATGCCGCAGTGGCTCTCATTGAGAAGGGCGCTGACGTTCACCAGCGTGGACCGGACGGTACGACTGCTCTTCACTGGGCGGTCTATAACGACGATGCAGATCTCGTGCAGCGCTTGCTGCGCGCCGGGGCAGATCCCTCTGCGGAGAATGACTACGGGGCGACGCCTCTGCGGCAGGCGGCAACGGTCGCCGACCCCGCCGTTATCAAGGCGCTGCTGAAGGCCGGCGCGAACGCCAATGATGCGAATCCGGAGGGGGAGACGCCTTTGATGGTCGTTGCGCGTACGGGCAATGTCGAAGCCGCGAAGCTGCTCCTCAGTCATGGCGCAAAAGTAAACGCCAAGGAGGAGTGGGGCGGACAGACGGCGCTGATGTGGGCGAGCGCGCAGAAGCAGCCGGAGATGGTCAAATTCCTGATCTCCCACGGTGCGAACGTCAACGAGCGTAGTGTCGTGCGGGATTGGCAGCGACGCGTCACGGCCGAAGGCCGCCCGAAGAACATGAATCACGGCGGCTTCACGCCGCTTCTCTATGCTGCACGTGAGGGCTGCATTGAGTGTGCGAAGGCTTTGATCAAGGGGAAGGCGGATATCAACCTGCCTGATCCGGACGGAACGACGCCTTTGATACTGGCGCTCATGAACATGCGCTTTGATACAGCCGCATACCTCATTGCGGCCGGCGCGGATGTCAACAGATGGGACTTCTACGGCAACACTCCGCTCTATGTTGCCATCGACATGCAAAACCTGCCCCGTGGAGGTCGTCCCGATCTGCCTTCGGTGGATAACGCCACGGGTCTCCAGGTCGCGGAGATGCTGCTCCAGCATGGCGCGAACGTGAACGCGCAGCTCAAACTGCGGCCGCAGTATCGCAATGGTGTGTTCGATCGCGGTGGCGATCAGGTGCTTTCGACCGGTGCTACGCCGCTGTTGCTAGCTGCGAAGGTCGGAGATGCGGATGCCATCAAGCTGCTGTTGAAGTACCACGCTCTAATCGATCTACCAAACGCGCAGGGCGTAACGCCCCTGATGGCGGCCGCAGGCATGGGCCACAGCTTCAACCCTACTCGCGGCCGTTTCAAGACCGATGCCGAGGCGACGGAAGCCGTGCGACTCCTCAAAGAAGCAGGTGGCGCTATCAACGGTCACGATCAGCAGGGCCTGACCGCGCTCCACAGTGCGGCTGAGCATGGTTGGAATGAGACCGTCAAGCTGCTCGTCGCCGATGGCGCTGACCTGCAGCCCAAAGATGCGAAAGGGCTGACGCCGATCGACTATGCTGCCGGCCGTCACCCCCGCGCCTTCCTCGAGCCGGAGCACGTCAAACACGAAGACACGATGGCGCTGTTGAAAGGCTACATCGTCGCCTCGACCGGCAAGCCGCCGATCGAGTTCGCCGGGACCCTGAACGTCTCCTCCCGCGGCACCGGCGGCGCCCTGTCGAACAACTAACCCGCGCGCGCCGGTTGTGACCGGCGCCGCCTCAGTCGGTCATGCGTGTATTTCTCAGCGGCCTGGCGGATAGAACACGCGCGGCCGTCTGCCGACGGCGTCACGTTGGCAGATGGAGATCGGCTGAATCGCCTCCAGTCGCCCATTGATGAACTTGGCCTCGTACTCGAACCACATATTGTCCGCTGGAATGTATGTGTAGAAATTCAGGTTGCCCTGAAATTGCATTTCACTGCCGTCTTTGAAGAGCCGACCGTCGGCCGTGATCACGTATTGATCCATCAGGCAATCGAAATCCTTGGTTTGAAAGTCATTTCCTTTCGGTTTCGGCTCGGCCGGAAGCGGATATTCGCACGTGACGTCGTCGAACATACCCATGACTTAGCTCATGCTGTGAATTGTGGAGTCTCTCTTCGTACGGGGTGATGTACCCCAACAGGCTACCGGGTCGTAGACTGGCGTTGGCTCCCGTACCGCGAATGACGGATCAAGATCCTTGGGAATGCGGAATGCGCCCGGAATTCCGCCATCAAGCGTCGCGAGCTGCATCTGATAGCGTGTCGCCAACTCGAGGAGATGCCCGTCCGTTGTCTGCTTTGAGCGAGTGACCCACCTCGGGAGCTCATTGCCGTCGACGTCGTCGACCAAAAAGCCCGTCTGAAGAACTGCCTTGATGCGGAGCAGATCTGAAGCTGCGACCGACAGACTTTCAGCAAGTTTCGACTTGCCGGACGCAATCCGGATAAAGCCTAGTTCCACAATCGAGCAAAGGGCGAACAGCGGGCGTTGGATCTCAATCGATTCGACGTGGTTGACCCAACTCTCAGCTCGTGAATGCAAAACGTGGCTCTCGTATGCGAACGCTAGCAATACGTTGATATCGAGGAGATACATCATGGAAAATCCTCCAGCATCTCCCGGATTTCCTCGGACGTTATTTTTGGCACTCCCGGTCTTGCCGTCACGTATGGATAGCCAGTGATCTTGGAATACGCAATGCGCGGCCCAGTTCGTTCTGGCAGAGGCTTTTCCAGCCGCTCGTCGTCATTCGACGCGTTGGTTTCGGTCTCAGCTCCCATCTTCGTTGCACCTCCGGCGATTTGGATGTGATGACTATAGGCCACAGCAGGTGCAGCATTCCACTGGATGCAAAGAGAGTCGGATGAAGAGTTTTCATCCGCTACCGTCCGCGAACACGTGGGGAATCGCGCGGGATTATGGACGGGACGTGGCTCGGCCACGCGCGGAGAGGCGTTGGTTGCCGCGTCCCGCGCGGCGCTGGGAGTCGAATTGTTACTGCTGGGGGAACAGAGCGGTGTTGATGTAGCCCGCGACATCCCGAAATTGTTCGGGTGTCAGGACATCCTTGAAGGGCGGCATGTCGCCGCGGCCGTTAGTCGCCGTGGTGATGATG
>Ga0068855_100012027_pt1 | contig 10462 bp, 13 predicted proteins | sample KBSCornC52_FD_66592 | JGI IMG/M metagenome (GOLD analysis project Ga0068855, IMG submission 66592) | Corn rhizosphere microbial communities from Kellogg Biological Station, Michigan, USA - KBS Corn C5-2 | ecosystem: Host-associated > Plants > Roots > Rhizosphere > Soil ... | reverse complement strand
GCGACGTAGGTGCGCATGTCCACCTCGCCCGCCGGTTCCCCCGTGCGCGCGAGGAAGCGCGCGGCATGGAGCGCCCGCTCCGCGACCGCGGTCTCCATCTCGCGGGCGCCGTAGTAGACGCCGAACGTGCCGTCCGAGAAGCGGCTCCCCTCGGGATTCAGGTGGGTGAAGGCCGCCATCACCGGCGTGGTGCCCGGGCCGGAGATGCGATCCTCCGGCGGCACGAGCGCCAGGTCTCCCGCCTCGTCGCGCAGGCGATCGTTCGTGAGCGCTTCGGCGGCGAAGACCACCTCGAGGTCTTCCGGGCGCGCCACCCGATCGAAGAGTCCCACCGGCGGGAAGCGGCTCGGCACGAGGCGGTAGCTTCGCGCCCAACGCACGCGCGCGGTCCGGATCACCCGCGTTGCGCGTCGAGGTAGCGGCGCACTTCGTAGAGGTCGGAGACGTTCCCGGAGAGGAGGCGGTCGAGGGCGCTGCGCCCGCCGAAGAGCGGAGCCGCATTGGGCCTGCGGATCCAGGCGTCGGCCGCCTCGTCGGACGGAAGCAGGATTCGCAGGGCCTTGTAGATGCCGAGCACGTAGGAGATCCGCTCGACCGTGTCGCGGGAGAGCGCGCCCGCGCGTCCGTCCTTCCAGACGTGGAACGTCGATCGCGAGCGCAGGCCCAGGAGCGCCATGCTTTCGCGCGCGCTCAGCTTCCACGCCTCCGCGATGCCGAAGAACGTGCGCAGGAGCGCCTGCGCCGACTCGCGCGTGGAGAGGTCGACGGTGGACGGCGTGGCGGTGGCGGTGCGGCTCGCTCTGGAAGCCATGGGCCCAGGCTCGGCTGCGATGCCTCCAGTATACGACCAAATCCGGACATTTCGCGCGGAAATGTCCAGATCGGTAAAACCGGGGCTATCGCGCCGGGACGCCGGTCGCGCGCGTGCGCCGCAGGTCCGCCGTCACCTCGGCCGAGGCGCACACCTCCGCGTCGTGCGCCTCTTCGCGCCACGTCTCCGCGAGCGCGTCGGCGTACCACTGCTTCATCGCGGGGCGCTCGAGGATGCGCTTCGCGTAGTCCGCCGCCGCGGGCTCGAGCGCGAGCCCATAGGTCTGCACGCGGAAGGCCACCGGCGCGAAGAACGCGTCGACGGCGGTGAAGGAGGGCCCGGCAAGGAACGGGCCGCCGAAGCGCGCGAGGCCTTCCTGCCAGAGCTCCGAGATGCGGTCGAGGTCCCGCTCGAGCTCCGGCGTCATCGCGACGCGCGCACGGATGCCGCAGCTCATGGAGCAGCGCGAGCGCAGTGCCGCGAAACCCGAATGCATCTCGGCGGCGGCGCAGCGCGCCCACGCCCGCGCGCGCGGGTCTGCGGGCCATACGTCCGGATGGCGCTCCGCGAGGTACTCCACGATGCCGAGCGAATCCCAGACGACGCTCTCGCCGTCATGGAGGCATGGCACCCGGCCGGTCGGCGAGAACATGCGGAACGCGGCCCAGCTCCCGTTCGGCTCGAAGGGGACGACGCGCTCCTCGAACGGAATGGCGAGCTCGCGCATCAGGATCCACGGCCGGAGCGACCACGACGAGTAGTTCTTGTTCGCGATGTAGAGGCGGTATCCCATGGTCACTCCGCGACGGGAAGGGTGGCGGCGGCCGCGCCCGCGGCGTGCGTGCCGGCGATGGTTTCGCACGCGGCGAACGCGATGACGGCGATCACGGCAGCGAGCATCGCGGCCGTGCCGCTTCCGTCGAGCCAGCGCGCCCAGGCCCGCCCGAGGCCGCGGGAGTTGTTCCGAGATGCGAGAATATTTGCCATTTCGAGGGTCTCCTGGATCCGGTCTTGCGTGCCCAATTTACGAGGCGTAGCCTGCCGGGACAAGCGAAATGTTTTCCGGAGATTTGTGAGCCGTTTTCACATGATGCCGGGGTCCCCATGAGCGACCGCCTTCCCGCGATGCAGGCGCTGCGCGCCTTCGAGGCCGCGGCGCGCACCGGAAGCCTCACGCGCGCGGCGGACCTCCTGCATCTCACGCACGGCGCGATCGGGCACCAGATCCGGTCGCTCGAGGAGGAGCTGGGCGTGCGCCTCGTGGAGCGCGCGGGCCGGGGAATCCGCCTCACCGACGAGGGCGAGCGGTTCGCCGCGCGCGTGCGCGCCGCGCTGGGCGACCTCGCCGACGCGGTGCGCGAAATGACGGAGCGGCGCAATCCGCGCCAGCTCCGCATCACGGTGCTCCCGTCCTTCGCCGCGCGCTGGCTCCTTCCGCGCGTGGGCCGCTTCATCGCCGCGCATCCGGAGATCGACGTCGACATCCGCGCGAGCAACGCGCTCGCCGACTTCCGGCGCGAGGACGTCGACGTCGGAATCCGCCATGGCGCGGGCGACTGGCCCGGGCTCGTCGCGGAAAAGCTCATGGAGGATTCCTACTTCCCGGTGTGCAGCCCGCGCATCGCACGCGGCCGCCTTCCGAAGGCGCCGGCGGAGCTCGCCCGCTACACGCTGCTGCGTTCCGAAGGGGAGCCCTGGAAGCCCTGGTTCGAGGCGGCGGGCCTCGACTGGCAGGAGCCGCAGCGCGGGCCGATGTTCAGCGATTCGTCGCACACGCTCCAGGCGGCGATCGACGGCCAGGGCATCGCGCTCGCGCGCAGCTCCCTCCTCGGCTCGGACCTGCGCAACGGCACGCTCGTGCGGCTCTTCGCGATCGAGCTGCGCTCGCCCCGCAGTCATTTCCTCGTCTATCCGCCGCGCCTCGCTTCGGCGCCGAAGCTCCTCTCCTTCCGGCGCTGGCTCGTGGAGGAGGTGCGCGAGGAAATCACGGGCTAGCCCCGCGCCGCCGGCCGCTCGCGGCCGCCGGGCCGCTCAATACAGGTTCGAGCGCCGGCTTTCCTCGATCGCGCCCTGCACGTCCGCGACCGATTCCTCGAGCCCGCCGTGATCGACGAGGCATTGGGCCTGCGTCGGCAGCGCGTCCGCGGCGGGCCAGGTCTGCGCGTCCCAGAGCCGCGACCGGATCATGCACTTGCCGCAATGGATGAAGGCCTGCTCGACGGTGACCACGAGCGCGAGCCGCGGCACTTTCCCGTTCATCGCCATTGCCTCGAGAAGCTGCGGATCCCGGACCACCGCCGCGCGCCCGTTCACGCGGAGCGTTTCGAGCTTGCCGGGGATCACGAAGATGAGGCCGACGTGCGGATTCTCGAGGACGTTGCGAAACGTGTCGGCACGGCGATTTCCCGGCCGGTCGGGAATGGCGAGCGTCTCGTCATCGAGCACCCGCACGAAGCCCGGCGGATCGCCCTTCGGGGAGACGTCCAGGCGCCCCGCGGCGTCGCTCGAGGCGACCAGCACGAAGGGCGAGGCGCCGATGAGCCGCCGGCAGTGCATGTCGAGCCGCGCGATCTCTTTCCTCACGGAGCGGGAAAGAGGCGGGCCGATCAGATCGCGCAGCTCGGCCTCCGAGGCCACGACGTGCGCGAGCTTCATCATTCGACCTCGTAGTGCGTCTCTCGGATCGTCGCCGCGAACATGGCAGTCTCCGCGCGCAGGAACTGGCCGAACTCGGCCGGCCCCATCGGCATCACGGAAAGGCCCACTGTCGCGAACGCGGTGCGGACCTGCGGACTGTCGACGGCGCGGCGCATCTCGGCGCTCAGGCGGTCGATGACGGGCTTCGGCGTGGAGGCGGGCACGAACGCGCCGAACCACTGCACGGCCGCGAATCCCGGAAATCCGGACTCCGCGAGGGTGGGCACATCCTTCACCAGCTCGGAGCGCTGCGCCGAAGTGACCGCGAGGAGGCGCACCCTCCCCGAAGCGACGTGGGGTGCCGCGTCCGACAGCGGCGCGATCAGCACTTCCGCATGTCCGCCCGCCACCGCGACCACCGCCTGCACGCCGCCCTGGTAGGGGATGAAGTTGAACCGCGCGCCGGAGAGGGACTGGAAGCGCTCGGCAGCGAGGTGGATGCCGTTGCCCGGGCTCGCCGTCGCGAGGTTGAGCTCGCCGGGCTTCGCCTTCGCGAGCGCGATCAGCTCGGCCACGCTGTGCACCGGCAGCGACGGATGCACGGCGATGACGTTGGGCGTCGCTGCGAGAAGCGCCACGGGAGCGAACGCGTGCATCCCGTCGTAGGGGAGCTTCCGGGTGAGCGGATTGATCGTGACGTGGGTTCCCCCGAGGAGGATCGTGTAGCCGTCCGGGGCAGCGCGGGCGACCGCTTCGGATCCGATGACGTTGTTCCCGCCGGGCTTGGGCTCGACGACAACCGGCTGTCCGAGGCTCGATCCCAGGCCCTGCGCAACGGCACGTGCCACGATGTCCACCGTGCCGCCCGGCGGATTCGGGACGACGATGTGCAGCGGCTTCCAGGGATACTCGTCGGCGAACGCCGCGCAGGCGAGCGCCAGTCCGGCGACGAGGGTCACGGCACGTTTCATGGGCACCTCCTTCACGCTGGTCGCCAGCATCTGCCGGCGCGACCGGGGATACAATCCGGGCGGCGGGCAAACCACTTGTGACGGGAGGTCACATGTCGCGCATCGGCGATCGCGGGGGCATGGAAGCGTTCGTGCGGTCCGTCGAGACGGGAAGCTTCTCCGCGGCGGCGCGGGAGCTCGGTCTCACGCCGTCCGCGCTCTCGAAGCTCGTCACGCGGCTCGAGCGCTCGCTCGAGGTGCGGCTGCTCACGCGCACGACCCGCCGCATCGTGCCCACGCCCGAGGGCGAGCTCTTCGTGGCGCGCTGCCGACGCATCCTCGCGGAGATGGAGGATGCCGAAACGGAGGTCGGCCGCTCGCGCGAGCGCCCGCGCGGGCGCCTGCGCATGCACCTGGGGGTCGGCGTCGCGATGCACCTCGTGGTGCCGGAGATGCCGCGTTTCTTCGCGCGCAATCCGGAGGTGCAGATCGACCTGCTCATCGAGGACCGGCGCGTCGACCTGATGCGCGAGAACATCGACATCTCGGTGCGACCGTGGCAGCCCGACACCACCTCCCTCGTCGTGCGCAAGATCTTCGATTTCGAACGCGTCCTCTGCGCCGCGCCCGCCTACCTCAAGCGCCGCGGCGTTCCGCGCACGCCCGAGGAGCTCGCACGCCATCAATGCATGGGCGTCTCGAGCATCCCGAACCATGGCCAGTGGCTCTTCAGGATGCCCGCCGGTCCGCGCGTCTTCGAGATCCGGCAGAGCGCGAGCGCGAACAATGCGGACTGCATCTACCGCTTCGCGCTTTCAGGAATGGGCATCGCGCGGCTGAACGAGTTCATCGTCGCGGATGCGCTGCGCGACGGGCGCCTCGTCCGGGTGCTTGGCGATTTCCACGCCGACGAGCACCGCTCGATGCTCGCCATCTATCCGCAGGAGCGGCACCGCCTTCCACGCGTCGCGGCGATGCTCGAGTTCCTGGTGCAATCGTTCGGAAGCCAGCCCTGGCGCAAGCGGCGCGCAACCGGCCGTCTCAGCGATTCTTCGCGGCCTCCTCGCGCGTCCGCTCTTCCTGCGCGCGCAGCTCGGGGGTGAACTCCTTCCCGAAGTCCTCGGCCTCGAAGATCTGGCGGATCTCGATCTCGCATTCCTGGCCCGGGTGGGGGCTCGGGCAGCGTTCGAGCCAATCCATCGCCTCCTGCCTCGACTTCACTTTCCAGATCCAGAAGCCCGCGACGAGCTCCTTCGTTTCCGGGAACGGGCCGTCGACGACCGTCCGCTTGTTGTCGGCACCGAACTTCACGCGCGCGCCCCTGGAGCTGGGGTGCAGCCCTTCGCCCGCCTGCATGACGCCCGCCTTCACGAGCTCCTCGTTGTACCGGCCCATCTCCGCGAGGAGCTTGCGGTCGGGCATCACGCCGGCTTCGGATTGCCTGGTCGCCTTCACCATCACCATGAATCGCATGTTCGTCTCCTGAGGTTCGCCTGGGGTTAACGGGTCTTGCGGGAGGCCTTGTGCGCGACGCCGTCGACTTCGAGGTCGCGGCACGGCCGGATCTCCACGGTCCCGAGCGAGATGCTCGGGATGCGCGCGGCGACCTGGATCGCCTCGTTGAGGTCGCGCGCCTCGATGAGATAGAAACCGGACACCATCTCCTTCGTCTCGGCGAACGGCCCGTCGGTGAGGACCGGCTTGCCGTTGCGCACGCGCACGCAGGTCGCGGCCGCCGCCGGCTGGAGCGCTTCGGCCTCGATGAAATGGCCGCTCTCCAGGAGCGCGTCGTTGAACGCGAGGTGCTCGGCGTTGAGCGCGTCCATGTCCCGCGGCGGAATCGCCGCGAGACGGCTCTCGTCGTGATGGATCAGGCACAGGTATCGCATGGGCTTCTCCCGCCGGCCGGATGCAGCCGTTCCTGAAGGCTAGTCGAACGCGCGGAGGCCGTTTTCGACAGGGTGCCAGGAATATTCCGGCCCTTCCGGCTGCTATCCCCTAGAGCTCCGCGAGCCGCCGCTCGATGAAGCGCCGCTCCGGCCCCTGCCCGGTGAGCGCCAGGGCCTTCTCGTAGGAGTCGCGCGCCGCGGCGGTGCGGCCGAGCCGCCGGCAGAGGTCCGCCCGGGCGGCATGGGCGAAGTGGTAATCGGCGAGCTCGCCGCGGGCGAGGATCGCGTCGATGAGCGCGACCCCCGCCGCGGGGCCGTCCCGCATGGCGATCGCGACCGCGCGATTGAGCTCCACCACGGGCGAGGGATCCATCTCCATCAGCACGTCGTAGAGGCCCGCGATCTGCGGCCAATCCGTGGCCTCGGCGCTCGGCGCCTCCGCATGCACGGCCGCGATCGCCGCCTGGATCGTATAGGGGCCGAAGCGGCGCGAGGCGAGCGCGCCTTCCACCAGCCGGACGGCATCGGCGATCTGCGCCCGGTTCCAGAGGCTCCGGTCCTGGTCCGCGAGGAGCACGACCTCGCCCGAGGCGGACGCGCGCGCCGGACGCCGGGATTCATGGAGCAGCATCAGGGCGAGGAGTCCCACGGCCTCGGGCTCGGGGAGGAGCTCCACGAGAAGGCGGCCCAGCCTCAGCGCCTCCCCGGAGAGGTCGTGCCGCGTGAGCGATTCCCCGGAGGAGGCGAAGTAGCCCTCGTTGAAGACGAGGTAGATCACCCGCAGCACGCTCGCGAGCCGCTCCTCGAGCTCGCCGCGGCCGGGCACCTCGTACGGGATGCGCGCATCGCGGATCTTCGCCTTCGCGCGGACGATGCGCTGCGCGACGGTGGGCGCCGGAACGAGGTGCGCGCGCGCGATCTCCTCGGTCGTGAGACCGCAGACCTCCCGCAGCGTGAGGGCGACCTGCGCTTCCGGGGCGAGCGCGGGGTGGCAGCACGTGAAGATGAGGCGCAGCCGGTCGTCCTCGACGCCTTCGTGCTCCGCGGCCTCGGGGGCGGCGATCGCTTCGGCGTCCGCCTCGTCGAGCGGCACGTCGTGCTTCGACCGGCGCCGCAACCGGTCGATCGCCTTGAAGCGGCCGGTGGAGACGAGCCAGGCGCGCGGATTGGCCGGCACGCCGTCGCGCGGCCATTGCTCCACCGCCGCCACGAACGCGTCGTGCACGGCTTCCTCCGCGACGTCGAAATCGCCGAGGAGGCGGATGAGCGTGGCGAGCACCCGGCGCGACTCCGCCCGGTAGACGTCGGCGACGATCCGCTGGATGTCCGCGTTTGCGGCCTGCATGCGCGGATTTTCACACAGGCGGCGACCGCGCGAATCGGCCGGCGGCAGGACCGGTCCGGCGAGGGGAGGTTCCCCGCGCCACGGGTCGAATTTATTGGCCCGTCGATGCAAAACAAATCGTTTGTTGCAGTGCAGCATCGCCCGCACCATTCGCAACTTGGGGAATGCGGCCCGTCGCATGCGCATTCCGCGAATGGATGAAAAGGAGCCGTGATGGAATCCAGGATGCAACGCCTCGACCGCGCCCAGCTGGACGCGCTGATCCGCCGCGCGCGTGCCCAACGCGATCGCGAGCTCGCGCGTCTCCTCGGGCGGGCCGCGAAAAGCCTCGCCGGCATCGCGAAGGGTGTCGGCCGGTCGCTCGTCGCCCTCTACGAAGCCGATCGCGAGCGCTCCGCGCACCATGCGCGCGCGGCGCTCCGCAGGTGGTCCGCGCGATTTTGACTCGAACCGCAGGGCCGGCGACCGGAGGCGCGAGCCTCCGTTCCTTCCCCGGCGCCCCGGTCGGCGGGCCCGCGCCCGCGCCACCTGCGCTACGCCGGATTGGGCCCCCACGGGCGCCACGCGCTGCACGCGCTCGACTGGGGCCCGCGCGATGCCGACCGGGTCGTCGTCTGCGCGCACGGCTATAGCGGCAACGCACGGGATTTCGATGTCCTCGCGCGAAGCCTCGCGGGCCCCGCGCGCGTCCTCTGCCCGGACGTCGCGGGACGCGGCGAGAGCGCCTGGCTCCCCACGCCCCTCTCGTACAACTTCGCGCAGCTCCTCGCGGATTTCCGCTCGCTCCTCGCCCACGCCGGCGCCCGGCAGGTCGACTGGGTCGGCACGTCCATGGGCGGCCTCCTCGGCATGCTGCTCGCCGCGGAGCCGGGAAGTCCCGTGCGAAGCCTCGTGATGAACGACGTCGGCGCGTTCGTTCCCGGCGATGCGCTCGCGGCGATCGCGCGCAATCTGCGCGCGCCGCGGCGGTTCGCGACCCGCAGCGAGGCCGAGGCGCATCTCCGCTGGACCCACCGGGACTGGGGCGAGATCGACGATGGGCACTGGGCGAACCTCGTCCGGCACGGGATCCGCAAGTGCGAGGACGGCTATCGGCTGCATTACGATCCGCGGATCGCCCAGGCCATGGTGCCGATGCCCTTCGTCCCCGGCCTCTTCTTCTGGAGCGCGTGGTATCGCGTGCCCTGCCCGGTGCTCCTCGTTCGCGGCGAGCGCTCCGACATCTTCCCGAGGTCGGTCGCTTCCGCCATGCTCGCCTCGAAGCCGCGCGCGGAATGGGTCGAGATTCCCGGGGCCGGTCACGCGCCCGCGTTGATGTCGGAAGCGGAGATCGAGACGGTGCGCGACTTCCTCGGAATCGAAGCCGGGGCCCGGCGGATGCGGGTCTCGCCAGCGGGGCCGCTCCGCGCGACAATGGGATCGCGCACGCCGCGCGCCCACGGGAACCGATGATTCGAACGCTCCGCCGCCTCGCCGCCGCCGCACTGCTCGTGCTGCCCATCGCGGCGGGCGCCGCGGCGCCCATCTATCCCGATCCCTCGCGCGCCGCGGCCGACATCGACCAGGCGCTGCGGGAAGCCGCGCGCAGCGATCGCCGCGTGCTCGTCGACTTCGGCGGCGACTGGTGCACCGACTGCAAGGTGCTCGACGCTTACATGCGCCGGCCGGAGAACGCGCCCCTCGTCGCGAAGTTCGTGGTCGTGCACGTGAACGTGGGCGCGCGCGGCATCGACCGCAACTTCGACATCGCGAAGCGCTACGGCATTCCGCTCGCGAAGGGCGTTCCGGCGCTCGCCGTGCTCGAGGGCGATGGACGCGTCGTCTACAGCCAGAAGAGCGGCGAGTTCGAATCGATGCGGCACATGGACCCCGCATCGGTCCACGATTTCCTCGCGAAGTGGGCGCGATGATGAAAAGACAAAAAGGGGTCAGATCCCATTTCCGCGCGATGCGGGAGACCGCCGCCTCGAAAGGGATCTGACCCCTTTTTCTATCGCTTGCGGGAGGATTGGCGCAGCGTGGGGTTGAGCCGGTCGATGTCGGCCTGGACCTGCTCGCGGCTTCTCTCGTAGACGATCTCGCGGCCCATGACGCTCCCGGCGTAGGCGAGGCCGTTGCGGGTCGGCGAGAGGTCGCACTTCACGCTGTGTTCGCCCTGGCCGAAGAGGACCTGGATGTGCTCGGCGCGCTTCTGGAGGACGGTCACCTCGAGGAGCTGACCGGCCTCCGTGCGCACCTTGATCTTCTCGATGTCCATGCCGGCAGTCTACGCCGCCTGCGCCGCCGGAACCGGCGAGAGCGCGGTCGCGATCGCCTGGTCCACGTCCTCGATCCACACGAACTGCAGCTGCTCGCGCGCATCGGCCGGGATCTCCTCCAGGTCGCGGCGGTTGCGCGCCGGGAGCATCACGGTCTTGATGCCGGCCCGCAGCGCGGCGAGCACCTTCTCCTTCACGCCGCCGATCGGGAGCACGAGGCCCCGCAGGCTGATCTCGCCGGTCATCGCGACATCGCTTCGCACGGGCCGCCCGGTGAGAAGCGACGAGAGCGCGACGAACATCGCGACACCCGCGCTCGGGCCGTCCTTGGGCGTCGCACCCGCCGGCACGTGCACGTGGATGTCGGACTTCTCGAGCGTCTCGGGCGCGATGCCCATCTCGCGCGAGCGCGCCTTCACGAGCGTGAGCGCCGCCTGCGCGCTCTCCTTCATCACGTCGCCCAGCTGCCCCGTGAGCGTGAGGCGCCCGGAGCCCGGCATGCGCGCGGCCTCGATGAAAAGGATGTCGCCGCCCACCGGAGTCCATGCGAGCCCCGTCGCCACACCGGGCAC
>Ga0068855_100012026_pt1 | contig 10463 bp, 6 predicted proteins | sample KBSCornC52_FD_66592 | JGI IMG/M metagenome (GOLD analysis project Ga0068855, IMG submission 66592) | Corn rhizosphere microbial communities from Kellogg Biological Station, Michigan, USA - KBS Corn C5-2 | ecosystem: Host-associated > Plants > Roots > Rhizosphere > Soil ... | reverse complement strand
GTACCACCGGAATTGGCGGCAGAAGCGCCCAAGGCATCCCCGCGGAAGATGGTATAGCTGGCGCTCGAGGTATGCGCGAGGCTGTCGGCCTGAATCACGGTCCGGCGATTGTTCGCGTCCGCCGTGATGATGCTCGGTCCGGCGCCGATGGTGATCGCGCCGGTAATCGTATCGATGGTGCGAAAGCCGGCAACGCCGCTGACCTTGAATTCCCCGCCATTGAGCGTGAGGCTCTGGGCGCGGGTGATCGCGGTGTCGTCCGCCGTGGCGTTATTGGTCACGGTCAGCGTCGCACTCACGCCGCCATTCAAGGTCACATCGGAGGAAGCCAGGGTGGCGGTGTTATTGGCCAGATTGAAGATGCCGTTGGTGATGATGGTTGCGCCAGTATAGGTGGCGGCGGACGTCAGGATGAGCGAACTGATGCCCGACTTGGTCAGGCTGTGCGAGCCACCCGTTTCACCGATGCCCCCGGAAATGGTGACGTTGCCGGTATTGCTGCCCTGAAAATTGTTGGCGAGATTCCACACGTTGTCGCCCCCGAGGAGGATGGGGGCGGAAATGGAGTAGTTCCGATTTGTCCGGCTGGGCAGCGCGACGGTGATGCCGGTGTTGATCGTGAGGGTGAAATTACTCGCGGCCTGGCGATCGATGGTAAAATCGGTGGCGGCATTGAACGTGAGTTTGCCGATGACCCGATCCAGATCGAGCGTGGCCTCACTGCCCGCGGTGCCGAAAATGACGTCGGCGCCGCTCGCGGGCACGCCGTCGGGGTTCCAGTTGGCGGCCGTGCCCCAGAGAGTGTTGGCGCCGCCATTGTCCCAAGTCTGCGCCGAGCTCCGTGCCGTCCAGGCATGAGTGGCCGCGATGCTGGCGGCGATGACGGCGAGAACGTGGGGACGCACCGCGTGGCGGACGGCTTTTTCCTGGCGGGAGCGGGAAGAAGGAAGAACTGTGGGCCGCGGGGAGGAAATCATAAGGAAAGGCCGCTGTTATCGCGAAGTGATCTCGCTCGCAAACGCTTTAGAATGTGGTGTTTTCCGCCAGTCGGAACGCTCCTTTTATCTTTGCGGGACGTTCGTGTTACGGCGAACGAGGCCCGCCAACCCCATTGCTTTGCCACGCCTCTTGTCGGCGACGCGTTTTGCGCGCTATCCATTCTCCCTCCCTCGCTTGACAGCCGAAAGGAAAGGGGGATGCAATGCGCACCAGTCCATGTGGATCCACGCCCCTCCCTTCAGGCGGACCGTTTGTCTTTTCCTTCCGCTCATATTGTTTGTGGCTTGCCGGAACCAGCGGTCGGTCGGAGTGACCGATTACGGTGACTGGAAACTCGCGCATGGAGATCCGAAGGGCGCCATTCAGGAATACACGACGGCCATTGCAATGAGCGCCGATTCCGCGAGGGCCTATGCGCGGCGTGGATTGGCCAGGGAGACGCTCGGCGATTTACCCGGAGCGCTCGCGGATGCGGATACGGCGTTGAAACTCGCCAGTGCGGATTCCATCAAGGCGACGGCTTATGTTGTGCGAGGGAATGCCTTTAAAAAGCGCCGGGAGTGGAGGCCGGCGATTGCCGAGTTTGACAAAGCACTTTTGCTGAAACGCAACGAGGTGGATGCGCTGGTCGGGCGCGGTATTTGCAAACGGGAGAATGAGGACATCAAAGGAGCCATTGGCGACGAGAGTGCTGCCATCGCCCTCCGCTCAACGGACGCCGCGGCGTATTTCGAGCGTGGCCTGGCAGAGATGCAGGGGCGGAATGCGGAGGCGGCGATGCGCGATTTCGACAGCGCCATTCACTGGAAGCCCGGCTTGACGGGTGTTTATTTTCAGCGCGCGCGAATTTGGGACGCCAAGGGAGACCCCGCTCGGGCTCTGAGCGACTGTGACAAAGGAATCGAGCTTCAGCCTGGCCAGGCCGATGGATATGTCTTTCGAGCCGAATTTCGCTTTAAGACCGACGACCTGTCTGGAGCTTTCGCGGATGTGGATAAAGCGATCTCGCTCAATGGATCGGATTCCACTTATTATTTCGATCGCGGTCTTTTCGATGCGGAAGGGGACGCTTGGGCGCGGGCCAAGGTCGATCAGAGCAAAGCGATCGCGCTCAATCCGGGTTATGTGCGTGCTTACGAGGCGCGGGGCTGGGCCGAACACGTTCTGGGTGAAGATGCGAAAGCGGAGGAAGACTTTCGACGCGTCTTCACTTTGGATCCCAAAGACGAGTGGGCGCACGTTTGCCTGGGGCGCCTTAAAATGGAGGCAAACGATCCGGTCGAAGCGCTCGTCCAGTTCAATGAGGCGGTCCATCTCGGCCGGAATCGTCCGCCGTTTACCTGGAAAGGGGGATTTGGTTCTATTCGACCGGACAATGGAGCCGGGCGACCGTGGAGTTGAAGCGAGCGATGGAAATGGTGGGGGCCTCTCCCTCATGCCGAATATTCCTGTGGCTGGCTCAGGCCAGGGCTGGTGAAATGGACGCAGCTAACCGGCAATTGACAACCTACCGGCTGTTGGAAAAGCCGGACCGGCAAAGCCAGTGGAGCAAGGCGATTATCCAGTTCTTGCTGGGACAGTCGACGGAGGAGGAATTTCTCCGGCAGGCGGCCAAAGTGCCGGCGAGCGGCAAACGATTGGCGATGGCCAGTGCGGCAAATTATTTCATTGCTTCGAAACGATTGGTGAACGGTAACAAAGAGGGTGCCCTCGAGTACTTCAAAAAGTGTGTGGCGGGCGGAGGTCGAGGCAACCTCGAATTCCGGCTCGCAGCGATCGAGTTGAGCCATCTCGCGAATCCCTAATCCCTACGTGGATTCACCATTAAAAATTACGTAGCATCACGTGATTTCTTGACCTGTGGGCTCACATTGTGCTGTCTCAATGCTGTGATGTTGCGACTCTTGCGAAAACTACTGATGAAGGCCGTGACGATGGTGGTCATGGTCCTGGTCTTAGGGACGGTGTTGCGCTATGGCCAACGCTACATTTTGCAAAAAAATGGGCTGCAGCCGGTGAGTGAGCAGATGAAGGACGTCAAGTTCTCCTCCGAAGAGGCGGACTTGATGACGACGGTTTTCAAAAGCGCGCTCAAGCTCTTCACGGGCCAGGCCAGCCGCAAGCAACTGGCCGGTGAGTTGAGCGACAAGCTTTATGCCGGGCGCAATGGCGAAGAAATGAAGGACTTGGGCATTGAAATGGTGAGTCCGGCGGATGCGTCGGCGGCGGCGGGGAAAGATCCGCTGCTCGGCAAAGACGCCGCAGCTGGGGTGAGCGCGACGGGTGGCGCCGCCGCTCCGGGCGCGGCCGCCTCGACCGCCGGGGCCAATGCACAACCCGGTGCAGTGGCGGCAAACCCGGCTCAGGCGGCGCGAGCGGCCAAGCTCGCGGCCAAAAAAGGCCTGCCAGGGGGCATCCCGACGGGCGTGCCTTCGCTCGAGATGCCGTCGGCGCCGAGCTTGAACGATGCCCAGACGACGGTGCTGACCAAGCTCTTGAACCAGGTAAAAGCCAACTCACTGGAGTTCATGTTGGTGCCAGTGGTGTTGCTTGGGATGTTCCTGGTGCATCGTGTCCGAAATCGCGGTGGAATGGAGGGCGACTTTTTGCCCTCGCTGGAATCCCTGCAGAATCCGGCGGAATCCGAGCCGTACGATATGCAGTATCCGGTGCATACGCTCTCGACCGAAGATTTCGAAATGCTGGTGGCGCTCATCTATCAACGCCAGGGCTATCGAGTGTCCATGTCCTCGGGCCTGAGCGGCGGACGCGGTGGCGATTTCACCCTCGCGCGCAAAGCGGAGCGGATCCTCGTGCAATGCAAAAAGCAGAGCCAGGATCACCGAATCCCGGTGGATCGCGTGCGCGAATTGCACGAGTCCATGCTGGCAGCCAATCTCACCCGCGGCATGTATGTCGCCTCGTGCGGTTTTAGCTGGGACGCACGCAATTTTGCCAAGAGCAAAGGCATTACCGTGATCAATGCGCGCACACTCGATGCCTTGATCACCGCGGCGCGCGAGAACCCGGAAGAGGATTTGCTCGCGGTAGCGGAATGGGCGCCGAAGTTGATGGGCAAGGTGCAGCTCACCCCGCCGGCCTGTCCTGCGTGCGAAGCGTCCATGGATCTGGTCAATGCGAGCAATGGTTCGGTCTGGGTCTGCAGCCAGCGGCCCGACTGCCGCGGCCGGCGGTGTGCGCGCAAATATCAGAAGGCGACGCCTCCTCCCGCGGCGAAAAATACCGATCAGCCGGCGGAAGAGCTCACGGCTTGAAAGGCCGGTCGGTCAGCGCGTCCATCAGCGGATCGAAGAGAAACTGCCGATACGCTTCGTGAAAGGCATGAGGTTCGTGGGAGGGCGTGGGCATGGCATCGCCGAAGCGGACGGCGATGATCCTCAGGCTTGGGATGACTAACACGATCTGGTGCCCGGCGCCCGATCCGAAAAAAGCATCGCGGGGCATCTTGAGAAAGTCGCCCTCATTATTGCTCCACCAGCCTATGCCGCATGGACCGGGCGTGCCCGCATCGGAAGTCGTCAGGCGGACGGCATCGGCGTCGAGGAGACGCTGTCCATCCCAATCGCCGCCGCGCAACATCAGCCGACCGATGCTCGCCGCCGCCCGCGCGGTGTAGGCGCCACCGCCCCAGGACGACACCAGTGGCAGGCCGTCGACCTCCACGGTCTGGCCGTAGCCGACCGACCAGTCCTTATCGGATATGCCGATCGGCTTCATGATCCGTTCGCGGAGCAGCGAGCGGATGTCCTTTTGCGGTGCGTCGCGCAGAGCCGCGGTCACGCAATAGGTCAGCATCGCGATGCCGGGGTTGCTGTATTCCATTTTTTGTCCGGGGTCGAAGATCAGCGGAGCGCGATCGCGGGCGAGGGTGAAGGGGTCATTCGGGACCGCGAGCCGCTTCCAAAAATCGCCTTTCCAGCCGGTGAGTTGGTTGTGCGGTTGATCGCCGTCTTCCGCGTCTTCGATTCCGGAAGTATGCGAGCCGAGTTGCCTCAGCGTGATGCGCGACTTGCGGGAATCATCGCGCCATTGCGGGATGAACTTGCTCGCCGGATCATCCAGCGCGATGCGGCCATCGCTCATGCCCACGGCAAATGACACGCCGCCGACGAGCGCTTTGGCGAGCGAAGCCGAGCCATGCTTTTGCTCCGGAGAAAAGTCGGCCGCATACCATTCGCAAACGATGGTGTCGTTGCGAATGAGCAGGAAGGCTTTGGTGTGCTGCGCGGCCAGGCCGCTGCGCACCGCGTCGAGCTTGGCGGAGGAGAAGCCCTGGGTTTCGGGAGGGGCGGATTTCCAGATTTCGGTGGGTTTGTCCGCGGCGGGTGCGACGTTGGCGAAAGCCAACAAACACGCGATGGAGGCTGCGGAAATGAAGGAGCGGGGGAGCTTGATCATGGGAGGGAGAGGACGCAGCGAATGTTTCGGACGGAGTGCTGCCACAGAACGATTGCGAGGAGGCTTTCTGGATAACACGAAGCGGCGCGAAACAGGAACGTGATGTTTCAGCGGCTCTCACTCGCAGGGAGCCAAGAATTGCTGTCTGACAGCGCTGTGCACGGATGCGCGCAGCGAAGGACCTCGGATCTCCGTGGGCGACGGCGGGGGGAAATGGGCGCGTCGTCACTCGCAGGCGAGGAAGCTCCGCGTAAAAAACCCACGGAAGTCAGAGGTCCTTCGACTCCGCCCATGCTTCCCCGCTTCGCTCAGGATGACTGCGTTTTTTTTTGGGGGGCGCTTCGCGCATCTTGTGCCGTGCGGTATCCGCGCAGGACCGTCACTTTTATTCGGAAACGGATTTCTAGCGATAATGTGAACCATCCTATCACCCGTCCTACCGCTGCGTGTTGACCCGATACTGCCGCGGCGTGAGCCCGATATGCGCCCGGAAATGGCGGGAGAAAGCGCTTTGATCGGGAAAACCGCAGAGATGGGAAATTTCCGCGAGGCTCTGGTCGGTTTCGCGGAGGTGCTGGCAGGCCGAGAGGAGGCGCGTCTTGAGGATGAACTCGTGCGGGCTGACGCCGAAGAAGCTGCGGAATTTCCGCTGAAGCTGGCGCTGCGAAAAGCCGGCCAGCCGGGCGAGCGCGCGCAGGTCGATGTCCTCGGAGAAGTGCTCCCGCACGAAGGTGATCGCCTTGGACAAGCCATGCAGCGGCGGCAATGAGCGGGCGCGGTCTTCGTAGCTTTGCAGGACGCCCATGATGCCGATCGCCTCTCCGCTGCGCGACTGGATGGGCATCTTGGTGACCAGGCACCACGCGGGAATGCCATGTGCGTCGAACCACAGTTCCACCCGCTGAAAAAGCTCGCCGCCCGCGTAGAGCTCTTCGTCGTCCTTGACGTAGGAAGCGGCCATGTCGGGGGGATTGAGGTCGAAATCCGTCAGGCCGATGAAAGCGGCCTCGTCGTGCAACCGGTAGAGCTCGCACATGCTGCGGCTGACGAACATCACTTCGCCTTCTCGATTTTTGGCAAAGAAATAGACGCCGGGAATGGCGTTGAAGAGGCGGTGAAAGAGGGAATTGGGCGCAATCTGCCCGAGCCAGACATCCCGCTTTTCGACCAGGCGTTTCCTCTGCGGAGCGGAAAGGGAAGGTGGGGTGGCGCGCCAGATGGCCGGGGTCGAGGGGGCGAAGGAACGCATGGTGCTTTCCTCATCAGAACCCCTCTCCGCCAATAACCTAATGTCGTTTTTCATCAAAAGTTTGTCCATGGACGGCAAGATTCCGCCGGTTGGCGGGTTATGATGGGTGCGCAATCACTTCCCCCTTCCGTTCGCTCCCGACCGATGAAACAGAAATCCCATCTCCTTTTCGCTGCCCTGACCGGGAGCGTGGCCCTGACCGCCGGTGCTTCGGCGGCCGATCCGGCGGTCGGCTTTAATCGGGATATCCGCCCGATTCTCGCGGAGAACTGCTTCTACTGCCACGGCCCCGATCCGGCGGCGCGCAAGGCGTCCCTTCGTCTGGATCGCGAGGAAGGCTTTTTCGGCGAGCGCGACGGCGGGCCGATCGTCACCAAGGGCAAGCCGGAGGAGAGCCCGCTCTACGAGCGGCTCACTTCCACCGACAAAGACGAGGTGATGCCCCCGCCGAAGTCGCACCATGTTTTAAAGCCACAGCAGATCGCGTTGCTGAAAAACTGGATCGCCGAAGGCGCGCCGTGGCAGGCGCACTGGTCACTGATCAAGCCCGAGCGGCCCGCGCTACCCGAAGTGAAAACCGCGAACTGGGTGCGCAATCCGATCGATCGTTTCACCCTGGCCAGGCTGGAATCAAACGGCCTCACCCCGGCGGCGGAAGCGGATCGCCGGACGCTGGCGCGGCGGTTGTCGCTGGACTTGATTGGGCTGCCGCCGGCGCCCGAGGTGGTCGACCACTTCGTGGCCGACACGGCGCCCGACGCTTATGAGAAGCTGGTCGATGCCCTCATGGCCTCGCCGCGCTATGGCGAACATCGCGCCCGCTACTGGCTCGATGTCGCCCGCTACGCCGACACGCACGGGTTGCACATCGATAACTATTACGAGATCTGGCCGTACCGCGATTGGGTGATCAATGCGTTCAACCAGAACATGCATTTCGATGAGTTCACCATCGAGCAACTGGCTGGTGATCTCCTGCCCAATCCGACCCAGTCGCAAATCATCGCCACGGGCTTCCATCGCTGCAATATCACCACGGCGGAAGGCGGCACGATTCCCGAGGAAAATCTCGCCAATTACGCCCGCGACCGCGTGGAGACGACGTCGTGGGTCTGGCTGGGCCTGACCGCGAATTGCGCGGTGTGCCACGATCACAAGTTCGACCCGATCACCCAGAAGGACTTCTATTCGATGAGCGCCTTCTTCCGGAACACCACGCAGGAGCACACCGACAAAAATATCCGCGATACCGCGCCGGTCATGGTGCTGCCTGAGGGCAAGGATATGGAACGATGGAAGGCGATCCCGGGCGAGATCACCGCGGCGAATGCGACCGTCGCCGAGCGCCGCAAGCAGATCGTGCCGGATTTTGAAAAATGGTTCCAGGCCGCCACGCCGGCGGACGTCAGCACGCGCATTGGCGCCACGCTCGTCTCGCTGCCTTTGAACGAAGGCAGCGGCAAGGAAGTGCACGGCTCGATCGCCGCCGCCGAGCAGACGCTGACGCGCGAGCAGGATTACCAATGGAAGCCCGGCAAAGCGGGGCAGGGTTTGGTCGTGAGCAAGGACAGCACGCTCGATCTGGGCGACGTCGCCGATTTCGAACGCACGCAGGCCTTCTCGGTCAGCGCCTGGGTGCACGTGACCGGCAATGGCAGCCTGATTTCGCGGATGGATGTGGCGAAGGGTTATCGGGGTTGGGACATCAACATCAAGGACAAGGAAATCCTCGTCTACCTGGTGAACAAATGGCCGGAGAATTCCATCCTCGTCATCACGCAAGGCGCGCCGTTGCGGCCGAACGATTGGCGGCACATCACTGTCACCTACGATGGCTCGGGCAAAGCCGGTGGCGTCCGCATTTCGGTCAATGGCGTGGAGAGCAAGATGCGCGTGGCGAATAACACGCTCACCGATACGATCCGTGCCACCACGCCGCTGCGTGTTGGCCAGCGCAGCACCGGCGAATTTTTCTCGGGTGAAGTGCAGGATTTGCAGGTTTTTACTCGCAAGCTCGCGCCGATCGAAATCCAAGGGCTCATGCGCATGCCGGAAGCGCTGCTCGGCGCAGCCAAGGCGGTCGCGCAACGAACGCCTCTGGAAAGGACGCGACTTTCCGAAGTCTACTTCGCCGGCGACGCCACCGCGGTGGCGAATTCGCACAAGCTCGTGCAACTCGACAACGAGCAAAAAGGCATCCAGGCCCGTAGCGTCGTCACGGGCATCCAACAGGAGCGCATGGACACGCAGCCCATCGCGCACATTCTCTATCGCGGCCAGTACGACCAACCGAAGGAAGAGGTCGGCGCCGCGGTCTTCTCGGCGTTGCATCCGCTGCCCAAGGGCGCGCCGCACAACCGCCTCGGCCTCGCCGAATGGCTCATGGACGCAAACAATCCGCTGACCGCCCGCGTGACGATCAACCGCATATGGCAGGAAGTCTTCGGCGCCGGCCTGGTCAAGAGCGCGGAGGATTTCGGCATCATGAGCGAGCCGCCGTCCCATCCCGAGTTGCTCGATTGGCTGGCCGTGGAATTCCGCGAAAGCGGTTGGGACATGAAGCACATGATGCGGCTTATCGTGACCAGCGCGACCTATCGCCAGTCCGCCGCCCTGACGAAGGAGAAGCTCGAGCGCGACCCGCAGAATCGCCTGCTCTCGCGGGGGCCGCGTTTCCGCATGGATGCGGAGATGGTGCGCGATTACGCCCTCGCGGTGAGCGATGAGCTTTCGTCGAAAATCGGTGGCGCCAGCGTGAAGCCGTATCAGCCCGAAGGCGTATGGGAAGCGGTGGCCATGCCGGGTAGCAACACCCGCGAATACAAGCAGGACACCGGGGAATCGCTCTATCGTCGGAGCATCTATACCTTCTGGAAACGCAGCGCGCCGCCGCCCGCGATGGAAGCCTTCAACGCGCCGACGCGCGAGACCTCGTGCCTGCGCCGCGAGCGCACCGACACACCGATCCAGGCCCTCGTCACGTTGAATGGCGAGCAGTTCGTGGAAGCGGCGCGCGTCCTCGCCACGCATGCCCTCAAGGCGGCGATCAATGAGGGCGACAGCCCGTTCGATTACATCGCCCGGCGCCTGCTCGGCCGCTCACTGCGTGCCGAGGAACTGGCCATCGTGAAGAAGAGCCAGCACGATCTGCTCGAGCGCTATACCGCGCATCCGGACGAAGCGAAAGCGCTCCTCGCCATCGGCGATACCAAGCTCGACGCTTCGCTGCCCGGGCCGCAACTCGCCGCCTGGACCATGACTTGCAACCAACTGATGAACCTCGACGAGGTCCTCAACAAATAACCCGCCTCGCTATGCATCCCCTCGACGCTCGTTCACTTTATCAGACCCGCCGCCAGTTCCTCGGTCGCGGCGCCAATGTCCTGGGCTTCGCGGCGCTGGCTTCGTTGCTCGGCCGCGACCCGCACGCCCTGGCGCTCGAGATCGCCGGGCAACCGCTGCTCCCGCACTTCGCGCCCAAGGCCAAGCAGGTGATCTATCTGCACATGGTCGGCGGCCCTTCGCAGATGGATCTCTTCGATCACAAGCCGGAGATGGCCAAGTGGTACGACAAGGACCTGCCGGATTCGATCCGCCGCGGCCAGCGTCTCACCACCATGACCAGCGGGCAGACGCGTTTCCCGATCGCGCCGTCGAAGTATAAATTCGCCCAGTACGGGCAGGCCGGCATGGAGATGAATGCGGAGTTGCTGCCGTATCTGAGCCGATGCGCCGATGAGCTGTGTCTCGTCCGCTCGATGAACACCGAGGCGATCAATCACGAGCCCGCCATCAC
>Ga0068855_100012025_pt1 | contig 10464 bp, 8 predicted proteins | sample KBSCornC52_FD_66592 | JGI IMG/M metagenome (GOLD analysis project Ga0068855, IMG submission 66592) | Corn rhizosphere microbial communities from Kellogg Biological Station, Michigan, USA - KBS Corn C5-2 | ecosystem: Host-associated > Plants > Roots > Rhizosphere > Soil ... | reverse complement strand
GAGACTAACTACAAAAGGATATTACATGGCAGACGCTACACCAACTGCAATTAGAAGACTTGTGAGACGTAATGGCTCTCTACAAGTTATCTATCTTGATGCTCTTACTGGACAGGAAATTCCTATTAGCCAGTTAGGCAAGTATGAAGTATTGTCTGCCAATACCGGCAAACAAACCTACGATCCTCAGACAGGTGAGTTTAGTCAAGGAAACATTATGTATCCGTTGACAGGTGACCTAAATGGTAGTGGTCAAGGTGGAAATGCTACTTCTGGTGAATCAACCCCAACAAATTCTGGCAGCAAGACAAATTCTTTTGGTGTTGGTCAGTCTGATCAAGGAACCGGTTTAGGTGATTTGCCAGCGGGTAACCTATTAGGTGGAATTGCCAACGCTATGGGAGTTGGTGGTGATTATACATCTACTTTGCCCGGACAAACAAACTCAGAGCTAACTAAGCCAAGTGGCGGAATTGGTGGAGTGTCATCTGGCTCTAGTACTCCGGTTCAACGTGCTGACCAAATTATAGGCTCTACTCCTGCCCAAAATCGTGCTGACCAAACCTCTCAAAACAATGATCCTGTAACTTCCTTTTTGAATGATAGAGATTCTAGACAATCTGGATTTGTTGGAGTTAATGCAGATCAGTTAAATCCTGAATTTGCTACCCGTATGACAGCTTTGATTTCAGCAGCAGAACAAGCTACTGGAAGCAAGGTATCGATCACCGAAGGGGAAAGATCAGCTTCTACGCAAGCCCAATATTATGCGAACTACATCCAAAAGCCTGTGACTTATGAGGGAGTAACCTACCGTCCTAAAAAGGTTGGTGGAATTGCCGCTGCTCCCGGTTTATCAGAACATCAATTAGGTGCTGCTATGGACATAAGCACTAATTCTCCTGCCTATAGTTGGATGGTTCAACACGCTTCTGAATTTGGTATTGAAGCTGGAGCTAAGTGGGGTGGATCACAAAATGACCCTCCACACTTTGAACTACCTTCATCCGAGTTTAACCAGTTAAAGAGTGGTAAACCAATCAAGGAATTAGGAGCAAAGTTGCTTCAACAATACGCTCCACAATTAGCATCACAGGAGAATGGTCTAGCTATGACGCAAACTCCTGATACCCTAGGAACAGGTCATCCTGCTAACACACAACAAGTAATTACTCCTAATTCATCTGGTAGCCCTGATGATCGTCAAGCAGCTAATACTACTGTATCCGCTATTGCTAACGTCCTACAGAATATGAAGAACTCTGTTGGTGACACTACTCCTATATCTAAACCAAGTTGGTGGGATCAGAGTATGTCAGCTAGTGTAGAACCAAGTGTTGAACAAGGTTCTCCTACCTCATGGTGGAATCAGGCTAATGGTGGAAGCTTTAAGGCCAATACTGTTAATCAGGATAATAGCAAAATAGACCAAGCTGGTACAACTCAAATGCCTGCTAATGTAACACCAAATGTTCCACAGATTAGTGGTGATGGTGAATCATTGCAATTGCTTGGTAATCCTAACTTTGCTGCTCAGGTATCTAACGCAAGTGCTATTCCAAGTTCTTACCAACAGACCGCTCCTGCTTTAGGACATGTTGGTACAGATACTAAGGTAGCTGATTTGTTAGCAAATGCTAAAAACAACACAGTTCAACCTCCTAAAGAAGATGCTGCTTATATGGACGCTTTGGTTCAGACAATTAATAAAGCAGAAGGTTCTCCTGCCTATAATGAACTGTTTGGAGGAAAGCCTATTGTGCTTAATGCTGCTGATCATCCAAACATAAAGGTGCCGTATAACAATGGACAAAGTTGGTCTACTGCTGCTGGGTATGGTCAATTTACTAACGCCACATGGAATGATATAAATTCTAAATACTTTAATGGTCAGTTGAACTTTAGCAGTGAGCAAGATCAACAAGCTGCTATGGTTAAGCTTGCTGAAGTAAGATATAACGCTGCTACAGGTAGAGATTTAGTAAGTGATCTAAAGTCAGGAGATACTTCCGCTATTCAGAATGTATTCTCTAACCTATCTGGAACATGGGCTAGTCTTCCCGGTGGTCAACAACCGCAAACCACTATGACAGACATAATGAACAATTATAATAGCTACCTTAAGCAATTCCAGATGGCAAATACTACCGCTGCTCAGATAAGCCAGCCTTCATTGATGAATGGTGGGGCGTTTGCTTCACCAGATATCCAACCTTATAAAGTAGGAACTGCTTTTGCTGGTAATGCTGTAGGGGCAACTGAAGCTTCTTCTGGCATTGCTGGATTAAATGATGTTGGAACCGGTGTATCAGGAGTTAACACATCTGGATTTAGTTCGCCAATTGGTTCTAAAGCTAGCACTCAAACAGGTGGAATATCAGGACTACCAATTGTGGCTAGTGGTGTGTCTTCACCTAAAAACAATTCAGGTACAAACACAGGAGGCACTGGAATTGCTGCTAGTCCTGTAGTCTCTAGTGTTGGTTCTTCTGTTTCGAATAATGGAGGAACAGGTGGAAATGCTGGTGGACAGGGAACTGGTGGTACAGGCTTTAACGCTTCAAGTCCTACCAATACGTCAGTAGGTAGTGGAGTAGCTGGAACCCAAGTGTCTTCCTCAACTCCAATTGGCAGTGCATCTAATAAATCAACCGGTGGAATAGCCGGAGTATCAGGTGGTTCTGGTGTAGCTTCGTCTAATACCGGATCAGCTTACAAATTGAATGGCTGGGGTAGCTCAGCCTTTTAACTACAGGTAAATCATGGAATACTTGTAAACCCTAGTTGGTAAACCAATTAGCAACTTTAACAACCCCAAAGGAAAACACAATAATGCCTATGTATCAAAGAAATTATATGGAAGATCAAGAAGAACAAGAAATTGAGAATCTTGAAACTGAAAATGAACTAAATAGAGAAGAACCAGAACTTAATAAAGAAGAATTAACTTGGAAAAAGAGATATGGTGACCTACGTAGACTAGATCAGCAAAAAGATAGCACCATACGAGAACTTAAATCTCAATTAGATCAATCTACAAAAAAAGGACTTAATGTTCCTAATGCAGATGATGAAGCTGCTTTAGAAGAATGGGCTCAGGCATATCCTGACATTGCTAGAGTGGTTACTACCTTGGCCAACCGTCAGGCAAGGGCTCAATTGGAGGCTGTAGACCAGAAGGTTAAGGCCTTTGAGGAAGATAAGCAGCGTGAAGCTGTCTTGACGGCTCAGAGAAAGCTATCAGAAGCACATCCTGACTTTTTCGATAAGATCAGAATTGATCCAGATTTCGAAGAATGGATTGCAGGAAAATCAAAAAGAATGCAGGATGCTTTGTATTCGGATGAATCTGTAACTGATTGGCAGAGTGCAGCAGATGTAATCTCAATGTACAAACTTGAAAGAGGTATTATTGAGACTAAGAAGAAGAAGGATGCTACTGATTCTAGAAGACAGGCTGCATCTGACATTCCTTCTAGGGGTACTCAGAGACCTAATGATGGTAAGCAATATCTGTTCACAGAATCTGAAATTGGTAAGATGCCTTATCATGTTTATGAACAGAACGAAGAAAAGATTACTGCTGCTTTGAGAGAAGGTAGAGTCCTAATGGACGTTACCGGTGGCGCTAGATAAAAATAATTAGTAAAAATAACTAATTACTATTGACTCTATGGTAGTGGTTCGTATATAACTCGAAAATGTGATCTACTGATCACTACCAGATTACCTCTTTGTAATACAAAGATCACTAATCTACTGTAGGCCAAATTGCACCCTACTAATTGTTAAAACAAATAACTGCAATAGAACTACCCAACCCAAGATACTCCTCATTTTGCAAGATGACCGTATCTTAAATGGCCTCTAACATCGCTAGTGTTTGTTCAAAGGGTAAGGAAAATCTCCATTCCTAACCTAATTTACTCACATTATCTAAAGAGGATATTTAAGATATGGCTTTTCCAGCATCAACAGGCTGGGGCAATTTACCTAACGGTGTATGGTCACCTGTAATCTATTCAAAGAAGGTTCAGAAGACATTCCGTAAGAAGTCAGTTGTCCAAGCAATCACAAATAATGACTACTTTGGTGAAATTGCGAACATGGGTGACTCTGTTCGTATCATCAAAGAACCCGAAATCACAATCGTACCATATGCTCGTGGTGCTAAGATTGTCCCACAAGACCTAACTGACAGCGACTTCACTCTTGTAGTTGATCAAGCTACCTATTGGGCCTTCAAGGTTGACGACATTGAAGAGTCAATGTCACACATCAATTGGGATGACTTGGCTCGTAATCGTGGTGCCTATAGAATGGCCGATGCTTTCGACCGTGAAATTCTAGGCTACATTGCCGGTTACTACGAAGCTACCCCCGGTTCAGGAACTTGGACTGCTCGTACAACTTTCCCCGGAACTAAGGCATGGTCAGACGCAGGATCAGATGAATGGCTAGCTGCAAATCAGCTAACTAAGTCTGCATTCTCAAGCTCTGGCACTGGTACTAACTCAATCCCTCTAGGTGTTTCAGGAACATACGACGCTACTCCACTACAATTGTTGGCTCGTTTTGATCGTCTAATGAACGAACAAAATGTAGACAGTGACAATAGATGGGCCGTAGTTGACCCTGTGTTCGTTGAATTGCTAGGTGATGAAAATTCTAAGTACCTAAACCGTGACAACAACCCTAACAATCCGGGTTTGAATACCTCAAATGGTGTTCTGTTCTCAGGTGAAAAGGTACGTGGTTTCACACTATACCTAAGCAACAATTTGCCAGTATTCGGTACTGGTGACTCTACAATCAATACCGCTGGTTCTTCATCAAACTATGGTGTTGTGGTAGCAGGTCACAAGTCAGCCGTTGCTACTGCTGAGAACCTAGCTAAGAGCGAATCAATTCGTTCTGCTGATACTTTCGGTGATATTTACCGTGCTATGCACGTATATGGCCGTAAGATTCTACGTCCTGAAGCTCTGTTTAGAGCTATCTGGAACGTAAGTAAGTAATTGGAGGAAAGGATTTAACAAATGGCTACAGTAAATTTGGCTACTTCACTTGGTAATTCACTACCTCCTTCTGTCGCAAGTGTTCGCACAAACGGTCACTACGTAGAGAAGATTATTGATTTCGCTGTTGCAGCAACAACTAAAGGCTCAGGCCTTGCTGCTTCTGACGTAATTCAGGCAATCAATATTCCACCAGAATCAGTAGTTCTAGCAGCAGGTTGTGAACTCTTAGTTCCTGCTACTGCTACTACAACAACAATTGGTATCGGTTCAACCGTTGCCGCTTCAAATTTCGTAACTGGATTTGACGTTGTAGGTGGTTCTGCAAATGCCTATGCTCCTACTAACTCAGCGGCTTATCCGCTACAAACTGGTGGTTCGTCAGCTTCAACAATTGACGTAACATTGTCTACCCTAACAGGTACTCTATCAGCGGGTCAGGTTCGTGTGTTTGCATACTACATCGATGTGAAGGATGAGCGCAATCCGGGTATTACAGCCCGTAAGAGCTAATACTATCATACAAATCTAAATTGAAGGGATTAGGACTAACATCCTAGTCCCTTTTTTCATAAGGAAAGCTTAATGGCCTCAACTACATTTATAGACTTGTCCAATCTTTTGCTCCGTAGACTTAATGAAGTTACCATGGGGCAATCCGACTTTGCTGGTGCTAGAGGCGTTCAAGCTATGGCTAAGGACGCCATTAATGCTTCTATTGAACAAATTTGTCAATATGAACCACAGTGGCCTTTTGCTGCTGTTACTACCTCACAAGTATTAACACAAGGCACTAATGATTATAGCTGGCCTACTGATCTTAAGTTAGTTGATTGGAGAAGCTTCATTATTGCAAAAGATGATGCTCTTTCAGTAAATAGTAAGACTTTGTTGTTTATCTCTAGGGATTTATGGTATAAGGATTTCAGAGAAGATGACCTGAATGCTGGGACTGCTGGATTAACACTTCCAAAGTATGTATTTGAGAAACATGGGTCAGGGTTTTCTGTAACACCAAGTCCTGATAAAGCATACACAGTTAAGTTTGATTATTGGTCTTCTAATACAGCGTTAGTTAGTTATAATGACACTTCATTAATTCCAACAAACTTTGATGATGTTATTATGCAGGGGGCGTTATACCACTACTACATGTTTAGAGATAACACAGAACAGGCTACACAAGCTGAAGAAAGATTTAAATTAAATCTACAGCATATGAGAACGTTGTTGATCAACAAGGAAAACAAGGTTCGTACAGGAATGGTTAACCAACCTAGATTAATTGGGTTGTATGCAGAGAATGTATACTAAAGGTATTTGATAATTGTCAGATAAGGCACAGAGTAATCGTATAATTTGTGAAGGTGGCTTAGACACTACCAACAATTACCTTAACTTGTCAGCTAACAAGCCCGGATGTGCTACAAGACTTATTAACTATGAGGTTGGGTTATCAGGTGGATATCGTAGAATTAATGGGTTTCAACCATATGATCCTGCTTTTGCAGAAGTAGGAGCCGGTACGGCAACAGGTAGAGTGTTAGGTATCATCATTTTTGACAATAGTGATACTGGAATTACCCAAATTATAGCTGCTAGAAAGAATAGTGCTGACGATAATTACCAATTGTACGATTATCAATCTGGTACCGGTTGGGTTGCTATTACTACAGGATTAACCCACAAATATATAGACGGTGGTTCTGAGGTAGACAAGCTTAGATACTCAGTTGGTAACGATGGTGCTAAGAACTATTTAGCTATTGTAGATGGGGTTAATAACGCTGTTATATTCGATGGAACAACTTGGGCCTTCGTTAAAAGCACTAATGATGGTTTGGCTCTAGCTACAGCCGGTGGAAATCAAGCCATAGATGCTCCTTTTTTGGTAACCTTCTTTAAAAATACTCTTTTTTTGGCAAGTGATCTTCGTAACGATAAGACCGGCCTACTATCATATTCAGCACCAAATAAGTTCTATGATTTCTTAGCAGCAGATGGTGGGGGGCAGATGCCTTGTGGCGCTGCTATTGTCGATTTTAAGCCATTTAGAGACAAATTGTTCATATTTGGTGAAAATCAGATCAAATCTGCTACTGCTGATGTGACAGCCGGGTTCTTACAAGAAGATGTTACAGGAAATATTGGTTGTGTAGCTCGTGATTCAGTAATTGAAATTGGTGGAGACTTGATATTCTTGGCTCCTGATGGATTTAGACCTATTTCTGGTACTGATAAGATTGGTGACGTTGAACTAGAGTCTATTTCAAAGCCAATTCACCAACTTGTTTCTACTAGAGTTGCTGCTGTTGCAGGTACAGCTATTAATTCTTTGGTTATAAGAGGAAAATCACAATTTAGATACTTCTTTGGTGATGATTCGTTTCCTGTTAGTGATTCTAAAGGGATTATTGGGGCTCTTAGAACCTCAGATCAGCAAACTGGTTGGGAATTTGGTGAATTACTAGGTATTAGAGTATCTTGTGCTACATCTAGATATATAGGTGGTTCTGAAGTGGTGATACACGGTGATTTTGATGGGTGTGTTTATCGTCAGGAGAGTGGAAATAGTATGAATGGAGCTAATGTTGTTAGCTCTTATTCAACCCCTTATCTTGATCTTGGTGATACAGAAACTCGTAAGATCATTGAAAAAGTTAACACATACTTAAACGGAGAAGGATCAATTGGTATTAGCCTTAAGGTTGATTACGATTGGGGTAGATCAGACATTCTTAGTCCTTCTGCTTATCCAATTGAAGTTGCCGCTTTGATCCCTCTTTATGATAGTGGTGTAGAGTACGATACAGGGGTTGTATACGGTGGTGTGCTAACTCCTATATTCATATCTAACATTGAAGGTAGCTTTTTTAGTGCCAGATTTACATTTAGTGGGGCGTCTGTCGATCCTCCACATTCAATCCATGCCCTAGTAGTAGAATATATTCTACAAGGACGTAGATAAAAGGATTTTAAATGGGAAACAGTTATACAAGACAATCTGCTGCTGACATTGTAGCTGGTTTGGAAATCCAAGCTGGTCCGTTGAATGCTGAGTTTAATCAGCTTCAATCGGCTTTTGATGCTAGTGCTGGTCACTCACATGATGGTTCTACTGGTGAAGGTCCAAAGATTAGTCTTACTACCTCAATACAGGGGATACTGCCGATTGTAAACGGTGGGTTTGGTGGTATTCACAATCTTACTGCCACAACTGCTCCTTTATCTACTGATGATAACTTAGAAGGATATGTAGTAGGGTCTATATGGATTGATACTACTGCTAACGTGTTTTATGTATGCGTTGACAGTTCTACAGGGGCGGCTATTTGGAACAGAAGTCAGGACTATAATACCAACCTATCAGCTATTGCTGGTTTAACTTCTGCTGCCAATAAAGGTATTACATTTAGTGGAGTTGGTACAGCGGCTACTTACGACCTAAGCACATTTGCCCTTACCTTGCTTGACGACACTACTCAAGTTGCTGCACAAACAACATTAGGTTTGGTTCCCGGTACGAACGTCTTTACGCAGAGAACTATTACTGCTCCTGCTGCTGGTATCACTGTATCTAATGGTGATGGTGTATCTGGCAATCCAACCTTAGCTCTATCAAACGATTTGGCTGCTCTAGAAGCTCTTTCTGGAACAGACATTATTTATTACCGTAGTGGAGTTGACACTTGGACTGCTGTTACAATTGGAACTAATCTAGGATTTAGCGGCGGGGTTCTAAGCAACACTTACTCTGCTGCTAGCCTTGACGCTGACCTACAGGCTATTGCTGCTTTGAGTGGTACAGGGTTTGCTGTTAGAACTGCTGCTGACACTTGGGCATTGAGAACAATCACAGGTACAGCTAACCAAGTCACTGTAGCTAATGGTGATGGTGTATCTGGTAATCCTACATTAGCCTTACCTCAGGACATTGCAACAAGCAGTTCTCCACAATTTGCAGGCGTAAATGTTGGTAACGCTACAGATACTACAATTGGGCGTACATCTGCCGGAGTGATCAATGTTGAAGGCAAAGACCTTTATATGGTTGGAGGAGCGGACGTAGCGGTATCAGATGGTGGCACAGGGGCTTCTACATCTTCTTCTGCTAGAACTAATCTTGGCCTAGCTATTGGCACAGATGTTGAGGCTCATAATTCAAAGCTGACGAACTTTGCCGCATTGAGTGATGCCTCTGGTGTTCTCAAGAACGATGGCGCGGGCAACTACTCGTGGGCGTCCGGTGGCAAGGGCGTTGATGTGATCCTTGAGGATCAGAAGGCCTCAGGCACGAACGCCGGAACCTTCACTTCTGGAGCCGACCAGACCCGCACACTAAACACCAAGGTGTACGACCCGAATAGCTACTGCACTCTGTCGAGCAACCAATTCACACTTCCAGCGGGTACTTGGTACATTAGCTGGAGTGCTCCGGCGTTTGGTTGCAACGGTCATCAGACGCTTATTCACAACGTAACTGATAGTGCAGACGTAGCACGCGGCGAAGTAGGCTACTCGAATACGACTGGTGCCGCATCATCACCGAGTGTTGGCGGAACGGTAGCAACTATAGCAGCCAGCAAGACATTCGAATTGAGACACCGCTGCACTACAACATCCGCCAACAACGGCCTTGGTGTAGCTTGTGGCTTTGGTACCGAAGTGTATGCCCGCGTCGAAATCACGAAGGTCGCATAATTGTCCTACGTCAAGATAATCGCGTCGTTTACTACCAAGAAGGCTTAAAAGCCAATGCCTATGCTTAAACAGGTAAAAAAGGAATAAAGTTTATAAAAATGACATACTTTTATTTAGTAGAAAACGGAGTTGTGACTCAAAAACAATTAGATTTTGCTGAGGGGTTTATTGAGGGGGACAACCCCAATGTTGTTTGTGGATGGACGTATGATGGTTCAAAGTTTGCAGAACCTACACTACCTTCACCTGTCCACACTTTACCAGTTCCAATTGTTTTTGGTGTCGCGTCGTTAACAGTGTCAAATAAAAAAGTAGATTTGATTACTAATGCTGCTGGTATTGCATTTGCATATATGTCTGAAACAGGTGTTATGTACGTGTTCTTAATGGAAGATCAAACTTCCTATGTTCCGTTCGTTCAAGCACCGGGATTAAATGCCAACGTTACTGAGCAAGCTTCTAGTTATTTTGTGGTTTCAACTGATTTAGCTGGAACACCAACTGACCCGAATTTTGTGTATACTCAGCTATTAAAGGTTTAACAAAATGAAACTAGTATGTGAAAAGACAATTTGGGGTGCGAATAAACTCCTTACTCTTACATCAACAGACGATATTGCTATTGCTGCACAAGCATTAATGTCTACTCCCGGCATTGGTCAGCCTTTTTTGATGTTTACAAGCCTAAATGGTGTCGTCATTACCTCTGACTTTAATCTTCATCCTGATTGGGCAAGTTTAGGAA
>Ga0068855_100012024_pt1 | contig 10464 bp, 8 predicted proteins | sample KBSCornC52_FD_66592 | JGI IMG/M metagenome (GOLD analysis project Ga0068855, IMG submission 66592) | Corn rhizosphere microbial communities from Kellogg Biological Station, Michigan, USA - KBS Corn C5-2 | ecosystem: Host-associated > Plants > Roots > Rhizosphere > Soil ... | reverse complement strand
GTTCCGATTCGCGCACGGAGGTGCGCGACTGGCCGCAGGCATGATAGCGGCGGGGTGCAGCCCGCCGGCCGTATCGAGTGCGGACTCCATAACCAATTGCTTGCCTGCGTAAGGTGAGTTCGTAATATGGTGGCCCTTCAGGCAGCGCGTTGAAATCCTCGATCGTCATACGGTGCGTTGCAGTCATTTGGTCCTACTCCTAGCTCGACCATTTTATCGCGAGCAACGATGATTGTCAACGGACGGGCGATACCACATGCATGACCTGAATACTATCATCGGGGACTTTGCCGAGGCGGGGCGGCGGCTGGCGCAGATTGGCGCGAGCGACGGGGCAGCGGGGAATATCTCCGCTCTGCTGGGCCGCGGAGAGATCGATTCGCGGGACTATCCGCACGCGGAGCCGCTGCCGGTACCACATCGCGGCCCGGAGCTGGCGGGCTGCGTTTTCGTGGTGACCGGATCCGGCAGGCGGCTGCGAGAGATCGGGGACGACCCTCCCGGCAATCTTGCGCTTGTCACATTTGACGAATCGGGCCAGGCTGCGACGCTCCACACCTCTCCACGCAGGCGATTCGAGCGGCTCACGGTCGAGTTCAACTCGCACCTGGCCGTTCATCGCGACCAGATTGTCCGCGGCGGCTCCGACTTCCACGCGATCATCCACGCGCAGCCGCTGAATCTCACGTACCTGAGCCACATCCCGGCGTATCGCGACGAGAGCTACCTGAATCGCCGCATTCTCCGGTGGGAGCCCGAATCGATCTACCACCTGAGCGAGGGCGTCGCGGTGGTGCCGTTCTATGTGCCTGCCTCGGAGGGGCTGGAGAGGGCGAACGTCGAGGCGATGCGGACGCACCACGTCGCGCTCTGGTCCAAGCACGGAATCATGGCCCGCTCCGACGCATCGGTGAAGCGGGCCTGCGATCTCATCGAGTATGCGGAAGTGGGCGCGCGATTCGAGCGGCTGAACCTCGCTACGGGGGAGCCCGCCGAAGGCCTCACCGACGACGAGATTCGCCTCATCTGTTCGACCTTCGGCGTCCGGCAGTCGATTTTCTGATATCTCAGATATTCTGCTGGGGCGACATCCGCGGAAACCTCCGGATGCGCTCCCGGACGTGCTCCTCCTCGTACCAGCGCTGCCGGGCCGCCATCAGGTGCTTGCGGGAGACGTAGCCGACCAGCTTCGTCTTGTCCTCGCGGTCCACCACCGGCAGCCGGCCGATGTCGTTCTCCAGCATCTTCACCACCGCGTCCCGCAACAGGTCGTCCGCGTGAATCTTGACCAAATCGTCGCAGCCGACCTCGATCAGCATGGGGTCCGATTCCTGCCGGCGCTCGAGGACACGGAGGATATCGCTCTGGGTGACGATGCCCGCCAGTTTTCCGTTCTCGTCCAGCAGGCAGGCCCCTTGTTTCCGCGCCAGCCGCCCGCCGGGCTTGGACATCTCCGCAATCATCTCGGAAGTTCGCATCGAGGCTGGCAGCGTGAACACGTCCCGGGTCATGATCTCTCCGACGCGATGGATCTCGAACGGGTCGACCGAGTATTCGCGCGTGATGTGGTGGCCTCGCCGCGCCACCTTCTCGGTCAGGATGGAGCGGCGCAGCAGAAGGACCGTCACCATTTCGGACGCGATGCAGCCGAGGAGCAGCGCCGGCAGCAGGTTGAGGTCGCGGGTCAGCTCCAGCGTGAAGACGAGCGAGGCGAAGGGCGAGCGCATCGTTCCGCCCATCATGGCCGCCATGCTGATGACGGCCCAGAGGCCGGGCGAGCCGATGGGCAGCCAGTGGGCTTCCAGCGCGCCGAGCGCGCCGCCCATCATGAGCAGCGGCGCGAGCACGCCGCCGGACGTGCCGGAGCCGAGCGCGATGGACCAGACGAGCGACTTGCCGATGATCAGGCCGAGCAGGGCGGTGCCGAGGATCTCGCCGCGGAGGAGCTGGTGAATCGTTTCGTACCCCACGCCGAGGACCCGCGGGTCGATCACGCCGCCGATGCCCACGAAGATTCCGCCGATGGCCGGCCACCACGCCCAGTGGATGGGCAGCCGGTGAAAGGCGTCCTCGAAGCCGTACACCAGATTCGTGAGCGCGCCGGACGCGAGGCCCGCCGTGATTCCGACTCCGAACGCGATGAGCAGTCCCTCGATTCCCAGTGCCGCGTGCGGCGAGACCGGGAAGAGCGCGCCGCCGCCCATGAGTGGAACGCGCAGGGCCGCGGCGGTTGCGGAGGCGAGGGCGACGGGTATGAAGCTGCGCGGCTTCCACTCGAAGAGCAGCAGCTCGACCGCGAGCAGCACGGCGGCCACGGGCGTTCCGAACACGGCCGCCATCCCGCCGGACGCGCCGGCTACGAGCAGGGTCTTCCGCTCGGCGGAGGAGAGGTGGAAGAACTGCGCCAGCAGCGAGCCGAGCGCGCCGCCGGTCATGATGATCGGGCCCTCGGCCCCGAACGGTCCGCCCGTTCCGATGGAGATGGCGGATGAGAGCGGCTTGAGAACCGCGACTTTCGGCCCAATCTTCGAGCGGCCGATGAGGATCGCTTCGAGCGCCTCGGGTATTCCGTGGCCGCGAATCTTCGACGAGCCGTACCGCGCCATCAGCCCGATGATGAGGCCGCCGATGACCGGGTTGAGCACGGTCCAGATACTAACCGCCGCGTGCGCCGGCGAGGTCGTCCGCGTCGAGATCGTGTGGAAAAAGGCTATGTTGGTAATGAGCGCGATTAGCTTGATCAGCAGCAGCGCCACCACCGCGCTCACCGCCCCCGCGCAGCAGGCCAGCAGCGAGAGCGCCAGCACGCGGCGGTCGGTCGTAAAGTCGGCTAATCGGTCCTCCTGAACGTCGTTCACTTTCACCTCCATGAATATCGTACAGCGATATTATTGTACCCGCTGCACGCCCGGACCCGTAATCCGCATGCCAGTTCGTTGAAGCCCATGGTTGAAAATGTGCAACTAGCGGGTTGCATTACTTTGCGCATTCGTGTAAACTTGCAACCATATGGTTGCGGATTAGCGGCAACCAACAGAACAACAATACCATTCAGGACATGAAGGAGGCTGAAGGCATGCCGAGCGTCGAAACGGATCGAATCGAGAAGCACATCGTACTGCGGGCCGCGCGGTCCCGCGTCTGGAAGGCAATCTCCAATGCGAAGGAGTTTGGTGACTGGTTTCGGGTCGCGTTCGACGGCGAGTTCAGGGAGGGGACGGTCATTCGCGGGCCGCTCCTGTATCCCGGTTTCGAGCACATCATGGTGGAAATCCTGGTCGTGCGCATGGAGCCGGAGTGCCTCTTCTCGTTTCGATGGCATCCGGATGCATCCGATCCTGCCGTCGACTACTCGGCGGAGCCGACCACGCTCGTCGAGTTTCGACTGGAAGACGCACCCGATGGCAGCGGCGGTACGGCGCTGACGCTGGTCGAATCGGGGTTCGACGCGATACCGATCGAGCGGCGCGCGGAAGCGTTTGGGTCGAACGACGGCGGGTGGACGGAGCAGATGAAGAATCTGGAGCGCTATGTTACCGATTCATAATCTGGCGGCGGGGCAGAGTGCGGTCTCGGCCGCCCCGGTCTTCGCGGCGCTCGGCGATGCGAACCGGTTGCGAGTCGTCGCGCGGCTCAGTGGAGAGGGCCCTCTCTCCATTACCCAACTGTCGCATGGCGCGGCGATCACGCGGCAGGCGGTCACGAAGCACCTGCACGTACTGGCGGACGCCGGGCTTGTGCGCGATCGGCGGGAGGGCCGAGAGCGCATATGGGAGCTCGAACCCGCGCGGCTGGAGATGGCCAACCGATATCTCGAACAGATATCCGCTCGATGGGATGCCGCCCTCGACCGGCTGCGGGCGTTCGTCGAGGATTCACCGTAGTTCCGATCGGCGGATTCCTGCGCCAGCGGGGTGCAGCCATGCACCCCACTGGCACACAGCCACCCATTCAATCTCCGCACCATCCGTCTCACGCGACACCTGCCGCCTTGCGCTATAATAGGGTGGAGGAGTCGCATTTTGTCTACGGAAGTCACCGAAGCCCATCCGCTGCTCTCGAGCCTGAATCCGGTCCAGCGCGAGGCGGTCCAGCACACGGAGGGGCCGCTGCTCATCTTCGCGGGCGCGGGGTCCGGCAAGACCCGCGTGCTGACGCATCGCGTCGCCTGGCTCATCGCCGAGAAGCACGTGCAGCCGCGCCACATCCTCGCGGTCACCTTCACCAACAAGGCGGCCCAGGAGATGCGCGAGCGAATCGTCCACCTGGTGGGCGAGGAGAGCAAGTCGATTTGGGTGGGGACCTTCCACGCGACCTGCGCGCGAATCCTGCGGGAATCCGGCGACAAGATCGGGCTGGAGCGGGACTTCCTGGTCTACGACGATCACGACCAGATGGTGCTCGTCCGCGAGTGCCTCACCCAGCTCCACATCGACGACAAGAAGTTCAGCCCGCGCGCCGTCCTCTCGCACATCAGCCGCGCCAAAGAGAAGCTGGTCCCGCCGGAGGAGTTCCACGTCCACTTCCACGGCTTCTTCGAGCAGATCGTCGGCAAGGTCTACACGCTCTACCGCGACAAGCTGAAGGCGAACCGCGCCCTCGATTTCGATGACCTCCTGATGACCGCCGTGCGCCTTTTCCAGCAGCGGCCGGAGGTGCTGGAGCGGTGGCAGGGGCGGTTCCGCTATATCATGGTGGACGAGTACCAGGACGTGAACTACGCCCAGTACGTCCTCCTGAAGCTGCTCGCCGAGAAGCACCACAATCTCTGCGTGGTGGGCGACGACGACCAGTCCATCTATCTGTTTCGAGGCGCGGATGTCGGCCTGATCCTGAAGTTCGAGCAGGACTACCCGGAGACGAAGGTCGTCAAGCTGGAGCAGAACTACCGCTCCACGAAGACGATTCTGGACGCGGCGTATGGGGTCGTGTCGCAGAACCGGACGCGCGCGGACAAGCGGCTCTGGACCGACAACGCGGACGGCCATCCGATTGTGAAGAAAGAGGCCGAGAACGAGCAGGAAGAGGCCGTCTTCGTCGTCCGTAAGATTCAGGAAGAGGTTCTGTCGGGGCGGCACAGGTATGGCGACTTCGCGATTTTGTACCGGACCAACGCGCAGTCGCGCATCTTCGAGGAGGTCTTCCTCAACTTCTCGACGCCCTACAAGATCGTGGGCGGCGTACGGTTCTACGAGCGCAAAGAGGTCAAGGACATCATCGCCTACCTCCGCGTCATCCACAATCCGCTCGATTCGGTTTCCCTCCACAGAATCATCAACGTCCCGACGCGCGGCATTGGGAACACGACGCTTGCCGCGCTGGAGGCGCACGCGGAGGAGCTTCGCCGGCCGCTCTGGGACGTGATTACGGAGGCGCATCTGCTCTCTGACCTGCTTCCGCGCGCTCGCAATGCCGTGACCGCCTTTGCGGCGATGATGCTGGAGCTGCGGGCGCAGCGACAGAAACTCCGTGTGACAGATGTCGTACAGGATGTACTCGACAGGACCGGATATCTTGCGGAGCTCGAGGCGGAGAAGACCATCGAATCGCAGTCCCGCGCCGACAACGTGAAGGAGCTCCTGACCGTTACGACGCGGTTCGAGGCCGAATCGGATGAGCGGTCGCTCGGCGCGTTCCTCGAGCAAGTGTCGCTGGTCTCCGACCTGGACAGCCTGGACACCGCGAAGGAGGCGGTCACGATGATGACGCTCCACGCGGCGAAGGGGCTGGAGTTTCCCGTGGTCTTCCTCGTGGGCCTGGAGGAGGGCGTCTTCCCGCACATGCGCTCGCTGGAGACGGACCGGGAGCTGGAGGAGGAGCGGCGGCTCTGCTACGTGGGTCTCACACGCGCGAAGGAAGAGGTCTATCTCACGCACGCGTACCGGCGCACCCTCTTCGGCTCCATCTCGTACAACGCGCCGTCGCGCTTCCTCAAGGAAATTCCGAGCGAGCTCTACTCCGGCAAGCCAAAGGCATCGGTCTCAAGCTTCGCACCGGAGGACGACTTCGCCGACGAGCCCCGGTCGATGCAGCGAAAGCTCTGGGTCTCGGCACCGGCCACGCCGAAGCAGGAGCGCGCCGCCGCTACGGGCAATAACGCATTCAGGCCGGGCGACAAGGTGAAGCACGCTACCTTCGGACAGGGAGTGGTGGTTGGCGTGAAGGAGAAGGACGACGACATCGAAGTCTCCGTCGCCTTCCCGAATCTCGGCGTGAAACGCATGCTCCAGTCGTTCGCGAACCTGAAGAAAGCGTAGAGCAGCCATCCCAGGCGGCTGCCATAGAACTTATCGGGAGACTCCCATGCCATCCATCAGTCGCACCTTTCTCGTCGCCCTCGCATGCGCCGCGTTTGTCCTGCGCGCACCGTCGTCCGCGATGGCGCAGGCAGATCATGCGAAGCTTCGTGAGCAGCTTCTCCTTCCCCGCATCGACATGATGGTCGCCTACACGTTTGGCGTGCGCGCCGAGATTCTGCCCGAAGTCGCGTCCGTGGAGGCGAAGTTCGACGCCGCGCAGCTGCGAAAGAGTCTGAAGGAGGGGGCCGACCCCGAAGGCTGGTGGCGCCTCAGCCAGCTCTATGAGCGAACAGAAGACCATCCGCACGCGGCGGAGGCGGCGCGCACGGCCGCGGCTCTCTTCGACAAAGAGGTGAAGAACAGGCCGGCCGACTGGCAGCTCCAGATGCGCTTCGGGCAGGTCCTGGTCGATGCAGAACGCGATGGCGAGGGCGAAGCCGCGATTCGCAAGGCCGGCGAGCTGGCTCCGCACGAATGGCAGCCGAAGGCAGCGCTGGGCGAGTGCCTCTTCCGCGAGACGCTCTCGGACCTCTATGGAGCAGGGCGCGGCTATATCAGCGAGGAAGACGCGTGGAGCAAGGCATTCTCCACGGGCCGCCCAACCGACGAGAAGATCGCGCAGGCTCGCAGGCGAATCAAGGAGGGCGCGGAAGCGATGAACAGGGCGGTCGATCTCGCGCCCAAGGAGCCCGGCCCGTACCTGCGACGCGCCGCCTTCAAAACGCAGCAAAAGGTTTGGGCGGAGACCTTCCTGGATTCGCTCGCAAAGTATCCGCCGGGCAAATCGGTGGATTGGACGCAGTTCAGGGCGGCAATGCAGGCGGCCAAATTCGAGCCGGCCGCTCTCGCCGACGCATCCAGGGCCGTCGAAGTCGCGCCTGACAGTGTGGATACTATCGCGACGGAGGTACTCCTGAATCTCCTCGGCGCCGTGGCCGAATCGGGCGCGACCTATGGCACGTCATCGTTTTGGACCCGCATTCCCGCTTCGTCACGCAAGCGGTTCCAGGACCGTATGGCGGATCTGCGCCGAATTTCGGCGGGACCTGACAAGTCCATTGCCTCGCGAGCATTCGCGCTGCTCGGCTTCCTGCAATACACAGTGACGTCCGAAGGGCGGGCCGCCGAAGAGGCCTACAGGAAGTCGCTCGAAGCCGACCCAAATCGCGCCGAAGCGTACGAGGCGCTGACTGGGCTCCTTATCTCCCAGAGCCGTCTTGCGGACTTGATTCCCCTCATGCAGGCGCGCGTGAAGGCGCGGCCGTCCACGCGGAATCACTTCCTTCTGGCGAAAGCTTATGAAAAGAATGGCAGAATGAGGGATGCGGAGGCTCAGATCGACGCCGCGCTCGCAATCGATCCAGACGACATGCTCGCCGGCATCGGCAAGGCGGTTCTCCAGATGAAGTCGGGTGACGACGCGGATACGTTTCAGCATGCGGGCGAGGGGCTCAAGCGGATCAGCGAGATCTACGCAACCTCGAGAAGGACAGACGTTTACGTCCCACTGAGTGTCGCAACCGCCATCTATTATGGCCTCACGGACCGCCCGGACGAGGCGCGCTCCATTGCGAAGAGGGTTCTGGAGTATGACGTCGATAACGAGCAGGCAAAGGCCATCCTCGCCGCACTGAAGGCTTGACGGGCCTTGCGGTTTGAAGAGGGGACATGCTCCATCTGTCTGACACGATTGCAGCCACCGCGACGCCGCCCGGAGAGGGCGGCGTCGGCATTGTGCGTGTCTCGGGGTCGGCTGCCTTCGCGATTGCGGACGCGCTGTTTCGGTGCAGGGCCGGCGCGCCCTCGACCCTCGATTCACATACGATTCATTATGGGGTCGTGCGGGATGGCGGCGACCGAATCGACGACGCGCTTCTGCTCGTATTCCGCGGCCCTCATAGCTACACCGGCGAGGATGTCGTCGAGCTGTCGTGCCACGGCGGGCCGGTCACACTCGGGCGCGTGCTGGGCGCGGCGCTCCGGGCGGGCGCGCGGCTGGCGGAGCCGGGCGAGTTCACGCAGCGGGCGTTTCTCAATAGGCGGATGGACCTGGCGCAGGCCGAGGCGGTCGCTGACCAGATTCGCGCGCGGACCGAGGCGGCGCAGCGAGTTGCGGTGAGGCAGCGTGAGGGTCAGCTCTCCGCGGCAGTCCGCGCGCTCAAGGAGGAGCTGGTTGGCGCGCTGGCCGCGGTCGAGGTGACCATCGACTTCTCCGAAGAGATAGGGGACCTCGACTATGCCGCCATGCGGGAGCGCATCGGCCGGATTCGCGCGGGCGCCGAGGGACTGCTCTCAACCGTCGGTCGGGGGCGCGTCTATCGCGAGGGCGTGCGCCTCGCCATTATCGGGCGGCCGAACGTGGGGAAGTCGAGCCTCCTGAATGCGCTGCTCAAGGAGGATCGGGCCATCGTGACGCCGGTTGCCGGGACGACCCGCGACGTAATCGAGGAGACCGCGAACATCCGCGGAATCCCGGTAACCGCCATCGACACCGCCGGCCTGCGCGAGACGGAGGATCTGGTGGAGCGGATCGGGGTGGAGCGCGCGCGAACCGCGCTGGAATCCGCCGCCCTCGTTCTCTTTGTGTTCGATGCATCGGTAGGGTGGACGGCGGACGACGAGCGAGTCGCCGCCACCCTGGGCGGCCAGCCGGCCATATGGGTCGCCAACAAGATCGACCTTACCAATAACGCCGGGTTGGAGTCGATCCAGCAAGCGTCGGCTGGATTTCCCCTGGCGGAGGTGTCGGCGCGGACGGGCGAAGGAATCAAATTCCTCGAACGGACTATCGCAGACACGATTCTGGGCGGCAGCGTGGATGCGGGCGAAGGAGCGGTCGTCTCCAACGCGCGCCATGAGCACGCGCTCCGCTCCGCCGTCGAAAGCCTTGCTCGTGCAGAGGAGACGACTTCGGCCTGCCTGCCCGCGGACTTCATCTCCATCGACCTCCGCGCAGCCCTCGATTCGCTGGGCCTCATCACCGGCGAGACGGCCACCGACGACGTGATTCACCGCATCTTCCACGATTTCTGCGTCGGCAAATAGCCGCGCAAGCCCTCTGCAATCGTCGCCAACGAGTTGACAATCGGCAGGCGAGCCGGTAGACTCAACGGGTATGCGGACCGTTATTTTGTATTCCGCACCCGGTTCCGCTCGTTTCGCAGGCCGCCTCGTAGCGAGCCGCCCATTTCCGCTCAACACGGAGGAGAGACCTGGTATGAGTGTTCGCAAATCCGCGGCCCGAACGGCGAGCCGCGACATGTCGGGCGGCGCGCAGGCGCTGAAGAGCCTCGGATTCTGGGCGCTTCTCGCGGGCGCATCGTTCGTCATCGGCCTCTTCATCCTCTCTCCCCTGATTAACGTGGCGGCTGGCACGCATTCCACGGCCGGCGCCGCTCCGACGGTCAGCGCCCCTCCGTCCCAGCCGGCGCCGCAGCCCGCCGCACAGCCAGTAGTCACGCCGCGCCGCGCGGAGCAGCCCGCTGATTCGGATGTCGGCATCAACGTGGAGAAGCCGAAAGCGCCCGAAACCACGGATGTTCAGCCCTCGCAGGGTCTCGATGCCTCCGCTCTTACGGAAAACACGGGCGACGTCTCTTCCCGATCTTCCCGTCGCAAGCGGTCCGCGGACGAGACGGACGCGCGCACGGATCGCGCGGGCCGTGACAACGCGGACAAGGCGCCGGATGACGCGGCTGTGCGACCCGACCGCGGCGAGCGCACGGACGACGCGCAGCCGACCGATTCGGTGGACCGCGCCGGCCGGACACCCCGTGACCGCTCCAGCGATTCGACCGATGAATCCGGTCCGCGCCGCACCCGCCGAGCCCGCCGCACCCGGTCCGGCGACGAGAGTTCGCCGCCAAAGGACAACGCGGCGCCGCCCACGGACGTTCAAAAGGGCGACAGCATCGACCGCTGAGGTCTGGATGGAGAGGGGGCGCGGCCTGAGAAGACTGCGTCCTTTCATTCAGTTCGCGCCATGCCATTCGCGGAACGAGTGATTGCAAATCACTCGCTGGAGGGCTTTCAGCCAATCGTCCTGCCGGACGAAAGTCTATGTGGGCGTCGTCCGGCAGGACGATTAGCCGCAGGCTCACGAGCGAGGTCAATTAATTACTCACCTTACGCAGACGGGCTCAACAGATTGGGTGCACTCCGCGGC
>Ga0068855_100012022_pt1 | contig 10465 bp, 5 predicted proteins | sample KBSCornC52_FD_66592 | JGI IMG/M metagenome (GOLD analysis project Ga0068855, IMG submission 66592) | Corn rhizosphere microbial communities from Kellogg Biological Station, Michigan, USA - KBS Corn C5-2 | ecosystem: Host-associated > Plants > Roots > Rhizosphere > Soil ... | reverse complement strand
GATCGTGCCGCCGCTTCCCCCGCCGGCGGCGCCGCCGTTGCCAGCGGTACCCGCACCGCCCGCACCGCCCGCACCGCCGTCACCGACCGTGCTTCCGGGCGGCGACACCGTGTACATGAGCGCGCCTTCGTGCGGCACATTCACCGAGATCCCGCTGGTCATACCGGTCACGTCGCGGCGGTTCCAGAGATCGCGCACAGCGGGAGGCTCGGTGATACCGAGTTGCGAAAAGTCGACGGACATCATCGCGTCCTGAGTCCCGCGGTTGAACAAGGCCAGCGCTTTACGCCCGCCGGAGAGATCGCGCGCCCAGACCTCCGTGCTGCCTTGTTGAGCAATTCGCTTTGCGTGGCTGCCGAGGGCATCTTGATTGACCGCCAGCACCTCGTCATTGGTGAGCAGCGCGGTCGACCAGGCATCCCCGCTCAGGTGAGTTGGGTTGCCACCGAACATCAGGGGTGACGGTAAGATCCCCCACAGCGACATCACGGTCACCTGCTGGTTGTGACTGAGCGCGCTCGGGCCGGAACCGTGAACGGGACAGCGCGGCCCGAGGTAGCCGAGTGGCAGCATGTCCGCGTCTGGCCAGTGCCCGACGACCAGCCCGCTCGTGGCCTGCCAATTGCCGGTCGCGCTGAACTCGTCCGACAACGAGCTGAGTCCGCTCGTGTCCCAGAAGTCGTTGACGATGCGCCACATGTTGGCGTTCTTGTTCAGATTGGCAACGTCGCGCGTTTGCATCGGCCCGGGCGAAAGGCTGAGAACGATCGAGCGACCAGTCTTGTCGATGGCAGCGCGGATCGCGTCGGTCTCCGCCTGATGATAATCCTGCGGATTCGAGTACGGGTTCATCATGTCGTCGACTTTCACGAAGTCGATCCCCCACCCTGCGTACTGCGCGAAGATCGAGTCGTACCAAGCCTTGCCGGCGTCCGTGTCGCCGTGAACCCCCCACATATGATTGTCCCAGGGACACGGGTCATTGGTATTACCCGCTTGCGCCGCGGTGAACGTCGAATTCGCGATCGGCGAGCTTTCGCTCACCGACTTGCGCGGAATGCCGCGCATGATGTGAATGCCGAAGCTGAAGCCGAGCGCGTGGATCTTGTCGGCGAGCGGCTTGAACCCCTGATTGCCGGCGGACGACGGAAACTTGCTCGCGGACGGCAGGTATCGGCCGTTGGCGTCGATCGCCTGCTCGGGGTCGAACCAAAGAAAATCGACCACCACCGCGTTGTAGCCGAACGGCTTGAGCTCGGTCTGCATGGCTTGCGCTGCAGACAGGACCTCACTTTCGGTGACGCTCGAGCCGAAAGAGTCGTAGCTGTTCCAGCCCATCGGGGGCGTGAGCGCGAGCCCGTCGCCCGCCTTCACGGTCAGCGTCGCTGTCGCGGTCCCAGCGGCATTCGTGACGGTGACCGTCACAGGGTAGGCTCCCGCTGCCGGAGTAGTTCCGGAGATCGTACCTGAGCTGGCGGCGATCGATAGGCCGGCGGGTAAGCCACTCGCCGCGAAGGTGAGCGGCGCCTGCCCCGTAGCGGAAACGGTGTAGATGAAGGGACTGCCAGGCTTCGAGCCGACCACGCTCGCGCCGAGGATGTGGGGCGCTGCCGGCGGGGCCGCAGTCGAGATGCTGATCTCCGTCTGTGCAGCGAAGACGGGGCCACTGCCCAGCGCGCCGAAAGACAACACCGCAACGCCCAGCAACACCCGTAGCTTCATGACTAATCCTCGTTCAATCGATCGGAGACAGTGACCGCGCCGTCGCTGATCTCATTTTGCGTGGCTCGTGCGTCTAGCGTCGCGATCACGTGCTCGCCCGCGACGCCGTGTTGAACGCGCAATAAATGCGCCGCTGATCCGGCGCGAGAGACTTCCGACGCGAAGCCATTCTCTCTGGCAGTGACGCTGGCGCGCAGATTCCGTCTCGCGATTGTGCAGCGAATTTACGAACTACTTTCGAGTGTTCGAACGCCGCACCGAACACCGAAAGCAATCGCACTGCCACACAATCTTCTCGCGAGGACACAATCGCTTGGCTCACACCGAGCACTCTCGCCCGGCTCGAAGAATCGCGCGTCGAACCGTGTGTTCCGCTAGACGGCGTTCACGTAGGCGCGCGCCATCAATTGCCGATAAGCGAGCGGCGATATCCCGCGCAGGCGCTGGAACATGCGACGAAAGTGCCCGACCGAAGCGTAGCCGCACGCGTGCGCGACCTCGGCGATTGATTGGGTCGTATTGCGCAACATCTCCGCGGCGTTGCTCAACCGCCGACGATGGAGGTACTCGGTGAGCGTGCTCTTGTGCACGCGCCGGAATGAACGATTCAAGTAGTCCGGGTTGACGTGCAAAGCGCGCGCGATGCGCGCGGTCGAGAGCTTTTCGGACAGGTGCGCGGTGACGTACTCTTCCGCGCGGCCCGTCAACGCGGCGCTGGATTGCTTTTCCTCCGCCGGCTCGCGCGTCACTTCACACAAAATCTGCAGCAGCAGCAGCGCCGAATAGAGCGGATCGAGCCTGCGCCCTTCTTGGTCGTCCAGATAGCGGTGAAACAGCTCTGCCACGCAATCCGGCCGCTGCACGCGCGTCAACTTCGGCACGCGCAAAATGGCACCTTGAACCAAGTGCGGCCGGACCAGGAAATGAATCCAGTAAAATTTCAGATCGCTGGCGAAGGGCGTGGCCCCGCGGTGGCGCCGCCCGGCGTGCAGGAGCAGCGCGTGCCCCGCCGGGACATCGAAGCGCGTGTCGTCCTCGAAGATGGACAACGTCCCCTCACGCACCACGATTAGCTCGTAGTTTTCGAGAACGCGATCAGGATGTGTGCCGCGCGCATTGCTGATGAACTGCCCGCACGAAACGACTTCGACACCCACACTCGGAGCTAAACTCAATAGGTCCATGATCATTCATTCCAGATTGAGGACGGCACGTGAGCGCGTGTTTGAAAAACGCACGGCCAGCCTCAGCGCCCATATCCGGCGGCGACGATGTTGGCCTGCACCGCGTCATCGATGGCATCGGGCGGGTTGCCGGACGTGATGCAGCCTTCGAAGAAGGTGCCTTCACCCGTGTGGCTGTTGTCCCCACCGATTCCGAGAACGATCGCCCCTTCCTTCTTTTGAGGAGAATACCCGCCTGCCGGGCGTGCTCCGTCGTATTTGGTCGTGAGCATGCCCGACTGAGCATCCCCACCTTTGAGCACGAAGCGATTCCCGGAAGGCCCTTTGAGCATGGCCGTGACATAGGAGCCGACGAGCGGAGTATTGGTCGGCGCTGCCTCGGTCGAGCCGCCGGCATAGACGCCATCTTCGAGATCCGCCATCACCCAGGGGCCGCTACCGCTGCCCTTGCCCCACTGCGTGCTGTTGCCGAAGTAGACCGCTTCCATGGTGGCCTTGCCGTTGTCCATGTTGTTGGTCTCGGCGTTTCCGTAGTCGAAGCAGCAATATTGGTTGTAGTGCTTGCCACTCACGACCATGTACATGGCCTCGGCTTGATCGCCGGTTGCGACGCCCTTGGTCGCGTTGTTTCGATAGCCGACGGCGCCTGCGTCGTTGTCGAAGTTCGCAGTCGTATACACACCGTAGACCGCGTGTCCGTTCAATTGAATTTTGGCCTGCGTCGCGTTTGCTTCCAGCCCGCCCTTGTTCAACCAACCACCTGCCGGCGCTTTGCTCAGGTGATTGCCGTTCGGCGATTGATCGTAAATGAGCGAGATGGTGCAGGTCGTGCCGGCGCAGAACGCATCTTGGGTCGCTGAATTGGCGTAGCCACCCGGGCTCACGACGTCGATGTCGAGCGTGGTTTTGTCGGACGCGCGCCTGACTTGGTAGAGCTTGCCGCCGTATGAGCCATAGAGCGCTCGCACCGTGCTGTGCGCCGCAACGCACGGAGTGCCGCCCGATTCGTAGAGATCACAGGGGCCGCTCTGCGTCGTGCCAATGCCAACGCTGCCTGCTGCCGCTCCTACGCCGCCCGTTGCTCCACCGCCGGCGCCAGAGGCAGAGGCCCCGCCCAACGCAGCGCCGCCTGCGGCTCCCGAAATTCCTCCGCTCGCAGAGCTTGGACCGCCGCCGCTTGGAAAGCCGCCGCTCGGAAAGCCGCCGACGGCTGCGCTACCACCGCTGCTGCTCTGCCCGCCCAGGCCGGCACCCGCCGCTCCGCTTGCCGCAGCGCCGGCCTGTGCTGATTTTTGATCGGCGCCACAGGCGGCCAAAACGGCTGCAGCTCCCGCGAGCAGGAGCAGAAAATTGGCGCCCAGCGTTTGCCCAGAACCTGCACTTCCATGGGCGACCACGCAAAGCAGTGCCGTCGCGTCCCGGAATCCATCTCGAAATCGACATACATGTAATCACGCCCAGCTGGCCGCCTCGCGGCACAGCCGCGCACTCGGGCACTGACCGCCACGAGTGCTTTGATGGACGGACCGCGGCACCCGCCGCCACTGCTTGAGCAGGCGAGGGCACGAAGGACGCACCGAGCACTTTACATTGTCCTGTGAATGACGTGGACGCAAATAGGATCAAAATGTCGGACCTGAGTCCCAGAGCTCGTGAGCTCATGCGTTCGGCGCACGCCATGAACCGACCTACGCCCGCGGATCGCGCGCGCTTCGAAAGCGCGCTCCGCGCGCGGCTCGGCGCCGCAGTCTTGCCCATTCAGGGCGGTGCATCCTCGCATGCGGCACAGGCGCTTTGGCCCATCATCTCGAGCTTCGTCGTAGGTGCGCTGGTGATTGGCGGCGCCTTGCTGCTCGCACCCGGGCAGGATGGGCAAGCCCAGGGCCCAACACCTGCACCCATCACTCAGGTCGCTCCAACCGTCCCCACAGCCAGCTTTCCCGAGCCCGAGCCAACTCCGATTGCTCCCACCGCAGTCGCGGTGGCGACCCCGTCCGCTCTCGCCGCACCGATCGCGCCGGCGAAGCCAGATCGGCTCGCCGAAGAAGTCACGCTGCTATCGAGCGCTGTCAGCGATTTGCGCGCGGGCCGCGTCAGCGTGGCACTGAAAACGCTCGACGAACACCGGCGTCGGTTTCCGAGCGGTATCCTGACGGAGGAGCGCTGCGCGGCTCGAGCGCAAGCCCTGTGCGCCCTCGGCCGCCAACGAGAAGCACAGGCCGAGCTGGATCGGCTCGCGCCTCGCTCGCTTGCCGCCGCGCGCGCCCGGCAGATCTGTGACGCCAGCGCGAACCCCGATCGCTGAAGCGGCGCTCAGCACGTGCAAGCGCCGCGCGTGCGCAAGCTCAGTTCGCTCGCTCCAGCAAGAGCACGCGGGCGCTGAAGTCCTCAGCCAGCGGCGCGCCGGGGAACTGCCCGAGCAACGGTGCCATGCGCCTTCGGGCATCGGAAGCTCGATGTCCGAAGGCGCGCCTTCGGAGGTGTGCGCGACGACGAGCGCGCGATCGCGCCAGCCGCGCACGACCGCCCGCTTGCTCCGCGCCGCGAACCGCGCGTCGAGGGCCAGAGGCGAGGACGACTAGAGTCGCAGAAGAGACGACTTTTCACTGCAGCGTGAACGATTCGTCGGTTTCCTCGAACAGCGTTGCACCGTTCTTTTGGGCTCGGAGCACGAGGTAGCACTTCGTTCCCGAGCTCGGCGCGGTCATGGTGATCGGCTTGGTCGTCATCGAGCCGAGCGGCACGTCGGCGGTCAGCGTGCCCATTGCGCCGATCGTCCCGGTCGCGCTATCGGCGTGAACCTCCCAAGTCACGTCCACGCTCGTGCCGTCGAACGTATCGTTGAAAATGACGAGGTTTGCCATGCGCGTCGCGCCCTTGGCGATCGTCGGTGGCGAGGCCGGCCAATCACCGTTCGGATTCGAGTTCTTGCTCGAATCCCAATACGCCTGGTCAGCAACGAGCACGGGGCTGAAGCCGTGTTGAATGCGGCGGATGATCGGGCTCGACCAAGGATCGGGCAGATTGTCCTCGCCGAACAACGGAGGGCCGCCCTGCTCGATGGTCATCTTCGTGGTCACGACGCCGGGGATCACGCTGGCCCAGCCAGAGAGCAGTGCGTACGGGCGAACGTCGGACGCGTCTTGGCGGCGCATCTCCATGGCCGACGTGCCAAACCAGGTCAGCCCTTGGCGCGAATTGTCTTTCGGCCAAATGTACTCACCTTGTCCAGCGGGGTTGTCCTTGTTGGCGTTCACGAGCTCCGTATACGCCCCGAGCCCGCCAATGTAGTGACCCGCGGTCGCGAAGCCCGGGCTCGGTAGACCGTAGTTCGAGCCGCCTTGGAAAGGGTCCGCGCTGATCGGCCGCGTGCCGTCCAGCTTCGTGATCGCGTTGAATAGGTCGGTCTCGAACTGGACCGAGTCCGTGCTGGCGCTGTTCGCCTCGTTGCTCTGACTCCAGCGCACGATTGAGGGGTGGTTGCGATCGCGGAGCACCATCGCTTGCGCGTGACCGACCATGTTGTCGTGGCCCAGCGCGAAATCCTGATCGTTGTTGCTGCCGCGGATGGCCGTTTCGCCCATGAGCATGAGCCCGAGCTCGTCCGCGGTGTCGAGCATGTACGGAGCAGAGAGCTCCTGATGGATGCGAACGAAGTTGTAATTCAGCTTCTGATAGTTGCGCACCGCCTGCGGCCAACCGGCGTTTCCTGCGCTGGGCGGCAAGAAGCCGGGCAAGGTATCGTAGGCGTCACCCTTGCCCCCATTGTCGATGCTGTCGTAGTCCGCGCCCTGCAGGTTATCGCCGCGATAGTTCACGCGGATGCCGTTCAGGTAATAGTAGACGTGCGAGGCGTCGGCTCGGCGCCGTTCGCTTTGGCGGAAGCCGAAGCGCACCACCTTGTTCTGGATGGTCTTGCCAGCGAGGTTGAGCTGCAGGTTCAAGTTGTGCAGCCGCGCTTTGTAATCGGCCTGGTACGGCACGTTGGGCCACCAATAAGACGCCTTACCGAGTCCCCACTTGATCGGGCCGACGGTCGCGGTAGTGGTGGCGCCCGGAGCCGCAGTGACCATCGTGTCGGGGATCGCCGGATAGCTCAGGTTGTCGCAATTCCAAGAACCGAGCGACCCTGACAGCGTGACTTGCTGGCTCGTGGCGCCGGTGTTGGTGACGGCCGCTTCGAAGGTCAGCGTGTCGTCGGTGACGCTGGTCTTCACGAATACGTCGCTCACGTACACGTCGGGATAGACGTGCAACAGCGCAGAGCGGAAGATCCCTTGTGCCACGTTCGGAGACCAGCCCGCCGCGGTCGGAACTACGAATTTTCCGTTGGTTTTCAAGGCTGCACCGCCCTTGACCAGCACCGAAATCGTATGTTGCTTGCCCGGAGTCACGAACTTCGTGACGTCGAACACGGACGGCGTAAACGAGGTCGTGTTGGTCCCGACCTCTTTACCGTCGACCGACAGCGTCGACTGAAAGTTGACGGCGCCGAACTCAATCAGCGTGGTTTGCGGCGCGCCGGAATCAGGAACGGTGATCTGAGTCGCGTAGGTGCCGCTCGAGGCATTGATGCCCTGCTTCAGCCAGCCGCCTCCGGGAACTTGGATCGTCCGCTTGCTGCCACCCGCAGGGGTAAAATCCCAAGTCCCCGCGATCGACGTGGTGGAGCTGTCTGGCTTCGCGGCTTCGCACGTGCCGCCCCCTGCACCGCCAACACCCGTGCCGGCGGTGCCCGCGCTGCCGGCGCTGCCGCCCGACGCGGTTGCTCCGGCGGTGGGGCTATTGCCACCCGAACCGACACTCCCGCCTGTATTCGCGGCGCCACCTGTGCCGAGCTGGCCTGCCGTGCCAGCCGAGCCAGCGGCGGAGTTGGCGCCGCCCGAGCCCGCCTGGCCCGTTGCAGCGGGCGTGCTCGAGGAACAAGAGAACCCGAGCACCGCAAAAGTGGCGATCGCGAGCGTGTTGAAAAGATGTTTGGCGGTCATGGGGCGCTCCTTGCTCCGATCAAAGGACGTGAAGGAAGCTCCACGCCTCTTGCTGATTCCAGGTCGTCGTCGGCCTCGGACGCGAATGGGCGAACGCCCGAAGACGAGCGCTCAAAAGTGACTGAAAAAGGGCCAGACTTCATGCGCATGACAGTCGCGGCTGACCCCAAGTTTGGTGTGTTCAATGTCCGTAACCCGCGGCCACGATGTTGGCCTGAATCAGCGCGTCGACCGAATCCGGTGGATTGCCACTGGTCATCGCTCCTTCGAAGAAGGTGCCGGTGCCGCCATTGCTGCCGTCGCCACCGGTCCCGAGGATGATCGCTCCCTGCAACTTCTTCGGGCTATATCCGGGGGACGGCCGAACGCCGTCCCACATCGTGATCAGCGTATTGGCTGAGGCGTCCGCGGCCTTGAGCGTGAAGTGATTGCCCGAAGGGCCCTTCAGCATGGCGGTCGCAAACGGCGCGAGCACCGACTTTGCGCTGGGCGTCAGGACCGATTGCGATTGCCAGCCGCCCTTGTCGCTCTTGAACATGCCATTTTCGAGGTCGCCGGCGATCCACGGCCCGCTGCCGTCGCCCTTGCCGCCCCAGGTGATATCCGTGCCCCAATAGAGCGCTTCCATCGTGCCGTTCCCGTCGTCGTTGCCGCTCGTCTCGGCGTTGCCGTAGTCGAAGCAGCACTGATCGCTGAACCGCTTGCCATCCACCACCATGTACATGGCTTCGGGTTCGTCGCCTTTGGCGACACCCTTGGTGGCGTTGTTTCGGTACGCCACATTGCCATACGCAGTGACGAAGATGCCGTGACCCTGGTGCCCGCCGACCGTGACTTTGCCGTCGGCGGCCTTCGCCTCCACGCCGCCGTTCGGCAACCAATGCGCCACCGGTGATTTGACCAGATCGTTCTTGTTCGGCGACTGATCGTAGATGATCGAAATGGTGCAGGTCGTGCCGCTACAGAACGCGTCGTGCGCCGCGATATCGACGAAGCCGCCCGGGGCGAGCGCGGGGACGTCTTTGGTGGTTTTGTCCGACGCGCGCCGCAGTTGATAGAGCGGGCCGGTGTACGCGCCGTAGAGCGCGCGAATCGTGCTGTGCGCAGCCACGCATGGCGTATTGGCCGTCGCGTAAATGTCGCAGGGGCCGGTGCTGGTCGCGCCGCCCGCGGGTGCACCCGCCGCCGAAGTGGATCCGCTCGTGCCGCCAGCACCCCCCGTCGCAGTCGTTCCGCCCGACGGCGCTCCGCCACTGGCCGAGCCACCAGAAGCGGTCGAGCCAGCCACAGCAGGCGCTCCGCCGCTGGCAGAGCCACCCGCGGCGTTTCCGCCCGCGTGAGTCATGCCGCCGCTCGCGCTAGCGCCTCCGCTCCCATCGCCGTTCGAGGAGCTGGCGTCGGAGCAGCCAACGACCGCGGCCAGGGCAAGCCCCGCGCCGCCAAGGCACCATCGGCTCAGACGCGGCAGGGAGTTTATAGGCATTGGCATGCACTTTCGAAACGGGCGTGACCTACTTGACCCTCAAGATTGCAGCAGACTCGCCGAGCTTCTTTCCCTGAGCATCGACGATCGCAAGCTTGTAAGTCCCGGAGCTACTCGGAAGGGCAATCGTGGTCGCATCGCCGGCCGCCTTCGTCATCGTGGCACCGGCGGTGAAGGTCGTAGTGCCGGCTGGCGCGAGCCAGACGGTATTGCTGCTGTCGCCCGTACTGCGAATGTCGAGGCTGCTCGCTCCGGCCGCAACCGCACAGCTGGCCGGGAATACGTAGTCGACACGGGACAGCAAGCTCGAGGGAATGAGACTCGCGTACGCCGCTTCGACCCCGGAGCTCAAAGCGGCCTTGTATTGTGCGACCGGCCAAACGTTGTCCGACACTGCGACCGGCGGATCGATCACACTGTTTGGCGGCGTGATGCCCATCTTGCTCACGGTGGCGTACGTGCGAAGAATCGTAAGATCGTGCTTGTTGCCGAAGAGCTCGCTGTTGATCGTGTATTTCACGCCAGTCGAGATGTCGAGCACGTTGTCGTTCTCGGTGATGAACGCGCTCCCTTCGTCGTTGTGCAGACCGTACGTGAGGCCCGCGGGGATGCCCTTCACGTAGTTTTGGTTGATGGTCGTGCCCGGCATTTGCCCGATCGTGTAGACCGCGCCGCTGTCGTGGAGCCGGCTGAGCGTGTCGATCAAACGGTTGTTGTTGACCGCGTTGTTCTTGCACGTGGTCGAGCTCGAGAAGTTGCTCCAGCCCCAACCCAGGTTGATCCCGTTGTAGGCGGTGCCCTGAATATAGTTGTGGGTGATGGCCAACGTATCGACGAAGAACGCCGTGATCCCGGCGTGACCACCGAAGCCCGGCAGCGAGCTCAGGTTGTAAAACACGTTGTTCGTGATCGAGTCGTTCTTGCAAACGCCCTCGACGCCCGCAGGATACTTCTCGTGCGCGCCCCCATCGCCGATCGCGACGTGCTGCGGGTGACCCACGGTGACCCCGCTGCCGGCGATGTCCGTGATGTAGTTACCGGTGATCTTGCTGTTGATCACGTCGTTGATGATCGAGATGCCTTCGGAG
>Ga0068855_100012018_pt1 | contig 10467 bp, 16 predicted proteins | sample KBSCornC52_FD_66592 | JGI IMG/M metagenome (GOLD analysis project Ga0068855, IMG submission 66592) | Corn rhizosphere microbial communities from Kellogg Biological Station, Michigan, USA - KBS Corn C5-2 | ecosystem: Host-associated > Plants > Roots > Rhizosphere > Soil ... | reverse complement strand
CCGGGCTCCAGCCCTCGTCGGGTTCGAGGTCGGCCACCAGCGGCAGACCCATGCCGGTGTTCGCCCACTCGACGGCGACGGCGTGAATGTAGGTCTCGCCCTCCTCATCCCAGCCTCCGCGGACGACCGGCACGCAGACGTTGCCGCTGGCACGGTTCGTGAACGGGTTCCCGGCCGGCTCGATGCCCAACTTCGCCAGGTGTTCCCTGATGCGGATGATCTGGAGGCCGCGCTCCTGCTCGCGCTCGCTCTCGTGTTTGGCGTCGGCCTCATCGCGGGCGTCGCGGGCGGCCTTCACGAGGTCGGTCGGTTTGATGACTTCGATCTCGGTCATATCGGGTTCTCCATCGTCTTCAGGTCTGTGGTGGCCGGCCGCCTGTCCCTCAACAGGCGGCCGGCCTCATCGCCGGGCATCCCGTCACGGACTGCGGTGTCCGTGACCCCGGCGGCATCCCCTTCCGGGGGGTTCGGTGGCCGCCGCAGGTTTTCCAGGCCTGCGGCGGCCCGTCGGTCCCCGCCACACCGAGGGGGTAAGCGGCAGCGGGGCCCAACGACCGGCGCGGCGTGCCAAAGAGTCACCAACGGCGCCGCGCCGGCGGTTCTATGGGGACAGGGCCGCGGCGTGCTCGGCGATGGCAATGCCGGTGGCGGCGGACAGCACGTGAAGGGCCAGCAGTGGCGGAACCGCGTTTCCCACCTGCATAAATGCCTGCGTCTTCGTGCCCTGCCATGGATAGTCGGCCGGGAAGGACTGAAGGATCGCGGCTTCCTGGATGCTGATGCGGACTGCGCCTTGGAACTGGGCCTCGCTACCTTTGCGATCCCGATGGCCTGGCTTGGCGATGCGATCCGTTGCGCACACGGTGGTCGCGGGGCGGTCTTGAATCCAGGTATTCAGGTCGGCCCGGCCGGTGATGGAGACGGCGGGCTCGTCCATATTGCGTTCGGCGCGGCCTATACCGGCGACGGTTTGCCCTGAGCGCAGAACCCAAGACTGCGACTGCTGTCGGATTGTGGGCGATGGGTCTTCACAGGCGCGCTCGTAGCCCTGTGCGAACCCGCCGGCTCCGACGTTGATTACCCAGGCCCCGCGGTCCCGCTCGGCGTACAGCGACTTCCGCGCGCCGGATCCGCCAACCTGCTCGTCCGCGCCGCCGCGTCTCCCGCCTGCGGTCGCAAGTGCGAAGTACGGGCGTTCGGTCATGCCCCAGCCGAGAGCCTCGGCCATTGATACCCACGGCGCACCCCATAGCTGGAGGCCCTTGCGCGGGTCGTAGTGCGTCGGCTCCGGCGGCAAGGCGGTGCGGATACGGGACGCAATGAGGATGGCGCGCTTCCGGGTCTGTGGCACGCCGTAGTTAGCGGCGTTCAAGATCCCGGCCCACGCCGAGTAGCCAATGCTCCGTAGGATCCGAGCGATGTGCTCCCACAACGGCAGCACCGACGGCACCTGCTCCAGCGCGATCCACTCCGGCCGCAGGTCCAGGGCGTACCGCAGCGGCTCCGCCACCAGCGGCGTGCGCGGATCCGAGCAGGCCGCGGCGAGCTGCACCCGGGTGTCACGCCCGGCAGTGAGGTCGTCAAGGCACTGGTGGATCAGCGGCATGTCGCCGATGCCCTCACCCTTGCCAGCGGCGGAGAACGTGCCGCACGGCGGCGAGGCAATCAGGCCCCGGATCTTGCCGACCATGCGGTGCGTCGGCATCGCGGCGACGTCGGCGCGGATGGTGAGGTGTCCGGCGGCGGCGCGGGTGGCGCAGGCGTGCGGGTCGAGTTCGATGCCGACCTCGTGCAGTCCGAGCGCCGCGGCGGCGACGGACCATCCGCCGGGCCCGGCAAACGGGTCGATGGTGTCGATGGTGTTCACCGCCCACCCCCGACCGAGCCGTGGCCGGCTGCCGCCAGCTCCTCGGTTGGCAGTCGCAGCGTCGGCGGCAGCGGCGCCCGGTGCTGGCCGTGCGCGGCCAGCGCGGCACGCCGTTCCCGCTCGCGCCGCACCGCCTTGATGGCCCGGTTCCTGCGCAGCGCGTCGGTGGCGTCTACGGCGAGCAGCAGCCCGGCACGTCCGGCGAACAGCAGCGCGGCGAGTCCGACGAGCAGCAGCGCCGTTCCGGCGCCGGCGGCGACAACGGGCGCCCACTGCACGGCGGCGTGCGGGTTGCAAACGGCGCGGATGAGGGCGTAGGTCGCGGCGGCCAGCGCCGAAGCGGCCATGACCAGCTCGACCGCGGTGAGGATGTTGCGACGGCTCATGACCCGGCCTCCCGTTCGGCTTGGGCCGCGCCACGCAGCGCGGCGATGACCTGCTCGGCGGTACGGTCCGGGTCGTCGTTCCAGTCGGCCACGCTCTGGTCGACGCGGCCGCTGATGCCGAGGTAGGTGCACAGCGCGTCATGCGCGAGCTCGCCGGCCTCGCTGGTTTCCCAGGGGTTGTTGCCGTTCGCCGCCATGTTGATCGCGCCGCGTGCACAGCAGCACTTATCGGTGAAAGTGCCTCCGCCGATCAGCGCCCCGGACGCAAACGTGCCCTTGTGCAGGCCGTTCCGTTCGATGATGTCGGCGGCGCAGTCGAGGACGGCCGCGGTCTCGGCGCTCATTCCTCGGCCGCCTTCCGGTTCGCCTCGGCGGTGTCGTAGGCACAGCCGGGGCAGTCGGAGGCGATCGCGCCCGGGTCGTGGTCGGTGTGGTCGGGGATGGCCGTGGCCGGTTTCGGCTCGACCTTCGGCACCGAAGCGGTGATCTCCGCAGTGGTGACGCGGGCCGGCGGGAACTCCTCCTCCACGGTGATCTCGCCGCGGTTGATGGAGGCATGGATCAGTTCCAGCTGGCCGAGGTCGAGGTCAGTCCACTGGTCGCGTACGCGACCGAGCTTCTGCTCCATCTGGTCGGCGCGGACGTTCAGCGCCTCGAAGAACTTGATCGCATCGGCGATGCGCTGCGGCCGGGGCACGTCGCCCTTGCCCTTCAGCGTCTCGGTGCAGGCGTCCTTGGCCATCTCGATGAACCACACCGGCAGCACCGAGAAGATCTGCTCGCGCAGCCGGCGGGCCCCGTTGTTGGCGTTGTTCTCGTAGATGTCCCGCATGCTGGCCAGGGCCTTGGCGCCCTTTTCGGTGTCGCGCTTGTGCGGGACGATGAACTTCGTGGAGACGTGCTCGTTGACCTCCAGGTCCCACGCCCAGGCGTGCATCTCGGACTGGTCGTAGCCGTCGTCGCGGCGCATCTCGTCCACGCTGTAGGCGATGTTCCCCCAGCAGCGGGCCAGTTCTTTGGCGAGCTGGATGGTTTCGCCGGTGACGGCGCTGCCGCCCTTGTTGTAGCGGTAGAAGGCGCGCAGGGCCAGGGCCCGGTGGGAGCAGGCCATCCGCATGCGGGCGATCGCGTCGGACTCGCTGCGCGGGAACTGGCGGGCCAGCTGGACCCGCGCCAGCACCTCGGCGACGCCGCGGGACTGCTCGACCGTGGTTGCCTGGCTGATGCGGGTGGCGGTCGGCATGAGCTGTTCGAGTTCGGTGGTCACTTCGAGACTCCCTGGGTGGCGATGCGCAGCGCGTCCATGACGTGTAGGAGCTGGTGCCGAGGCATCACGGTGATGGCGTAGCGCAGGTTGACGTGGGCGTGCGGGTAGCCGCCGAGGCTCGCGGCGATCTCCAGGGCCGCGCGGTTTGAGTTCGCGATTCGGCGTCTGCGGTCGCGGGACCAGGTCACGATCGGCTGCCAGTAGATGTGGCCGTCGCGGACGTGGGCGTGCCACTCGGTGTAGGAGACGGTCGCGAGCACGCGCAGTGCCGCCGCCGTCATGGAGTTGTTGAGCATCCGCGGCGTGATCTGGTCGCGGACCTCGTCGGGCAGCAACCCGAGCAGGTCGGCGTGGGTCTCCACGCCGGAATCGATCAGCAGGGCGCTCACAGCTCTCCCTTCAGGTACTGGCTTTCGATGTAGGCGGGCATGCCGAGCAGGTCGGGTTCGCCTTCCCAGCCGGGCCAGCGGCCAGTGGCGATGCAGTCGGCGTAGGACTCCAGCGCCTCGCGGTTCAGCGCGCGGGCGATCTCCATCGCCATGGCATCGACCTCGAAGACGTGGATGAGGTACGGCGCGCTTTTCTCCTGAAACACGATCATGTAGGCGGCGTCCGTGCTGGCGCGGCCGAGCGCGATCGCGCCGTCGGTGTAGGTCGCGGCCTGGCCGGCGTAGCCGAATTTCCACAGGGCCTTCGAGCACGATTCCTCGTCGGCGCTGAGACAGCTCTTGTAGTCGACCAAGATGGTGCGGCTGAACGTCGGGTGAGCCAGGTGGTCCAGGCGCCCGCGCCGCATCACGCCGGTCGGCGCGTCGCGCCAGAACAGCGACTGCTCGACGTCGCCGCGCTCCGGGGACAGCAGGGCGTTCGCGACCGGGTGAGCGTGGATGGCCTCGGCCATGTCCAGGACCATGCGGTACTCGTGCGGCAGCAGCGGGATCATGCCGTCTGCGCGCGCGTCCTCAGCCTCCTGCTTGGCCTTTTTGGTGCGCATGTTCTCGACGTCCAGTTCGTACAGAACCGGCCCGGTGCCGAGGACCAGCGCGTGCGCGGCCGTGCCGATCTCGAACTCCTTCTTCGTCGGCCGCTTGTGGTCCTTCTCCCAGCGGAACCGGGCCGGGCAGCCCTTCGGCTTCATCAGGTGCTTGGCCTCGCTGTTTGACAGCGAGCCGCCGGGGACGGGGTCACGGACGTAGTCCTCGAAGGAGAGCGTCGGGTAGACGCCGGGTTCGGTGATGACGGCGGGGCGCCGGGCCGCCAGGAAGGCGGCCGGCGCGTCCGTCTGCGGGGTTTCCGCGACGGCCTCTTCGGTGGCCGCCGTCACGCCGCCACCGCCCCGGCCTGCTTCGCCTCGTCGTAGCGGGCGATGCCAAACACGATTGCGTGACAGGCCCACAGGAAGGTCCAGTCCCAGTCCCGGGAGTCCCACTCCCACGCGTCGCCGAACGAGAACGGCGGGGCACCGTCGGGACCATCCCAGCCTGGGTACTCGAACGATTCCAGGGCGCTGCGGGCCTGCTCGGGGCTGCTGACGTCGTACTCGGACATCTGCCCGAAGAAGTGCGCCTGGACGGCCTTGGCCAGCCCCGGGCGCCCCTCGGTATTCCCGCGCACGTAGTTCCAGACGTTGCGCTCGAACAAATCGCCGGAGTGGACCATGGCCGGGCCCCGGCCGCCGTCGAGCTTCTCCGACCAGTACACGGGGTTGATCTCGTGTCGCCGGAAGAAGGTGAACATGTCCGGGACGCGCGCGAAGGTGAAGGCATCGCCGAGGTCGCCGTGAATAGACAGGCGGCCGGGCCAGGTGACCAGCTCGAACCAGTAGCACGAGGTGTCCGGCGACTTGAACAGCAGGTGCCGGTACAGGCCGTCGTCGTGCAGGATCGTCATCTCGTGGGCGCGTACCGGAATCCGGCGCAGCGGCCCGATGTGCTGCCAGGGGAGCATCTCGTCGCGCTCGTGCGGCCCGATGTCCCGGGCGAACCGCTCCGCCGCCTGGGCGATGCTGTCGCGCGTCACTTCGCACGCCCCTGAATGCCGACCCGGCCGCAGGCCTCGTCGAGCGCTTCCGCCGCGAGCCTGCTCTCGGGCATCCCCAGCAGCAGGCTGCTGTCGATCTCGCCGGACAGCGCGTCCCACGCGGTGGCCTGCCGGTCCACGTCGTACTGCGACGACGCGCCGTTCTCCTCTAGCGCCAGCTTCACGGCGTTGCGCGCGGCCACGTAGTCGAAGAACAGGTCGAACAGGTCGCCCGCGAGCCGCTCGATGAGGTCGCGGTCGTGGTCGTCGAGCTCGGGCCCGCGCAGGGCGACGTGGTTGTACGCGGCCACCTTCGGGTGGGTGAAGACCTCTGCGGTCCACTTCTCGGCGCCCATCAGAACCCCTCCAGGTGCGTGGTGCGCGCGGCCTTGTCGAACAGCTCGGCGGTCCGCTGGTGGACGTCGGCCAGCGCGTCGGCGCGGCGCCTGTGGTGGTTCTCGGCGATGGTGCGCTCGGCCCGGGCCAGGTTCCGCAGCGTCGTCTGGACGCGTTCGGCGGCGATCTGCTCGGCGATCTGCTCGGCGGTCTGGGCGGCCATCACGCCACCGCCCCGACAAGCCCGGCCGCGATCGGCCGGCAGGCCGTGATGCGCGCCGCCGTCTCGGCCATGTGGTCGCCGTACTGGAACGCCAGGTCCGCCAGGCACGCCGTCAGGTCGCAGCCGTGGGCGGCCAGGACCGCGTGGATCGCGGCCAGCGCGTCGTCGGCGGTGAAGTCGGCCGGGAACTCTGGCGCGAGCGCCAGCAGCTCGGCGGCGACCTTCTGGGTCACGCGGATGCCGTTGATGTACAGGGCGGTCATGCTGCCGTCTCCGTCCCGAACGCGGCCAGGCGCGGGTCCAGCTGCCACTCAGTGACCTCACGGACCGCGCTGGTGCCGACCTGCTCCAGCGGCGCGTAGATGTACAGCGTGAACGGGCCGAACGTGGCCAACACGCCGCCGTACTCGTCGCCGTTGTCCGGCCTCAGGGTGGCGCCGTGACGTCCGGCAGCCTCGGCGAGCGCGGCGATTCGGGCGGCCACGTCGATGCGGTGCTCGGGCTTGGCGTACTTGCTGTTGCCGACGTAGGCGTTGAGTCGCGTCGAGTTGTGCTTGCCGGGCGTGATGTCGTCGGCGATGTCCGGCCGTTCGGCGGCCAGGTTCCGCAGCGCCAGCAGCGCGTCGATGGCGGAGTCGATGCGGGCGTTGGCGGCCTGGACCGCGGCGGGGATGGCGGTAGTCTCGGTGGTCGTCATCACGCCACCTCGGCCTTCAGCTCGGCCTCGAACGCCTCGCACTCGGCGATGAGCGGCGCGGTCAGCATGCACGCCGCCACGCCCCAGTCGCGCTCCAGGCCGGTCAGCTCGGCGGTGGTGCGGACCGCCAGCTGCGACCAGGACTTGCTCACACCGAACCACTCGGCGTCGAGCCACATCGCCCAGTCGGCCAGCGGCAGCGGCTCCAGCAGCTCGGCGTCGAGCGCGTAGGCGCCCTCGGGGCTGCGGCCGATCCAGTCCGGGTCGGGAAGCGCCTTGATGTCCTCGAAGCTGATCTCGCGGTCGGCCTCGCGTCCGGGCCACGGCGCCGCGGTGCGGCGGGCCGAGCTGTCGGTGCGGTGGATGCCCTGTTCGTGCGGGCGGGGCTTGAGCGGTACCCTCATGGGTGACCAGTTCCTTTCGTGCTTAGCGGTTCGAATCGGTCTTGCTGGTCCTGAGCCCGGTCCGTTAGCGCGGACGCGGGCTCGCTACTTTCCGGCGGCCTTCTTGCGGGCGCGGATCGACTTGAGGGTCAGCTCGGCGTAGTAAGCGCTGCGGTAGGCCGCGGCGCACTTCGCGTGTTCCTCGGGCGGCAGTTCGCCGTGGTTGTCGATGACCATCTGGTCGAACTTGGCGTCGGCGGCCCGGCGGCCCGGGGCCGTTCGCTTGGCGCGGTCCGGGGTGTTGGCCCAGGACTTGTAGGCGCCGAGGCGGCCGGCCAGCGCTCGCTCGGCGGGCGTCATGCGGGCTTCACCTGTATGTCTTCAACAGGCACGCCGAGCTCTCGAGCAAGCGCTTCCTGGACCTCCACCGAAGCATCGGATCCCTTGGTGCGGATCCGGCAAAGGTGTTGGCGGGAGATCTTGGCTCGTCGCGCCAGTTCACTGGCGGACAGGGGCTGGTGGTCAAGGAGGAACTGGACCTTAGCCCCGTCGATGCGGGGATCAATCCTGGCCTTCATGGGTGTCAGTCTGACACCTCAAAGGGTTCAGCACAAGACTACGGGCTATTCAGACTGAACCTTTAAGGGTTCAGGTGGCCCTGCGAGCGCGATCCGCGCTAGGGGCGCGCGACCCCCTGGAATCCCGCTAATAGCGGTTAAAGCGCAAGCAAAGTGGACCAGTAAGGTTCCACTTGGGGCCGGTAGTCCGGCATCATGACTGGCATGACTTCCCATCGCGAGCGGCTCGTGAGGCTTGTAGCTGAAGCCCGTGAACCCCTGGGGCTCCGACGGCAGATTGACTTCATGGATGCCAGCGGCTTGAGCAAGTCCACGGTGCGTCGTTTTGAGCGTGGTGATCCTGTAGACGGGGACACCCTGCGCAAGATCTCGCGGACGATCAAGTGGACGGCCGATAGTGCGGAGGCGGTTTTGGCCGGCGGCGATCCGGTATTGGCGGTGGGAGATGCTGACACCGAGGTTGAGTCAGCGTGGCGCCGCGAACCCGTCGCGCCCGGCGACCTTTCGCAGCTGATCCGTAACGTCGTGTTCGAGGCGGCCATTGGCCTGGCTCCCGACGCCTCCGCAGCGCAGATCCGCGCGGTCGAGGAACGGGCTCGCAAACTTGCACGTGAGGCCGGTTATACCGTGGCGCGAGAGCGACAGGACACGCATACAGAGGAAGAGCCAGGACTCTGACGTCCTGGCTCTTCCCGCGTTCGAACGTATGTTCTTTTTAACGATGTACAGACCCTAGACCAGCAACACAACTTGGTGGCAGTGTGGATCGTCTAACCGTGAGACGGGCGTGAACATCTACGGGAGGACAAGTCAGTGGTGGAATCCGACCAAACCAGCGAATCAGAGCCCTGCGTCTTAGCCGTCGTCCACGTTGTCGTGGCCGACATACCCGACAAGGGCGCGTACGGCTGCATCGATCAGAACGGCGACCCGGTTGTGTACGCCGACCGCACCGCCGCCCAGGGCGACCCCGAAGCCCGGGAGAACGCGTACAGGGTCTTCTCAGCAGCGGTCGCATCCGCCGTGGCAGCCACCACCACGAACTTCGCCCCCGTCACCTGACGAAGTCGCGCCCGACTCTGAGGTCGCCGGGAGTGCCACCCTCCCCGGCGGCCTTCAGCTGTCTCTGCGGTCGAACAGGGCCTTCTGCGACTTCAGCGCCAGCCGGTTCTCGTGCTGCTTCGCGTAGTGCTCGACCATCCTGAACGACTTCCAGCCACCCAGTGCCTTCAGGTCGCCGCCCGGCATGTCGTTGTCCAGCGCCTCGTTGGCGAACATCCGGCGGAACTGGTGGGGATTGATGTGCGGCAGGCCGGCTTTGGCCGCCCGGATCCCGAGCATCCGGTACAGGCCGGCATAGCTGAACCGGCCGCCGTAGACCGACACCAGCAACGCCGGCTCGTTTGCTGCGCCGCCGCTTCCACGTCGAGCACGCAGATACCGGTCCACCGCCACCGCGGTCCGATCCGAGTAGCCGACGTACCGGTCCCGGCCGCCCTTGCCGTGAACCAGGATCGACTGCTCGCGCAGGTTGACCTCCGCCAGATCGATTTTGACCAGCTCCCGCGCGCGCAGCCCGGTATCCCGCAGCAGGCCGAGAATGGCCGCGTCGCGTTTGCCGGACAGGGTGTTCCCGGCACAGGTCGCCACCAGCGCGTCCCACTCCGTGGGGCTGACGGAGGGCAGGATCACCTCGTCGGCTCTCGGCGCGATGACGTTGGCGAGGTCGTAGGAGTCGATTTCCCCTTCGGCCTGGCACCACTTGGCGAAGATCTTGATGCCCTTGAGGTAGGACTCCAGGCTGGAGGCTGCGAGGCCGGCCTCCAGCGACTCGACGAGATAGGTCAGCACCAGGTCGCGGCCGAGCCCGAACTCGGTCTCGTGCTCGATGCACCAGCTGTTGAGTGACCGGACGCCGAGTAGGTAGGTGTTGATCGTCTTCTTGGACTTCTTCGCCGCGCGCAACGTGAGCTCCCACGAGGCCACAAGGCCGAAGAGCCCGGGGTCCGATTCGTAGTCGCCTTTGAGTTTGGTCCCGATCGGCATGGAGCGGAGTCTAGGGTAGTTTCGACTCTAACGCTGTTGGTTCAGGAAGTTGATCAACGGTGCTTTACGACACCGCTTTGACCTGCAACTTAGCTTGGGCCGAGTACCGATGAGACTCGAAACTACTCTGCCGGTATCCAACTTCTGAGCGCTATGGGCCGCAGCCCCTGACCACGTGGCCGAACAACGCTATGAGGCGAAGTATTTTCAAACTCAGTTCAGGTCTTTATATGGACTGCCTTACGCTGCCGGAGTCACGCGGGACTCGATAGCATCCAGCGCCAACCCCCATGGGAACGTCTCCAGCCGGCCACCGCCGGTCCCGGCCGGATGCGGCACGAACGCGCCGTCGCCGAGGAGGACGGTCACGCCCTCCTCGCGCAGCGCGGCCACCGACCGGCCGAACACCCGGTTCGCGGCCAGCGACGCGTTGACGAAAGGCAGCACGACGATCGGGACCCCGGACGGCGTCAGCTCGGCCAGCAGCCCCAGCGTGTGCGTGTCGGCGATCCCCGCCGCCCACTTGTTGATCGTGTTGTAGGTCGCCGGAGCCACGATCACCGCATCCGCCGGCGGTAGCTTTCCCGACTCTCCCGGGAGCCGATACCGGGCCCGCACCGGGTGATCGGTGAGCTTCTCCAGCGCGGGGACGTCGAGGAAGCCCA
>Ga0068855_100012014_pt1 | contig 10469 bp, 18 predicted proteins | sample KBSCornC52_FD_66592 | JGI IMG/M metagenome (GOLD analysis project Ga0068855, IMG submission 66592) | Corn rhizosphere microbial communities from Kellogg Biological Station, Michigan, USA - KBS Corn C5-2 | ecosystem: Host-associated > Plants > Roots > Rhizosphere > Soil ... | reverse complement strand
ATATCAATGGCCATCTTAATCATAGGTCGCAAAGCGTACTGTTCGATATCGGCGGCTAGACTTCCAAAGAAGCTATTCTGGTTCTGTTGAATAGCTTCGGTTTCGGTGGCAGTTTGTGCCCCGCTCCACCGGGGTAGGGACTGCTGGAGTTCAGTGACCAATCCACCTTCTTGGTGAGCACGGTCAAGGATTCCGGCCATTTGACTGGCTCCTGGGCTAACATCGTTGAATTCAACGGGCTTAATCCCCATTTCGTTGCCCATTGCAAGGGAGTTTCGACGCAAGATTTTTCCGGGAGTAATTCCATTACGCAGGTCCTCAGGATTCTCGTACACATCAGGCGTATACTCGAACAACGGCATAAGCCGGAACATAAGAGTATCTACACCGAGGTTAACAATCTGATTGAGCGCCCGGTCAATATAACGGACATTCTCTACCAGTCCCACACCCTCGGTGCGGAAGGGCAGCATGAGTGGTGAGAATGCACAATACGGTGGTGTATTAAACCACTTATCATTCACACCATTTTTTAATACCCATGTATCATTGGCGATGATGATATGGGCGTGTTTCTCTTTTACTACGCCGTCGATCACAAGCGGGCCATAGAACTCAGTGAGTTTGATAATACCAGTATCCTGGTTAACACCGCTAGGACCGCGAGGCATTTCACCAAAGCGCAAGTAGACTTGACGCTGGTATTCGGGAATGAGCATGGGGCCGATCTGTTCGATCAGCTTCGGATCGAAAGCTCCATTGGCTGCCATCTCCATCAACTGCCACTTCGGGACTTCCATTTCTTCGATAGTGCCAGTCCATTTGTTTAGTTTGGAGCCAGGGAGCCAATAGAAGAAGTATGGGTCCACGGCATTAACAGTCAGATTACCTTCCAGTACTTCTTCCTGTACAATCTGTTTCTGGGGGATGAGCAAGGGCTGTGCGCCTTGGAACATACCTTGGCCAGGGCTATTGAGACCGCCCGGTGGCAGCAAGGATTCGCCACCCATTTGGGTCGGATACAACTCGTCCTGCTGGTGTTGCAATTCGGGCCGCGATTGGCCGATAGCTTCCGGTCCTAGTGTTGCAGGAGGCTGCTGTTCAGGAATTTCAGGCTGCTGCGGTCCAGATGGAGCGCCTTGGCCGCTTAACTGTGTAGGCAGTGCGCCAGGAGGACCCCCAGCCGCAGGCTGTGGGGGTCCGATCTGGCCTTGTACAGGAATCATCTGGGTTACGACCCTGGTGCGTCTACGATTGGAAAGATCCCAACCAAACTTCCACACACCAAGGCCCATGATGAACCCAGTCTCCATTCCCACAGAGAATTCTTCTAGGAAACTAGCTTTATCCAAGAAGTACTTGGATAGGTCCGTCATTTTCTCGGCACGTAGTTCCCAGATCGCGTCGTCTTGATTAGTCGGCTGAGCACGCCAGGGTTTTTTGGCATAATTCAACAGTCTCTTGACTGTTGAAACGGCACTCTTGACTGTACCCCAAGCTTTCGGCAGTACAATCTTACTTTGCCAATCTTCTTTGTTTGTAAAATCTTCTTGACCGCGATACAACGCCCAGCACTCGTTCCAGACGTTAACTTTTTCGATACGTTCGTATCGCAACTTGTTACGCCATGCTAATACGTAGTTACGAGCAGCCTCATCCTCCTTCGAGGGCTGCGATACTGATGTATGGCTAGTATTTTCGCCCTGTAACAGGTCAATTGGGGTTGCGTCTTGGTAACTTCGTTGTACTGGCATACGTTAACTATATAATACCATATATATCAGGGAGTTGGGGTTATTGGTAGCCACGCCTACGAACGCCTTCACTAGCTCCTGTCGGGATTGGAGTCGGGCGTACAGGCTTGGCGGGATTGAAGTTATTACCAGAGTTGACGGCCCAGCGGTTGATCTGGTTCGGGTCCGTCCAGACCGTACTATTCTGGTTCTTAGGCAGGTTTAGCATCATATACTTACAGTCGTCCAGACTGTGATTGTCCTTGTCCTGGATTTTCTCATTATAGGCACTGGTCAGCAACTGCCGTTCTGACTGATTGACGAAAATAGCCGTCTCAAACTCCCGAATCTGGTTGTGACAGCGGCTAAAGATCTTAAAAGTGGTGTCCTCGCTAGCCCAATGCTCCCGTATCATGGCAAGCCACGCATCTTCTTGATTATTAATACCTTTAATCATATTGCGGACACCATTTCGCCAGAAAAGATCGTAAATACTGATTGGATTGCCCTGTGCCTGTTGCTGTGTTGGTGCCCAGCAAGACGGGTCAGCGGAGATCCAGCGAATCCGGTTCCAGTACGGACAAGCCTTCATCTTTTCCACGAATTGTGGGACGTTATGACAAGGTTCGAATAGCTCCCAGACACTGTATACCACGCTGTCGATCACACAATAGACGTGGAAGCTGGAGGGATTGCGGGGACCGTAGTCGAAGCCTGCAAAATACTTCTGATGTGGTCCAAAGTCGGGATATGGTTCCTCGATTACGATACTGGCACGGTAATTGGTGATTTCGGGGAATACCTTGGCACCCATAACTGCCGTGTAATCAATATCTAACTCGCGGGCAGCCTGTTCTGGGGTCATTCCGGCCGCAGCTTCCCTACGCCATTCCTCACTACGTTTATTTGGGTCAGCAGTATGGTGCAAGGTGCAAACGATGAATTGGTTCACGGGATTGCGGACAATCTTTAAGCCCGTGGACTGGTGTAGTATCTCAGGTGCCGAGGACATGAACTTGCGTAATTCCTTGTGTTACTAGAAAAGCTTCTTTGCGTAGGATGAACTGGACTGCCGCTTCTGCCGCTCCACCAGTCTGGTCGCCACTGCCGTTGTAGTCGTAACCATTATCTTCTATTGTTAGGCTAATGAGTTTATGTCCTGGCAATATCTGGATCATGTCTGCGACATTGATACTGGCTGGACTCCAGGATTTGTACTTGTGGCAAGTAAAGGTATGCTTGTGATCGCCGTTGTAACGGCTAGGCCATACTCCCTGCTCGTACAAATCCTCGTCTGGGACGAGCACGATTAGATAGCCTCCTACTTTCAGGATACGCCACCAATGGTGCAAAGCCACGTGCGGGTCCTTGATGTGTTCAAGGCAGTGGGCAGAAAATACCCAGTCATAGGTATCATCTGCCACGCCTTCCATGTATTGGGCATCTCCCTGCGGTGTATCCCATATATCCGCCCCCGGTACAGGATCGTTACCGCACCCAATATCAATTCCCCGTCCAGTCATTAAGCCCTTAAGCCGTGGATAGGCTTTACTTGCTTCATTCCCCATAATACATTACCTGATTATTATTGAATAATTTCCGATCACCTTTCCATTCATCTACAGCCCGTTTCGCTCCAGGCAAATGGTCATAATCGTCCATTACGATAACCGTGCCGGGTCCAATATGCCCATGGCTTTCCAAATACTCTAGTACTTGTTTATAGCTTAAGTAATAGTCACAGTCTAATGATATGACAGAGAATTTAAGCCCTGCAGGAATGGTGGGTAGGGTATTAACAAATCGGCCCTTACGAACTACTACATTAGGAATGCTTTCTAGAAACTCTACGGTACCCGGTACTGAGTGAAAACAGCCGGGAGGATTCTGTTTATCCTCCTCCAAATAATCCTCAGCGGGTAGACCTTCAAAGGTATCAAAAGCCCAAATCTCACGACCTGATTCGGCTAATCGCCAGATATTACCTCCATTATTGACGCCGAATTCGGCAATCGGTCCATCAAGTTTGGCTAGACTCAGTATAAGTTCTACTTTATTCGCCATTGCTCCAGGTTTACGATCGAACATTAGAATGATCCCTTTCCAAATCCTTTCACTGCTTCGTACATAATGACGGCTATCACATGCGGGACGCCGAGTGCGATCATTGCATCATAGAAGATCTTGTCTGCGTCGGCCTTTGTGAAGGTGTAGGCGAAGCCGGGTAGTTTGCCGCCCATCACATACAGATAGTCATGGATGACAGCCGCTTTGCCATACTTACCAGTCGGGGGCAACACATCCCAGAATAGACGTGGAATCGAGGCGAAGTCAGTGACGAATCCGGCTGGTACTACAATAGTGCAGGCTACATTGTCTGTAAGCCAATAAGCAAAGTCCTGAGTGACCTTCCACTTCCGTCCGTCAATGTATTCTAGCTCAAGAGGGGTTGTGAAACTTGACATACATATTCTCCACAGGCAGACTGAACCACAACGGCTTATCCATGTCCAGACCCGTCCAGCGAGCTACGCTCGCAATGTAGGCGTCAGTGTTATTACCACCATCTGCCCCCGTGGGCGGTGCCCAGACAGTAATGATCTGCCGAGGCGTCATACCCCGAAGGGCCATCAGAGTGACTTGATGGTATAGGGCGGCGATACCTTCAGGATCAGATTGGAACTTGACAAAGCCGTTCTTATCCTTGAAGCGGTTCAAGGGCGAAGCCCTTAGATCGCCCGGATTATGATTGGTTTTAGGGAGATTGTCTCCCGGAGCGAAGAAACCTTCGCTAGTGGCGATACTACTGCATAACAATTCTAATGGACTCATATACCTGTTAATGCCTTTGCAATGCGTTCAATAATCTGTTCTTCAATACGTTCAGGTGTTTTCTCGTCTAAGTACGGTGTAATGATGATATGCAGAAGCTCGTGGTAAATCGAGGCTTCTACATTTTGAGCACTAATACCTTTAAAATGGTTGTGGTTCGGGTGTAACACTCGCACATGTGCAGTCATGTCGGCTTCACTAAACCGACATTCTGCAATCCGGCCGAGGGCAATATCGGCTTGTTCCACTAATTCTAAATCAATGTCCCAGTCCGATAAGCGTAACCGTTTTTGGCATTTACGCAACATTTTATCAACTTGAGAGTGGATCGTCGGTTTTGACATAACGCTCCTTAATACGGTCTACTAATTCGGTCGTATGCATGGCTCCTTCTCGGACTAACATCTTTTCTACGTTGTAACGACTCGGTTTATCCCGATAGTCAGCCCCTTGCACCCGCAGGTCAGGTTTAATTATCTCCATCAAATCCCGCATATCCTTCTCATTCCGTATTTCCACAATGTGGTCGATCGGCATATAATTAAGGCAGGTAGCACGCTCGATAAAACTAAGGATAGGACGTTCTGGCCCTTTGGCACGAGCCACTTTCTCATCACTGTCCAAAGCACATATGAGTGTGCCTGCCTTATGCCGTGCTGCAAAGATCATCCTCATATGTGGCGCATGGAGGATGTCAAAGGCTCCGTTGATTAGCACGACGGGACTACGGAGAGTCATGCTGCGGAACGCAGCAGGACGAAGCCATTCTACTTCATCCGTGTTACGCTCACGGTGGAAGTAGTAGTTATCGAAGCGGGGTTTACGGCTCACTTACCAACTCTTTCCAAATCCCAACTCGATTACTTTTGGTGTACCAGGGACGATATTGCTGATTACGACTCCATAGCAGCCCAGCATACTATAGGCTTTACGGACTGGGAATGTGAGGCAGGTACGGCCCCCTGCTGCTCCACCCGATTGGGTGCCAGTAGTGGCTCCCCCACCATCCACAATAGCCCAGAGTCGTATCTGTCCGAACTGCTTCATCAGGGTACCGATACCGACACGGGCACTAGTCTGGACTGTATACGGCTTTGTTTTAGTCACTGGAATTACGTCCTCTGTGGTGAAGAAGTATGTGCCCGATGGACGGTCCAACATGTGAGCATAAGTAGCCCAACCAGTGTAACGAGCAGAGCCGCTAGGATTGTACATAGCCCCCATAGCGACGAAGTTATCGGGCAGCACACTCACATTAAGGGTTGTAGTGGTAGGAGGAGTGGTGGAGGCTTGGCCGAAGGCCAGAGCCGACATCACGACGAACAATAGCAAGAGTTTCTTCATGTGATCCTTTACTGTTCTAAGGTATCTCTACAAATTCTTTGGAACCAGCCTGGGTTAGCAGATGAGATAGCAGTGTATCTTCCTCCGCCTGAGATAGCAGGTTTGATGGCAGCGAAAGATTCACTGGCATTTGGGTTAAATGCTGCTTCGTCTGAAAATACGCCGGAAGGATGGTATTGGCGAATTTTATCAGCACCCGCTGGGAATCCGATAATCTCTGACTGCAATGAGGGCACCTTGAGGATACCAGCACGATTACCTCCCTCCGCAATTTCTGCGGGGTGTACTTTTCTCAACCATTCTGGTTGGTTTTTATATAAGATGGCGGCACGGTCCACGAGATCACGTGTCTTAGTAGCGTTCTCGGACTGGAAGATGTTCTGACGGCCTTTGTGGAATAGCGTGTCATGTGTGTAGAGTGTGACAATGAGCCAAGTGGCCATCATATCACGCGATTTCTCCACGACCACAAGCTTCTCTTTCTGCCACACGTCAATGATAGGCAGCATGTAGTCGAACATTGGGAATTTGCGGATGGTGTCTAACTCGGTGAAGTACTGCTTAAGGGCATCGCTAGAGTTGGCTTGGATCTTGTGTCTTGACAGCAGGTGTACTTGCCGTTTATCAAAATTCCAGGCTTCCCCGTCCTGACACAGATTACATGTGTGCATGGCTTTTGGATCTTTGGTATAGACATAAGGGATTGGGTGGCGGCGGGCATCGAGCCAGTACGTGATGTCCTCGGCACAGCGGTTCCACTCCTCCTGAGCCACTTTAGCAAGAGCAATACGACGCTGGAGTTTTGGAAGTTTCACCAGACGGTCGAGCATCTCTTGTGTGAGGTATGGAGTGACGGGCATTACTTAGTTTCAGGACCTACTACAGTTGGATTACCAGTATAAATCCGTTGCGGACTAGTAGGATAGTTCGGCCAGAACGGGCCGACATAAGGAGACCAGGGTGGGGTTATATTGGGTTTATGTCCGCAGGTGGGGCAAGTGCCACAGGTTGGGCAGACACTAGGTTGAGTCTGGATATAGCCGGTAGTTTGTAAGGGTGCTCCTGAACCAAAATAAGCTTGCTGTGATTGTTCTTTAGGTTCTGTCATAACGGTCTCGACTCCTCCAATCGTACTACGTCATCGTCACTATGAGTACTACTGATCTCTAGGATCACTGCGGGCTGATCTGTATAGCTGAAGAAGCGGTGGAAGGTATTCGGTTCCAGCGTGTACGAGTCACCAGAGACTAACTGAATCTGCTTAGTAACTAACGGTGCAGAGTCAATATTACTTTGGGCAACTTCCAAACACACACCGCCATCCAGCACAATGAATGTTTCTTTCTTAATCGGATGCATATGGAGTGAGCACTGCCATCCAGCATTTATGTGCAGGAGCTTGGCACAATAACGTTCGTTATTGACCAGCCAAACCTCTTGTCCCCACACCTTATCAACTGTCTTGAACTTTTCCAGATTCATACGCCTCTCTTTGCTCTTTATACCACTTACATGTTGTACTAAAGCGATGGGCCAGTCCGTCGTCATAGACGACCACAGGTTCTCCTGCCTGTAACCTACCGCCGCAAATCTGACAATGGTCCATTGTAACACTCCTCAACGTGGAAACAGTAAACTAGGAAATCTGTGAAGTACTCGTGGCAGAGTGGACATTCCCACTCGCCTTCCGACCCATCGTCATTTAATCTGGTTAATTTCTTCATGGCTCGCTACTGCTGTGTACGGTTTACCACATACGACAGCACATGCTTTGCTAGCAAACTCCATTGCCTTCCGTATATTAGGTTCTTTACAATATTGGTAAGCGAAAGCGGCGATGGCCGTGTCGCCTGCTCCGCAGACACTGACCACATCGACTGCTCGTGCCTTCGTATGCCACCGTGCATCACCGCAGCTAATATGGGTCATACCGTTCTCAGACTCAGTACGGATTACTCCAGTGCGGCGATTATACGAATTCTTATGAGCAGTCCACTCTTTCATGTTAGGGAAGAAGAATGTGTCAGTAGGATAGGGCATGGCGAACATACTAGGATCGCCTTTGGTGTCTACGAACACATATGGGATATTGCCCATCTTCTCTCGTATATGTTGGATACTGTCGATAGTGAAGGCTCCCTTACCGTAATCACTAAGGATTACGCCTTCTACGCCCTCAAAATCCTCCTGCTTCATGAATTGTACAGGCGGAATTTTATCTTCCTCGTCCCAACGAGCCACTTGCTGGCCGTTGGCGACAAGACGATTCTTAATTGGTTCATGGCTGGGGCCGTATAACATACCTCTGGCCCCTAGTGCTTGGAGATTAGCGAACACATTCCCGGCACCGCCTGCGGACTGGATCACTTCCTTTACTGCCACCACTGGAATAGGTGCTTCTGGAGAAATACGGGTGGCTGTTCCAACCCAATAACGGTCGATGAATTTCTCCCCAATCACGAGTATACGTGGTTCACTCACTGATAACTTTGTCTCACGATCTTGCGTAGTTTGTTCCAAGCTGCCTCAGTCTCGTGCCAAGCTCGGATCTCTTTAACATCCACTATCGAGCCATTGTGGTTCGCCGTCCGTGCCCAGTTGTTGAAAGCGAGGACGAATGCAAGTTCCTCTGTCGTACCGTATAATTCGCTCGGCAGCGGACGCTGCCATAGGGCAGTCCCAAGACTCGCACAAGTAACAAAAAACTGCTTTCGGGTCATTACTGTCTCTTTGGGGCTTCGATGGCATCTTCATCGCTCCAGGCTACAGGATCTTTTAGGTGTTGGAGGGTCATGACACGTTTGCCCTCATAGCGAATCCAGAAGGGCTGGACTTCATTGTAACCATCTCCACCTTCGAATGGCGTACCTCGCCAGTCCTTGCTATCAACGATTAGACTGATCCAGCGAGGCAATTTCTCACTAGCCTGCACTGTTTTGATCGTAGCGTCCAGCGGGAACTCACCTTCCGTGTAGTGCGTGAGTAGGTTCATCAGTGACTCTACGTCGAACACGACCAGCTTACTATACGCCATAGACCCTCTTAATCTTGAAGTTCACGTTGATCGGGTCCTGTGGTTTAGTCCAGGTATCCGAAATCATTTCAATGGCGAGTTTGCCCTGCTCTGTCGGCTTGAATAGCATACGGATAGGACGAGCATCGTCAGGCAATTCTTCTAAGCCCACATAGTCTTTAATCAACTCCGTGATGGTGTCGATCGTGAGCATGATGTAGCGGGGTTTCATTGCCCCTCCTAGGGGTTATTTGTTTTGGGTATTAGAAACGCGGGCAGCGCCAATTAGACCACCGAGGAACATATTGATGGTAGAGGCTTGATCGGCAGATACGATGGGGTGGATGGATTGGAGGCCGTTAAATGCGAACATTGCGGCTGTAGCCCATATGGTCTTGGACCTGAGGAATTGAGGTAGGGAGAGCATATTACTTGTGCTTAAAGTACTCGACTTGGCCTAGACGTTTGACAGCGGCAGCCCGTGTTTTGTACGGCCCACCAAGATTCTTCCGTTTACCATCCTTGCCTTTAGACTCGGACTTCACTACATAACCAGCAGATGTCTTAACTATCACGGTTTCCTCTTTTTCATCGACTCACGAGCTTTGGACTCGGCAATCGCTACGGCCTGCTTCTGTGGGTACTTCCCTGTTTTCATCAGTTCCCTGATGTTAGCCGAGATCGTTTCTGGAGAAGTACCCTCTTGCAGAGGCATATTACGCGGACGGCTTTCCTTCCGGTGTATTCACATGGGAATCGGGGTTATTGCCCTGCGGTCGGGGCCGCTTGGCAGAGTCCTGATTGTTATTGTCCTCATTAGCGTACAGGGTCGGGACAATCATGTTATCCATCTTGACCGGGAAGCAGCCATCGGCTGACCGTGTGAAGGGCCGAGTGGCTGGGGTCGGATAGGCTCCGGGCTTCTTAGGTGCGCCGGGAAATGGTTTGGCTCCGTCTTGATTAGGCATAGTCTATATCTCCTTAGTAAGCAGGATCACCGGGACCGTCTGGGTCCGAACCTGCACCCGGTTTACCGGGTTTATGGCTAACATTACTCATTGGGTTGGTTCCATGGGGTTTAGCCCCACCCTTCCCATCATTATGACTATGATCGACCGGATAACCGACCTTACCATCCAACTCATGGGTCGGATAGCCATACTGATTCTTCTTAAACGGCTTTGTACGTAAGCTCATTACTTGCCTCCTTCTAATTCAGGACGAGGCGAAGGCAACTCGAAGGGCTTTTGCACAGCGTCCGGTGTGATACCTTTTTCTGTTTGGGCGCAAGTCTGGCACCGAGTCTCCCCACCCGCTAGTGGCCGACTACAGCCAGGACAGTACTTAAACGGTCTGGGCTGCATTTCAGGCTTGTCGGACCAGCCATTGCTAACTTTGTTCATAGCCTTATTATACTACGCCTTGCAGTTCAAGCGTTTGTAACCGATCTTCCAGGTTTTCGGTAATTTCGGCTAAATCGGCAATCATCATCAAAAGTGCCGCATCTCGCTCTAATTCGGTCATTTCAGTGAAAGAAGGGTCGGTTT
>Ga0068855_100012009_pt1 | contig 10471 bp, 9 predicted proteins | sample KBSCornC52_FD_66592 | JGI IMG/M metagenome (GOLD analysis project Ga0068855, IMG submission 66592) | Corn rhizosphere microbial communities from Kellogg Biological Station, Michigan, USA - KBS Corn C5-2 | ecosystem: Host-associated > Plants > Roots > Rhizosphere > Soil ... | reverse complement strand
TCACGGTTACTGGACTCCAAGGCAACTTTGTCTTCCCGCTGACTAGGCCGGGAAAGTGTTACCCATGTCCTCGCACACCTGTTACCTATGTGCCCGGTCTGAACAGAGGAGAGGCCAGACCCCTTCGGCAGTTGCCCCCTTCGGCAGCCACCCGCCTGTGGCTGCACGCGCCCTCAGTGCGCGAACATGCCGCGCACCTCGTCGACGTCGACCTGCAGCTTGACGAAGGCTTCGGTGCCGCGGGCGATGTTCCGCGCGCCGACACCGCTGTGCGAGTGCGTCGCGCCCACGTACAGCACCGTGCCCATCGACTTGCGGAACGCGTAGGTCAGCGAGGTCGTCAGGCCCGACTCGCGGTCGGCGGCGACGCCCGCCTCGGCCTTGCGATCGACCGTGGAGCGCTGCAGGATCAGGCGCAGGTTCTGGCGCGCGTCCATGTGCCAGACGCCCAGCAACTGGGACGCCGTCTCGCGATAGGCCAGCAGCGGGCCGTTCTTGAGCCACGCGGCCCAGATGCTGGGCTCGATCTCGATCGGCGCGAACGGCCGCGTCGACAGCATCAGGTTGACCTGCCCGCCCGGGCGCACGACGCCGGCGCTGACGTCGGCCATCTTGCCGATCGCGACGGTGGCGTCGAACAACGGCACGGCCTGCGCCAGCGTCGACGTGTACTCGCCCTTCCAGTAGTGCTCGGCCAGCAGCCTGCCGCCCGACGTGGCGCGCAGCTTGGACAGCCCGTGCCAGGAAAGCCAGGCCTGCGTGTTGTGCGGCAGGCTCACCCACACGTCGGGCGCCAGCGATTCCTGGATCACGTCGCCGTTGATGCGATCCCGTATCAGCGAGCCGCGCAGGTTCAGCCACATCTCGTTGATGGGCGCGAGGTCGCGGAAGACCATCGACGGATGCACCTCGATGTCGCGGATGCCCACCTGGTTGACGAAGCCGGTGTCGTGGCGGAACTGCGGGCTGATGTCGAGGTCGGACATCTCGAACTGGGTGCGGTCCGTGTAGCGCATCACCTTCATGAACACCGAGTCGCCCGTGGTGGTGCGGCCCTTGGCGAGCGTCACGTCGCCGGTGGCGCCGTCGGTGAACGGCTGCGCCGTCGTCTGCGAGCGCAGCCACTGGCCCTTCACGCGCCAGGCATCGTCGATCTGCCAGTTGACGTCGGGCCCGGCGACGGTGTTGTCGCCGCGATCGCCCTCGTAGCGGCGCGCGGCCAGGATGCCGCCCACCTCGAAGCGCCCGTCGTCGTTGACGTCGAGCAGCCCGCGCGCCGACAGCGAGCGCGAGCCCGGCTGCAGCGCGGTGTTCGTGCCATAGCCGTAGGGCAGCAGCGTCTGCCCGCCGCCCTTGTCGTCGATGGCGAAGGCCGTGCCGGCCAGCGCCGCGCTGCGCCAGGTCGAACGCACGCCCCAGCGCGGCGCCGTGAAGCTGCGCGTGTACATCGCCTCGGTGGGCGAGTGCAGCAGGTCGCTCGATTCGAAGAAGAACGGCCGCTTCTCGGGCAGGTACAGCGCGAAGTCGGTGTTGCCGCTGAGCTGCGGCACGTCCAGCGCCACCTGCGAGAAGTCGGGCTTGAGCGTGCCGTCGATCACCAGCTCGGGCGCGGCACGCCACTTCACGTCGAGGCTGCCCTGGATGCCGTCGGTCGTGTGCCTGGCCTGCCCCGGCTCGGAGTCGCTCGTGTGGCGCGCCGTGATGCTGGGGCGGATGGTCAGGAAGTCGTGCTGCTGCGGCAGCTCGATGCCTTCGAGCGGCTGCATCGCCGAGATGAAGGACGGCGCATCGGTGGGCACCGTCACCGACGTCCACATGTAGGCCTGGTCGCGCGGCATGCGGCGCGCCACCATGATGCGCCAGCGGGCCTGGTGATCCGACGAGAAGCGCAGCGACGCGAACGGGATGCGGAACACCGAGGTGTAGCCGCTGGCGGTGCGTGCGGACGCGGCGTCGAAGTCGAAGTCGGGGGAGAAGTCCTCGTCGTCGTCCGCGGCGGTGTGCATCCCGTCGCCCGTCGAGCCGGCGGCATTGACGCGAAAGAACTGCGCGGACTGGCGCTTGCCGATCGCGTCGACGTAGACGACCACGAAGTCCTGCGTTCGGATCACCTTGTCCTGGCGCACCAGCGGCGCGCGGATCTCGTCCGGATGGTCGTCCAGCGCGGTGACGCCCACGTACAGCGCCTGCTCGTCGAACAGGATCTGCACCTTGGTCGCGTACCTGGGCTTGGTGCCGCGGTGCGGCTCGTTCTCCACGAAGCGGTCGTACACGGGCGCCCGCTGCCATGCCGGATCGTTCAGCGTGCCATCCAGCACGAGGTGCTCGTCGGGCCGCAGCCGCACGGCGTGCATGGCCAGCGGATCCTCGGTGATCGGGTCGACGTGGCGCGACAGCGGCGAGAGCGTGCCCTCGGGCGGCTGCCCGGGCGCGTCGACGGGCTGCGCGCCCACCTCGGCGCCGGCGGCCAGCGGCCAGGCGGCGCCCGCGATCCATGCCGCGGCGGCGACGGCACGAATGCCTCGAATCAGACTCATGAACCTTCCCCGCGCTCGCCGCCCGGGGCGGTGGCGCCTGCTCGTTGTTCGTCGTGGGGCGGCCAACTGCCCGGCCGCATGTTCTGACAGGATTGTCAGCGAGCCCGCGGGCCGGTGGACGTCCGACGCGACGAAAGACGGTTTTCGAGTGGCCGGAGGCGACTTCGGACACGGCCGGGGACAGCACACTACGCCCGCAGCCGCTCCGCCACCCCCACGCGGAAGTCCACCAGCCGCTGCGCGTACGGGTCGAGCGCGTCCTCGGGGCTTCCCACCGGCAGCCCCGTCACCGCGCCGAACCGCGCCGGCGTGACCTGACCGTGCGCCACGAGTTCGTCCACGAGGGCGAGCAGCGCGTCGCGATGCGTCTCGATCAGGCGCGTGGCGCGCGCATGTTCGGACTGCAGGAGCGACTCGATCGCCGCGTTGCTGGCCTCCACGTCGGTGCAGAAATTCTCCTCGCTGTCGGTGGAGACGTCGCTGCGACCGATGCGCGAGCCGTGGCCGAGGTGGCGCATCATGCGGGCGGCCGTCTCGGTGGCCTTGCGCAGGTCGCTCTCGGCGCCACCCGAGCTCAGCTCGGCGCCGAAGACGAGCAGTTCGGCGGCGCGTCCGGCCAGGCTGGTGCAGGTCGAATCGAGGAGGTTGCGGCGCGACCAGACCTTGCGCCCGCTGTACGCGTTGTAGCCGCCCTCGAAGCTGGCCACGTGGATCTTGATCTCCTGCGGCGCCCGGCCGAAAAGCAGCGCATGAACCAGGCCATGGCCGGCCTCGTGCACCGCCAGCAGGGCGCGGAAATCGGCGTTGCTGCGCTGGCGCAGCCGGTTGATCTCGAACGGCGCGGCGATGGCCTGGGACTGCCCGCGCCAGTGCGCGACCAGGCTGCGGCCATCGGCCGTGAGGCCCACTGTCTCGCCGGGCGCCGCGCCGCGTTCGAGCGCCCACAGCGCGGCCTTGGCGAGGCCGCCGCCCAGGATCGCATGCAACGACGAGAACAGCGGTCGCGTGCCCTGGGCCGGGAAGACGGCGTTGGCGTAGATCTGCTCATGCACGCTGGCGTCCAGCTCGAAGCGCAGGCCGCAGCGGCCCTCGGTCTCGCGGGCGTAGCGCGAGCAGCCCTGCTCGATCAGCTGCTCGTACGCGCGGCGCGAGAGCGACGGGTAGATCACGTGCTCGTTGCCCAGGCGCGCGACCTGTTCCGGCTTGAAGCGCTTGTTCAGCGCCTGCTTGACGTCGATGACGCTCAGCTTGCCCGTCAGCGCATGGAAGATGTCCGCGTCGCTGTCGCAGTCGTCGACGCTGGTGGCCAGGTCCTCGTAGGCCTCGTCCAGGTTGCCGCAGACGAAGACCAGCAGGCGGCTGTAGTCGGTTTCCCACCGCTGCTGGGCGTTCTCGCGGAAGTCGCGCAGGCGTTCCTGGATCTGCTCGGGCGTCCAGGCCATGATCTCCAGCAGCGGTTCGTCGAGCTTGAGGTTGCGCTGCAGCTCCTGGGCCTCCCAGCTGCGCAGCTTGAACCGGCGCTTGGCATCGTCCGCGTCGGCACGCTCGGCATCGAACGCGGCGTCCGCGATCGACGACTCGATGTCGCCCAGCAGCGACAGCGCCGGCGGCAGGCGGCCGTCCGACAGCAGCGCCCAGACGTCCTGGTAGCGCTCGACGCGCAGCTCGGCGCGGCTCTTGTCGATGGTGCGAAAGCGCTGGAACTCGTCGAGCACCAGGATGCCGGGCTCGCCCTCGCGCACGCCGGACCGCTCCAGCATGCCCGAGATGCTCTGCGCGCCGCGCCAGCCCGCGCCATTGGAAAAGCCGTCCATCTGCACTTCGACGAAGCGGTCGTAGAAGTCCAGGAGCTGCGCCAGGCGGCGCACCAGCTGCGTCTTGCCGGTGCCGGTCAGGCCCCAGAGGCAGACGATGACGGGCCGCGCGACGAGCTCGGGCAGCACGTACCAGGCGCGCACCGAATCGATCACGCGGTCGATGATGGGGTCGATGCCGAACAGCTCGGTCTTGAGCAGGGCGGCGATCTCCTGCAGCTGTTGGTTCCTGTGCGCCAGCTGCGCGCGCAGTTCGATGGATTCAGTCATGGTGGTCTTCACGTCGCAGCAGCGCCTGCAAGGCCATGCGGTCGGCGCGGCGCTGGGCGCTGCGGCTGCGGATGTGTTCGCCCGCACCGCATGAACTGCGCCGTGCGAGCGCGCGCACCACGGGGTCGCGCGCACCGGCGCTCGTCTCGAGCACCAGCGTCATCGGCTGTTTCATGCGGCGCAAGGCCTTGACCCGCCCCTCCTGGAGGGCGCGGGAACGGAGTTGTGCACTCATTGCGGTTCCGAAAAGCAAAAGCCCCGGCACAGGTGGCTGCGGGGCTTTGCTCGCCGCGCGGTCCGAAGGCCGTATCTGTGAACAGACACGGTTCGGCCGGGGCTGGGGAACCGTGTTCAGTCGACGATGGTGATGAACAAATGGGACATGAGAGGGATCTCCGTGGTGCGGGCGCCTGTCGTGGCGGCGCCATCAGCAACAGGCGCGAATGATGCGACCGTGGCCGCTCGCGCGCAAGCGCGGCGAGTGCCCGTCGTTGTGGCGCGCCAACGCCCGGGGTCGGCCGGGCGGGTGTGTTCGCGCGGCTCCGCCGCGCGGCTCGCCGCGCGCCGCGCGCCGTTCACTTCTTGCGCACGACCACGCTGCCGATCGAGTAGCCCGCACCGAACGAGCAGATCACGCCGAGGTCGCCCGGCTGCATGTCCGCGTGGTACTGGTGGAAGGCCAGCACGGAGCCGGCGGACGAGGTGTTGGCGTAGGTGTCGAGCACCAGCGGCGCGAGGTCGCCACCGGCGTCCGCGCCCACCAGCTTCTTGAGGATCAGCTGGTTCATGCCGAGGTTGGCCTGGTGCAACCAGAAGCGGCGCATCTGCGTCGGCTCCAGGCCGAGCGCGGCCAGGTGGGACTCGATGTGCGCGGCGGCCATCGGCACCACTTCCTTGAACACCTTGCGGCCTTCCTGGCGGAAGGTCTTGTCGCGCGCCGCCGGGTCCGAATCCTCGCTGCGGTTCATGAAGCCGAAGTTGTTGCGGATCGCGTTGGAGAACTGCGTGGCGAGCTTCGTGCCGACGACTTCCCACTGGTCGGTCGAGACGGCCGTGTCCGCGCTCTCGATCACGGTGGCCGTGCAGACGTCCCCGAAGATGAAGTGGCAGTCGCGATCCTTGTATTCGATGTGGGCCGACGTGATCTCCGGGTTCACGACCAGCACGCATTTCGCGCTGCCCGAGCGCACCGCGTTGACGGCCTGCTCGATGCCGAAGGTGGCCGACGAGCACGCCACGTTCATGTCGAAGCCGTAGCCCCCGGCGCCGATCGCCTGCTGGATCTCCACGGCCATCGCCGGGTAGGCGCGCTGCATGTTGGACGCGGCACAGAAGACGGCGTCGACGTCGGCGCCCGTCCGGCCGGCCGCGGCCAGCGCCTTGCGACAGGCATCCGCGGCGATCTCGGCCATCAGCGACAGCTGGTCGTCGCCGCGCTCGGTGAACTTCGGGCGCATGCGCGCCGGGTCGAGCACGCCGTCCTTCTCGATGACGTAGCGCTGCTTGATGCCCGACGCCTTCTCGATGAACTCCACGCTGGAGGCCGTCAGCGCCGCCTTCTCGCCACGCGCAATGGCGTCGGCGTCGATCGCGTTCTGCCGCTCGGCGTACGCGTTGTAGGCCGCGACGAGTTCCTCGTTGGTGACGATGTGCGGCGGCTGGTAGAGGCCGGTGCCGCTGATGACTGCTTGTGGCATGGAGATTCCTGTTCGAACCAGTCGATTTTAGCTGCGCAGGCGGCGCCGCATTGGAGTCGGATCTCGGGGAAAGCACCCGGGACGCGTGAAGTTGCCGGCAGAACCGTGCAGGTTGACGTGCCGGCTCAGAATGGCACCGCGCTCTCGAAGACCAGCGGCGCGCCGGTGAGCGGATGCGCCAGCGCGAGGCGGCAGGCGTGCAGCATCATGCGCGGCGACGGGTCGTCGGCGACGCCGTAGAACGGGTCGCCCGCGATCGGGCAGCCCAGCGAGGCGAGGTGCACACGCAACTGGTGCGTGCGGCCGGTGACGGGCGCGAGCGCGATGCGCGTGAGCGTCCCGACGCCGTCCAGCCGCACGTCGCCGGTCACGCGGTAGTGGGTCAGCGACGGCTTGCCGGTGTCGTGGCAGACGACCTGGCGCGGGCGGTTGGGCCAGTCGACCACCAGCGGCAGGTCGATCGCGCCCTCATCGGCCGCCGGGCGGCCGTGCACCAGCGCCTCGTAGCGCTTGTCGACCTCGCGCTCGCGGAAGGCCTCGCTGAGCGATGCGTGCGCGAGCGCCTCGCGCGCCAGCACGATCACGCCGCTGGTCATCATGTCCAGGCGGTGCACGATGCGCGCGTCCGGGTAGACGGCCTGCGCGCGCACGAGGAGGCTGTCGCGCTTGTCCGGCCCGCGGCCCGGCTCGGACAGCAGCCCGGGCGGCTTGACGAGCACGACGAACGCCGGCTCGACGTGCAGCACCTCCAGGCCGCTGTCAGGCGGCGGCCGGTAGGCGTCGGCGTCGGGCACCGTGCGCGACGCGTTCACTTGTCGATCAGCAGCGTCTCGACCTGGACGCCGCGTTCGCGGAGCAGGTCGGTCAGCGGGCCCAGCAGCGGCCCCAGGCGCTCCTCGACCGTCGCGCGGATCGTGTCGACCACCACCTGCGTGCCGCGCTCGATCTCGATGTTGAGCGCGGCGCCCACGGCCTTCTCGCCGAAGGTGGTCATGCGCAGCGTCTCGGGGATCAGCCAGACCTCGAACCAGCCTTCGGCCCGGTTCGCGTCGGACACCGTGAGGCTGGCGCCGTTGATGGCGATGTAGCCCTTGGCGAAGATGTAGCGCATCCACGGCGGGGGCACCGCGATGCGCATCACGTGGTTGTTCTCCGGCGTGCGCACGGCGGCGAGCGACGCCTGGAAGTCGACGTGGCCCGACAGCGGATGGCCGCCGATCTCCGCGCCGTCGCGCGCCGCGCGCTCGACGTTGATGCGGCTGCCCACCGCCAGCGTGCCCAGCGTGGTGAGCGCCAGGCTCTGCTGCATCACGTCGAAGCTGGCCGCCTCCTCGCCGACGCGCTCGGTCACCGTCAGGCATACGCCGTCCACCGACACGCTGGCGCCGATCTCCAGCCCCGCGCAGAAGCCGCGCGGGAAGGCCAGCGTGAAGCTGCGCAGGCCGGGCCTGTCGACGAGCACGGAAACGGTGGCGACGGCCTGGACGATGCCGGTGAACATGGGCGGATTCCTGGTGGGCGAAGGCTCGATTGTCGCCGTTCGTGCGCCAACGCGCCGGTGTCAGGACTTGGGAATCGCGCCCTCCAGGCCGCCACCGGACGCCCGCGCCCGGAAGGGCACGATCCAGGACCCGGCACCCGGACGGACGCCGCCGCGCCTCACCAGCGACCGCGCGGTGACGGGCCCTTCTGCGAACGGACCGGGACGGGAGTTCGTTGCATGGTCGCTCCTGCGATGGTCAGCGGCGCGAACACGTGGTGGGTCGCGCCGAGCCGCCCTGCGCCGGCTCAGGCGCGCGCCGTCCAGTCGTCCTCGTCGAAGCCGACGGTGATGCGCCCGTCGTCCCACTCCACCACGGGACGCTTGATGACGCTGGCCTGCTCGCGCATCAGCGCCTGCGCGGACGGGCCGTCCACCACCGCGGCCTGCAGCGCCGCGTCGAGCTTGCGCCAAGTGGTGCCCTTGCGATTGAGCACGCGCTCCCAGCCGGCCGCGTCCACCCAGGCTTGCAGGCGGTCGGCGGGCACGCCGGCCTTCTTGAAGTCGTGGAATTCGTGGGCGACGCCATGCGTGGCGAGCCAGTCGCGGGCGCGCTTGACGGTGTCGCAGTTGGGAATGCCGTAGAGGGTCGTCATGCGCGCATTTTCACCCGAGACCGACCGCGCGGGCCATGGCCGCGGCCAGCAGCGGGATCGGCACGAACAACACGAGTTCGACCGCGAGCCAGCGCCGCGTGCCGGCGACGGCGGCCTGCGCGACGGCGAAGCCGGGCTCGCGCGCCACGGCCTTCTTCCAGCGCAGGATGCGCACCGTCGGCACCGCGGACGCCAGCCCGGCCAGCGCGAAGAAGGCGAGCTTGGCCCAGAACACCGGGTTGTGCAGGTAGAAGACCGAGCCCTTGGCGCCCCAGAACACGCGGCCGAAGCCGATCGCCAGGATGGCCATGGCCAGGAGGCCGTAGGCGGCGTCCAGCCGTGCGAGGTGGGCGATGCGCAGCGCGCCGACCTCGCCGCGCATCAGCGCCAGCTCGACGGCGGGGATCATCACCAGCGCGAAGACGACGAGATGGTGCAGGCAGGCGAGCAGGAGATCGGTGGTCATGGCGGCAAATGTTTACAGTGGGTACATTGATGCTATGAGACAATGTACCCACTGTCAACATCCATGCCGCCCCTCATGGCATCGTCCCGCTCCAAGCCGCCCGCCCGCGCCTACCACCACGGCGACCTGAAGAACGCGCTGCGCGACGCGGCCTCCGCGCTCATCGCCGAGCGCGGCGTCGAGGCGGTGAGCCTGCGCGAGATCTCGCTGGCCGCCGGCGTCAGCCACACCGCGGCCTACCGCCACTACGCGGACAAGCAGGCCCTGCTCGCCGCGATCGCCGAGGACGGCTTTCGCCAGCTGGCCGACATCAACCGCCGCACCATCGCGCAGACGCCCGGCGGCCCCGTGCCGCAGCTGATGGCCTGCGGCCGCGCCTACGTGCGCTTCGGCGTGCAGCGCCCGCACGTGCTGCAGCTGATGTTCAGCCAGGCCATCCCCGACTGGTCGGCCCACCCGTCGCTGCAGCAGGCCAGCGAGGAGCTCGCCCGCACCCTGGCCGACGTGGTCGCGGCCGGCCAGGCGGCAGGCGCGATGCAGCCGGCGCCCCTGGGCGAGATGACGCTCACCGCGTGGTCGCTGGTGCACGGCCTGGCGATGCTGCTGGTGGGCCGGCGCATTCCCGTGCCCGCCATCGACGACGCCTTCGTCGAGCACATGGCCGGGCAGTGCGTCGGGCTGCTGATGCGCGGCCTGGCGCGCTGACGTCGCGCAGGCCGCCCCGCGCGGTATCGATCCGCGCTACCGGGCCGGACGCCGTCCTGCTCGACCGCCGTCGCGACAGAATCCGGGTCGGCCCGCGGCGCCCCGACCGGCGCCGCGTCCACTGCTGGAGTCCCGATGTCCCTGCACCTTCCCGGCCGCCGCGTGCGCGCCCACCTCGCCCGCCGTCGCCAGGCCCGGCGCACGCTGCGCGAGCCGTCGGGCTTTCGCATCGCGATCGCCGACACCCTGCGCCAGCTCGACCCCGCCGCCTGGGACGAGGTCGTCGCCGGCGAATCCTGGTTCTTCAGCCGCGACTACCTGGCCATGCTCGAACGCGTGCCGCCGTCGGTCATCGAGCCACGCTACGCGCTCGTGTCCGATGCGCAAGGCCCCGTGGCCGCCGTCGTGCTGCAATGGGCCGAGGTCGACGGCACGCGGCTGCGTCCCCTGCCCGCCACGGGTGGCGAGGACGACGAACTCAACCCGCTGCGCCGCCTCGTCGACAAGCTGTCGCTCCCCGCGCGGCGCGCGTTCGCGACGCGCCTGCGCGAGCGCGTGCTGGTCTGCGGCAACCTGCTGACCTACGGCCAGCACGCCGTGGCGGTGGCGCCCGACGTCGATCCGGACAGCGTCTGGCCCGCCGTCGCCGAGGTGCTGTACCGCGTGCGCCGCGCCGAGAAACTCGCCGGCCAGGCCGGGTTCGTGCTCATCAAGGACATGCCGCTGGCGTCCAATGCCGGCGTCGCGCGGCTGGCCGACGTCGGCTACAAGGGCGTCGAGACCGAACCGAACATGGTGCTGGCGCTCGATCCGGCATGGAAGACCCACGCCGACTACCTCGCCGGG
>Ga0068855_100012007_pt1 | contig 10473 bp, 10 predicted proteins | sample KBSCornC52_FD_66592 | JGI IMG/M metagenome (GOLD analysis project Ga0068855, IMG submission 66592) | Corn rhizosphere microbial communities from Kellogg Biological Station, Michigan, USA - KBS Corn C5-2 | ecosystem: Host-associated > Plants > Roots > Rhizosphere > Soil ... | reverse complement strand
CCGCGCGAGCTGCGCCTGCCCGAGCTGAACTTCGCCGACGACCCGGCGCTCGTCGCGCACATGGCGCGCCTGGCCGCGCTCGACTGGACCGACACTGGCGACCGCATCGCCGCCAACGAACTCGGCCACGCGATGCTGGCCGACGTGCTCGCGCGCCATGCCGGGCGCGCCCCGCGCGACGGCATCCGCGGCGGCCTCGCGCCGGCGCTGCGCCGGCGCCTGGCCGACTGGCTGGAAGCCCGCCTCGCCGAGACGGTGACCGTGGGCGAGATGGCGGCGTTCTGCGTGCTGTCCGAGGCCCATTTCGCGCATGCCTTCCGCGCCTCGTTCGGCGTCGCGCCGCACGAATGGATCGTCGCGCGCCGCATCGAACGGGCCGCGCGGCTGCTGCGCGACCGGCGGTCGCCGACGCTCGATGAGATCGCGCGCGCGACCGGCCACGCGAGCGCGAGCCACCTGGTGCGGCGCTTCAAGTCGACCTGGGGCATGACACCCGGCCAGTACCGGGCGGCGGCACGCGCCTGATCAGGCGTTCACGGGCCGCGCGACGCGGCATGCGCCATACAGCGACGCTGCGGCGCTGATGACGTTGGCCGTGATCTGCTCCCAGGAGCCGTAGCTCCACGCGTTGAACATCCACAGTGCCGACACCGCCAGCATCACCCAGCGCAGCGAGCGGCCGGTGAGGTGGAACACCGCGTACGTGGACAGCAGCGACGCGCCGACCATCAGCAACGACGCCCAGCCGGCCCACGTCATCGCCCCGACGGCCAGGGTCAGCGCCGCGAACAGCGCGAAGCCGATGCGCCGCGAGCGCCGCTCGCCCAGCGTCACGGCCGACGTGGCGGTGCGTCCGGCGCTCACCACGCTCAGCGCGGCGGCGACGTTGGCACCCATCAGGAAATTGTTGAGCGCCCAGATCATCCCCGACACGCCGGAGCGCAACCGCAGCGACCGTTCGCAGGAGCAGGTCAGCGCGACGACGTTGAGGGCCAGCGCGGCGAGGCCGGTGGCGTGGATGAGCAGATCGTTGGACATGGCAGGATGTCCGACGAGTCTAGGAATCCGGGGCGATTCCGATGCGCCGATCAGCGGGGCGTCCCTGGCGCTAAACGCAGTTGGTTACGACGCTGCACGGCAGTTGCGCAACCGGCTTCGCGCATCCGACGCGTTGCGACGCGGCACCACGGCTGGGCTGAGCAGCGCTCAGGGCAGGCGATAGCTGAGCTTGTGCTTCCCACCCGCCACGACCGAGTCCAGGCCCACCCACTCGCCGTCCGAGGACACCCACACGTCGACCGGCGACTCGCCGCCCGTGATGCGCCAGTCCACCGCATCGACATCGACCCCTCGCACCGCGATCCGCCCCGCAGACACGCGCTCCACCCGCACCGCGTCCACCTTTCCCGTCTGCGGGTTGAGCAGCCGCGCCTGGGACAGCAGCGCCGGGTTCCAGTACGCATACGTCATGAGGCATCCGGACAACGACGCCTGCGCGCCGCCTGCCATGACCCGGGTGATCTCCCCCTCGCGCACCACCTTCACGCTCGATGCCTTCCCATCGTCATCCGTGCTCGACGTCAATGCGGCCAGGCAGTCGCCCGACCAGGCCTCCTGCGCGCGATGCCGATAGCGATACGCCGTGAACCCGAGCAACGTCACCTTGAAGTCCGCCTCGCTGGCGACGCGACGCGTCGCGCCCTCCGTCATCACCGTGAAGCGGTGTTCGCCGATCGGCTTGCCATCGAGCCGTGCCTGGAACGCATACACGCGGGTGGATGGCTCAGCCGCCTGCGCCGCGGCCGCCAGCAACCCGCACGCCAGCGCGAAGACGCCCTTCATGTCGCGTCTTCCTGCCGCCTCGGCGGCCCGGGCACGAACGCGTTGGTCCGCGCGATGTAGTCGCGATAGGCCGGCCGCCGCTCGCCGATGTCCTTCTCCAGCAACGCGACGCCCGAGACCTTGAGCAGCAGCGTCGTCATCAGCAGCGGCGACACCACCGTCCACGCTGCCGCGAGTCCGCCGGCGGCCAGCGCGAGCAGCCAAACGCCCCACCAGAAGCAGGCCTCGCCGAAATAGTTCGGGTGCCGCGTCCAGCGCCACAACCCCCGATCCATGACCTGCCCCTGGTTGGATGGATCGGCCTTGAACGCCGACATCTGCGCGTCGCCGATCGACTCGAACAGGAAGCCGACGAGCGCCACGGCGATGCCCGCGACATCCAGTGCGCCGAACGGGCGGTCGCCGACGAGCACCGCCAGCGCCGGCATCGCGACGATCCACGCCAGCACCGCCTGGAGCGCGAACACCAGCACCAGGCTCTTCAGCGCGAAATGCGGCTCGTTGCGCGCGCGGATCGCCTGGTAGCGGCGATCCTCCCCGTGACCCCAGTTGCGCGCCGTGATGAAGCCGCACAGGCGCACGGCCCAGGCCCCCACCAGCACGAGCAGCGCGATCGCGCGCGGTCCCGGCAAGCCGACCTGCGTGGCGTAGACGAGGGCCGGCGCCGCGATCATCAATGACCAGGTGCGGTCGACGAGGCTCGCGTCACGCCGCGCGACGCTCGCGATCCAGGTGAGCAACGCGAGGCCGGCGCAGGGCGCGAGGCCGCGCAGGGCGAGGGGCAGCAGGGTGGCGAAGTCAGGCATGGCGGGGTCTGAGGGTGACGCCGTCGAGGCGATCGGACACCGCCATCGCGAGCGGCATCAGCAGTGCCCACATCACGGCGAGCGACGTGAGCGCGGCGGGTTCGTCGATGAAGCGCGCGGCGCCCAGGCGCACGCCGCCGAGGAAGGACAACGGCCCGAACAGCGCGCCGAGCGCCGCGGCCAGCAGCGGCCGCCGCTTGAGCCAGCGCAGCGTGACATTGAGGGCGATGGCGAACTCGCCCCACAGCGCGACGAGCCAGTAGGGCGCGAGCCAGGCCACCGGCTGGCCGCCGGGATACGCGACATGCCCGAGCGCGACCATCACCGATTCGGCGACGAGCCCGATGGCGCACAGCGCGGCCACCAGCGCGAGCTCCGCCGCGGGCCGCGCGGAGATCGCGACGTGCCAGGCGATCGCCGCGACGACGGCGGCCGTGCCCCAGGCCGGCTGGCCGTGCGCCGCGCCCGCGATGCAGGCGAACCAGGCGGCCTCGAACACGATGAAGTTGGCGAGCGCCCGCCCGCGCGAGGGCCCGCGCGCGTCAGGCGTGCGCCCGGGCGTACGCGCCGGCGCGTGCAAGGCAAGCTTCGCGGCGCGCGCGCCTTGGGGCGGCCGATCGGCGCTCATGCGCGCTTGTCGAACAGGTAGTGGCTCACCCACCACTGCTGCCCGCCCTCGTGGCCGAACAGTTCGGCCACCGACATGAAGAACAGGCGCCAGCGCTGCCACCAGGTCTGCGCCTCGGCGCCGTAGGTGGCGGCCAGCAGGGGCATCAGCTCGTCCTGCGCCGCATCCATGCGCGCGAGCCAGGCCTCCGACGTCTGCTGGTAGTGCGTGCCGTTCCAGCGCCACCGCCGCGCCAGGCGCAGGTCGTCCTGGAAGCGCAGCGCGAGGTCGTCGCCGGGCATCATCCCGCCGGAAAAGAAGTGGCGGCTCATCCAGTCGCTGGCGTCGCGCTCCTCGAACGCGTAAGGCGCGCCACGCGTGACGAACACGTGCATGAAGAAGCGGCCTCCGGTGTCGAGCCAGCGCGCGACGCGGCCGAACATCTCGGGCCAGTTGCGCAGATGCTCGAACATCTCCACCGAGACGATGCGGTCGAACGAACCGGTGCCGGCCTCGAACCGGTTGGCGTCGCAGGTCACCACGCGCAGGTTGGCCAGGCCGCGCGCCCTGGCCGCGTCCTCGATGAAGCGGCGCTGCGAGTTCGAGTTCGACACGGCCGTGATGCGGCTGCCCGGATAGCGTTCGGCCATCCACAGGCTCAGCGAGCCCCAGCCGCAACCCAGCTCGAGCACGTCCTGGCCGTCGCGCAGGTCCGCGCGCTCGCAGGTGAGCGCCAGCGCGGCGGCCTCGGCCTGGTCCAGCGTCTGGATGCCCGTCCCCCACCAGCAGCAGCTGTACTTGCGGTGCGGGCCCAGTACGCGCGCGAAGAAGTCGGCGGGCACCTCGTAGTGCTGCTCGTTGGCCTTCTCGGGCAGCAGCGCCACTGGCGCGCGCCGCAACGCATCGACGAAGGCCTGCTCGGCCTCCTGGGCGGCCTCGGCGTCGCCGGCATGCATCTGGGCCAGGCGCTCCTTGAGCAGGCGGCGGATGCCCAGCCGCACGACCCGGTCGGGCACCAGGCCCTGCTCGACCCAACCGACGGCGCGGGCGGTGGTGGTGGTGGGCATGCTGCGGCTCCTCGTCGTTGGCGCTTCGATGGACTGTCTACGGAGCAGCAGGCGATTCGGATTCAGGCCGGGTGATGCGATAGGCGCAGCGCCGTGCGCCGGCCAGGACGTGCTCGACGCGTTCGATCCGGGCGCCCGCGCCCAGGCAGCGCGCGAAGATCGCCAGCTCGGAGCGGCACAGGCCCTGGCAGGCGGCGGCTGCCGCGCAGATGGGGCAGTGATCCTCCACCAGCAGCCACGCCCGGCCCTGCTTCTCGGCGCGGGCCATGTAGCCCTCGCGCGAGCGCAGCTCGGCCAGGCGGCGCACGCGCGCGCCCAGCGTCGCGAGGCCGGCCAGCGCCGCGGCGTACTCGGCCTGCTGCTCCTGCTCGCGCGCCGCCACCAGGCGGTCGACGGCGTCCGGCCCCAGCACGGCCGCGGCATGGCGGATCAGCTGCACGGCCAGGTCGGCGTGGCGATCGGGAAAGCGCGCGTGGCCGGCGGGGGTGAGCGTCCACAGCCGCTTGGGCCGGCCGGGGCCGTCCGCCTCGTCGTGCGAAACGACCAGGCCCTGCGCCTGCAGCGACTGCAGCTGCTTGTGCGCGCCCATCGGCGTGATGGCGCAGGCGCCCGCCAGCGTGGCCGCCGGTTGCGGGCCGCGGCTCTTGAGCTGGTAGAGCAGGCGGTCGGGCGTGGCGGTCATGAGGCAACCTCCTCGCTGCGCGCCAGCCGCAGCATCACCAGCGCCGACACGACCGCCGCCGCGCCGCCGAGCGCCATGATCCAGCGCGTGGACAGCAGCGCGATCCAGCCGCCGGCCAGCGCCACCACCACGTTGGCCACGCAGAAGATCGTCGACAGCAGGCCCATGATGCGGCCCTGGCCGTACTCGGCGAAGCGCTCCGACATCCACGCCGGCATCACCGCGTTGTACAGCGCGGTCGGCACGCCCATCGCCATGATGACGAAGATGCCCAGCGCGCCGGGCAGCACCGCCATCAGGCTCAGGCAGGTCGCCGCCATCAGCGCCAGGCGCGCCGCGCGGCGCAGCGGATGGCGGCCCGGCGCCCCGCCGAAGCGACCCGCGAGCACGCTGGCCAGCGTCATGGCGGCGCACTGGCCGGCCGTGACGAAGGCGATGCCGCGGCTGCCGAAGCCGGCGTTCTGCAGCATCCACATCGGCGAGAATTCGTAGAGCGTGTTCAGTGCCAGCGTGTAGGCCAGTTGCAGCCCGAAGAGGACCCCCAGCGTGCGGTCGGCCCGCAGCAGCGCCAGCACGTTGCGGTGCTGCAGCCCCGCCTCCCCGCCCGCGGCCGCCGGCTTCGGCGGCGCGGCCGGCAAGCCCAGGAACAGGATCGCCATGCAGGGCAGTGTCATCACCGCGGCCAGGACGAAGGGCACCGGCTCGCCGAGCGGCAGCGTGAGGCCGCCCACCAGCGGCCCCAGCAGCCAGCCGGCGTAGAAGCAGGCGTTGAGCAGCGCGAACGCGCGCGTGCGGTCGATCTGCTCGTGCATGTCGGCGAGCATGGCGCGGGCCACGGCGGTATTGCTCTCGACCAGCCCCGTGGCGAAGCGCGCCAGCGCGAACATCGGGTAGTTGCGCACCACCAGCGCGAACGCCGTGAGCAGGTGCCCGGCGAGCGTGGCCACCAGCGTCACCGCCAGCACCACGCGCCGCCCGTGGCGATCCGACAGCGGCCCCGAGAACAGGCTGCCGATCAGGATGCCCAGCGGGTTGGCCGCCAGCGCGATCCCCATCAGCACCGACGGCTCCAGGCCGCCGAAATGCGTGAACCCGTCGGCCGCGCCGCCGATGAAGATGGGCGCGAGGATCGGATACGGCATCGACACGCCCACCGTGCTCACGAGCCCCAGCAGGCAGACGGCGGCGAGGATCCAGTACGGGTGGCGCACGGGGGACGGCGGGGTCGGGAGCACGGTCGATGCCATGCCGCATTGTCCGTCTGTTTGTAAACTATCGGTTTATAAACCACGCCAGGCGGATGGCGCGCGGGCGACGCGGCGGGCGCTCTCCATGCCGGCATCGACGCACGCGAGCAGCCGGAGGCGCGCTTTCCGCGGCGCGAAGGGCACCTTGCAATCGCGGGCGAAAAAGTCTGACGATTTGCATACCCCCCTGGGTGTCCAGATCGCGACGTGCGGATACCCGGAAATAGTCATTGCAGAGTTCCGGTCCCGACGTAAACTGCGAAGCGCTCCGGGGTGCATCCGCCAAGAGATGCTGAGACGACCAATGGATGGGTAATCTAGGTCGAACCCGAGAACTTGAACCGGCTAGTACCGGCGTAAGGAGAGCTGCACGCACCCGCGTCCGGGCGCCCACCAGGCGTTCCGTGAACAAGGTCGGCGCACCGTCCGGAGCAAGAAGACTTGACCCCTGGACTGGAGCCTCGATGACCTTGCCCACTCACCCGCACTCCCCGCTCGCGCCCGACGCCGTTCCCCATTGCGACGCGCCGGCGCCCGGCGCCCACGATGGCGGCCATGCCGCCGCCAGCACGCGCCAGCCGCTGCCGGCCTCGCGCAAGGTGCGCGTCCAGGGCCTGCAGCCCGGCGTCAGCGTGCCGATGCGCGAGATCGCGCTCACCAACGGCGAGAAGGTCACCGTCTACGACACGTCCGGCCCGTACACCGACCCCACGGCGCTGATCGACCTGAAGCGCGGACTCGAGACGGTGCGCTCGCGCTGGATCGCGGCACGCAACGACAGCGAGTCCTACGCGGGCCGCGACGCGCTGCCCGTGGATGACGGCCAGCGCGCCCGCGCGCCCTCGGCGGGGTCCACGGCCGCGCGCATCGCCACGCTGCGCCGCGAGGCCGACGGCCTGCAGCGCACGCCGCGCCGCGCGATCCCCGGGCGCAACGTCACGCAGATGCACTATGCGCGGCGCGGCATCGTCACGCCCGAGATGGAGTTCGTCGCGCTGCGCGAGAACGGCCGCCACGAGTGGATGGCCGAATACCAGGCCGACGTGCAGCGCGAGCAGCGCCTGCGCGGCGACCCGCGCGGCGCCGCGATGCCCGCGCGCATCACGCCCGAGTTCGTGCGCGACGAGGTGGCGCGCGGCCGCGCCATCATCCCGGCCAACATCAACCACCCGGAACTCGAGCCGATGATCATCGGCCGCAACTTCCTGGTGAAGGTCAACGCCAACATCGGCAACTCCGCGACGACGTCGTCCATCGAGGAAGAGGTCGACAAGCTCGTGTGGGCCACGCGCTGGGGCGCCGACACCGTGATGGACCTGTCCACCGGGGCCAACATCCACACCACGCGCGACTGGATCCTGCGCAACAGCCCGGTGCCCATCGGCACCGTGCCGATCTACCAGGCCCTCGAGAAGGTGGGCGGCATCGCCGAGGAGTTGAACTGGCCGCTGCTGCGCGACACCCTCATCGAGCAGGCCGAGCAGGGCGTCGACTACTTCACCATCCACGCCGGCGTGCTGGCCGAGTTCGTGCCGCTGACGGCGCAGCGCCGCACGGGCATCGTCTCGCGCGGCGGCGCGATCCTGGCCAAGTGGTGCATGGCGCACGGCAAGCAGAACTTCCTGCACACGCACTTCGAGGAGATCTGCGAGATCATGAAGGCGTACGACGTGTCGTTCTCGCTGGGCGACGGCCTGCGCCCCGGCTCGCTGGCCGACGCCAACGACGAGGCGCAGATGGCCGAGCTGCGCACGCTCGGCGAGCTCACGCAGGTGGCGTGGAAGCACGACGTGCAGACGATGATCGAAGGCCCGGGCCACGTGCCGATGCACCTGATCCAGGCCAACATGACCGAACAGCTGCGGCTGTGCAACGACGCGCCGTTCTACACCCTGGGCCCGCTCACCATCGACGTCTCGCCCGGCTACGACCACATCGCCAGCGCGATCGGCGCGGCGATGATCGGCTGGATGGGCACCGCGATGCTGTGCTACGTCACGCCCAAGGAGCACCTGGGCCTGCCCGATCGCGACGACGTCAAGCAGGGCCTGATCGCGTACCGGATCGCGGCCCATGCGGCCGACGTCGCCAAGGGCCACCCGGGCGCCCGCGCGCGCGACGACGCGCTGTCCAAGGCGCGCTTCGAGTTCCGCTGGCACGACCAGTTCAACCTCGCGCTGGACCCGGACACGGCGCGCCTGTACCACGACGCGACGCTGCCGGCCGACGGCGCCAAGGAGGCCCACTTCTGCAGCATGTGCGGCCCGAAGTTCTGCTCGATGAAGACCACGCACGAGGTGCGCGAGTTCGCCGCCGCGCAGGCGCACGCGACGCTGGACGCCGCCGGCTCGGGCGCGCGCCAGGCCGCCACGGGGCTGACCCGGCGCACGTCGCTGGGCAAGCCCTTCGTGCCCATCTACGACGCGGAGGACCAATGAGCCGCATCGGCATCGCGGGTGCCGGCGTGGCCGGCCGGCTGCTCGCGTTCCAGCTCGCGCGCCTGGGCCACGAGGTCGACGTGTTCGACGCCGCGCCCGACGCGGCGGCGCCGCAGGGCCAGCAGTCGCACCCGGCCGCCGCCTTCACCGCGGCAGGCATGCTGAGCCCGCTGGCCGAGCTGGAGCATGCGCCGGCGGACATCGCGGAGCGCGGGTGGCGCTCGCTCGACCTGTGGCCGGGCATCGTCGCGGCGCTCGGCCCGGCGTACGGCACGCCCGGCCTGTTCCGCCGCAACGGCAGCGTGCTGGTGGCCCATCCGGGCGACACCGGCGCCACGCAGCGCGTGCTCGCGCGGCTGAAGGCGGCCAACGCGCGCAGCGCCCGCCAACGCGAGGCCGACGCCGTCGACGCCACGCACCCGACCACGCTGCAGCTGAACGGCCCGCGCGACCGGCCCGCGCAACGCGACGCCCAGGCGCTCACGCCCGAGATGCTGCGCGAGCTCGAGCCCGCGCTGGTCCCGGGCCTGCAGGGCTGGCTGCTGCCCGGCGAAGGCCAGGTCGACGCAACGCGGTTGCTGCCGGCGCTCGTCGCCGAGAGCCCCGACGTGCGCTGGCACTGGGGCCAGCGCGTCACGCACGTGGAGCCCGGCGTGCTGCAGGTGCTGGGACGCCAGACGGCGACGTTCGACTACGCGGTCGACACGCGCGGGCTGGGCGCACGCGGCGCGGGCTCCGGCCTCGCGCTGCGCGGCGTGCGCGGCGAGCTGCTGTGGCTGCACGCGCCGGGCCTGGAGCTGCGGCGCCCGGTGCGCTGCATCCACGCGCGCCACCGCGTCTACCTGGTGCCGCGCCAGGGCGACCACGTCATCGTGGGCGCCACCGAGATCGACAGCGAGGACCGCTCGCCGGTGAGCGTGCGCAGCACCATCGAGCTGCTCACGGCCGCGCACAGCATCGTGCCCCAGCTGGCCGAGGCGCGCATCGTGCGGCTGGACACGCACCTGCGCCCCGCCACGCTCGACCAGCGGCCGCACCTGCACTGCGAGCCGGGGCTGATCCGCATCAACGGGCTGTTCCGCCACGGCTTCCTGCTGGCGCCGGCGCTCGTCGAGGAGGCCCTGGAACGCACGGGCCTGATGCTGGGCGCGCGGCGCCGGGAGCTGAGCCATGCATGAGGGCGATTTCGTGTTCGAGGCACCGCCGGTCCGGACGGCCACCGTGCTGGTCAACGGCCAGCCGCATGCCTGGCGCCTGGGCCTGACGCTCGCCGACGTGCTCGCAGAGCGCGGCAGCGACGACGGCAGCGTCGCCACCGCCGTCAACACGCGCTTCGTGCCGCGCCCCGCGCGCCACGAGACGCCGCTGTGGCCCGACGACCGCGTCGTCGTGTTCGCGGCCATCGTGGGAGGCTGACGATGCGGCTCGATTTCTCCGCCGCGGCGCCCTCGCCGTGGCGCGTCTACGGCCAGCGCCTGGACAGCCGCTTCCTGATCGGCAGCGCGGGCTACCCGTCGCCCGAGGTGCTGGCGCACGCCATCACGGCCTCGGGCGCGCAGGTGGTCACCGTGGGACTGAAGCGCGAGACCGCCGGGGCGGCCATGCCGCGCGGCGGCGATGCCGTGGCGATGCTGCGTGACGTCTGCGCGGCCACCGGCGCGCGCCTGCTGCCCAACACCGCCGGCTGCCGCAGCGCGCGCGAGGCGGTGCTGCTGGCGCAGATGTCGCGCGAGCTGTTCGACACGCCGTGGATCAAGCTGGAGGTGATCGGCGACGAGCACACG
>Ga0068855_100012003_pt1 | contig 10474 bp, 10 predicted proteins | sample KBSCornC52_FD_66592 | JGI IMG/M metagenome (GOLD analysis project Ga0068855, IMG submission 66592) | Corn rhizosphere microbial communities from Kellogg Biological Station, Michigan, USA - KBS Corn C5-2 | ecosystem: Host-associated > Plants > Roots > Rhizosphere > Soil ... | reverse complement strand
GGCGCCCAGTACGGGTACGGGCTCATCTGGTCGGTGTTCCTCACGCTGCCCCTCATGATCGGGATCCAGATCGTCTCGGCGCGCATCGGGCGCGTGACGGGGCACGGGCTCGCGGCGAACATCCGGGACCACTACCCGCCGTGGCTCCTGCACGGGATCGTCGGGCTCCTCCTCTTCGCGAACACCATCAACATCGCCGCGGACCTGGGCGCGATGGGGAACGCGCTGCAGCTCCTCGTGGGCGGCGTGAGCGAGATCTACATCGTGTTCTTCGCGCTCCTCTCGCTCACGCTGCAGATCTTCGTGCCGTTCCCGCGCTATGCGCCGCTCCTCAAGTGGATGACGCTCTCGCTCCTCGGGTACGTCGCGACCGTGTTCGTGGTGCAGGTCCCGTGGAACGAGGCGACGATGGCGGTCTTCTTCCCGAAGCCGCAGTTCCGCGCCGACTACATCGCGACGCTGGTCGCGGTGCTCGGCACCACCATCAGCCCGTACCTCTTCTTCTGGCAGGCGTCGCAGGAGGTGGAGGAGCAGCGCGCGACGCCGGGGCACGAGCCCCTGCGCGAGGCGCCCGAGCAGGCGGCCCACCACCTCGACCGCATCAAGGTCGATACGTGGATCGGGATGACGTTCTCGAACGGCATCGCGCTCTGCATCATGCTCACCACGGCGGCGACGCTCCACGCGCAAGGCATCGTCTCGATCGATACCGCGGAGCAGGCGGCGGCGGCGCTGCGGCCCATCGCGGGCGACTTCGCCTTCGTGCTCTTCAGCGCGGGGATCGTGGGAACGGGGCTCCTCGCCGTGCCCGTGCTCGCGGGATCGGCCGCCTACGCCGTCGCGGAATCGTGGCGCTGGCCCATCGGCCTCGGCCTCACCCTCGCCGAGGCGCGCGGGTTCTATGCGATCCTCGCCGCCGCGACCCTGATCGGCGTCGCGGTCGATTTCACCGACATCGATCCCATCAAGGCGCTCATCTGGAGCGCGGTGGTGAACGGCGTCATCGCCGTCCCCATCATGGTGGTGATGATGCTCCTCGCGGTGAAGACCGACGTGATGGGGCCCTTCGTCGTGAAGCGCAGGCTCCTCGTGCTGGGCTGGTTCTCCACCGCGGTGATGGCCGCCGCGGTGGTGGCGATGCTCGCGACGCTCTGAGGCCCTACGTGTTGGTGTCCTCGGACGGCACGACCCGCGGGTCGGGGAGGGAAGCCGCGCCCGCGCCGATGCGGTTCGCGTTCGGTCCCGAGGCGCCGACCGTGTAGCAGGTCATCGAGATCGATCCCAGGCTGCAGCCCTCGACGAGCACATCGGCCGGCGCACCGGCGGCATGCGCGATGCCGGCGATGTAGGCGAGCGGAAGGAAATGCTCCGGCGTGGGTACGGCGAGCGCGTAATCCGGATGGTCCTCGAGGTCCGCGATCGCCGCCGGGTTCTTCGTCATGACATCGCGCGCGGCGGCATCGAAGCGCACGGCCCAGTCGTAGGCCGCGTCGGGACGGCGGAAATCGATGCGGCGCAGGTTGTGCACCACGTCGCCGCTCGCGAGGACCAGCACGCCGCGCCGCCGCAGGGGCGCAAGGCGCGCGCCGAGCTCGAAGTGCTCGTCGATCGTCTTCGCCGCGTTGATCGAGAGCTGCACGGCGGGAATCCCGGCATCCGGAAAGACGTGCGCGAGCACCGACCAGGCCCCGTGGTCCAGGCCCCATTCGTGGTCGAGGCCCACCCAGTCCGGCTTCAGGAGCCCGGCCACTTCCGCGGCGAGCTGCGGGGAGCCGGGCGCCGGGTAGCGGAAGCGGAAAAGCTCCTCCGGAAAGCCGAAGAAATCGTGGATCGTGCGCGGCGAGGGCATCGCGGTCACCGCCGTCGCGTTCACGTACCAATGCGCGGAGACGACCAGCACCGCCCGCGGGCGCGGCACGAGGGATTCGCCGAACGCGCGCCACGCCGCGGTGTAGCGGTTGTCGTCGAGCGTGTTCATCGGGCTTCCGTGGCCGAGGAACGCGGCGGGCGTGAGGTCCCGGTCCATCGGTGAACGATAGCACCTTCGGGTGGTTGATCCCGGTCAAGTGCGCCGCGCGCGCGCGGTGAAGAATGGCTCCTGCCACCGATGGCCGCGAAAGAGAGCGCCATGTACAAGCACATCCTCATTCCGACCGACGGCTCGGAGCTCTCGGACAAGGCGGTACGCGAGGGCATCGAGCTCGCCCTGAGCATGAAGGCGCGGGTCACCGTCTTCACGGCCTCGCCTCCGTTCCATGCGTTCGCCACCGAGTCGGAGCCGCTCCTGAGCGCCGACGCGCGCACGCTCTATGCCGCGGGCGCCGAGGAACGCGCCGCCGCGCGCCTCAGGCCCGGGCTCGAATACGCCCGCGCCAAGGGCGTCCCGGCGCGGACGCGCCACGTCTTCGCCGAGCGGCCGTACGAGGCGATCATCGCCATCGCGGCGAAGGAAGGGTGCGACCTCGTGTGCATGGCTTCCCACGGACGCAAGGGCATCGCGGGCCTCCTCGTGGGCAGCGAGACGAACAAGGTCCTCACCCACTCGAAGGTTCCCGTGCTCGTCTGCCGCTAGGGCGCGGGCCCCGCGCGCCGCTAGGAATTTTCCTAGGTTCCGGTCGCGGCGTTCCGCGCGTCCGGTCTCGGCATTTTCCGATGCGGCGGCGCGAACGGCCCGCGGAGCGGCGCGTCGTTGCATCGACGCTTCACGGGTTTGATGCGTATCAACCTCCGGGGGCGGTGCAGCCCGCAGAATCGGCCTCGACGCTCGAACCCAATCCTTCACATGACGGAGTCGCAGATGAAAACGTTGATCCTTCCCGTCGCCGCGGTCCTCCTCGCCGGCTCCGCCTTCCTCGTGAACGCGGCCGATGACGCCGCGGCCGAGTCGCTCATGAAGAAGAGCGGCTGCTTCAAGTGCCATTCGGTCGACAAGAAGAAGGACGGCCCCGCCTACCACGAGGTCGCGGCGAAGCTGAAGGGCAAGCCCGACGCGGAGCAGACGCTCTACAAGCACCTCACCACGCATCCGAAGGTGAAGATCGAAGGCAAGGAAGAGGAGCACGCGAGCCTCAAGACCACCGACGATGCGCAGATCAAGAACGTGATCCAGTACATCCTCTCGCGCTGACGCCGGGACGAGGACGACCGCAATGCTCGGCATCTGGCAGCACCTGCGCTCGCGCTACCCGTCGCGCACCAAGGCGTTCGTCGTCGCGGGCGCGCTCGTGCTCATGATGGTCTTCATCGGCGTGGCGCTCGTGATCGGGGGTGCGGCGGGGCTCGCCTGGACGGAGACGCTCTCGTTCTGCACCGGATGCCACGAGATGCGCGACAACGTCTACGCCGAGTACAAGGACACCATCCACGACAGGAACCGGGCGGGCGTGCGCGCCATCTGCTCGGATTGCCACGTGCCGCGGGAGCCCTGGCCGCTCATCCGCCGCAAGATGCAGGCGACCTTCGAGCTCATCGGCCACTTCCGCGGGGTGATCGACACGCGCCAGAAGTTCGAGGCCGAGCGCTCCGAGCTCGCGCACCACGTCTGGAAGCGCATGAAGGAAACCGACTCCCTCGAGTGCCGCAACTGCCACGACGCGCGGCACATGGATCCGGCGCTGCAGTCGGCCGGCGCCCAGGCGAAGCACAAGCTCATGGAGACCCAGGGCAAGACCTGCATCGATTGCCACTACGGCATCGCGCACAACGAGCCGAAGGGCCCGACGCCGGAGGAGCTGTACCCGAACATCAAGGTGCAGCGCTGGAAGGAAAAGCCGGGCGACGCACCCGCGACGTAGCGCGGTCGACGCTCCCGGGGAACAAGAATGAAAAGCCATTCCGCAGTCCCGCCCGAGCCCCCGGCCGCGGCGGGATTTTTTTCGCCATTGCGCAGCACCGCGCACGACGCCGGCCCCCACGGCACGCGCCGCCCCGCGGCACCAACGCTTTCGCCCAAGGGAGATCGCAAGATGAGAAGGTCCACGCTGTTCCTGCAGGCCCTCGCGGCGGCCGCGGGGTTCGCGCTGTTCGTCGCCGCCTCGCCCGCCATGTCCGCGGACGCGCCGTCCGACGCGGCGGCGAAGAAGGACCTGGTCCTCCGCGGCGACGCGAAATGCACCCGCTGCCACGACGAAGGCGACGACTACCCGGTGCTCGCGATCGGGAAGACCCGCCACGGAACCGTGGCCGACGGGCGCACGCCCTCATGCACGAACTGCCACGGCCCGAGCGAGGCGCACCTCGCGGGCGGAGGCACCGGCGGCCACCGGCCGTCCCCCGACGTGCTCTTCCGCGGCGCGGGCAAGAGCGCGGCGGACAAGCAGAACGGCCAGTGCCTCGGCTGCCACAACTCTGACGCGAAGCGCACCCACTGGGCCGGGAGCATGCACGAGGCGCGCGGCCTCGCGTGCACCAACTGCCACCAGGTCCACACCGGGCACGACGCGGTGCGCGACAAGCGCACGCAGCCCGAGGTGTGCTTCAACTGCCACAAGGAGCAGCGCACCAAGATCGACAAGCCTTCGCACCATCCGATCCCCGAAGGGAAGATGGCGTGCTCGGACTGCCACAATCCCCACGGCTCCACGGGTCCGTCGCTCATGAAGCGCGACTCCATCAACGACACCTGCTACACGTGCCACATGGAGAAGCGCGGACCGTTCGTGCACAACCACGAGCCGGTGAGCGAGAACTGCGCGAACTGCCACGACCCGCACGGCACGACCGCGGAGAACCTGCTGAAGGCACGCCCGCCGTTCCTCTGCCACCAGTGCCATACGCCGCACGGCGGGCAGATCGGCCAGATCGTCGGCCAGGGCCAGCAGGCGCGGATCGGCGGCCAGGCGCCGCTCCTCAGCCCGATCACCAGCGGCAAGTCCGGCATCAACTACTTCATGGCGCGCGGGTGCACCAACTGCCACACGGAAGTGCACGGGACGAACAACCCGAGCACCGCGAACCCGACCCCGCAATTCAACTTCCGCTGATCGTCGGAGAAAGATGATGAAAGCAGCCACAAGGCAGTCTCGGTTCAACAGGACCCTCATGGCGCTCGCCATGCTCCCGGTCTTCGGCCCGGCGTGGGCGCAGGACCCGGCGGTGGACGCGCTCGCGAACCCGGACCACGGGTCGGTGAGCGTGGGCGGGGCGGCGGTGAGCGGCGACAGCAGGGACCGCTCGCTCTTCGGCCAGTACAACGGCCTGCGCAAGGAAGACGCCGACCTCATGCTCGACTTCAGCTGGGTGAAGCGCGATAGCGCCACCGGCACCTGGGCGATCCTCGAGGGCCGCGACCTCGGACTCACGACCCGCGAGCTGCGCGGCGAGTACGGCCCGCAGGGCAACTGGAAAGTCTACGGCGAGTACTGGGAGCTCACGCGCTACTACCCGCGCACCATCAACACCAGCCTGCAAGGCGCGGGGACCACGACCCCCATCGTGAGCCTCCTTCCGGCTCCGGGTACCGGCTCCGACCTGGACCTCAAGACCGAGCGCAAGCGGACGACCGTCGGCGCGGTGAAGCGGTTCGGCCCGCATTTCCTGGTGGAGGCCTCGTTCATCAACGAGGACAAGAGCGGCGCGCGCCTCTGGGGACGCGGCTTCACGTGCCCCTCGGCCGCGGCGCCGACGCCCACCTGTACCGCGCTCGCATCCGGCGCGAACCAATGGGCGCTCCTCATGGTGCCCGAGCCCATCAGCTCCACCAGCAAGCAGTTCGAGGCGAAGGCGAGCTACCTCGGCGAGAAATTCACGGTGATCGGCGGCTACTACGGGTCGTTCTATGACAACGACTTCGGAAGCCTCGTGCCGACGGTGAACGGGAACCTCAACAACGGCCTCGGCGTCCCGATGGGCACCGGGGGAGGCGTGCCGCTCACGGCGGGCCTCCGGGGAATCCTGCAGCTTCCGATGGCCCTCCCGCCGGACAACCAGGCGCACCAGCTCTCCATCGACGGCAACTACGCGTTCACCAACACGACGCGCGCGACCTTCAAGTACGCGTACACGCACGCGACGCAGAACGAGAGCTTCGCGAACATGGGGCTCACGGGTGCGCCTCCCGGCCGCAACGACCTCGGCGGGCGGCTCGACACGACCCTCGCGCAGGCGGGCCTCACCTCGCGGCCCTTCCCGAAGCTCTCGCTCCTCGCCAACGTCCGGTACGAGAACCAGGACGACAAGACGCCCATCGACCTCTACAACATCGAGGGCACGACCCGCTGGACCAACGGCCACATCGGCCACAAGAAGTCGAGCGGCAAGGCCGAGGCGAGCTACCTGCTTCCCTGGGGCGTGCGCGGCACGGTCGGCTTCGACTACGAGAAGATCGAGCGCAGCGAGATCGAGGCGACCGACGTCCTGGGCGGCATCAGCGGCGTGCGGCAGAACACCTACGAGCAGGGCTGGCGGCTCGAGGCGCGCAAGTCCATGTCCGACACGTTCACCGGCTCCGTGAGCTGGGTGAGCAGCCGGCGCAGCGGATCGACGTGGCTGAAGCCGCTGAGCGATACGGCGACGAGCCCGAGCGGCCAGCCGGCGGGTGTCATGCCGGCGGACCCGGACTGCGCTTCGGCGACCGTGAGCGGCGTGGCGAATGCCTGCATCTGGAGCCGCACGGCGATCTTCCCGTTCATCTTCGAGGACCGCAAGCGCGACAAGGTGAAGTTCCTCGCCGACTGGACTCCGGTCGAGAAGGTGTCGCTGCAGCTCGCCGTCGATTACGGCAACGACGACTACAGCGGCCCGACCGAGAAGGGCCTCGACCGCCAGAAATACAACCTGTACAGCGCGGACTTCGCCTACCGCTTCTCGGATGCGGTGAGGCTCACCGCGTACCACACGTCCATGGCGCAGACGCTTCAGGTCGCGCACTCCACGGGCTACATCGCCCAGCTCCGCGACGAGAACCACACGTCCGGCGTCGGCGTCATCGCCCAGGCGACCCCGAGGCTGCGGCTCACCGGCGACGTGATGTACATCCTCGACCGGAACAAGTATCCGACCGCGCTCGATGCCGGCGCCAACGCCGCGACCCAGGCCCAGTTCGGCACGGGGCAGCTTTTCATCCCCGACGCGACCTTCCGCGACCTGCGCGTGAAGCTCACGGGGGCGTACGCCCTGCAGAAGAACGCCGACGTGAAGATGGAGATCGTGCACGACCGGACCAGGCTCGACGAATGGCAGTGGGGCTGGAACGGCGTGTCGTTCCTCTATTCCGACAACACGTCGGTGTCGCTCAAGCCCCAGCAGAACGTCACCTACGTGAGCGTCGTCTACACCTACCGGTGGAGGTAGGCGCCCCGGCGGAGCGCGCGGAAGCCACCGGACCGGAGCGAGCGTGCGAGTCTTCGAAGCGGACATCGCGACCGTGAGCGGCGGAGGCGCCGGCCTGCGCGCCGCGATCGCCGCGGCCGCGGCGCTCCTCGAGATCGGCTTCTGAGCCGTCAGCGCACGATGAGGACGGGCGTCTTGGTGGTCGCGATCACGCGGGTCGCGACGGAGCCGAGGACGAGGTTCGAGAGGGCGCCCTCGCCGTGCGAGCCCATGACGATGAGGTCCGCGCCCTCCTTCTTCGCGGCGGCGGCGATTTCCTGCGCGGCGTTGCCCGTCGTCCACGAGGCCTTGTAGGCGACCTTCGCCTTGTCGAGCTCCCGGGTCGCGACGGCGAGCGCCTTCTCGCTGTCCTCGCGCAGGTACGTCTCCACCGCCGCCTTGCCCGCCGCCGCGGCCGCGCCGGGGTACGGAATCGGCGGATGCACATGGAGCACGAGCACCTCGGGCGGCTGCGCGAACCACGAAAGGTGCTGGACGAGGTGGCGCGCGGCGCGGGCGGTGAATTCGGAGTTGTCGGCGGCGAGCAGGATCTTCATGGAGGGTCGGCGAGGGAGTCGAGTGCGCATTCTAGACGGATCGTCGCGATGGGCCGCGCCGGGAGCCGCCGATGGGGCGAAAAATGACTTAACGCCCGTTCAAAGGTATGTGCGGTAAATCCCTGTTTGAATTAACCAATTTGTGCGTGTCAAGCCCTATACTCCAGCGACCGCGGGTGCCCCCACAAAAGCCCGCTCCAATTCAGGGAGAGCTTCGATGAAGATTTGCGCCATGGCGCCCCGCGCCGCGCTCGGCCTTGCCATCGCGGCGGCGATCGCCGCGCCGGCGGTCCGAGCGGAGACCAACACCCAGACCGGCAACGGGACGCTGAGCGCCCCGGTGCACCTGGATTTCTCGATCGTGATTCCGCGCTTCCTCACGTTCCGCGTCGGCACCGCGGGCGCGACGATCGATCTCATCACCTTCACCGTGCCGGTCGCGAGCGTCGGAAACTCCACGCCGATCGCGGGCACCGGCGGCGACCTCGGCGGCGGTGTGGCGACCGTGAACGTCCAGGGCAACGGCGGCCAGATCACGATCACGGAAACGAACAACAGCGCGGGCGCCGGCCTCACCAACGGCCTCGGCGACGCGATTCCGTACTCGCAGATCACCACCACGTCGAGCGACGCGACCAACCTCGCCGCGCCGGTCCTCTCCAACGGCTCGAGCAACACCGCGCAGCCGGTGCTCAACGGCGGCCGCGTCACCAACCGCTCGGCGACGTGGACCTACGCCTACGCCAACACCACCATCCCCGGTGCCGGCACCTACGGCGGCGTCAACACGCAGGGCGGACGCGTCACCTACACGGCGGCGATGCCGTAAGCGTCCTTTCCGCGGCCTGCGCGAGCGGGCCGCGGCGTCAGTGCCAGAGATCGGTGAGCGCGACCACTTCCGCGCTCGTTCCGCGCATCAGCCGATCGAACACGATGGAGCTGGGCCGGCCCGCGGCATCGTGGTAGTTCGCGAGCTTCAAGTAGCAGGACATCCCGGGATAGAGCGTCGGTCCGCGATGGGCCAGCACGCGCTCGCCGTCGACCCATGCGGTCGCCAGGCCGTCCTCGTGCGACGACCACTTCACGTGGAAGACGAAGTCGTACCACTTGTTCCGCCGCACGCGTCCCAGGCGCGCCTTGTACTCGCGCGGATTCTTGATGTCGCCGTAGTAGCCCGTGAGCTCGAGCCCGTCCGGCCGCGACATCAGGTTCAGGTTCGGCGCGCCGGTGCTCGCGTTGGTGTGGAAGTCCAGGATCGCGCCCAGGCCCCGCGGCACCACGTAGTCGTCGGGGAAGAGGATCGAGACCGACCACCACTCGTCCTGCCCCTCGTTGCAGTAATCCGGCGACGGCGGGAGCTCGAGGTCGTCGCGCTCCCAATCGCCGCTGCTGTGGACGTGGTCGTCGCCCGGGAGCGTCGTGAGCCGGATCGCCTGGTTGCCGCTGCGCGCTTGCGCGACGAACGTGCTGCGGTGCTCGGGCTCCACTTTCGACTGCTCCTGCATCCCGCAGTACGTGCCTTCGAAATCGCACGACCACGCGACGTGGCCCGGAACGGACGCCGCCGCGGGCCGTGCGCATCCGAAGCAGAGCGCCGCGATCGCCGCGGCGGCCGCGAGCTGCGGCCCCCCCACGTTCAGCGCCAATCCCTCGGGTACGAGCGATCCTCGTCACGCGAGCGCCACGAATCCTCGTCGCGGGAGCGGCGATCCCAGCGGCTTTCGTCGCGGGGCTCGGCGTAGGCGTCGTAGCGTCGCTCTTCCGGGCCGCGAGCGGTCGTCCGCAGCGCGCGCGCCGATTCGATGCGGTGGTTCAGCTCCGGGTCGAGCGCCGAATAGCGGCCGGGCGCGAGCACGCGGCAATCGCCCTGGAAATCGGGCTGCGTGCAGACCTGCCAGCGGCCCGAGCGCACGTCGAGGCTCGAGGCCTGGTCGGTGATGCCGAGGGGCCCCAGGTCGCGCGCTTCGTTCCTCACGGTGACGGCGTCTCCGCTGAATCCGGGCTGCTTGTAGATCGTCATTTCCGCGGCGTTGGCGATGCCCGCGAGCATGACGGATGCGAATGCAATGGTTGCGATGCGCTTCATGGCCGTTCCTCCTCGCGGTTGGACGCGAAGCGCGACCCGCAGTTTCGAAGGGAAATGGCGCACTCCCGCGTGGAGGAGCCAAGCCGCGGTCAGCGCATTCCGACGTGGACCGGCCTAGAAGACGCCCGCGGCCGCCGCGACGAGCACCACGACCTGCGCCACGCAGATCGCGGCGAAGACGCGCTCGCGCGACGCGACGAAGAGCGGCAGCACGCGCAGGTGGCACGCGATGCTCGCGGAGGCGAGGATCGCGACGCCGACGAGGTTGAGGAGATCGCCTTCGCGCAGCCGCGCGACCCAGCTCCAGCCGGTGGGCGCTCCGGTCGCGGCGATGTACTGGTCGACCGGAAGTCCCCACAGCTGCGGCAGCCTCTCGGGCGCGATTCCCGGCGGAACGAGGCCGGTCACGTAGAGGAAGAACGTCGCGACGAGCGCTCCGAAGCCGAGGCGCACGCCCCAGGCGAGCCAGCGCGCGTAGACCTCCTGCTCGTTCCTGCGCGACGGTGTGGAGAGCGGCATCGGC
>Ga0068855_100012000_pt1 | contig 10475 bp, 10 predicted proteins | sample KBSCornC52_FD_66592 | JGI IMG/M metagenome (GOLD analysis project Ga0068855, IMG submission 66592) | Corn rhizosphere microbial communities from Kellogg Biological Station, Michigan, USA - KBS Corn C5-2 | ecosystem: Host-associated > Plants > Roots > Rhizosphere > Soil ... | reverse complement strand
GCGTCGTCGAACCGCCCTGCGAACAGATGCGCCGCCGCCATTCCGGCCTGCATCCGGTAGCTTTCCGGATCGAGCGGGCTGAAGCGCATGGCGCGATCGAAATGCGCGATGGCATTGTCGGACTCTCCGAGCCAGATCCGCAAATATCCGCCGAGAAACCAGGCCGCCGCCAGATTCGGATTGAGCATCACGGCCCGGTCGAGCAAGGCAATACCTGCATCGAGATCGCCGGCCAGATGCGCCAGCGCGTGGCCGCACCGCGTCAGCGCCACCGCGTCGTCGCGGCCGAGTTCGACACCGCGGCGCGCCAGCCGGGCGCCCTCGGCAATCTCGCTGACAGGATCGGCCATCCATCCGTTGACCTTGCGCCAGAGGTAGCACCACGCGGCCATGCCGTAGGCCGCCGCGTAGGATGCGTCGAGCCGGATCGCTTGTTCAAACAGCGGCAGCGCCTGGTCGATGGCGTCCCGTGTGCCCTGATTGAGGTTGGCCATCCCGCGCAAGTAGTAGTCATAGGCGTTGAGGTTTTCGGTCGGCTTGCGTTTCGCCCGTTCGATTTCGGCGCGCTCGAGCTGCGGCGCGATGTTGCCGACGACGTCGGCGGCGATCCGGTCCTGCAGTTCGAAGATGTCGTCGAGCGTGCCTTCGAACCGCTCGGCCCAGAGATGCGCCCCGGTGGTGGCGTCGATCAGCTGCCCGGTGATGCGCACCCGGTTCGCCGCCTTGCGCACGCTGCCTTCCAGCACGTAGCGCACGCCGAGTTCGCGGCCGATCTGCTTCACGTCGACGGCGCGGCCCCGGTAGGTGAAGCTCGAGTTGCGGGCGATGACGAACAGCCAGCGATAATGCGACAGCGCGGTGATGATGTCTTCCACCACCCCATCGGCGAAGTATTCCTGTGCCGGATCGCCGCTCATGTTCTGGAAGGCCAGCACGGCGATCGATGGCTTGTCCGGAAGGGCCGGCAACGGTGATGGCGCCATTGTCGATGGGGTGGTTTCAGCCTCGGAAGAATCTGCACCATCCTGCGCATCGATTTCCCTGACTTCGCCGACGAAGCGAAATCCCTTGCGGGCGATGGTGCGGACCAGCCGCTGCTCACCGCCAGAATCGCCGATCGCCTTGCGCACCGCATTGATATGGCTGGTCAAGGTCGATTCGGAAACGATCCGTCCGGCCCACACCGCATCCAGCACATCGTCCTTGCTGACGACGTGGGCGCGGTTCTCGACCAGATAGAGCAGCAGGTCGAAGACCTGCGGTCCGATGGCGACCGCCTTCGAACCGCGGGTGAACTCCCGCCGGTCGGTGTCGAGCACGCAATCTTCGAACAAGAACTGCACTTCGGCACTCCCTGCCCCGTACCGCCGCGATGATTATCCTTGATGGCTATCCTTTGGACGAAACTCCAAGGGAAATTCAATAGCAATCGGACGACGCCGCAAGGCTTTCCGGCCGGCTGCGGCGCAAGGTCTGGCTGCCAGCCCGATCAAGGGCGACAAACCGGAGAAAAATCATGAAGATCGTCGTTATTGGAGGCAGCGGCCTCATCGGATCCAATGTTGTCGGCAGGCTGCAGCAAAAAGGCCACGAAGTCGTGGCCGCCTCGCCGAAATCGGGCGTCAACGCCATCACGCGCGAAGGCCTGGCCGAGGCCCTTTCCGGCGCCCAGGTCGTCGTCGACGTTGCGAACTCGCCCTCCTGGGAAGACGCCGCCGTGCTGGCGTTTTTCGAGACCTCGACCCGAAACCTGCTGGCCGCCGAGGCCGCCGCCGGGGTCGGACTCCACCTCGCACTGTCCATTGTCGCCTGCGAGCGCTCCCCCGAGAACGGCTACTTCCGCGCCAAGAAGGCGCAGGAAGACCTGATCAAGGCATCCGGGCGGCCCTATACACTTCTCCGCGCGACGCAGTTCTTCGAATTCGTCGGCGGCATTGTTGAATCCGGCGCCAGCGGCGACACGATCAGGCTGTCGCCTGCCTTGTTCCAGCCGATCGCGTCGGATGACGTTGCCGCGGCGCTGGCCGATCTTGCGGTCGCACCGCCCGTCAACGGCACGGTCGAAGTCGCCGGAGCCGACGCCGCTCCGCTCGACGAGTTCGCGCGGCAGTTCCTTGCCGCCAAGGGCGACCGGCGCAAGGTGATCGCTGATGTCCACGCCCGCTACTTCGGCTCCGAGCTGGACGATCAATCGCTGACGCCGGCCGGCAAGGCGCGGATCGGTGCTGTCAGGTTCGCGGATTGGCTCAGCCACGCATCGGCGAAGCAGGTGCAAGTACCGGCGCAGTGATTGCGACAAGCGTCGCGGAGTTGGGACCACCCGGACTTCGCGACCGCGTCGTCCGATCACGATTGCGTCGGATCGCGCTTTGATGCCGGAACGAACGCGGCGTTCGATTGATTTCCCGCGTAGACTGTTCTCGCAGATGACAGCGACAAACGGGGAATCATGCGACCAATGCATTGGTGGATTTGCACGGCACTCCTCATCGGGGCAGGTCATGCGTCGGCGCAAAACGTACCGCTGACGGGCGACGCCGCGTTCGGCGACTGGCGCTCCGACAAGCCGGGCGTCGTCAGGCTGATCGGTCCCGCCGACTTGCCAAGGCCGGGCGCGACCGCTTCGGCAGCCAATGTCGCGCGCGTGGTGGCGCGACCGTCGGCAGCGACGCTGCAGGTACCGGCCGGCTTCAAAGCCGAGTTGTTCGTGGAAGGATTGAGCGGACCGCGACAGATGCGGGTTGCTCCAAATGGAGATATCTTCATTGCGGAAACCCGGGCGGGACGAATCCGCGTGCTGCGTGCGACCGCCGACGGTTCAAAGCCCGCAGTCAGCGAGATCTTTGCCGATAGGTTAAGCCAGCCGTTCGGAATCGCTTTCTTTCCGAGCGGCGACAATCCGAAATGGGTCTATGTCGCCAACACCGACAGCGTCGTTCGTTTTCCGTATACGCCGGGTGATACCAAGGCCGCGGGTGCGCCTGAAACCGTGGTTGCCAAGTTGCCTCGCGGAGGACACTCCACACGGGACGTCGTCTTCAGCAAGGACGACCAACGGATGATGGTCTCTGTCGGATCCGACAGCAATGTCGGCGAGGGCATGGGGAGCCCGCCCGGCGGACAAGGATTATCGTCGTGGATCGCGGCAAACCCGCTCGGCGCGAGCTGGGGATATGAAACCAGCCGCGCCGATGTGCTGACGTTCGATCCCGACGGCAAGAACGCTGGCGTCTTCGCCACCGGTATCCGCAATTGCGTCGGCCTCGCCGTGCATCCCTCGACCGGCGATCTCTATTGCTCGACCAACGAGCGTGACGGTCTCGGCGATAATTTGGTGCCGGACTACGTCACGCGCGTGCGGCAAGGCGCGTTCTACGGATGGCCGTGGTTCTACATCGGCGAACATCAGGATCCGCGGCATGCGGGCGCACGCCCTGACCTCAAGGGCAGGATCACCGTGCCCGATGTGCTGATCCAACCGCACTCCGCCTCGCTCGGGCTGACGTTCTACAACGGCAGCGCCTTCCCTGCTGAATATCGCGGCGATGGCTTCGCCGCCGAGCACGGCTCATGGAACCGCTCGAAGCGCACCGGCTACAAGGTCATTCGCGTCAGGCTCAAGGACGGCGTGCCATCGGGCGAATACGAGGATTTCGCCACCGGCTTTGTCGTCAACGATTCCGACGTCTGGGGGCGTCCGGTCGGCGTCGCTGTCGCCCGCGACGGCGCGCTGCTGGTGTCCGAGGATGGCAACGGCACGATCTGGCGCATTACGCATCCGTAGACGGCGTGCTATGCGGCGGCGCTCATTTGAAGATTCTGCCGCTCGAGCCATTCCGACCATCGCAGCTTGCCGCGCACACCCTGACTGACAACGAACCCCATGCCGCGCGCCGTCGTCTCCGACAGCAGCGGCAGAATCGGACGATGCAGGCCGTGTGCGTGCTGGTATTGGCGCGCGAATTCGATGCAGGAGAGATCTTCGGGACCACCGATCTCGTCGCGCACGCCGCGTGGTCCTTCCAGCGCGCAGGTTGCGAGATAGTTCGCGACATCCGAGGTATCGACCGGATTGAATGAAGCCTTCGGCACAGGCCACACCGGCAACCAGGCAAGACCGGCCAGCATTCTTTCGAGCAGATAATAGAACGGCATCGCGCGCACCACCGACCACGGCAACTCGGATTCGCGGACCAGTTGCTCGCCGCGAAGCTTGACGCGGGCGTAGGGCAGCGACGCATCGTCTAGCCCGACGATCGAGACGTGAAGAAAATGCTGAACGTTTGCCGCGCGAGATCCCGCGAGCAGGCGCTCGGTTCCTTCGACATCGACTTCGGAAGGGGATTTCACGAAATCCACCGGCCGGACGCCGCCGCGCCGGGCGATCGGCGAGAACGTCGCCGCGTTGATCACGGTGTGCACGCCTTCGAGCGCGGCCTGCAGCCCCTGCCCGGTCGCAAGATCTCCGATCGCCCGTTCGACATCGGGATTGGGAGTGGGATCGCGCCAGCATGAACGCGCCAGCACGCGTACCCGGTTTCCCTGCCGCAGCAGTGTGGGCACGAGATCCTGTCCCAAATGGCCGGTGCCTCCGGTAACGAGAACAAGAGTCATGTTGAAAGCTCCCTGGTTAGAGCGTTTTCCAGCGAAAGCCTGCCCCGGACTTGATCCGGGGTGGGAACCGGTTCGCGTCAAGAAAACGCGTCAAATAAAAATCTTGAGCCGTGAATGCGATGCTTCAGGCGTCAGCGGGAACCAACAGGGTTTCTCCGGTTGCCACCAACGTCCGTTCGCCGGCTTCGTTCTCGGCAAACAGTTCCGCTTTTGCAAAAATCTGTTTGCGCCCCGCACGCACCGTCATGCCCCTGGCGACGAATAGCCGGCCGACCGCGGGCTTTAGGCAGTTCATGGAGAAGTGCGAAGCCATCACGCCGCCGACGAGGGTGGCGGCGGCGAAACCGCAGACGGTATCGAGCAAGGCGGCGATCATGCCGGCGTGAAGGAAGCCCGCATATTGGGTGAAGTCGCCATTCCACTGCATCCTGAGTTCGGCGACACCGTCGCCGGCGGCAACGACCTCGAATCCCGCCAGCCGGTTCAATCCAGCGGAAGCATTCAGCGCGATCAGTTTTTGCCGATCGAGTGCCGCACCTGATGTCATGCGATGCTCCAGTTCGGCGTGCGCTTTTCGAGGTTGGCCCTGACCGCCTCGACATGGTTCGGCCGGCCGAGCAGAGCGCCCTGCTCAGCGGTCTCGGCCGCGAGGCCGGCGTGGGCACCGCATTCCGCGGCGAGGTTGAGCAACCGCTTGGCGGCGCGGATCGCGTCGGGACTGTTCGCCGCGATTTCCCTCGCTGTGGCCAAGGCGGCCGCCAGCGGATCGGAGGTTACGCGGGTGGCGAAGCCGTAGGCGAGCGCCTCTTCGGCCGAGAAAGCCCGTCCGGTGTAGGTGAGCTCGCGGACCAGATCTTCGCGCGCCAGATGCCGCATCAACTGGGTTCCGGCCATATCCGGCACCAGGCCCCACCTTGTCTCGATCACGGCGAGGCGCGTGCCCGGCGCGACGTAGCGGATGTCCGCGCCGAGCGCGAGCTGGAAGCCGCCGCCGACGGCGACGCCATGAACGGCGGCGATGACGGGCACCGGAAACTTTCGCCACAGCCAGACGATGTGCTGGGCAAAATTGGCGATGCCATGCGTGCGCTTGGTGAGATCGGCGAACGGCAGGATCGATTCGCCACGGGTTGCGGCCATCAGCCGCTCGACATCGAGCCCGGCGCAGAAGGCGCGCCCCTCGCCGGACAACACCACGGCACGCACGCCCGGATCGTCCTTGAGCCGCGCGCCGGCGTCGGCAATGGCGCTGAACATCGCCGGATCGAGCGCATTCATCTTGGCCGGCCGGTTCAAGCGGACGTCGGCGACACCGTCGTCGATGCTGATCTGGATTCGCTGTTCCATGGTTCGCGCGCCTAGTATCCGGCGACTGCGAGCGCGACCACCACACCGAGCGCTTTCCAGCCAAATCCTCGGCCGCGCGACCACCAGCAATTGGCGGCGACGGCGAACGCGTAGACGGTGACGGTGGTGACGACGATCCAGTGCCGTGCGCTCTCCGATCCCAGCGAGGGCGCCGCCAGCAGCAGCACTCCGCCCCCGATCCAGGCCACGGTGCCGGCCTGCCATACCAGCCGGATCAGCGTGCGCAGGTGCTCCGGCATGATCGTGGCGCGCGCGAACACCTTGGTTTCGCCGAGCACGCCGTGGATGATGGCGACCAGAATTCCGGCGACGCCGGCGCATTGCAGGATGATATCGCGCATAACGGGCTCTCCATACAGTACTGTATGGAATATGGCCCTGCCGCTGGCGGCTGTCAATACAGTGGTGTATGGTGGGCGTCGCAGGAACCCGTATGACCGATCAACTCTCCGCCAGGGACTGGCTCGACCAGGGCCTCGAAACCCTTGTCAAAAGTGGCTTCACCGCGCTCAAGGCCGAGCCGCTGGCAAAGGCCATGGGCGTGTCGCGCGGCAGCTTCTACTGGCACTTCGCCGATATCGGTGCGTTCCACGCTGCGATCCTCAAGCACTGGAGCGAGGTCGCGACCGAGCAGGTCATTGCCGGGCTCGAAGCGACGCCGAAGGACCGCAGCGCGCTGGCGGTGCTGCTGCGCGGCGCGTTTTCCGCCAAGCCCGCGCTGGAGAATGCGGTCCGCACCTGGGCCACGGTGGACGCCGGCGCGCGAAATGCCGTGCAGGCGATCGACCTCAGGCGCATCGGCTATATCGAGGTGCTGTTGAAGCAGGCCGGATTGTCCGCCGAGGTCGCCCGCGCGCGGGCGCAAATTCTCTACTGGACGTTTGTGGGCTACGCGCTGTCGGAGCAGTCCCTGCCGAAGGCGCGGCAACAGGCCGTGGTCGAGGAACTGCTGCGGATGGCGGTGTCATGACAGCTGCTGTTTCGGTATGCTAAGTCGACTGCCCGACCGGAGATCGCCATGAACACCCCGCCCGAACGCCTCGACAGCACCGTCGATCCGAAATTGCTGGAGATTTTGGTGTGCCCGGTCACCAAGGGCCCGCTGGAATTCGACACCACGCGGCAGGAACTGATCTCGCGCTCGGCCAAGCTCGCCTACCCGATTCGCGACGGCATCCCGATCATGCTGCCGGAAGAGGCTCGGAAGATCGACTGAAGAAGCGCTGGTCTCTCTCATCGTCGTTGCGAGCGCAGCGAAGCAATCCATCCGTTCTTCGGCCGTCAGATGGATTGCTTCGCTGCGCTCGCAATGGCGGTTGAAATGACACTCCCTGGCCCTACAGCGCCTCGCCCTTCAGCAGCCGCGGCACTTCGCCGGACAACCCTGCCGCCTGGCGGATGAACAGGCTCTTCAAAGGCGGCGCGCGGTCGACCAGGCCGAGACCGATGTCGCGCACGGTGCGGAGCAATGTCGATTCGTTGGAGAACAGGAAGTTCAGCGTGTTGGTCGCCACGCCCATCGCCATGGTGTCGAAGCGGCGCCAGCGCTGGTAGCGCTCGAGCACGTCGGCCTGCCCGAGATCGATACCGAGCCGCGCCGCGTCGACCACCACTTCGGCTAATGCCGCGACGTCCTTCAGGCCCATGTTGAGCCCCTGCCCGGCGATCGGATGAATCACGTGCGCAGCATCGCCGATCAGCGCCATCCGCTCGGCGATGAAGGAACGCGCGACGAAATAGCCGAGTGGAAATGCGCGGGGCTTGTCGAGCGCCTTGATCTCGCCGAGATGCAGCCCAAAGCGCTTTTCGAGCTCGGCGTGAAATTCCTCTTCGTTGAGAGCCGTGATCCGCGCGGCTTCGGCGCGGTTCTCGGTCCAGACCAGCGACGAGCGCTTTCCGGTCAGCGGCAGGATCGCGAACGGCCCTGCTGGGAGAAAATGCTCTTCGGCGCGGCCGTGATGATCGCGCTCATGGCCGACGGTGACGACGATGCCGGACTGGTCGTAGTCCCAGCCATGGGTGGCGATCCCGGCGCGGTCGCGCAACCGCGAGCGCGCGCCGTCGGCGGCGACCAGCAGGCTCGCCTCGATGACGCTGCCGTCCGCGAGCGTCACATCGACGCCGTCGGCGCGTGAATCATAGCTCGACACCGCCGTGGCGCGCAGCTCGACCCCCTCGGCCTCGGCGCGCACCACCAGCGCATCGATCAGGCGGCGGTTTTCGACCATATGCGCGAAGGGCTCGCCGGGTTCGACATGGCCGCCAAAGGTCAGGAACACCGGTCGCGTCGCGTCTTCCAATTTGGAATCGGTCACGACCATGTCGAGGATGGCCTGCGAATCGGCCGCGACCTGGTCCCAGACGCCGAGCGCCTCGAACAGCCGCCGGCAAGCGGCGACGATCGCGGTCGCGCGCGGATCGCGGCTCGGCCGCGTCGCCAGCGCCGGATCGGCGACGACAACCGGAATCTCGGGGCCGAGGCCCTGACGCAGCGCCAGGGCCAGCGCCAGCCCAGCAAAGGCGCCGCCACAGATCACAATGCTTCGCTGTGCCGCCATGACATCCTTACCCGGTTACTTCGTCAGACTACGCTTGCTACCTGATAATAGCTGGGCGAAACAGGGGCTGAAACAAGAGGCCTTAATCCCATCGACCGTCATTCCGGGGCGATGCCAGCATCGAACCTAAGGTGCGCAATTGCGCACCGGGGAATCTCGAGATTCCGGGTTCAGGCTTGCGCGTGCCCCGGAATGACCGGGAAACCGAGAGCATTTCAATGTCCAAAGGCGTCATCGACCTGATCTCCATCCTCGACATCGAGCCGCTCGAGGTGAACCTGTTCCGCGGCAACAGCCCGAAGACGCGCTGGCAGCGGGTGTTCGGCGGACAGGTGATCGGACAGGCGATGGTGGCAGCATGCCGCACCGTCGAAGGGCGGCTGCCGCACTCGCTGCATTGCTATTTCATCCTGCCCGGTGATCCCCAAATTCCGATCATCTACGAGGTCGAGCGGCTGCGCGACGGCAAGAGCTATGCGACCCGGAGGATCACCGCGATCCAGCACGGCAATGCGATCTTCTCGATGATCGTGTCGTTTCATAACGACGAGGAAACCGAGTTCGATCATCAGGACAAGATGCCCGACGTGCCGCCGCCGGAAAAACTAACCGCAGAAGAAGTCGCCAAGCAGCCGATGTTCCGCGACATGCCGGACTTCATCCGGCGTTATTATGAATCAGACCGGCCGATCGAACTGCGCCCGGTCGAGCTCGGCCGCTATTTCGGCCAGAAGATCGATGACGGACGGATCCACGTCTGGATCCGCACCGCGGCGAAACTGCCCGACGATCCGGCGCTGCACATGTGCGCGCTGGCCTATGCGTCGGACTTTTCGCTGCTCGATGCGATCATGGCGCGCTACGGCCGCACCCTGTTCGACAAGCGCATGATGCCGGCGAGCCTCGACCACGCGATGTGGTTTCACCGCCCGTTCCGCGCCGACGAGTGGCTGCTCTACGCACAGGATTCGCCGAGCGCGCAAGGCGGCCGCGGCTTGACCCGCGGCCAGATCTTCAAGCCCGACGGAACGCTGGTGGCGTCGGTGGCGCAGGAAGGCTCGGTGCGCCAGCGCAAGTAACCGGTCAGCCGTTGGCCATGGTGCCGCGCTCGGCCAACACCGTCTGCGATGTTATCCACTGGCCGAACCAGCGATACATCCACGGAATCGGGATGACAAAGACGCAAGCGATCACGGCAACGATCGCGCGCCAGAGAAATTCAAGCCCGGTGCCGGTGAAGGTCACCTCCCGCCGCGTGCCCTGGATGTTCCGGCAATACCACCGCATTTGGGCAACGTAGACCCACGCCCAGCCGATAATCGTAAAAATCGAAAGAGCGAGCAGGAGATTCCAGCCGACAAAGGCCCAAATCGACCCGGCAAAGCTCAGCCCAAGCGGCTGACCGTTCGAAGCAAGGTTGGCGACGAACCATCGGACGAACAGCCAGGAAAGGGCAAATTGAATGATGGTTTCGACGAGGTTGAGCACCTTGATGTCGAGGTAGGAGATCACGATAGCAACGAGAATGGCTCCGAAAAACCAGGGCACGATTGCCATCGCACGGCCTTCGAAGCTCAGATTGGGTCGCCCCGGCACTGACACGCAGGGCACAAGCCACTTCATGTACCAGACCAAAGCCCAAGGCGCCGGAATGACAAGAATCATGCCGACCAGCGCTACGAGGCTGCGCCAGGTAAATTCGAGAATTCCGAAATCCATCGAAAGCGGCCCACCGCCGCCCATCATCGGCGGTGCACCGGCCTGCGGCATCGCCGGCGGTCTCGCAACGCCCGACATCAGCCCCGGAATTTCTCCCGCCTTCTGCCAGCCCGCCATGCCTTCGGACCAGACCAGGGTATCCGCCCTGACGGTCCCGCGGGCAATGAAGTCGCGCAGCTGGGCTTCGGGGTAAGGACCCTGTTGCTGGCCGTTGGA
>Ga0068855_100011998_pt1 | contig 10475 bp, 7 predicted proteins | sample KBSCornC52_FD_66592 | JGI IMG/M metagenome (GOLD analysis project Ga0068855, IMG submission 66592) | Corn rhizosphere microbial communities from Kellogg Biological Station, Michigan, USA - KBS Corn C5-2 | ecosystem: Host-associated > Plants > Roots > Rhizosphere > Soil ... | reverse complement strand
GCGCGCCGAACCGGCTTCGTTCTTCTTCTTGGACGATCGGGCAGGAAACGTCGCAGCCGCACGCGAACTCGGCTGGCGCGCGGAACGCGTGCGCGGCGTAGATGAAGCGCGCCGCGCGTGCGTGGCCGCGGGCTTGCTCGGCTAGCTCAGGTGCCCGCGCGTCGCTCGAGCACCCGCGGGACCAGCGCAAAGCGCTTGTTGGCGCGGGCGATGGCGCGAAACACGAGCACGCGCCAATTGACCTGAAAGCGATCGACCCCGTAGCCCGCCAAGAGTGAGGTAATGGCCGCGCGCAACTCGAGCCAATCGCTCGGCGACATCAGCACGTCCACGAACTCCGGGGTGTAGAAGCCGCGCACGAAGCGCCGGTAGGTCGCCACGTTCTTGAGCACCTCGCGCTCGTATGCGAGAAATTGTGAGCGATCGTATTTGCGCGCGCGGAGCGCCGCGTCCGCGGCCTCGGCTGCCCGAAAGGCGCCGACCAAGCCGAGATAAACGCCCGTGGAGAACACCGGGTCGATGAAGGCAGCCGCGTCGCCCACGAGCAGGAAGCGATCGCCCACCACCTTGCGGCTCGCGTACGAGTAGTCGGACACGCTGCGGACGGGCGCGATGCGCCTGGCCCCCGCGAGTCGTTCGCGCAAAAACGGCGTTTGCTCGATCTGCTCTTGGAAGAACGCCTCGTCCGGCTTCTGTCCGCGCAGGGTGCGTGAGGGCATGACGAGCCCGACGCTCGTGCGATCGTCTTTCAGCGGGATCACCCACCACCAACCCTCCGGAATGAGCACGACGCTGATGTCGCCCTCCTCCTTGCCCTGATAGCGGCTGGCGCCCTCGAAGTGCGAGAAGACGGCGAAATTTTTGAGCTCTGCGTCCATTTCACGCAGCCCGAGCCGGCCTGCGAAGAGTGAGCTCTGTCCGGTGGCGTCGATCAAGAGCTGCGCCTCGAAGGTGCTCTCGCTGCCGTCCTCGGCGCGCGCGACGACCGACGCGCCGCGTGGCCCAGCGAGCTCGAAGCGCACCACTTGCACGCCCTGCCGCACCTCCACGCCCTGTTCGGCCGCGTTGTCGAGCAGCAGCTTGTCGAACTCCGAGCGATCGACTTCGTACGCTGAGCCCGGGCCCTCGATCAGGCCGTCGGCGAAGGCATAGCGACGCTTCACCGCGCCGTCCGCGGTCACGAACTCGGCCGCGTATTTGGGCAAGAACCGAGCGGCGGTCACGCGCGGCATCGCGCCCAGCTGCTCGAGCAGCGGCATCGAGCAAGGCAGCATCGATTCACCGATGTGAAAGCGCGGAAACTGCTCCTTCTCGAGCAAGAGCACGCGCCGCCCCCGTTGCGCGAGTCGAGTCGCAGTGGCGGCGCCGGCAGGACCGCCGCCGATCACGATCACGTCGTATTCGCTGCTCGTCATGCGCGGCGGATGTAGCGCGGAACCCGAGCCGGGGAAAGTTCAGCCCTGCATCATGCGCGAGAACTTCTCGTTCAAGCTCGGATCGGCGGCAAATTTTGCGCCCCAGGCCGTGGCCACCGAGCTGTAGCTCGTCATGTCGAGCCCGTACTCGCCGATCGCGCCCATGAAATCCCCGCCTTGCATGCGCTTCATGATGCGCACGTAGTCGCTCAGCTTCTGCACTCTTTGCCCCGGAAATACCAGCGGATCCGGATCGCCCGCGTTGCCTTCGGCGAGCGCGCGCTGCGCTTGTTGCTGCTGCGCCATCCGCAAATGCATGTCCATTTCGCCGTGGCGAATTTGATCGAGCGCCGCCTGTTCATCCGCCGAGACACCCAGCTTCCGCAGCTCGCCTGAACGCTGCAACTCGACGAAGCGCTCGTGGAGCTCTGGATTCGCGTTGAGCGCTTCTTGCCATTCCTGAACGTAGGGCCGCACATGGCCCTCGGGGCTGCGCAGCGGCACACCGAAGCGCTGGCAGAGCGCGGCGAGCGCTGGCGGTGGTTCGCCGACCACGAAGTTTTTGGCCGCGGCGAGCACCCCCTGCTGGCTCACATTGCTCATGATCCTGTCACGCTCGAAGGAGAACTCGGCATATTGTTCGAGCGTGAGCCCGCCGTAGCGGCGCGTGGGCGGCTTGACCGTATTCTTCTCGGGCAGCTCTTGCTCGATCTGTTCGATCCACTCCTCGAGCTCACTCTGGTTCTGCGGCGAGTGACCGCCCAAGCCGAGCCACACCTGTGCCAGCACCGGTTCGAAGCTGGTGTAGCCCTGGTTCGGGATCTGGCCGCGCAACCACTGAAACACGCTTTCGACCTCGCCGCGCAGCGCGGGCTCGCTCGCTGCGCGGAAGCCGAGCGCAATGATTGCGGCATCCGTGGTCCAATCGCTCGGACCGTACAAAAGCGCGTAGAGAGCGGTGCGGCCCGGGCCGTTCTGCCACGCGCCGAGGTGCGAGAGCACGAGCGCCGTCGCGACCTGACAGCGGTACGTCCAGGTGAAGGCATCGAATGCGCTGTCCGGTGGCAAAGGCGGATCGGTGAACACCGCGAGCAGCGCTTGCAGCCAATCTGGCCCCATTTGTTGCGCCAAACTGCGAGCCGCTGGCTCCCACGTTTCGAGCCGAAACAGCGACGCAGCCAGACCGCCGATCGCGGCTTGCACACGCGGATCTGCGTTCGGATAGGTGCGGCGCGCGGTCGTGCCGTCGAAAGCCCACAAGCGAAACGGGACCGGTGCCTTGTCCGCGCGCGGATCGGGCGCTTGCACCTGCGACACGGTCACGTCGAGCTTGCCCCGCGCGCCGAGCGCGCGGAGGGCGAGATCGAAGGCCAAAGGGACGCTTGGTGAATCCAAGTATTGGCTCTCGATGCTGACCGAGAGCTCACCGCCGGCGCCGCAGCACTGGATGATCGTCGCCAGCTCACGACTCAAATGCCGGCCCGCCGCAGCCGTCGCATCGCCTGGTCCGGGCAGGTAATTGTAATACGGGCGCACCGGATCGACCTCATCGGCAAACCCGACGCCTTCTGCGTTCCACCACTCTCGCTCCCGCAGCGTGACGAGCGCGACGCGATCCTCGTGCGCGCCGGTCGCGCGGAAACGCAGCGCGTGAAATGCCGCGCGCCCGCTCGGATAGTCGGGAAAGCGCGCGAGCAGCTCTTCCAGGACGCGCACGCCGTCCTGCGCGCGCCCGGCCTCGGCGAAAGCCCAAGCGGCGTCGTACAGGGGCGCGCCGTCGCTCGGATCGAGCTCGAGCGCCTGGCGAGCGTGGGCGAGCGCCTCGTCCGGGCGCTTGGCGTCGCGGAGCGCATTCAGCATCGAGATCTGCAGGCGCGCGTCGCGGGGAAAGCGCTGCACGCCGGCCAGCGCGACCGCGAGCGTGAGGTTCGCATCGCCAAGCCGACGCCGCAGCAACACCTCGCCGAAATAGAGCACGCTCTCCTCCGGAAATTGCCCGCGCAGGATCGCGAAAATTTCGGCGGCCGCGCGCACGTTTGGCAGCCGTGGATCGCTCGGGTCCGCGGGCACCGGCAGGGCGCTGCCAATGCGCAACGCGGCGCGCACCACGGACGGCCCCAGCTGCTCGAAGCGAAAGCGCGCGACGACGCCGGGCTGCTGTAACCAGCGTTGCACCCAGGGCAAGTAAGCAAGGTCGGGCGCGACCAGGACCACTTCCGCCAAAAGCTCGATGGCCGAAGGCATGTCCTTCTTCATCATCAGGATGCGCGCGCGCGCGGCCGCGGTGGCCACGTGCACCGAGCCGCTCGCAACGGGTACCAGTGACAGCGGATCGGCCACCGAAAGCGCCACTTCATCGACCAAATCGAGATACGGGCGCTCGTTCGGAAACAACATCAGCGCGTCCGAAGCGTGCAGCATGGCGGTCAGGAGCTCGCCGCGCGCCTGCGCCGCCCGGGCAAGGCCGGTGAGCTCCGTCGCGAGTGCCGTTCGTTGTTCGAGCTCGATGGGAAGATGCTGCGGATCCAAAGGCTGGCTTGGGTTCATGGGCTTCTTTCGCGCGCGGAACCCGCGAGGGTAACAGCACAGCGGCAGGGCTTGTATCGCCTCCGCGTGCGCCCGCTTCGATAAGCCAACGCGGCGCGCGGGCGCGAGAAATTGCACCTCCGGCAGAAGTTTTACTATCATGGGCCAGCCACCCGAACGGTTCTTCGACAGCGGCCCTGAAGAGCCGGCTGCGCCGGCCGTCATCCACGCTCGATCAGGCGATCAGGCGCACGATGAGTTAGTGTTTCATTCCGCCTCGCCATGCCCATGCACCGCGCACAGTCACCTACCTCCTTGGCTTCTCGAAAAACCCTCCCTCGCACGCGGCTCCGATTGGCCCGGGGCGCAGGCGCGTTCGTCATGCTCGCGCTCGGCGGCGCGGCGTTGTCTTGCTCCTTGCTGATCGAGACCAGCACGAAGCAGTGCTCGCAAAATTCCGATTGTCCGAAGTTGGGCAAGGGCTTCGAAGGTTCGGTGTGTCAGAAGAGTCTATGCGTCACGCCCGTGATCGATGATCCGCTGGTTTGCAAGACGCCCGACGCCGGTGCGACGCAAACCGTGAAGTTGACGTTCACGGTCAATTTCGCGGCCAAGCCCGCTGCTCCGCAGCCGTTCCAGATCTGGGCCTGCAGCCGCCTGGACGTAAATTGCGATTCACCCGTGTTCGGTCCGGTGACGGCGAACGCGGGCGAGATGGTCGAGCTCGCCGTCCCGGTTGGCTTCCAAGGCTATCTGCAGCTGAAGAACCCGAGCACCGTCAATGCCATGGAGTTCCTGGCGCGGCCCCTGCTCGAAGACACGCACGGCTGGGATCTGACGATTGCAAGCCCGGACACGGTCAAGCTGCTGGGCACCGCCACCGGCACGACGATCGATCCGATGCTGGGCGGCATCGTAATGATTGCGCGCGATTGCAACCGTATGGCGCTCGCCGGCGTACAGGCATCGATCATGGTGAGTCAGGGCGACCCCAGCGATGCCGGGCAGGACACCACGGTCAGCTTCTATTTCTCCAACATGTTCCCCAGCAAATCGCTGATGGCGACCACGAGTGAGGGCGCCGCCGGCTTCGTCAACGTGCCCATTGGCTCGGCCACCCTCAGCGGCACGACTGATTCTGGTCGCGCCTTATCGCCGACCACCGCCGTTTCGCGCGCTGGCTGGTTTTCTTACGTGGAGGTTCAGCCTTGATCCCAGCTCCGGCGCCGATTCAGGCTCCGGTCGTTCGCCTCGGCCGTTACCGCCTGCTGCTCGAGCTCGGTCAGGGCGGCATGGCGCGCGTATTCGTCGCGTTCTCTTCCGGCCTCGGCGGGTTCAACAAGCTCGTGGTGCTCAAGGTGATGCGCGACGAGCTCCGCGAAAGCGAGAGCTCGCTCGCCATGTTCCTGGCCGAAGCGCGGCTCGCCGCGCGCATGAACCACCCCAACATCGTGCAGACGCTGGAGGTCGGCGAAGACGGAGGCCGCTACTTCATCTGCATGGAATACCTGGAGGGACAAACCCTCGGCCGGCTGCTGAAGAAGACGAGCGAAAAGCCGCTGCCACTCGCGGCCCGGCTCGAGCTGATCGTGCAAGTGCTCGAGGCGCTCGCGTACATGCACGCCTTCACCGACCCGGACGGGACGCCGCTCGGGCTCGTTCACCGCGACATCAGCCCGAACAACATCTTCGTCACCTTCGACGGCACCTCCAAAGTGCTCGATTTCGGCGTGGCCAAGGCCCTGGGCGTGAGCCATGCCACCGAAGCTGGCACGTTCAAGGGCAAGCTAGGGTACGCGGCGCCCGAGCAGATCCTCGGCAATAGCGAGCAGCGCTCGGACGTGTTCGCGATCGGCGTGCTGCTCTGGGAAATGCTGACCTATCGCCGCTTCTCGCAGGATCGCACGCAGCAAGAGGTGGTGCAGGCGCGCATGGCCGGCGTCGATCCGGAGCTGATGAAGAAGGCGCTCGGTGTGCCGGTCGAGCTGTTACAGATCTGCACCCGCGCAGCAGCGAAAGAGCCGGCCGATCGCTACGGTTCCGCGCTCGAGATGCGCGATGCTCTGCGCACGTACATCCGGCAAAACAAGCTCGAGTTCACGGGCGAACAAATGCGCGCGCTGATGGACGAGCTGTACGCCAGCGAGCGCGCCGAAATCCGACGCCTGGTCGACCAACGCATGAAACAGGCGACGGCCGAGGACGATCATCCCGGTGACCCGCTGCGCGCGATTCCGGTGGCGCCGGCCGTGCTCGGCGGGCTCGGCGCAGTGACGCTGACCGGTAATGCTTCCTCGTTCGTGCCGATCACCCCCTCAGCCAGCAAGGGCAAGTGGCTCGCCGCCCTGGTCGGTGTGGCCGTACTGGCCGGTGTCACGGGGCGCTTGCTGAGCGGCTCGGGGCACGCCAGCGACGTGAGCACCGTCGGCTCCGCTTCGGCGAGCCCGAGTCCGAGCACCGCGCAGCAGCCGCGAGCTGCGGACAGCCAAGCGCACGGCAAGCTCGTCACCGTCAAAATCGCCGCCTCGCCCTCGGACACTGAAATCTTGCTCGATGGCGCGAAGCTCGACGGCAACCCGTTCGTCGGCCAGTTTCCGAAAGACCCGGCGCTGCATCGGTTGGAGCTGCGCTGCCTCGGCCGTCGCACCGAGGCGCGCATGATCAACCTCGATCAAGATCTGGATTTATTGATCGCGCTCGAGCCCGACACTTCCCGCGCGATGCGCGGCGGGACGCCCGGAGTGGCACCCGCTGGCGCTCTGAGACCGACCTCAGCAGTTGGCAAGCGCGCCGGTGAAAGCGGATCCACGTCGACCGAAGCCGCGGGCACGCTCAGCCACAAGACCAAAGCCACCTCGGCTCGGCCCATCGACGACGCAGACCCCTACGCCAACTAGTTTCGGAACGCTCATGAATCTCCGCACCATCGTCTACGCTCCCTTGCTCTGTCTGGTCGTCTCCGCGCTGCCGGCGCGCGCGCTTGCCGAAGGCGCTACCCCGACTGCAGGCGCCGCCGTGCCGGACACCGAGGACGCGCGCCAACATTTCGCCGACGGACTGAAGCTGTACAAAGACGGCGATTTCGACGCCGCGCTCGTGCAATTCGAGCGCGCCTACACGATCAAGCCGAACTACAAGGTGCTGTACAACATCGCTCAGACCTACTTTCAGCTAAGGCAGTACGTGGAAGCGCGCGACAACATGGCGCGTTACCTGAAGGAAGGCGGCTCGGCCATCGATCCAGAGCGCCAAGCGGCGGCCAGCAAGGATCTGGCGGACCTCGAGAAGCGCATCGCCAAAGTCACGGTCACCGTCAACGTCGACGGCGCAACCGTGTTGGTCGACGGCAAGAAGGTCGGCGTCACACCGCTGGCTGAACCGATCAGTGTGAGTGAAGGGCAACGCACGATCTCGGTCGAGGCGCCGAACCGCGGAGCCCGCGAGCGATTGCTCCGCGTCGCTGGTGGCGAGCAGCAAACGCTCAACCTCACCTTCGAAGAGCTCACTCCGACCGTGATCGTGAAGCAAGCCGGGCCCGCGGCCACGCGGCAGTCGGGCCCGGGAGCGGCGTTTTGGGCTACGGCCATCGGCGCGGTCGCGCTCGGCGCGGGCGGCGGCGTCACGGGCCTGCTCGCGCTCAGCGCGCAGAGCGACAACAAGAATCAGCAAAAAGAATTCGGCGTGTCGCAGAGCAAGCTCAATGACTCGAACAACCGCGCCAAAAGCCTGGCGCTCACGAGCGACATCCTGACCGGTGCAGCGATCGTCTGCGCGGGTGCCGCCGTGGTGATTCTAATCACCTCACCGCACCACGCCGATTCCGCGCAGGTCGGCCTGAGCATGGGCCCGGGCAGCGCGAACCTCGTCGGGAGCTTCTGAGTCAGGCGCGTAGCGCCGGCAGGCAAACGGCCCAGCGGGCGTTGGGCGGCTCCCGGATTTACCGCCAAGTCGCCAAGAGCGCCAAGACCGCCTAGCGAGAATTTGGGGTTGGTCCGTCGCACGCCGTCGAATCGCGTGCGCGGGTGCTGTGCAACCGTCGCGCTCCGTGACCCCAACCCCAAAATCCCCCTTGGCGGTCCTCCTCTCCCTTGGCGTCTTGGCGGTGAAACTCGCACCACGCCCACCGCGCCTTGGTGAACCCGCACCACGCCTGCCAAGCTACATTTCGAACCGCGGCTCGCTGCGCGTTGCGCGGAGGACGTAGTTCTTCCAGCAAAAGCCGAAGATCGAGCGCTCGTTCAGCCGCGGGTCGATGCGTGACGCGCGCCATGCGTGCAAGGCCGGATAGCGGCTCCAATGCGCTCCGGGGTGCTCGTGATGCACCGTGTGATAGCCGGCGTTGAACACGAGCCAGTTGAGCGGTTTGCTCACGAAATTGCGCGAGTGGTCGTCAGGCGACGAGGGATCGCAGCCGACATGCTGGACGTAATTCGTAAACATCATGGACCAGGACGCAAAACTGGCGGGCAGGGCGACCGCGCAGCCATAAATCAGCGATCCCCGGAGCACGCCATGCAGAGCGAGCGCGAGCGCCAGCGCTAGCCCGTGAGCGATGACGAGTGCCGACGTTTGCAGCAAGATCTGCCGCGCGCGAGCGGATCGGCTGCGACGAGCCGCGCGCGCATAGCGCCAGATTTCCGGCAACTGCGCCGCCGCCGAGCGCGTCGGATAGCTGAGCAGCGCCCATAACGTATCGGTCTCGAAGAATTTTCGGGTCTCTGCCCAATCACCTGGGCCATCCAAATAGCGGTGATGGTTTTGGGTATGGGTCGGTACCCAGACGAAGATCGGTGAGCCGTAGAAAATCGAGAGCCACGCGCCGTACAGCGCGTTCGCGCGCTTGCCGCAAAACACGGGCGCGTGCACCTGGTTGTGCGTGAGCACGCCCGCGCAATAAGCCAAATACAAACCGATCGGCAAGAGCCACGGCAGCAAGCTCGGCCAAGCGAACGACAGGGCGGGGTACGCTGGAAACAAGACCAGAGCCCAAAACAGCGCACGTCGATCCTGAACGAAACGTAGTTTCATGAATTCATCCCGTGTTAACGTGAGCCCCACGACGAATCAGCGATGGGGTGATCATGCAATCGCTCTCGCGCTCGCGCCATTCGCATCCCTTTCGGATTTCGAGATGAACAAGCGGCACGCTAGCAATTCAGCCAAAAAAGCGCCGCAACAGCAGCGCGCCAAGGCCACGGTCAGCGCCATTCTCGACGGCATGGTTCGGGTTTTGGAGCAGGAAGGAGCGGACGCGGCGACCACCTCGCGTGTGGCAGAAGTGGCCGGCGTGAGCGTCGGCACGCTGTACCAATATTTTTCGAATCGCGACGCGATCCTCGATGCTTTGCAAGATCGTGAATTCGAACGCGCCACGGAGATGATGCAGCGTGTGTTGGCACGCGGCGCTTACTCGTCCGATCGTGAAGCCGCGCGCGCCGTGGTCGAAGGGTTGCTCGAGCTACACAGCGCGGCGCCGGCGCTCCATCGTTTGCTGGTGGTCGAGGGGCTGCGCGTCACGCCCACCGCGCGCGTGCAAGCCTTCGATTTACGGATCGTGGCCACCGTGCGTAGCTTCCTCGCGCTCGCCAACGTGCGCATCCGTCGGAAAAATTTGGATGCTGCGGCGTTCGTCGTCTATCAGGCGGTGCGCGCCAGCACGCTCGCCTGTTTGCTCGAACGCCCCCCAGGCCTCGATTCCGCCGCCCTCGTGGACGAGATCACGGATCTCGTGCTCCGCTACTTGGTCGAAGACGCGGACTAGGCATGGGGCGCCCCAATACGGCTCCCGGATTTACCGCCAAGACCGCCAACGGCTCAGCAAGCGCTGCTGCACCCAGCTAAGCGCGAAAAGACATTCAACTGGAGAACGCGGAGTTTTCTTGGGTTTCGCAGTGCGCGGCGCGTGACGGAACTAGGAAGGCCGAAATCCGCTCGGGGTCCCTGCACTCTTGGCACCGCGCATGACCGAAATCGAAAGGCAATCGGGCCGCGCCGCAAATGTTCCCACGTCGCAACGGGGGCACTGCGTGTTTCAACCGTCGTGCTCCGTGACCCCAACCCCAAACCCCTTGGCGAATCTCCTCTCTCTTGGCGGCTTGGCGGTGAACCCGCCCCACGCCGCCCAAAGCCGTCGTCACGCCGCACACGGTGCAGCGCGTTTCAAACCCGTGCTCCGTGACCCCACCCCCAAACCCCTTGGCGAGTCTCCTCTCGCTTGGCGGCTTGGCGGTGAACCCGCCCCGCGCCGCCCCAAGCCGTCTCTACGCCGCAACGCGCCGAGTACGTCGTCGGCACGCGACGCCGAAGGCTCTGACGAGCTTTGGGCGCCGCGTGACCATCAAACCAAAAACATCAGAGATCGAGGATGTAAGCGGCGACGAGCGGGAAGACGATGGTGGCGTCTGATTCGATGATGAAGCGCGGCGTATCGACGGCGAGCTTGCCCCAGGTGATTTTTTCGCCGGGCGGCGCGCCGCTGTACGAACCGTACGACGTGGTCGAGTCCGAGATTTGGCAGAAATAGCCCCAAACTTT